>Ga0070717_10000037_pt1 | contig 121470 bp, 101 predicted proteins | sample LARL113metaG_FD_71366 | JGI IMG/M metagenome (GOLD analysis project Ga0070717, IMG submission 71366) | Corn, switchgrass and miscanthus rhizosphere microbial communities from Kellogg Biological Station, Michigan, USA - LAR L11-3 metaG | ecosystem: Host-associated > Plants > Roots >...
GGAGAGCGCGTTCCGCATACAAGCTTTCATCGTGCATCGACATGACGAGCACGGGGAGCTCGGGCATCATGACTTTCAGATTTTTCATCAGCTCGATGCCGCTGATCGTCTTCAGCGAAATATCGACGACCGCCAAGTCAGGCTTGAGCTTCTGGATCAGGTCCAAAGCTTTTGGGGCGGTGTCGGTTTCGCCGCACACCACCAAATCTGCCTCCTGATTGATCAACACCGCGACGCCTTGGCGGGTGACAGGATGATCATCCACCAAAAACACTCTGCGCTTGGTCGTCTGAGGTTTGTCTTTCTCGACGACAGGTGGAGTGGCAGTTTCATTTCGAGTTTTCATGTGTAGAAAGGTCTTTAGGGAAGGTGCATTCCACCGCAGCCCCGCCGCCGGGACGCGATGAAATGGAAAATGTTCCGCCAATGATGGCCGCTCTGTAGTTCATCAAACGTAAGCCGACGCCCGGGGCGGTACGCTCGGCGGAAAGGTCGAAGCCAGCGCCGTTGTCCTTGATCACGACTTTGCAGCTGGTCCCGTTGGAGACGAGCGACACGTCGACCGAGGTCGCTTCGCCGTGGCGAATGGCGTTGTTGATCGCCTCTTGGGTGATGCGGTAAACGTGCATCGCCGCATCATGACTGCAGCTGGGTGGTGAGCCGACGGCGTTGAACCGACAATTCACGCCGCTGATGAGTTGAACCTGATAGGTCAGGTCCTCCAGCGCCGAGGGCAAACCGGTCAACTCGAGTTGGACGGGACAGAGTCCGCGGGAAAGCGCGCGACACTGCGCGATGGCGTCATTGACCAGTGCGGCAATCGACGCCGCTTGAGTGGCCTGCTGGGGATTGCTGCTCTGCAAGCGATCCCGCAGCGCTGTAGCCATACAAGCAATACCGGTAAGATGCTGCCCCAAGCCGTCGTGAAGATCAGCGCCGATCCGCTGCTGCTCCGCGTCGCTGATGCTCAGGATACGCCGCTCCAGCCATTTCCTTTCGGTCACATCGCGCCCAAGGAAAATCGCGCCTGATTTATTTTGCGCGTCAAAGAAAATGAAGAACTCGGCATGCCATTCATGGCCCTCGAAATCGCCGGAGAGCGGCAGACTGACTGACTCGCCCGACAATGCTTTTTCCACCGCCTCGGCGCTGTGAGGATAGAGCTCGGCAAATTTTTTCCCGAGGAGAACGGCCGGTTGCAGGCCTTTGCCGGCTAGACTTTGGCCATCGGCCTCGACCACTCGGCCACTGGCGTCGATCCGACCGACGACGATGGGTAAGTTTTCCAGGATACCAGTGAGCAATTGGCTGTGGCGGTTGCGCGCCATCTCCGCCTCCACGCGGCCGGTGATATTGACCGAAAAGCCGATGGCTCCGCCTCCCTTCGACTCATCAAAACGAAAGTAATTATCGTAGTAGTGGGTGCGTCCGTGATGGACGATGCTCCCGACGAAATTGACCTCTCCACCGTCCAGGGCCGCACGGATTTGTGCGGCGTGTTGTGGATACACGTCGGTGATGTGAGAGCCGACCAATTGATCGTTGGTCAGGCCGATCTCGACCAAACCGCGTCCCCGACATTCCAATACACGTCCTTCCGACGAAAGGCGGGTGGCGACCACGGGCAAGCTAGCCAAAATGCCGGTCAGGACATCGGTCGTACGTTTCAACATTTCCTCCGCGTGCACGCGTTGGGTGATGTCGAGCGCCGCCGTGCCGCGCAGATGACGCCCATGCGCGTCGATCATGGGAAACGAGTTCACCAGCCAATGCCGTTTTCCGTCGAAGTACGGATGCGACTCGTCGTTCTGCTGCGGTGCCCGAAGTTCGGATACGGCGGAGGTGTCGAACTGGCTTTCGAAAATCTCGTTCTTGAAGAGAAAGTCCCCGCGCTCGCCTTGGATCGCGATCGCGCACGGCACACTCCGCATGAAAAGATCGAGCTGTTGTTCGCTCTTGCGCACGACGGAGAGCATGGCGGCCTGCCGAAGGGAGTAGCGGATGGAACGCTCCAGTTGGGTCGCGCTCAATCCGACTTTGCACAGATAATCCGCCGCGCCCCCTTGGAGCGCTTCGCGATCGATTTCCGGGCTGTCGTGCCCCGTGAGCAAAATCACCGGCATGTCGTTGCCGCTGTCGATCGTCTCGCGCAGGAGGTCCAGGCCGGTACGAGACCCCAGTTGATAATCTAACAGAGCCACGTCGTGCTCGCGCCGTCCGACTGCCGCAAGCCCGGCCTGAAAGTTGGAGGCCCACTCCACCACGTAGGAAGCCGACGCGTTGCGTTGGAGGAGAAAACTGAAATACAGAAAATCTTCTTCGCGATCCTCCACGATCAGCACGCGTATTGGCCGATTGGTGACAGAGCTTTGATTTACTTCTTTAAGAATCGACTGCATAATAGGCTAGCTCAAGAGGCGCGGAAAGAGCGGCAAAGCAAACCTCACCCTCAAAGCGAGAAGGGGTGATTGCTTTGAAGACGCGATTGGATCGGTTGGGACAAAAAAGTAAAAACAAGGCAGCACTTAACGAGCAGGTGGTTCGCGGTACGACATTTGGAAGTCATCTTAGGTCGGACCAACCGTCGAATGGAAAAAATTAGGCTCATTCCCTCGGGGTTTTTCCCTATAAGGCCGGATTACGCTGTAGGGTGGAGGCGAAGTCGTTGGCCCGTTCTCTAGATACAATATATAATTCTACACAACCGCAGACGTAAACCCTCTCGATGAACTCCCTTACCACAACACAACCAGGCGACGGTTCCTTCATTTCTAATGGGTCGCTCTATGGGGAAAGCGCCCGGAGTAAAATAGCCCAGGGGTCCCCCGTTTGAGTTCGCAGGCCTTTCCGCCGGTTTCTCCGGTGCCTTGGGTGTGTGTCCGCTCGGTAGCAAAGCCTACAGCCGGTTGTTACTGTGAGGCCGAATCCAAAACCTATGAATAAATCCATCATCACCTTGTTGGCGGTCGCCTCTCTGGCCTCCACACCCCTCCTCCTCTCCTCGGGCTGCTCAAGCACTCCTACCCGTGAAAGCACGGGCGAATACGTAGACGACACGGCAGTCACCACGAAGGTGAAGGCTGAGCTGATCAAAGATCCAGTCGTCAAGGCCCGTCAGGTCGATGTCACGACCTTCAAAGGCACGGTTCAACTGAGCGGCTTCGTCGACACCGAGGAACAAAAGTCCCGCGCCGCGGAAATCACTCGCGGCATCCCCGGAGTCCGCGAGGTGAAAAACAACATCGCGGTCAAAACCACGACCACCCCGTAAGTTTTTGTGGTATCCAGCCGCGCCCTACACGGCGCGGCTTTTTTATGCGCAAAAAAAACAGCCCGCACTCCGAAGAGCGCGGGCCGCCTGTGGGCAAGTAGGCTAACTGAACTGATCAGGACCGTCCGCCTTTTTGGCCAATGTTGGCCATGTGCTCACGATCTTTGCTGACCGCTTCGCCGCCTTTACGGCCAATGTCGGCCATGTGCTCGCGGTTTCTACTGACTGCTTCGCCGCCTTTTCGACCAATCGCACTCCGTTGTTCAGGCGTAAGATTGTCGCGACGGCGCCCATCTTCACGACGGGTCTGCGTCGTGGCCGAGTTACCGGCCGCGGCGTTGCTGCTCTCTGCGTTGTTGCTGCGGTTGCTGTCGGTTTGTTCCGCACCAGCCGCTTCTTTCGCTAGAGGGCGCTCCGTATCATGTGTCTGTGGCATGGTCGTTCCTTCGCTTTAGGGTTCTAAGTCGGGTCTTATTATCAACGGACGCACTGTACCCTGCTCTGTTCCGTTATTCCATCGTACCCCCGGCCGATTGGCGGGTGGGAAAACCCAAAACGGCCCAAGTGGTATTTTTCGCACGAGAGCCGCCGGGCAAATCCCCTGCCCGCCCCGGTATTTTCCCGGTGCAGCCGGTTTTCTCCTGGGAAGCAGCACACTCGCGGTGGATATCCAGGAAAGATCCCGTCAGGAAAACGGCCGGCCGAAAACTGCGCCCTTCTTGCAAAAGGTGGGTTTACCGGATTTTTCCCGATCACTTCGCGTCCTCAGCTTCTGCACGTCCCAACGCCTCTTCTGCTTTTCGCTTCTTTTATGTCCTCTACTGAAAACCCTGTCGCTTCCTCCTCCTCGTTGCAGAAGTTGATGGAGGAACATCACCGGGCCAACGCTTATCCCGAGGTGGTCCTGCCCTCTTGCCAAATCCCGCCGATCCTTCAGGGACAAAAAGCGATCGTGACCGGCGCAAGCTCAGGGATCGGCCATGCCATCGCCGTCTCGCTCGCGCAAGCGGGCGCCGACGTGGTGGTCAACTACGCGTCGAGTGCCGCTCCCGCCGACGAAGTGGTGGAAGAAATCCGTCGTCTCGGCCGACGCGCCTTTTCTTTCCGTTGCGATGTGAGCAAGGAAGAGGAAGTGCAGGCGATGTTTCGTCGTGCGATCGAAGAATTCGGCACGATCGATATCTTAATCAACAACGCCGGCATCCAGCAGGACGCTGCCTTCGTGGACATGACCCTCGCTCAATGGCAGCGCGTGATCGACGTCAATCTCACCGGACAATTCCTCTGTACGCGCGAAGCGGTGCGCGAATTCAAGCGTCGTGGAATTCGCCGCGAGATTTCCTGCGCCGCCGGCAAGGTGATCTGCATCAGTTCCGTTCACGACGTGATTCCTTGGGCCGGCCACGTCAATTATGCGTCGAGCAAAGGCGGAGTGGCGATGCTGATGAAGAGCATTGCCCAAGAGGTCGCGCCCCACCGCATTCGGGTCAACAGCGTATCCCCTGGAGCGATACGCACTCCAATCAACACCGAGGCCTGGAACACACCCGAGGCCTACCGCGAGTTGATGAAGCTGGTGCCCTATAAACGCATCGGCGAACCGGAGGACGTCGGTCGGGTGGTGGTCTGGCTGGCCTCCGACCACTCTGACTACGTGCACGGCGCGACTTTGTACGTCGACGGAGGGATGACGTTGTATCCAGGTTTCGAGACGGGGGGCTGAGCCTACGATCTCACCCGCACCACGATTTTTCCAAATTGGCCGCCGCGGTGCATCAGGTCAAAGGCCTCGCTCGCGCGCTCGAGTGAAAACAAATCGCTGATCACCGGCTTGATTCGATGCTGGCCGACAAACTTCAGCAGGTCCGTCCAATCGAGCGGGCTGCCCATGGTGGTGCCGAGCAACGAGAGCTGCCGCCAAAATACTTTGCGCATGGCCAAGACTGGCGGGTTTCCTCGAGTCGCGCCGTAAAAGACAATCCGTCCTCCCGGAGCCGCCGCGTCGATCAGGTGCTCAAAACCGTCTCCTCCCGCACCATCGACAATCACCGCGAATCCCCCGGCCGCCTGAGTCGCCTTTTTCGCCCAGCCGGGTTCGGTGTAGTTGAATCCTCCTGACGCCCCGAGGGCGCAAGCCCGCTCGATTTTTTCCGGTGAACTCGAGGTCACCCAGACCTTGGCCCCGGCAGCCAGAGCAAATTGTAGTGCGAAAAGCGCTACACCTCCGCCGATTCCGGAAATCAACACTCGTTCTCCCGCCTGCAAGTTCGCGCGGGAAAAAAGCGCGCGGTAGGCGGTGAGTCCGGCCAACGGCAGCGCCGCCGCCTCTTCCCAGGAGAGGTGAGCCGGCTTGGGCGCGACCTGATCGAGTGGCACCACAATTTGCTCGGCCAAGGTGCCATCGCGAGGGAGTCCGAGGATGGTGAAGCGTTCGCCCTGAGCTCGCGCGTCATTGCCCCAGTCGAAGCTCGGATTGATGACGACTTCCCGGCCGAGCCATCCCTGGTCGACCTCGGCGCCACTCGCGTCCACCTCGCCGGCCCCATCGGAGCCGGGGATACAGGGAAACTTCAACCCCGCATACTGTCCTTGCCGAATCCATACATCCCGATGGTTAAGCGAGGCCGCTCGAATCGAGACCCGAACCTCGCGGGCTTGCGGCCCCGGCACCGGGACGTCGCGCACTTCAAGTGCGTTCACTGCGGGAATCACCACTGCTTTCATGTGACACGGAGTATTCATTCCTCGCTTCTCTGCAAACGAGGATGCGTCCTCGATGAGGCTAGACGTGCACGATCACATCTTTCGCCGCAAATCTGACTTTGGCGATGTTGGCGTACTTGTCGTCCGCCGCGCGATAACCCGCGGCGCACGCCACCACGGTTTTATAGCCGGTGCCTTCCAAACCGAGCACTTGGTCAAATTTTTCCGGCTCGATCCCTTCCATCGGGCAGGTGTCGATCTGGAGCAACGCTGCCACGGCCATAAACTGGCCGAGTGCGATATAAACCTGGTGCGTTTGCCAGGTGTTCAAGCTGCCTTTCGCCGCCGCTTTTTCGAGGCTGCTCAAAAGCATTTTTCGAAAGCCGCCCAGCGATTCTTTGCCCACGCCTCTCACCTCCGAGATTCGGTCCAGATACCGATCGACGTGATCGCTGCCGATATCCTGCCGCACGGCGAAGACGACAAAGTGCGAGCAATCAACCGTCTGGTTTTGGCCCCAGGCATGCGCCTGTAATTTGGCCCGAATCGCGGGATCGGTAACGACCAAAAACTTCCACGGCTGCAGGCCGTAAGACGAGGGCGCGAGCACGAGCGATTCTTCCACCGCGGTCCAAAGTTCGGCGGAAATCTTCTTCGCCGGATCGAATTTCTTCGTGGCATAACGCCAGCGGAGAGAGGAGAGCAGATCAGCTGCAGCAACAGGCGGAGACATAGGTAAGAATTTTGTGGGAAGAAACCGTCAATCCTGTGGCAAGCAAATCGTCTAGCCAAATTGCCTGGATGACCAAATCCGGATTTCTCGCCCGAACGAACGCAGGCAGATGCGCGTTCGACCTTCTGTATTCAGAAACCCATACACCAAAATTTCAACTGGGTAAACGTCGACGTTGATCAGCGGCTACGCCTCCGTCGCTGATTCCCTCCGCCGCGACCAGCGGGAGGCCAGGACACCGGCTACGACCAGTTGAAACGAATGATAAATCAGGATCGGGAGCACGACCATGCCGAGCGCGGGTCCACGGCCAAACATCAACTGGGCCATCGGCACTCCCGTGGCCATACTCTTCTTGGAGGCGCAAAACATCGCGGCAATTCGGTCTTCGTCCGGAAAACGCAGCGCTCGCGACACGCCGCTCGAGGCGGCCATCACCGCGAAAAAGAGGAATGCGCTCAGCACCAAAACCACCGCCAAGGTTCCGAAGCCGTGCGTGGTCCAAACTCCTCCCAAAACCGAATCGCAAAACGAAGTGTAGACCAAAAACAGGATCGTGGCGCGATCCACGAGGTGAATACGTGACTTGTTTCGCGCCGCCCAGCCAGACAGGACCGGCCTCACCACCTGACCGAGGATCAACGGCAGGACCAGCCAGCGGCAGAGGTCCATCACCACTTTGCCGACGTCCACGCCCGCGCCCGAGGCGGAGGTGACCGCGCTGACCCAAAGAGGCGTCAGCACGACGCCGAGCAGACTGGAGATGGTCGCGTTGAAGAGCGCCGCCGCGACATTGCCGCGCGCCGCCGCGGTCATCGCGACCGACGACGAGACGGTGGAAGGCAAGGCACAGAGAAAGAACACGCCGATGCGAAGGTCCTGCGGCATGGTCGTTCCACCCCAGTGATAAATCATCAGCCCCAAGAGGGGGAAAAGCACGAAGGTGCAGCACTGGACCAGGAGATGGAGCCGCCAGTGCAGCGTCCCGGCTTTCAGGGCCTTGAACGAAAGGCCGATCCCATGGAGGAAAAAAATCAACGCCACGCTCAGCTTGTTTGTTAAGGCGGGGTGGAGGATGCCCTCCTGCGCTCCGAGTTTTGGATACACCGAAGCGAGGACCACTGCACCGACCAGTCCCAATAAAAACCCGTCGACGCGTCGCTTCATCCTACTTTGGCCGACGCGAGGCCGAGTTTGCCGCGAAACTTTCCCAGCAATTGTTCAAGTTCATGTCGGCCCTCGATACGCAGCATCCAGGCCACACCGCCATAGATTGCGACCCCCAGAACAATTAAAACCACCAAAGCCACCGCATCGTTGAGAGAGGTTCCCCGAAACGATCCCGTCCACAGCCTCCAGCCCAGGCCGACCGCCCCTCCCATCGCCGCACTGGCGACAAGGATTTTGCCGAGATCCAGACCCAGGTGTCGCAGCGAAAACTGCTCGCCTTTTTGGGTCAGCTTCACCTGGAGGTAACAGGCCTGGATCACGATGGCCAAGTTGCTCGCGATCGCCAGGCCCACGGTGGAGTACCAGTGCATCAGCACCACACTGAGCACAATATTCACAAAAAAGCTCAGCACCGCCGCCCGCACCGGCGTGGTGGTGTCCTTATGGGCGTAGAAAGCTCGCAGGACCAGATTGACAAAGGAGAAAAATGGCAGGCCGGCGGCAAACACGCCCAACACCGGCGTCATGATCCTCGTCCCCTCGGCGTGAAAATGCCCGTGTTGAAAAATCAGTCGGATGATCGGTTCGGCCAGCACCGCCATGCCGACAGCTGCGGGGATGTTGATGACCAGAATCAGCCGCATCCCTTTACGATAAGCCGCTCCCATATTCTTGAAATCACCTTGGGCTCCATAGCGCGAGATGAGAGGAAAGACCACGGTCGAAACCGCTACCGCGAAAACCCCGATCGGCAACTCCATCAGGCGGCTGGCGTAGTTGAGCACGGATACAGCCGCATCGTTCAACGACAGTCCGATGAACCGCTGCACCACCATGTTGATCAGGTAGACGGAAGAGCCCAGGACGGTGGGTCCCATCAAGCGGACCACCATTTTAACCGGCTCACTCCAGGTGAGGTCAAACGCGGGTCGCCACCCTTCGCGGGTCAGGGCCCAAGCCGGTACGGCCATCTGCAAAAAACCCCCAAGTAGGATGCCTCCACAAAACCAATACATCCGGCCCATTTCCCCGCCGCTCGCCCAACGCGCGCCCGCGAGGAGAAAGCTGATCATCGAAAGGTTCAGCCAGATCGGAGAAAGCGCAGGCTCCAGGAACCGATTCAGCGTCTGGAGGGCCGAGCTGAAGGCGGCGGCCAAGCAGACGAAGACAAGGTAGGGAAATAGGATGACCGAGAGTTTAGCCGCGAGCAACCAGCGCTCGATCGTCGCCTCGTCGTTGTGAAAAACCCGCCCGACCCAGGCGACCCAGCGCGCTTGGCTGAGGAATCCCATCGCGAGCAAGACGAGGGTCAGCGAGACCACAAACAGCCAGCTGGCGACCTGGTTGACCAGAGTGAATGCGCCTTCCCGTTGGCGCTTGTGCATCTCATCGTTGAGAGTGGGGACAAACGCCGCCGTCATTCCGCCCTCCGCCAAGAGCCGTCGAAACAAATTCGGGAGCTGAAAAGCGGTCGAATAAGCCGAGGCCAAGGCGCTGACGCCAAAGACCGCCGCGGTCAGGCTCTCTCGAACCAGCCCGAGCACTCGCGAAGCCATGGTGGCGCTGGCGACGACGCTGATGTTTTTGAGGCTCTTCGACACCGGGTTGTTTTCGGTAGGCCGCGCCGCCTTAGCAAAAGGAAAACGTGTCACTCGCCTCCCTAACCAGAAGCGATTTGAAAATCCTATCTTCTTCTGAAGGGTTTGCCCGTACAACGGAGAGCGCAAACCCACGCATTGACGGGCTCCCTACGCCTCGGCACCCTCGGCACCAAATAAACATGCCACTCGTTTCCAAACTCATTGAAAAACTCCAGCGCCACCCGAAGCGCGTCGTTTTTCCCGAGGGAAACGATCCGCGCATCCTCCAGGCCGCGCGCCAGTGGGTCACTCGTCGGATGGGAGCTCCGATTCTCCTGGGAGAACGCGCCGCGATCAAAGCCTCGGCCGCTCGGCTCGACCTGAATTTGCAGGGCATGCGCATCATCCATCCGGCGCAGAGCGAAGATTTCGAATTGTTCGTTGACCAATTGTATCAACTTCGTCGCGACCGCGGAATGACGCGGGAAGAGGCGCGCAGCGCCGTGCAGGATACGAATTACTACGCGACCTTGATGATGGCCAATAGCCAGGCCGACGCGATGGTCGGCGGCGCCACTCGCACCACTTCGAACGCGCTCCGTCCTCTCTTTCAGGTTATTCCGCGTCACGCCAATGCTCAGACCGCGTCGTCGCTCATGATCATCGATTTCGATGAACAGAAAGTCGGAAGCGACGGCTCGCTCTTCTTCGCCGATTGCGGCGTAATCCCCGACCCCACCGCCGAGCAACTCGCGGATATCGCGGTGACCACCGCCACGGTCGCACATCACCTGACCAACGAGATGCCGCGGGTTGCGATGTTGAGCTGGGCCTCTCAGAGCGATTCACAGCACCCGACCCTCTTGAAAGTCAGAAAAGCCACGGAGCTCGCGCGCGAGAAAGCCAAGGCGGCCAACGTACAAATGGAGATCGCGGGCGAAATTCAGGTCGACGCCGCACTCGATGCGGTGGTGGCCGAAGCGAAGGGCGTGACCGGACCCGTGGCGGGCAAGGCCAACGTTTTGATTTTCCCCGACCTGAACAGCGGCAATATCGCGTTCAAACTGGTTCACATCCTGGCCGGCGCGAACACCTACGGCCAGATCATCACCGGTCTGAGCCGGCCGGCCGCCGAGATCAGCCGCGGCTCGAGTGCGCACGACGTCTTCGGCGCCGCCGCAATCGTCGGCTGCCAAGCGATTGACCGGCGTCTGCTCTACCGGACCGTGTGACCTGGAAAGGCCAGAGGCTAAAGCCAAAGGTCAGAGGACAGGAGTCAGAGGTCAGACGTCAGTCGGATAGCTACTCACTTCATCCTTCCAAACTTTTCCGCCTGATTCCTGTTTTCTGAACTTTGATTTCTGACCTTCGAGTTCTGATTTCTGACCTCTTCCTCCCAATTACGGTCCCCTCATGTCTCTCCCCAACCCCGCCACACTGCCGCCTTTGCCGCTGTTGACCGCCCCGACCAACACGGTGACGAAACGTATCTTTGTCGCCGCTACACGGATGAACGACGGCAAGACCACGACCTGCCTAGGGCTGTTCGCCGCCCTGCAATCCTTGTATCCACGAGTTGGATTCATCAAACCGGTGGGCCAGCGGTTCATCGAGGTCGACGGCCATCAGGTGGATGAGGATTCGTTTCTCCTCGATACGATTTATAACGTCCACGTTCCGCTCGAAAGCATGAGCCCGGTGACGGTCGACGGCACGTTCACTCGGCGGTTTTTGAAGAATCCGGAGCTGATGCGCGCCGTCCTGGTCGATAAGATTTGCCGGGCGTTCGATCGTGTTTCCTGGGAAAAAGATTTCACTCTGATCGAGGGCACGGGCCACGCCGGAGTCGGTGCGGTTTTTGATTTATCGAACGCGCGGGTCGCAAAATTGCTCAATGCCAAAGTCATCTTGGTCACGCCAGGAGGAATCGGTCGCCCGATCGACGAGGTGGCGTTGAACAAAGCGCTTTTTGACAAGGAAGGGGTCGAGGTCATCGGAGCGATTCTCAACAAAGTCGAAATGGACAAGGCGCCCTTGATCAGTGAATACGCCGGTCTAGGGCTGAAGCGTTTGGGGGTCCCGCTCCTCGGCGTCCTGCCCGTCCAGACCATGTTGTCGGCCCCAAATCTTTCGCAGATCGCCGCTGAAATCGATGGAAAATGGCTCAACGCTAAGCGCCTCGGGGCCAAGCAACGCGTCACCCGGGTCGTGGTCGGCGCGATGACCGCGAAGGGTGTAGTGGATTACTTGTTACCTGGAATGCTGATCATCACCCCCGGAGATCGCGACGACATCATCCTGGCCGCGATTTCCAGCGCGCAACTTTCTCCAGAAAAATCGATCGCCGGCATCATTTTGACCAATGATATTCCTCCGCACCCGAAGTTGTTGGAGCTCCTCGCCCGCACCGATATTTCGGTCATCGCAGCCAAAGAAGAAAGCTACACCATCACCTCCAAGATCCACAGCATGACGGTGAAAACCCAGCCCGAGGACACGGATAAAATTCCCGTGATCAAAAAGCTCATCACCGACCACGTGGACATGGAGCAACTGCTCGCCGCATTCTAGGACTCGGTCGAAGTAGTACCAACTCTGCACCAATCCCGGACGATTGGAATTGTGGCGGGGGTCGCCGCCCCGGGGTTTGGCTGGGTCGAAGCTCTCGATCCCGGGGCCGGCGACCCCGGCTACAACCAGGCAATTTCAGAACAGTCGGGTTTAAGTGAAAAGAGGAAATAAGTGCGAAGTTCCGCTGCTCCGCGGAGCGAAGCTAGACTCCGAGGTAGCGCGGCCCGTCCCGGGGCGCGAATTGGACGCAGCTCTCGGATCAGACGATGAACCACGCATCGTCCAGCTCGTTGTATCCGACTGATCCTTACGTGCCCGAGGTAGCAGGAGCCGGAGCGGGCGTGGTTGCGGGCGGTGAAGTCGGGGCGGGAGTCGACTCTCCCGAAATGGGTGTATTCGGTGCAGCCGTACTTGGCGCCGGAGCCGGTTCGGTAGCGGGCGTAGGGGCTGGAGTCGGCGCGGTTTCGGTCCCACCAGGCGCAGGCGCTGGGGTCGAGGTCGGAGCGGAAGGCGTAGCACTCGACGGGGAACTCGGTGCTTCCGTCGCCGGCGCTGCAGGAGGCGGTTGAGTGGAAGAAGCAGCCGGTGTCGTGGTGGAATTGGTGGCAGGCGCCTCGGCCGCAGGAGTCGTTGGAGCCGTCGCTGCCGGCGTATTAGACGGAGTCGCAGCCGGTTTTGCCGCAGCCGCCTCGGGCCCTGAAGTGGTCGCCGCGGGCGCTGGCGTCGCAGGTGCAGGTGCAGGTGCAGGCGTGGGCGCCGGAGAGACGGTCGCCGTCGGAGCGGCCGGCGCAGGAGCGGCATCGCCGATGGTGATCTTCAGCGCTTTGCCCTCGACCTCGACGTCGGAGACCCGCTTCCAAGACGCAATCGCGTCTTCCGTGACCAAGCTGGAGTTCATCACCCGTTTCACCAGCTCTTCGGTGAATCCGGGGATACGATGCAGCGGCATCGACCCGAGGAAAAACGTGCTCGGTTTGAACATCCAGAGGTCGCCCTCTTTTTCAAATTTTCCCTGGGACTGGAGCACGACCGGGAGGGAGTAAGTCCAGATATTCAAGCTCCCCGGAATCCCGATCTGAAAAATGCTATCGCGAATCCGCACATTTGGCGTTTCGAGGGTCAACAACTCGTCGGCCGGCTCTGGCTCTGGGGCCGCTTTGGCTCCTGGTTTGGGAGGCGTCGCGGGTTTTGCGGCGGGTTTGGCCGGCTTTTTGTCTTTCTTCGGTGCACCGGAAGAAAGCCAGGAATTCAATTCCTCCTCCGAAAAAGCAATCTGACCGGGCAATCCCTCCATCAGCATCTGCCGCTTCCGTATCCATTGGCGACTACGCGAGGGGTCGACCGAACCTTGGACAAAATAAACCGCGCCCTGCACTCGATCGGCTTCCTTCGGCGGTTCTTTCACCACCAGCACGGGCTTCAAGACCATGAACACCACCGCGAGGACGGCGCCGAGCAAGATGCTCAAAATGGCGCCGAGCGTGACTTCAAAAAGAGAGGGGCCGTAAAGTGCGCGATCGATCTTGCTGCTTCTCATGGGGGGACGGGTTAGCTAGCAGGTTTGGGCGGAGACGCCGCCGGTTTTGAATCTGTCTTGGGAGCTGCCGCGGGAGCAGACTCGGTTTTGGCCGGCGAAGTTGAGCTCTCGGAGGGAGCCGACGGTTTGCGACGGTAATCGGTCTCGTAGAAACCGCTCCCTTTGAAAATCAGTCCGGCACCGCTGCCGATCTTTCGTTTCACTTGGCCCGACTGACCGCAGGTGCAGTTTTTCAGCGGTTCGTCTTTGATGGATTGGAAGAGCTCAAACTCTTTCCCGCACGTGGTGCAGGCGTACTCGTACGTCGGCATAATTAGAAATTCCCGCTCAGGATGAAGGCCGGTTTCCGCTCTTGCGAGACTCTTCCACGGCGCGGAAAAAGGCGGCGAAAAAGGTCCAACCCACGGCCAAAGCGATGAAGATCGTGAATGACATCAGTGGATACGCAGCCGTAAGAAAGCCGATCATCGCGAAAGTGGGCAGATAAAAACGCGCCTTGGTGGATCTTAACATTTTTATCAAAAGCCAGATGCGAAAGGCGTCGCGGTACTCTTCGCGCTTCTGGTATTGGTAAATCCCTGCCGCGGAGAGAGGCGCCGCCAGGACCACAAAGGGGGTGACCGGCAGGTAAACAAAGACGCCCCAATTGGTCCAGCGGAGCGGAAGGGAGAGCAGCCAGCCGGCAAAAATCGGAGCCACGCCCAAGACGAGAAAAATAATGAAGGCCGGAATTCCGTTCACAAACATGCGGCGCCAGTCATCCCACTCCGGGAAATCGAGACTGTCCCCCCGCCTCGCTCGATCGATCATTTCGTAAAGATAACCGAAGGCAAAGAAGTGCGCGATGGGCACAGCGAGCAGCAGCGCACCGAGCATGCAGCGTTTAAACCACACTCGGTCTTCGAAGAGACGTTTGCATACTTGTTCGAGCGTCGGCATTGCGGCGGGTGTAATTTACCGAACAGTAGGTCGCGCGCTAATGGACTTCTCAACGAAATTAAACGCTCTCATTGAGCAGGTGGAACAAGGCATCCATGAGTTAGTTCCACCACCCACCACCCGCCCGGCCCGTATCCATGAAGCCATGCGTTACAGCCTCCAAGCAGGAGGAAAACGGCTCCGGCCGGTCTTGGTTTTGGCCGCCGCGGAGCTGTCCGGTCCGGCCAACTACGATCCTCTGCCGGCGGCCGTCGCGGTGGAATGTATCCATACGTATTCTCTGATCCATGACGACCTGCCGTGTATGGACAACGATGATCTCCGCCGGGGCCGGCCGACCGCTCACCGGCAATTCGACGAGGCCACCGCCCTGCTCGCGGGCGACGGGTTACTGACCCAGGCCTTTCTTCTTTTAGCGAACGGCTACGTCGCCCACGCCGAGCTAGCGGCCACCTTGGTCCGTGAATTGGCCTTCGCCGCGGGAAGCGAGCGGTTGATCGGCGGGCAAATGGAGGACCTTTTAGCCGAGAAAAAAACCGACGCCACCGCTGACGAGTTGGAGTACATTCATCTCAATAAAACCGCCGCCATGATCGAGGTTTCCCTGGTCATGGGCGGCCTCTGCGGCGGCATGACCCCTGGAGCCGAGTTGGAATGTTTGCGCGGGATTGGACGCGACTCGGGCTTGGCCTTCCAGATCGTGGACGACATCCTCGATGCGACGGGTGATAGCGCGACCTTGGGCAAGACCGCGGGAAAAGACGCTAAGGCGGACAAAACCACTTTCGTGAAACTTTACGGGGTGGACGGCGCCCGCAAATTCGCCGAGCGCCACACCGCCTCCGCCCTCCAGGGATTGTCTCAGTTGCCTGGAGACCCGAGCTTCTTGCACGGGTTGATCGAATCGATGCTGAAGCGCACTCGGTAGGGGGAAAACGGATACGATATTTCACACTTCCCGATCTAGGCGGGGTGCTCTCACCCCGCCTACGTTCCTGAAAGGCCAGCCTACTCTAGAGCGCGCGGAAGACCACTGCCGCATTCTGTCCGCCGAAACCGAGATTGTTGCTCAACACCGTCTTCACGGTCGCGCTGCGTTTCTCGTTTGGCACGTAGTCCAGGTCGCAATCCGGGTCCGGATCGGTCAGATTAATCGTGGGTGCAATCATTCCGGTTTGAATCGTTTTCACCGAGATGACCGATTCGATCCCTCCCGCGGCGCCGAGCAGGTGTCCCGTCATCGACTTAGTCGAACTGATCGCGACTTTGCGCGCGTGCTCGCCGAAAATTTTCTTAATCGCGAGGGTTTCAAACTTGTCGTTGTAGGGCGTCGAGGTGCCGTGAGCGTTGATGTAGTCGACGGACTCGGGTGCGATGCCACCTGATTTAAGCGCGCGCTTCATCGCCATCGAGAGGCCTTTCCCTTCCGGATCGGGTTGGGTGATGTGATAAGCGTCGCACGTCGCCGCATAGCCCGCGATCTCACAATAAATCCGTGCACCGCGAGCCTTGGCGTGCTCGTAGGACTCGAGAACCAAAATGCCCGCGCCTTCGCCCATGATGAAACCGTCGCGGTTTAAATCGAAGGGCCGGCTGGCGTGCTGTGGATCCTCATTCCGCGTGCTCATCGCTTTCATCGAGCAGAAACTGGCGTAGGCGAAGGGCGTGATCGCGGCCTCCGCGCCGCCCGCGATCATCACGTCGGCATCGCCGCGTCGAATCATATGCATGGCCTCCCCGATCGCATGGGTCGCGGTCGCACAGGCTGAAACCACGCCGAAATTGGGTCCGCGCGCTCCAATATCGATCGCGACCAAACCGCTGCACATATTGCCGATCAGCGATGGAATGGTGAAGGGCGAGACTTTGCGCGGACCGCGATCGAAAAGATTTTTGAGCTGCGTCTCGTAGGTATGCATCCCGCCAATACCTGAGCCGATCACGACGCCCACTCGATCTCCGTCCTCTTGCTCCACATTGAGCCCCGCGTCCTTGATCGCGTGCTTGGCCGCGACAAAACCGAACTGGGTGTAACGATCGTTCCGCCGCGCTTCTTTCGGGTCCATGTGCTGGTCCGCCTGCCAGTCGCGCACCTCGGCCCCGATCTGACAGGCGAAGTCTTTCGGATCGAAAAGACTGACGCGCTGAATCCCGCATTTGCCGGCGAGAAGATTAGCCCAAAACGTGTCGACATCCAGACCGAGCGAGGTGATCGCGCCCAGACCCGTGACAACAACGCGCTGCGAAGAAGGGAGCTGAGATTCCATGAAGACGGAAAAACTAAGGGAGTTTATCGCGCGAAGCGAAGCGCAGAATCAGGAGACGACCGACCGAGGGGGTCACGCGGTCGCGGCGCGCTATGCGCAAGAATTCAACAAAACAGAGACGAGCCTGATAAAAACAAAAAGGCGTTCTACCAGTCAGTCTCGTGAGAGGCTCGGTAGAACGCCAGAAAAGGGAGGGGCTTATTTAGCAGCAGCCTTGGCTTTGATATAGTCGATGACTTGACCAACCGTCTGGAGCTTTTCGGCATCAGACTCAGGAATCTCGCCCTTGATCTCGTCTTTGAATTCTTCTTCGAACGCCATGATCAACTCGACGGTGTCGAGCGAATCTGCGCCGAGATCATCCAGAAACGAGGCCTGCGGAGTGATCTGTTCTTCGTTAACGTTTAGCTGATTAACGATGATCTCTTTAACGCGTTGTTCGATGGTTTTTTGGTCAGCCATGATGAGGAGAAATTCTGAAATTTGAAAGGGGTCACATCGCCATGCCGCCGTCAACGGTAAAAACTTGGCCAGTGATGTAGTTCGCTTCTTCACTACAGAGGAAAGCTGCCATGTGAGCGATGTCTGCAGCTTCTCCGAATCGTTGCATGGGGATAAAGCCCACAGCAGCTTTCTGGACCTCTTCGTTCAAGACGGACGTCATGTCTGTCTTGATGAATCCAGGCGCAACGACATTGGCCGTGACATTGCGACGCGCGAACTCTTTCGCGATCGATTTCGTGAAAGCGATCATGCCGCCCTTCGCCGCGGCATAGTTCGCTTGGCCGGCATTTCCGATTAATCCTACCACCGAGGCGATATTCACGATTCGACCGTAGCGGGCCCGACACATCGGCCAACCGATCGCCTTCGACCAATGAAACGCGCTCGTCAGATTGGTTTGAATCACCGCGTTCCAATCGTCCTCGGACATCCGGGCCAGCAATCCATCGCGGGTGATGCCCGCATTGTTGATCAAAATATCGATCTTGCCGTACTCCCCCAACAGAGCCTCGGCCGCTTTGACCACCGCGGCGCCGTCGCTCACGTCCACCGGCACGGCTTTGGCTTTGCCGCCCGCGGCGGTGATGGCGGCCGCCACGGCGCCACAACTTTCGGGAGACTTCGAAACGCAGATCACACTGACTCCGTTTTTGGCCAAAACTTCGGCAATGGCTTTGCCGATTCCTCGGCCTGCACCGGTGACGAGTGCTGTTCGATTGTTGAAGGTCATGAGGTGAAGTAGCGAGTAGCGGGTAGTGAAGAGCGAGTAGAAATACCGGAAGCGAGGAGAACGAAACGGCGAATTTTTAGGCGTAAGTGATGTTGTGACCGTAGGGAGCAGAGAATGAGAAACGAAGAGCGCGAGCAGGTATCCACCTCCTCGCTACTGGTTACTCACTACTCGCTACTTTTTTCAGTATACATCCCGCTGATACCGTTTTTCCTTCTTCATCGTCTTCACATACTCAGCGGCGGCGGCCAGATCCATGCCACCGTGTTGTGAGATGATGTCGTGCAGCGCGAGATCGACGTCTTTGGCCATCCTCTTGGCGTCGCCGCAGACATAGAAATGGGCACCGTTCTTGATCCAGGTCCACAACTCCGCGCCGTTTTCGCGCATCCGATCCTGCACGTAAACTTTCAGCATCTGGTCGCGCGACCACGCGAGGTCCAGGCGATGCAGTTGACCCGCTTTCAGGTACTGCTGCCACTCTTCCTCATACAAGAAATCCGTGGCGTGCTTTTGGTCGCCGAAGAAAATCCAATTACGACCCGGAGCGCGGTCCGCCACCCGATCTTGGAGAAAGGCCCGGAACGGCGCGATTCCCGTGCCCGGCCCCACCATGATCGCATCCTTCGTTTTGTCCTCGGGGGGACCGAAGTGTGAGTTCGAAACGAATACAGGCGTCGGTGTAGTGCCAACTTGGACACGGTCGGCCAAAAAGGTGGAGCAAACGCCGACCCGTTCGCGGTTGTTCATCCGGTAGCGCACAACCGCCACGGTGAGATGAATCTCCTCGGGGTGCAGCTTGGGCGACGAGGCGATCGAGTACAGCCGCGGCATGAGTTTACGGAGGTGGTCGACCAATTCCTGCGGGGTCAGCTTCGTGTTCGGAAATTCGGAGAGAACGTCGACGAACTCACGCTCTTCCAGGTAGGTGGTGAGCACTTCCTTCGCATCGGGCGACAACAACCCCGTGAGCTTGGCCTTCTCGTCCTCGTCGGTTGTTTTGCTCAGCAGCGTGTTGAGAATTTTGGAGGTCGGACCCGCCAGAGAAAGTTTTGCGGTCAACGCCTGCCGAAGGGAAATCGGGGCGGTCGCTTTGGGCAACATCACCGGTTCCTCTCCCGACGCTCCGAGGAGTTTCAGGAGTTCGTCGACCTCGGACGTACGGTTTGTTGGATACACCCCCAGCGAATCGCCCGCCTTGTAGGTCAGGCCGCTTCCCGCAATGCCGACGGCGAAGTGCCGAGTTTCTTTGGAGGAACCCGGCTTGTTCAACATCCGATTGTCCCGAACGATCGCCGGAAAAGGATGATCTTTGTTGTAGGCTGAAGTTGCTCCAGAGACGGACATAAAAGCATGGGTTGTGAGGGTGCCTCCAGAGACGCGCAAGCCTTACTTTGACCGTGGAGCGGAGCTTGCTTCACTCGACGAATTCGCACCAATTGGCGGGATCGATGAGTAATGCAGAGCCGATTCGCCTCCAGAAATACTTAGCGGACGCGGGCATTTGCTCACGCCGCGCCGCCGAAGCGTTGATCGCTCAGGGCGAGGTTTGGGTGAATGCGGAAAAAGCCGCGCTCGGCCAAAAAGTCGTGCCGGGCGAAGACAAGATCACGGTCAGCGGAAAATCTGTTCGTCCGGTCGCCCAGCCAAAAATCACTTTGGCGATGCACAAACCGCGCGGTTTGGTTTGCTCGAACGAAGACCCCCACCACGAGGAAACGATTTTCACCGTCCTGCCGCGCGACTTCGCTAAATTCCGATTTTTTTGCGCCGGCCGTCTCGACAAAGAGAGCGAAGGCCTCGTCATCCTCACGACTGACGGCGACCTCGCCCATCGCCTGATGCACCCGAGCAACGTGGTGGTGAAACGCTATCATGTCTCGCTCAAGCAGCCCTTTCCCGCAGCGAAAAAACCTCTCCTGATCAAAGGCATCGTGGTCGAGGGCGAGCGACTGAAGGTGGAACGCGCCACCTTGCTTTTTCCGAATGCAGAAAACGCGTCGGCCCAGATCGACGTGCAGATGCACCACGGGAAGAAACGCGAAATCCGTCAGCTCTTCACCACGCTCGGGTACGACGTGAAGCGGTTGAAGCGTTATCAAATCGGCGCTTTTCCGTTGAAAGGAATTCCTTTGCGGGCGGTAAAAAAGCTTTCTACCAAAGAAATTCAATTGCTCTTCAAAACTCCGCTCCCGCGTCGCGGCGAGGCCGATCAACCTGTACAAACCCATGAAGATTAATCCCCGTTTTCTCGTCGCTTTGATGACCTTCGCGGCCAGCCTCGGCGCCGCGCCGCTCACTTCTTCCACTGCGGTGCATTCGCGACCCGACGCGTCCGCTCCAACCATTGCCACGTTGAGCGCCGGCACCGAGCCCACGCCCGCGGTCGGGATCGCGCTTCCCTTGTCCTCTGGCTGGTCCGCGATCGAACTGCCCGGCAGCCACGAAGCGTATATCCAAAATAAGGATCTCCAAAAAGACCTCGAGGTGCGTCCCGGCGCGGCCTTTCGCTCCGCGCCCAAACTCGACGCCCCAGTGATCTCTTCGAAAGAAGCCGGCGACGAAGTTCAAATCACCGGTTACCATGGCAAATGGACCAAGGTGAACGTGACGAAAAAAGTCGTGGGCTACATTCAGGGTTGGTCCGCGGGCGGAAGCAGTGCGGTCGCAAACGCGAGCGGCGCAAAACCCGCCGCAACCTCGATGGCGCCCGCTCCCGCGCCTGCCGCGCCCGCGAAACCGGTTGCCTCCGCGCCGTTCTCTCCCGCTCCGGGCGCTCCGGCTGCAGTGTCTTCGGGCGGTCCGGGCCACGCGACCCAAATGGTCAATCTAGGCGACGGCGGCTCGGCTTCGCTTCCTCGGCTCTTCCAAGGCAAATTCGTATCCACGAAAAGCCTACTCCGCCCTCGCCGTCCCTATGACTATCAATTAAATGACTCGGCCGGAGAACGCTACGCCTACCTCGATATCAGCCGCCTCCTCCAGACGGAGCAGATTGATAAATACGTCGACCACACTGTGACGGTCTACGGAACGGCCAAGCCGGTTTCCAGCGGCAGCAAAGACATCGTGGTTGAAGTCGAGAGTCTGCAGCTGCGGTAAGGCGCTGGCCCGCACCGCTGCTTCTCACCTCACGGCGCAACTGCCAGCAACGAGCGTAGTTGGCAGTTAGAAGTTAGCAGTTGGTAAGACCCACCGCAGCTCTCGCCTCTGGTATTACCAACTCCTAACTACCAACTTCTCCCCCTCCACTTCGGCCGACGACCCTTGAACCTGCCCAGACCCGTTTTCTGCAAATGGAATCAAACTTGATCGACGGAAATAAAATCGCCGCGGATATCATCGCCGAACTCAAGGCAGAGGTGGCTCAGATCGAAGGGCGCAAGCCGTGCATTGCCTTGGTGCGGGTCGGGGAGGATCCGGCCTCGGTTTCCTACGTCACGAAAAAGGAAAAAACCTCGCGCGAAATCGGAATCACCGGACGCGTGATTTTGCCTCCGGTCACGATCACGCAGGACGAACTTTTTGCCTTGATCGACGAATTGAACGCCGATCCCGCGGTCGATGGCATTCTGGTTCAATCTCCTCTGCCCAAGCAGATCAACGAGGTGGCGGTGTTTCGCCGCGTCTCGCCGGAAAAAGATGTCGACGGCTTCCATACCCTCAACCTCGGCAAGGTGGCGCAGGAGGATGAAACCGGCTTCGTCTCCTGCACTCCCGCGGGCATCATGGAGCTGCTCGCCCGCAGCGGCGTCGATCTGAAGGGCAAACATGTGGTCGTGCTGGGCCGGAGCTTGATCGTCGGGAAACCGGTAGCGCTTTTGTCCCTACAGAAAAAAGCCGGAGCCAACGGCACGGTCACGATCTGTCACTCCCAAACCAGCAATCTGCCCGCCATCGTCCAGCAAGCCGATGTTTTGATCGCGGCGATCGGTCGGGCCGAATTCGTCACCGCCGAAATGGTCAAACCCGGAGCGGTGGTGATCGACGTCGGGATCAACCGCGTCCCCGACGCGTCCAAAAAATCTGGATACCGGCTGGTCGGCGACGTTGATTTTTCTACCGTTGCTCCGAAGTGCAGCAAGATCACGCCGGTCCCTGGAGGCGTGGGTCCCATGACCGTGGCGATGTTGATGAAAAACACCGTGAAAGCTTTTCGACTGTCTAAATCCCGTTGAAGGCCCGAGGGCCCAGAGGGCTCTTGCGGAATATCGATCGGCGGCCTAATCCATCTTCATGTCATCCCCCACGATTCTGGTCGTCGACGATCAGCCGGTGAATGTGCAGTTGCTGAAGCGTAAGCTCGAGCGCGAGGGCATTCGGGTGGTCGCAGCCTTCACTGGCCAGGAAGCACTGGAGACGGTCGCGAAAGAAAAACCCGATCTCATCCTGCTCGACGTCATGATGCCCGATATGGACGGGATCGATGTTTGCCAACGGCTGCAGGAAAAGGAGGAGACGCGCTCCATCCCCGTTATTTTCATCACTGCGCGCAGCTCGAAGGAGAGCAAGCTCGAGGGCCTGGCCGTAGGCGCGGTGGACTACATCACCAAACCCATCGACCTGGACGAAACCCTGGCCCGGGTCCAGACGCAGCTCCGGTTCGTCGCGATCAACCGCGAGATGGTGGACTTGCAGCGCCGCCTCCAGGAAGCCCGTCGCGCCGCCACCATCGGCGCGGTCACGCAGGGTATCGCTCATAATCTCAACAATCTTCTCGGCGTCGTTCTCGGCTACCTCGACCTGATCAAGACCCACTACAACAAGCCGGAGTTCGTCAAAAAGAACGCCGAGCACGTGGAGAACGCGGTCGGCCGCATCGTCAACATCATCAAGCAGCTCACCTCCCTTGTAGTGAAATCTCGACTACCGGTGATGAAGTATAGCCTGCAACAACTGCTGCGCGATGGAGTCGTTCGCTACCAGACGGAATTTAAAATCAACAAGCAGGTCGTGATCGAGAATCCCTTGGGCGACCTCGAAATCGAGACACACGTGGAGATTTTCGAGGATGTGTTGGCCAAGGTTCTGATCAACGCTTGGGAAGCGTACGGAAACAAGTCGCCCGATCAGAGGCCGATCACGATCCGCACGCGGGCGATGGAGTTGCCGGGTGGCACGCCCGCGGTGGAAATTCGAGTGGAGGATCAAGGCTCCGGGATCGATTCAGAAATCCGCGATCACATGTTCGAACCGTTCATCTCCACCAAACAAACCGTGGGCGTGGGAATGGGCCTGACCGTCGCCCGCCATGCCTTGCGCAACATGGGAGGCGAAGTGAACATGGCCGACCGGATGGGCGGCGGAACCGTCGCTATCCTGGTCCATCCAATCGAAAAACGTCGGCGCCTGCCCAACGAAGAATCGAACTGAGTCGGTCCGGCCTCGGTCCGCGGCCGCCAGTTTCTCCTGCGGGAACCGACCCTCGGCCGCTCGGTCCGCAGATTTGATTCACTCCGTGCGAGAGAACGATGAAGCCATGACTCCAATGAAACCCAGACGCTCTGCATGAACTCCACCCTCGCTTTTCTCGGGGCCGGACGGATGGCCTCGGCCATCGTCGACGGCCTGCTGGCCAAAGGAACGTATCCAAAAAACAATATCGCTTGCCTGAGCGGCTCCGGCCCCACGGCGGAGGCGCTGGCGCGGCGCACCGGTATCCGTTTGGCCACGTCGTTGACCGATCTGTTGGCCACCGCAGATACGCTGGTCGTTGCTTTCAAACCCCAGCACTTGGGCACGGCCGATCCACGGCTGGCGGAGTTGACCGCAGGCAAACTCGTGATCTCCGTTCTGGCGGCGAAAACCTTGGAGCGTCTGGAAAAAACCTTTCCGAAAGCGCGAGTGATCGTTCGAACCATGCCGAACACGCCGAGCGCGATCGGGGCGGGCGTGACCGGTTGGTGCGCTTCAAAGACGCTCTCCCCGGAAGACCGCGCTTCCGTCTTGCGGCTTCTCGGTTCGATCGGCCGCGAGGTGGAGCTGCCGGAAGCCCAGATCGACGCTCTCATGGCGATCAGCGGTTGCGGCCCGGCTTACCTTTTCGAATTTGCCGGAGCCCTTCGCGAAGCGGGCGCCGCGGCCGGCCTCGATCGAGCCACCGCGCAGATGCTCGCGATCGAAACCATCCTCGGATCGGCCAAGCTCATGGCCCAAAGCGGAGCGGAGCCCGAAGTGCTCCGCAACCAGGTCACCTCGCCCAACGGCACCACCTTTGCCGCTCTGAAACGTCTCGAAGCTCGGGATTTTCGAGGCATCGTGACTGAGGCTGTATTGGCCGCGAAAGCACGTTCCGCCGAACTCTCGCGAGAAGCATGACCGGCCTGAGGAATCGCGCCGGCAGAGAATCATTCCTGCCTGCGAAATTCCGTTTCCATCGGGCCTTTTAGGGGCCATGAGTGGCTCCTCCCGCATGTCTTCTTTGCACGGCAAAATTCTCGTCACCGGCGGCGCCGGCTTCATCGGTAGCGCTTTGATCTGGGCGCTCAATCAGCGCGGCATCACCGACATCCTCGTCTCCGATTTCCTCGGCCAGGACGAGAAATGGAAGAACCTCGTGCCGCTGAAATTCAGCGACTACCTCGAAGCCGATGTAGTTCGAAAACGGTTACAAGAAGACCCGGGCGCTTTCGGCCGTTTCTCCGCGATTTTCCATCTCGGCGCCTGCTCCGCGACCACGGAGAAGAACGCCGCCTACCTGATCGACAACAATTTCTCTTACACCAAAGAACTCGCGGCCTGGGCCTTGGCGCAGAACGCCCGTTTCATCTACGCGTCCTCGGCCGCAACCTACGGCGATGGAGCCCAGGGAATGGATGACCGGAGCCCGGAGCTTTCCGCGCTGCGTCCGCTCAACATGTACGGTTATTCGAAACACCTCTTCGATCTGTACGCCCAGCGTCACGGCTTCCTCGACCGCGTGGTCGGCGTGAAGTACTTCAACGTTTTCGGCCCAAACGAGGACCACAAAGGCGACATGCGCAGCCTGGTGAACAAGGCCTATCAACAGATTCTCGCGACCGGTCAGGTTCAGCTTTTCAAGAGCTACAAGCCCGAATTCAAGGACGGTGAACAAAAGCGCGACTTTCTCTACGTGAAAGACGCGGTGGAGATGACGATCCATTTTGCGGATACGGCAATCGGCGCCGGCGGGCTTTACAACCTGGGCTCGGGCGAGGCCAACACCTGGATCACTCTGGCCGAAAGTATTTTCTTCTCCCTGGATCGACGCCCAAAGATCGATTTCATCGAAATGCCGGCCGTGCTGCGCGGAAAGTATCAGTACTACACCAAGGCGGATATCTCGAAGCTACGCAGCACCGGCTACACGCAGACCGTCACGCCCCTGGCCGATGCCGTCCGAGACTACGTCCAAAACCACCTCGTGCCGGGGAAAAAACTGGGCGACTGACGGAAGAAGCGCCGAAGCGCCGCGTCCAAAAAAGTCCGCGCGCCGCGCGCTGATTTTTCGAATTTGGCCTTTTGGCGTTTGGCGTTTTCAGACGCTACTTCAGCTTCACTTTGGGCGGCATCGGAACAGCGATCCCGCGCGCCGGCATGGGCGGATAGGTCGGGCTCTCGAGATTCTGAACCAACTCGGAGATCGCCACCGGCTTTCCGGTTTCAAAACAACGGTTGGCTGCGAGTCCGACCAAGATGGAGCACGCACCGGCGCGTTCATCCGCCGCGCGACAGTACTTGTCCACCTTGGGCGTGGGCGAGAAGAGGTCGTCTAATAAAACTTGATCGCCGCCCCCGTGGCTGCCTTCCGGCGGCCAAACCGCGATATCCTGCGGCGCGCCGCGCATCGGGATAAAACGGGTGGTCGCGCCACCTTCCTGAATCCCGCCTTGCACCGCATCGGTGCCGCTGACGTAAATCTGCTCGACCATGCTGTGCTCCAAACGGCCTTTGCTGCCGTTGAAAGCGATGGTATAGCCCTCCCAGGCATTGTAGGCGCTGAGCGAATACGTGAGCGAGGCCCCGGTGTTGTAGCGGACGAAAACATTCATCGTGTCCTCGATGTTGATGTCGGGCCGCCAGACGCAACGGTCGCGGAAGTAGCCGTCATAACCTTCCTGTTCGAAATAAAGGGTCCGCAGAGAAGGGTCTTTCGCGATATCGAGGACAAACGAGCAGCGGTCCGTCTCCGGACAGGTGTGACAACGTTCGTGGTAGCTGCTCAGCCCCATCCGTTTCGCGGTCTCGGGGGTGTAGAACTCTCGTCGTCCCGTGGCGAATACAGAGACGGGCACGGCGCTGAGCCACCAGTTGACCAGATCAAAATGATGGGTCGCCTTGTGGACCATCAGGCCACCGGAATTTTCCTTGTTGCTGTGCCAGCGGCGGAAGTAGTCCGCGCCGTGGATCGTATCCAGCAACCAATGAAATTCCGCGGAAATGACATCGCCGACTATTCCGCTCATCAAAAGCTCCTTCACCTGACTTCGCGGCGGCGAGTAGCGGTAATTAAAGGTCACGCGGCAGTTCCGGCCGGTGCGCTTTTTGGCATCGATGATTTTCTGGCAGCTTTCGGGCGTCGTGGTCATCGGCTTCTCCGTCACCACGTCGCAGCCCGCCTCCATCGCTCGCACGATGTACTCGTGGTGCGAAGCGTCCATCGTCATGACCAAGACGATTTCCGGACGGGTTTCGGCGATCATCCGTTCAAACTCCTGGGGCGCATAGACGGCCGGAACGGTAGCCCCATTCTTGATCGAACGTTGCCGCGCCACTTCCAAGCGGCCCGGGTTCCGATCGCAGAGTGCGACCAAATCGGACGAGGCCCGATATTTCCCCTGCAACGCGTCCTGATACATCTGGCTGCGCGCCCCACAGCCCACCATCGCGTAACGGCGCCGGCCAGCGGAAGACGCGGGCGCTAAAGAAGAAGAGGAAGGTTGCGACGAAGCAGACAAGGAGGACATGGAAAAGGCAAAAGGGACGAGGCCCGAAACGATGACGTTCGAACGGCCGGAAGGAGTGAGCGAAAGGTTACTTGGCCGGACAGTCCAGTTACAACTCACGCTTGCACCGTGAGCGGCTAACCCGTCCAAACCAAAGAATCTGCCAGCCGACTGCACTATCTCGTAAGAAAACCCGGGATTCTGCGTCCTTATAAGAGCGCTGGCCAATTTGGTCGGAAAGGCTTGCCTTTCCCCAGTGCCGGAAAGTTCAGGCTTTCGCGCGCCTCTTCGTTCGCTTCTTCGGACTGCCCCTCGGTTTATGACATTGCGCCTTTCGACTCGCCGCTTGGTCGGTTTTTTCTGTTTTGCTCTCTTTTCCGTTGCTGGGTTCCTGGTGGAACCTTGCGAGGCTCAGCGCATTGAGGTTACCGACAAGGACGCTGAAGCGGTTCTGCTCGAGTCCGCCTCGATCGCCACCGAAGTCACGGGCCGGATCGCCGTCACCACGCTCGACCTGGTTTTCCGCAATCCAAATCACCGGGTTCTCGAAGGCACCCTTCTATTTCCTTTATTGGAGGGCCAACGGGTGGTCCGATTCGCCCTCGACGTGAATGGCAGCTTGCGTGAAGCCGTGCCGGTCGAGAAAGACCGCAGCCGGGTCATTTTTGAAGAAATCGAGCGTCGAGGAGCTGATCCAGGATTGGTCGAGCAGACCGCGGGTAACACCTACCGCGCGCGGATTTACCCCATTCCGGCCGAGGGCACACGGCACGTGCGTCTCGCCTACCAGGAAGACCTTGCTCCCTCGGGTGAGCAGACCACGTATCGCTTGAGCCTCGATTTTCCACGGCTGATCAAACATTTCCACTTGGCGCTGAATGTTCACACCGGCGCCGCAGTGCCGGCTCAGGCGCGCACCACCCTGGACCTGCAGCTGCCTCCTTGGCGGGACGGGCAATTCATGGAAATGGAACGGGAAGATTTCGATGCGCGCGGCATCTTTGAAATTGTTCTTCCGAAAATGGATCACGCGCGGGTCATGACCGGGCGTTATCAGGGCAAAGAGTATTTTTACGGCGAAGTCCCCAGCACGCCGCTGCTCCTCACTCGGCCAGCCCCGCAGGTCATAGGACTCCTCTGGGACAGCTCGGCGTCGGGCCGGGAGCGGAATCATGAACGTGAATACGCCCTGCTCAACGCCTGGTTCGCCGACCTAAAGAACGTCGAGGTCCGCCTCACGCGTATCCGCGACAAGGCGACACGCGAGGGCACTTTTTCCGTGAGCAATGGAGACTGGCACGCGCTGCAAAAGGAATTGGAATCCACCGTCTACGATGGGGCCACGTCGCTCGACGGGTTGGTGGACGACGCCAAGGTCGACGCGTGGGTGCTCTTTTCCGATGGCTTGTTCAACTACGGCTCGGTCGATCCCTTGCCCAAGGTGCCGCTGCACGGCGTCCTTCACACCGTGCTGGCCAGTACGCGCGCCAATCCACTTTGGCTGCGCACGGCCGCAGCGAATCGAGGCGGTGAATACGTCAACCTCTTCGAATCCGAGGGAGCCAAAGCCGCGACTATGCTCGAATCCCAATCGACCCGCGTCTTCGCGGTGGAGTACAATCCGGACGAGGTCACGAACGTTTTTCCAGAACCGGGGACGCCGGTTTTGGGCGATTCCTTTCCCGTCACCGGCATCTTGCGAGCGAAGAACGCCAAGATTCGTTTGCTCATCGGTCACAACCGGGAAAACGCCCAACCGGTGGAGCTCACCTTACTCTCGGGCGACGACCCGAGCGAGCTCGCCCCACGAGCTTGGGCGCTGGCCAAAATCGAACAGCTCTCGACGGATGCTCGGGCCAACCGGGAGGACATTCGCAGCACGAGCACCGACTTCGGTATCGTCACGCCGGATACTTCCCTGCTCGTGCTGGAAACGGTCGGCGACTACCTTCGCTACAACGTCACTCCCCCAGAGGAACTGCGCGAGGAGTGGGAAGCTCGGCGACCACACCCGTCGCCTCAGTCGGCCGACGAGAGCGAACACCTCGAAGCGGTTGTCCAAACGTTCCAGCAGCGGATCGAGTGGTGGGAAAAAAAGTTTCCCACCGACCGTCCCCCCGCCCCGAAGTTCGCTTCGAAAACGGTTCAGCCGAACCCGACTGCCGTCGCGCCAGAGCCTCAAGACGAAGAGACCATGCCGCTCAGTCCTTTCGCCGTCGCCGGGCGGCAGCAGAATCCTAATCCCCGGGATACCTTGGGCGCGAATCTGGCCTCGATCGAAAATCAGAATGGAGACAGCGCGGTCGATCCTGGGTCCGGCCCGTCGATCACATTGCAACGCTGGTCGCCACAGAGCGGATACCTTGACCACCTGCGCCGCTCGCCCGCCGATCACCGTTACTTCGCCTATGTGGAAGAGCGCGCCCAACACCAGCGCGAGCCCGGCTTCTACTTGGACTGCGCCGACTTTTTCTTCGAGAATGGAGAACCGGATACGGCCCTCCGGATTCTGTCGAATTTGGCTGAACTCGAGCTGGACGATCCCGCCCTGCTTCGCGTCTTGGCCTATCGCCTCCTCCAAGCCAATCGCACCGACCTCGCCGCGCCCCTGCTCGAGCGCGTCCTCTCGCTTCGCCCGGAGGAACCACAAAGCCGGCGAGACTTGGCCTTGGCCTACGCAGCCTTTGGAAAATATCAGCGGGCGGTCGACCTGCTCTGGGAAATCATTTCGAAGCCGTGGGATCCTCGTTTTCCTGACATCGAGCAAATCGCGCTCGAGGAGTTGAACGCGATGGTCGCGGTCTGTAACCAAAAACTGGATCTCAGCCGGGTGGATCCCCGGCTCCTCAGAAATCTCCCGCTCGACCTGCGCGTGGTGCTCAGTTGGGACGCGAACGACTGCGACATCGATCTCTGGGTGCTCGACCCGAATGGGCAGACCGCGAAATACGATAATCCTCTCACCTACCAAGGCGGCCAGATGTCCCGCGACTTCACCGGAGGCTACGGTCCCGAGGAGTTCATTCTTCGCACGGCCAAGCCCGGAAGCTACGCGGTCAAAATCAACTACTACGGCGACCGCCGGCAAACCGCTCTCGGGCCCGTCACCGCCCAAGTGCGTTTGATCACCGGCTTCGGTACCCCACGGCAGCAGGAAAAACGATTGACCGTTCGCCTAAAGAACGCGCAGGAAACGCTGGAGATCGGCGCAATCGAAATCAGTGAGCGAAGCGACAAAACGCGGAAGTGAGGCGTCTTCGCTGACTCGGACTTCCTGGGAATCGAATCATAGTCGCCGGGGGTCGCCGACCCGAATGGCAAAGTCAGGCAACGGACCACGCGTATGACTTCTCTGATGTAAGTGGGGTGCCCTCACCCCGCGACGGCGAAGCCGCCTCTCAAGAGCGACGTCTGTGCGGGGTGAGGGCACCCCACCTACATCGATCAAGATCACCATATCCGTCTGGGCCCTTTCGCTGCTCGATCAACCAGGGCGGCGAGTCCAGACCATGGTATTCAATCGGTTGAGACGAGCCCGGCTCGCCCGCGGGTCGCACTCCGAGCGAGCGGGCTCTGGTGGCTATTCGAGCGTCAGCACCACGACCGATTTAGCCGGCAAAGTGACCCGGAGTTGGTCCCCATTCCGTTGATACGCGTCGAACGGCTTGGGCGAAACCACGTCCGGTGCGGCGAAAGTGTTGTGGGCGGTGATCGCGTCGGCGGTCAGCACACGGCCGCTGATCTTCTGCGCAGCGACATTCAAGAGCTGGCACGATACCTCAGCCGCGCGCACCGGATCCGCATTCACCAGTGAGACGTGAATCTTTTTCTCCTTGTCGATTGAAGCGGAGGCACTGAGCGCCGGAATGTGTTTATCGCCCACGGTGTACTCCGGCCCCTTGAGCTCGATCGGAAAGACCTTCGCTCCTTGGTGCACCTTGTACATTTCGAAAACATGGTAGGTCGGGGTGAGGACCATTTTTTCGTTGTCCGTCAGAATCATCGCCTGAAGCACGTTCACCATCTGGGCGATGTTGGCCATCACAACACGGTCGGCGTGTTGCTGGAAGACGTGAAAATGCAGAGCGGCGAGAAGCGCGTCGCGCAACGAATTCTGCTGGTAAAGGAAACCGGGATCGGTGCCTGGCTCCACATCCGTCCACACCCCCCATTCATCTACCACCAAGCCGATTTTTTTCTCGGGATCGGTTTTATCCATGATCGCCGAATGCTTGGTGATGAGTTCGTCCATCGTGTAGGCGCCGCTCAGCGTGCTGACGTACTCCGCCTCGGTGAATTCCGTGGCTGAACCCTTCTTTTTCCAGGACCCACTCGGGATGGTGTAGAAGTGAAGAGAAAGGCCATCCATCCTCTTTCCCACCTCGCCCATCATCGTCTCCGTCCACTTGTAGTTTGCGGAATCGGGGCCGCAGGCGATGCGAAAAACGTGCTGGCCGGAATAGTTTTTCACGAAGGTGTTATACCGACGATAATTGTCGGCGTAGAACTCCGGCCGCATACTGCCGCCGCAGCCCCAGCTTTCGTTGCCCACGCCAAAGTACGTCAGCTTCCAGGGTTTATCGCGGCCGTTTTTCCGGCGAAGATTGGCCATCGGCGAATCCGCATCCGAGGTGATGTACTCCACCCATTCCATCATTTCTTGCACCGTTCCGCTGCCCACGTTCCCGCAGACGTAAGGCTCGGTCCCGATCTGCTCGCAGAGATCGAAAAACTCGTGGGTACCAAAGTGATTATTCTCCACCACGCCGCCCCAGTGAGTGTTGATCATCGCCGGGCGTTTTTCGCGGGGACCAATCCCATCGCGCCAGTGATATTCATCCGCAAAGCAGCCGCCCGGCCACCGAAGCACGGGTAAATTCAATTTTTTCAAAGCCGCCACCACATCATTGCGGATGCCGCGGGTGTTCGGAATCGATGAGTTCTCCCCAACCCACAAGCCGCCGTAGATGCAGTGTCCGAGGTGCTCCGCGAATTGACCATAAATAGGGGGATTTATGGTAGCGCCAGGACGCTCCGCTCGAACTATCAGATCACCAGAAATTGTATCCGCAAAACTTGTAGCACTCACCGCCATCAAAAAAAGAGCGAAAAAAAGCATTTTAGGATCATAGACATAGAAAACGTGAGGCAATAAATTGACTACCACCACAACTACACAAAACAGGGATAGAAAAGTAGTTGCGTTATCAAACAAAGTCTCTGCTAACACTCCCCCCTTTTGCAAACCACGTCAAATCTGCTGGACAGTCATCCCCGGGGGAACCACGGCCGCTGCACCAGGGAAAGCTTCAAATTTCTCAAAATTTCCGGAACACGCGATAAAGTGTAGTGACATACCCAATACTGTTAATCTAGAGGAAATCTTACTGTAACAATACTGCAACATAGCCGCAAGAAGGACAGGAGTCTTTATTTCGCGGCGTCGTGTTTTTGGGACTCTGCATCGCCGAGATGTGAGTCACGAGTGTCACCCACTCGCAGTTCCCGCTCCAAAAACCGACCGCTCTTTGTCAGATAAGGTGAAGACAAAGCGCATCACAATTTCGCCCGTCGGGCCGTAGGCTCGCGGGCGATAGTTCGGCCTAAAAAACCGAACTTGCTGGGTAGTTGGTGCTGGACTCCCCACGGTGGGGTACCGAGGGGAGTCCTTTCCAACCCGGGCGATACGATCCGCAACCGCGGAGTTCTCGCTCTTTCTTCCGGAAACGGGGCCCGAGAGAGCGAGCGATTCGAACTCTCGTTTTGATTTCGCGACTGCCGTCGGCAAAACGGGCTTCGCTTGGCTAGAACTTGCGTCCTGACCAGCGGCCTGCTTGATCCCGACCGCCGCTGCCCCACAACCGGCTTCTCCCTCCCATGGCGCGATCCCGCTTTCTGCTCGCCGCGACGTTGCTCGTCGCTTTGCCCAGTCGTTTCCTTTTCGCCGCCGATGTCCCGGCGTCGCCGACCAGCAAGATTCCCACGGAGGAAAATGCGGTCGAGCTTCCCACTGTCACGATCACCGACTCGAAAATTCTCCCGCTTCCCGAGGCGTGGCGGTACGCAAAGTATGACGGCTTCGAAATCCTCTCCAACGCCTCGGACCACGAAACACGGCAGCTCTTGCGTGATTTCGTGGTTTTCCGCCAAGCCCTCTCGCTCGCCTGGCCGATCGAGTCGCGTGAATCGCTTCCCGTTACCCTGATCCTCTGCGGGAAGGAAAATAAATTTGACGACTTCGTCGATCGACCCATCGGCGCCGAACCGAACCGCGCCAGTCTCCTGCTCAAGGATCTCGATCGGATTTCCATTGTGATCGATCTGCAACGAAAGGCAGTGACGTTGAGCGCCGTCGACAGTTCCGCTGGCGCGGCAACGACCGACGCGGGAGCGGGCACCTTCGACGTCGACCACCACAGTCTGCTGTATCGCGAGTATGTGAAGTTTCTCCTCAGCCGCTCCGATCCCCCGTTGCCCGCTTGGCTGCAGGAAGGTCTCGCCCAAATCGTGATGGCGATGGAGTTCACGCCGAACTCGGTGATCTTTGGGCGCATCGGCGAACGCGGCCAAGGCGGCTCGTCTGCGCCAAAAGGCGGTCTCGCCACAACATCCGAAGACGAAAGCGACACCGCCGAGCAGTCGGTGCCAGATCTTGACTTCAACCTCGCCCTGACTCGTCAGCGATTGCTCCCGTTTCACGCCTTCTTCGACGTCAAGCCCGACTCACCCGTCGCTCAAAACGTGGTCGGCAACACGCGTTGGTCCAAGCAGGCCTACGCGTTCGTTCACCTCTGCCTCTATGGAGAAGGGGGTCGCTACCAAAAAGCGTTTCTCACCCTCGCCCAACGCGCCTCCCGCGGGCCCCTGACTGAGGAGATCTTCAAAGACTGCTTTGGAAAAAGCTACGACAAGATGCTGCTCGAACTCCGCGGCTACATCGAGATGACGGACTATAAGTACCAACAGTTCAAAATCAAAGGTCAGGGCTTCTTCCAACCTCCGGCACTGGACCTCCGCGACGCTTCGGACGCCGAGGTCGGCCGCATCAAAGGCGACGCCTTTCGAGCCGCGCACCGACTGCCTCAGGCGCACGACGCTCTCGCTGCCGCTTACCTTCGCGGAGAACGGGATCCTGCCTTGCTCGGCGCTCTGGGTCTCTACGAAGCGACGGCAGGCAACGCCGCGCGCGCTCAAAAATTCCTGGAGGCCGCAGCGAAGGCCAAGATCACTCGGCCCACGGTTTACCTCGAGGAAGCACGCCTGCTTTATGCCGAAGCCCTCGCTCATCCGGGAACCGTCCAAGGCCAATTCTCCTCTGAACAAGCCATCACGATCCTCCGGCCTTTGTTCGCCACCCGAAATCAGTCGCCCCCGCTTGCGGAGGTTTACGAGCTGATCGCCGACACCTGGTCCCACTGCGTGATCCAGCCCAAACGCGAACACCTCGCCGTGCTGAGTGAGGGGGTGAAACTTTTCCCCCGGCACAGCGAGCTGGTCTTCAAAACCGCGGCCTTGAACGCCAAAAGCGGCTACTTTGACACCGCCGCCACCGTCGCTGCCTTAGGTGAGCAAGCCGCGAGCGACCCGGCCACGAAAACGCGTTTTCAAGCCTTGGTCGCGACCTTTCCGAAGCCAGACGCAAAAACCTCGACGAGCGAAGCGAAACCATAATTCGAATACAAGCACCCGAGCGAACTGCCGCGACAGCAAAGCGCCTCCGCCTCGCCACGGCGCGAGGTAGCCCTGGAGCATCTTGGGTCGCCCCTTCGGAACTTTGATATTTTGTTAATCCTGGTCCCAGGCCGTCGGCCTGGGCTGATTTTACTCGGGCCGTTGGCCCTTTTTAAGCGACGGTCGAACCTGACGCGCCGGGACGTCGCGTCCCACCTTGGAGGGGTGCGAACCAACGAAAGGCGTCGCGGAGCGACCCCTGGTTTGAGGTGGGGCGCGACGTCCCGGCGCGCCAGGGAGGCAAGCCAACGCTTTTCAGCGTCTCTTCCCTCTCACCTTCGCGCGCTGCGCCGCTGAGCGCGACCACGGGGATGGCGGCGCGAATCCCGCGCTCAAAGCGCCCAGGCAGACTCGCTGGTTCGCTGGGGGCGGTTCCCCTGAACCTTAAGCGAGTCTGCGAACGCTTTCTTAAAGATCCAGAATCTGGATACCGTGCGCGTCCACCGTCACCTCGAGGGTCTTGCCGTTGTCCTGGGTGATGGTGGTTTTCTCCGTCATGCCACTGTTGTTGATCACGACCAGCTTCTTCTTCTTCGCGAAATAAGCGCAGTCGGTGCGAACGTTGGTCGAGTTCCACAGCGGCCACTTCTCTTCCTGATTCGCAGCCCAGAAGAGCGCGCGGTGGAGCAAGCGGGTATTTTCGGGAGTGAATTTGTATCCGGAAAAATAGACGGCGCGACCTTTGCCGAAAGCACGCACCGCGATCGTCGGCGATCCGTCGCGTTCCGCTAAAACTTTCGTGTCCGGTCCCAGCGTGAAAATGCCGTCGACGTCTTTGCCGAAGTCAGGCGCTCCGGTGAGATCATGCGTGATAAAGTGCGGCGCGGGCGCATCGTATTTATAACGGCTGAGCGCCAGGCGTTCACCGCGATCTCGGTCCACCCCGAGCACCGGCGCCAGGCGGAAGAGTTGGCCAGGCTGAGGCACGGCCGACGGCTCGGCCACGCCGAGCAAACTGCCGCCCTTGGCCACCCAGGCGGTCAAGAGTTCGGTCACCTGCGGATCGCGCCAAAAGTAGCCCCCGCTCCAGCTGCTGCCTTCACGGCCACAGTTGATGATCACCTTCACGTCCTTCGGCACGCCCTTGCTCAGAAGATCGTCGAAGCTGATGAACTGCACGTCGACCGGCATACCGGCGAGCGACTCGATCATCTCATTTAGGTCGAGCCCGTGGTGGAAGTGGCCGCTGCAAATCCAGGAGCGAAGTTTTCCCCAGGCGGTCAGGACCGCGACTTTGAAGGGCGCGGTGTAGGGCTTGTCGCCTTGGTGAAAAGATTTCAGCAGGCGAAATTCGTTCGCGAGTTGCTCAATGTAGTCCTGGAAATCCGGGAAAGGCTCGACCAAGGACAAGTATCCACCCAGCCCAATACGATCGATCGGCGCACGGATGATCCCGCGGCGCGCATCGATCCAGAAATTCTTCGCGTCGAGCGTGGGATTGCCGCCCGCACCCGGTTTAAAGGTCGGTTCACCTTTGAGGCCGGTCGGGAAAAGATACGGGTGCAACCGGAGTTCATGCGTCTTCACTCCCTCGGCATGAGCACATTTGCGCACCTCGAAGGCGTTGAACACGCACTTGATCAAGCCGTCGAATTTGAAGTCCTTGAAGCGAGGGCTGTAGGGCTCCACGCCAACCCAATGGTCGTCATAGAAAACGTAGGCCAGCTTCTCGTATTTGTGGACCAATTCGACGCACTCGCGGCCGAAATCGACCACGAAATTGTGAATGAAATCGACGTAATCGAGGTAGCGGCGCGAGGGCGCGTTGTGGGTGGAGTTGTAGAGGCCGCCGTTGACGAAGTCCTCGGAGGTCAGCTTGTAGCCCTTGGCTTTCTCGAAAAGCTTCAGCGCCCGCGGGCTGACCGTCATGGCGTAGTCCGCCCAATCTGAATACACAAAGCGCAGTTTGGGATCGTCGCCCCAGAACCAAGTGAAGTTATAAAACATCGAGGTAAACCGCACCACCGACGTCTGGGGATGGTCCTTCAACCACTGCTGTAGGTACGCCAACAATACCTTCCGCGTCTCCGGATACATGGGATCGACCGCGGCGAGATGCTCGCGATCGCCCCAGTTGTTCGTGATGTGATTGTACATCGAGATCTCCTCCCAGATCCGGTAGGTGAGGAAATTGACGGTGTAAGCATGCGTCGGGACCGTGTCCTTGATCGTGACGGTGCCCTTCTTCGCATTGAAGTCCCACTTGCTGCGCGGGACTTCTTCGTTCGTCGTGCGATCGAAAACCTGCCACCATTTCTTCGGGTCGTCGTTGAAGTTGACCACAAACTGCTCTTTGAAAAAGCCGTTGAGCAAGGTGATCGTAGTCGTGCCCTTCTCCGCCAACACCGGCACGCTCATCAAAAAATTCTGCTGCAGCTTGTCGCGATTTTGCTTCGCCCACTCGTTGACTGCACGGACCAAACAGATGGTCGAATAGATCTTGTATCCAGAATTTGTGATCTCCGGGGAAAGTTGCGTGCCATCGCTGTCGCGGATGGTATCCGCGCCCCACTTTTTCGCGAGGCGCAGGGTCAGCTGCTCATGGCCAGCTTCCCCAGGAAGAGTAAAGTCACCGGTCGTTAAGGACGGAGTGTTCGTCGAAGACATAAATGTGAGCGGGGTAAACGCGGAAAGGATTGTTTCAACTACCGAAGCACGCTCCGGGAGCCAAGGAAGGGAGGGTTCTTACAGTATGACGGGGCTGGCGCAATGATCAGTGACCGATGGACAATTACATCGCGCTCCGCCGTCGCACGACTGTCGCCAACTCCTCCGGCGTGACCACCACTTCCGGCGCGAAATTGTCGCCCGCCACGTACGCCGCCAGACTTTCCAAAAGCTGCCGCGCCACCGGATTCCCTTTCCCAAGCACCGCAGCACTACACACCACCATCCGGCCCGCCCCCACTTTGGCTTCAAAAATCAGGCCTAGGCGCCGGTTGGTGAACCAGTCGTCGATCACGCTGACGATCGGTTTCACCGCCACAGGCAAGCGGTCCAGTTGCATCGCCGCGGCGCGCTGAAGCACGTACCACCATTGCCAGTTGGAATGAAACTCGGTTGGAAAACCGTGGAGCGCGGGATGCGTCGGATCGCAAAGGATTCCGAGGGTGTGCGGCGCCTGGCCTTGGGTGCATGACGTATTCCAGAAAATGGGCGAGAAGCCCAATGCCACCTCTCCCGCCACCTGATCCGGCGAAAGGAGCAGGAGCACGCCTTCACCAGCCACGGCGCGAGCGAGCGCTTCATCCAGATTGCTGGAAAGGCAAGAATGAGACGGGCTCTGGGTGTCACCACTTTTCGGGTACAGCCAGAGATCCCACTCATTCGCGACGTCCACCCCGACGATTTCCACCGCCAAGCGGTGACGCGCAGGCGCGACCGTGTCCTGCCAAACAAACTCGATCCGGCCCACCGAACGCGTCTGCCCGACGGGAAGCCCGCCGACACGAATCTCGCCTTTTTTAAGAACCACCACGCTTGCGTCCGATTGTAGCCGGGGGCGCTGACCCCGGGGTTCGAAAGATAGATCGGCTCTCAAACCCCCGGGGTCAGCGCCCCCGGCTACAACGGGCGTCTCGAGCTGCAACGCCCAGCGGATCTTTACATCGACCAATTCGGCCGCACCAAAGTGCGCCACGTCGATCTCCGCGAGGAACGTCTCACCTTCCTCGAACACCCGTCGCTCCATTCTCGCCAGCAGCACGGTCGGGCCGCAAAACCGGCGGAACTCGTCGGCTTCGACATAGCCCTTCGACGCTCCGAAGACGTCGAGCACTCCGACCGGCGCCGTCCCCTGCCCGGGAAAATCCTGCAGGCCGAGGAGCTGAAAGCCCGCCTGACCCGCCGTGCGCAACGAGGCTTCGATTTCTTCCTTGTAGACCAGGGCCTGCAGTTTTCCCGAGGCGGCGACAAAGTCATTTAACCGGTCCGCCAGTCCGTGGGCCCGGAGCGAGTCGCGAAAAATTTCGTAGTTCTTCGCTTTGAGATGTCCGGTGTATTTTCCCGTGTCACCGAGCGGCGGATACGTGCACCACTGTCCAATCTCGTGGCTGATCACCGGCGCCGCGCGGCGCTCGATCTCCGCCCGATAATCGTGGGTCGTGGCCGGAGGTGATCCGTTGATCCGGCACTTCAGCCCATCACCCCACTGGTGAATACGCGGCCCGGGAAGAACGTGAAATTGATTCTCCGGTAGCTCCGGCCAACCCGCCGCAGCGCTGTAGAGGCGACGCGGATCACGCTCCACAAAATGGCTCACCCACTTCGCTAGATAGGTCGCGTGATGCGGACCACCCGGTTCGTTGCCGTGGGCCAGAAGAAGAAACGACGGATGATTTCCGTACTCGCGCAGGATCCGGTCGGTCTCGCGATACATCCATCGATCAATCTCGCGCCCATCGCCGATTCCCGCGGGGGAATTGAAAGCGAGCACCGCCACGGAGTTGGGCCAGGCCGCGCATTCAACTTGTAAATACACTCCGAGTTCATCGGCCGCCGCAAACGCGGCTTCGGGGGGACACCAGGAATGGAAGCGCACGTGGTTCAAACCATGCGCCTGGTAACGCTTGAAAATACCCAGCCAGCTTTCCCGGTCCATCGGAGGGTATCCCGTTTTCGGGTACACACAGCAATCCAAGGTGCCGCGGAGAAAAATCTTTCGGCCGTTGAGCAAAATATCTCGACCGCGAACGCGGACCTCCCGCAACCCAAAGGTCGCGGACTCCGTTTCGCCGTTCGGCAAGGTCAAACTCGCCTGGTAGAGAACGGGAGAAAACTCGTCCCACCGGGCCGCGTCCGCTCCGAGTTTCACCGTCGCAGCAAAAGCGCCGTCCGAGTCCACCGCCACCGCGGCCTCTGTGGCACTTGTTTCTTCGGTATCGAGGCGCTTGATACGCAACCGCGGCTTGCACCCGCTGAAGTCGCTTTCCCGGGTCGATTGCAAGCGCCCTTGGACCCGGACCGAACCATCACGGACAGAGGGAAAAAGCTGCAGGTCCGCAATCCAGGTTGTCGCCGTGCTGAGCAGGTCCAGCCGGCCAATCAGGCCATTCCAATTCCCTTGAGTATGATCGCTGACGCTGTGCGCGTTTTCCCCCACTTCGATCTTCAGCCGATTGTCCACCTGCAAAGTCAAGCGATGGCGTCCAGGCGGCACCGCGCACCCCAATTCAAAACGGTGCGGAGTGGACAAACTCTCGCTTACCCCCACCTCGCGCCCGTCGAGCCAAACCCGGACCATCCAATGCATCCGCTCGACCTGCAGCACCACCCGGCGGTCTCTCCAGGACTCGGGAATGACGATCTCGCGCTGATACCAAGCGGCGCCGACCCAGACGGTTTCAGGCTGAAGGAAAAAAGGGACTTTGATGTCTCCATCCCTTCGATACGGAGCGAACTCCGGTTTTTCATAAAAGGAACGATCAAAAATCGTACCGGTCCAGGCGGTGCCAATCGTGACCGGATCCCCCACGTTCTGCTCGGCCAAGGAGCCCGGCAACGAAACCCGAACTCCCTCCAGTTCTCGCTCGTACCAGTGTTCCGTGCACCCAACGTCGGCGCGGTCCAGGACGCAGACCCAGCTGCCAGCCAAAGGAAGCCGCTCGTTTTGCATCGCGATCAATCGGCCTCCGAGCTTCTGACGATCAGGATTTGGCCTCGGCGCGAAGGGAATTAACCAGTGATTGCGGAACGGCGATTACCGTCCCGTGGCGAACGCCTTTCGGGAGAGAGATCTTGTCCGTGATGTCCTCCCAGGTCTTCAGGTCGCGCGAACGCACCGCGCCGTAGTGATGTTCTCGGTACACGTCATAATAGACCACGTAGGCATCGCCGATCTGGATCGCAGTCGGGCCTTCCACCCAGTCGCGGGTGAATGGCGCCGAGAGGTTCTGCCAAGGACCACCCAGCTTGTCGCTTGAGGCGATGCGGAGGTGTTTTTTGGGCGGAGCACTGGTTTCGTCCTTCACGATCAGATAATACCGGCCCATCGCGGGCAGAATGGTCGCGTCGATCACGTTGAACCCAGGATCATAAAACAAGGTCGTGGGGGTGAACGATTCGAAGTCCTTTGTCGTGGTGGAGTAAATACGGTGATTGTACGATTTTTCCGTTTTGGCTTCGGTTTCGGTGAATTTGCCGCGGACCGTGGTGGCCCAGAAGATCAGGAATTGTTCCTTCTCGCCATCGTACACAATTTCGGGAGCCCAACAGTTCCGCGTGCCCGGTTCCTCTGCCATGACGGGGAGGGCCTTTTGCGGAGTCCAGTGGACGAAGTCTTTCGAGGAAGCGTAGCCGATGGTTTTGCCCTCCCACGCGGTGGTCCAAACCATATGAAACGTCCCGTCCGGTCCGCGCGCCACGCACGGATCGCGCATCAATTTCGACTCACCGACCTCCGGCTTGAGGTAACTTTTCCCATCGTTCAACGCCTCCCAGTGATACCCGTCGGCACTCCAAGCGAGGTGAAGACCGTCCTGACCGTTATCGACAAAGTAGGTGAACAGATAAGCCGACTTTTCTTCAGCCCGGCCAACCAGAGCTGTAACGACGAGCAGAGTGAAGAGGATAAAACGTGGCATGATTTTAAAGTGAGCGTACAGGGGCTGAACAAAAGGAAAACAAAGTAGGACCGACACGTCGGCAGAAAAGTATTTATCGAAATTCGATAAATATTTATTGACGCATCCCCTAACGGTTTTATCGATAATCGATATTCTTTTATGAAACGCCGTTTCAATCTTCCCCGCATTCTTCGAGTACTCTTCGATATTTTACAGGCCGTAACGTTCCTTGGCGGCCTCTTTCAGATCGTCCTTTATCTGGTGTATCCACAGTTTCATATCACGGTCCTTCGTTCGGAACCGATCGCCTATGTTCACCTGAGTAACCCCGGCCTCGTTCATGCCAGGAGCTCTACCGGAGATGCGGCGGAGGTTGAACTGACCTCTCTCAATGGATCGCTTGTAGTTAAAAATGCGGGGGAAAGTGCGGAGCTTTCCTCCTTGCTCCGATGGCGATTTCTTCTCTGCGGAGCCCCGGGGGTCATTTTCCCCATTTTTCTTTTTGGCCTGCTCAGCCAACTCTGCTCGAAGGTCGAGCAGGGAGAGATTTTCTCGGTTCGCAATACGACACTGGTGCGCAATCTCGGGATCACCATTCTCGGATACCAGGCCATCTCTATCGGAGGAAGCATCGGGTACGCGTATATGGTGAGCCGCTTCGTTCACCGCTACGTAGTTGTCGAAGGCATACAACTGAATGTTGGCTGGTACGGGAACCACGGTTGGTTTTCGCCGAGCGCAAGCTTGATCGTCACCGGCTGCCTCGTTCTTCTGCTCGCGAAGGTTTTTCGGCAGGGTCTGGAGTTGAAAAGCGAGAACGAACTCACGGTTTAGCCGCTGCTCACATGCCTATCCGACTTAATTTGGATCGAGTGATGCTTGAACGAAAAATCAGCCTTACCGAATTGGCCGATCGGGTCGGCATCACGCTCGCTAATCTTTCCATTCTGAAAACCAGCAAGGCGAAAGCCGTGCGCTTCAGCACGCTTGAGGCGCTCTGCCGAGAATTAAAATGTCAGCCCGGCGACCTTCTCGAGTTCGTCGACAAATAGAGCCTCAGCTCGACCTCGATCCACCGGGTCCACTTCACTTCGCCGCCGGAGGATTCACCACCAGCCAGTTGACCAGGGCCCAGTCTTGGTCGTTCGCCCAGGGGTCGAAGAACTTACCGGGCTGGCCGTTGATGGTCGTGGGATAAACGTACGCGCAGGAGGCGCGGCCTTCGGGAGTGAAGTTGCAGAGATTGTTGGCCAGAATCGATTCAGCCCGCTCGCGGTAACGGGGGTTGCCGGTGGCCAAGGCGTAGTCGTCGAAAGCCACCGCGGTGATCGTGCTCCAGTAGTGGGGAAACGTATCCCCATAAACCTGACGTTTGCCGAACCAATAATCGTCCCAATGGCGAATGGCGATGTCGTTCAAATGGTAGTCCGGCTGGCGGCCGCCAAAAAGCTCGAGCAAGCGCATCTGCTCCTTCGCTCCCTCGAGAAAACTCGGATCGTGGGTCGCGAGATAAACGTCCAACATCAACTGAGCCGCCGGGCCGACAATGCTCTGCTCATAGTTGACTTCATGTTTTGGATACGCCGATCCGATTTGGAGCAGAGTGCTCGCGTGCTTCCTAAACGCCGCAAGCATTTCCTTTTCCTCGTTTGCCCAGCCGGCTTTTTCCAGCGACCGAAGCATTTGGAGGACAGGCATGCCGATACAATAAAACCGCGCGCCGCCTTTCGCATAATAAGCACGAGTGGCGTCGAGCGCGCGGCGCAGGTACTCCGGACGTCCAAAGGCGTCGTACATCGCGAGGTGAAAATGAATCGCCCACGGATAATTGTAGAGGCGAGGCGGACCGCCGTGTCGCACGCCATTGTAGACCGTCCCGGAGTCGTCCTGCAGCTCCCGTCCGACGAACGCGGCATACGCGTCGAGGCTTTGAGCGATTTGCTGGCGCAGCGCGGGATCGGAGCAGTGCGGAAAATACATCGCCGCGAGAACTCCCATACCCAGCCGCTCGCGCGCCGCGTTGTGATCGGCAAAGCCGCCGTCGCAGACCAGCGCGTCGGTCTCGTGATCAAAAATCAAATACGCTCCGTTCAACGGATCTTTCTCCGCTTTTTTCTGCTGATGCTCGACGATGAAGCGCACCCGGGCCGCGATCAGGTCCAGCGGTGGCGGCGTGACCAAGGCCCGCAGGCAGGTGCGCCGGCCCGCAAGATCGAGTTCGACGAGCTGCTCGCCCAACTCGGTCAATGGAATGTCGACCTGGAGCGCCTTTTTCTGATCGACAGACGCTTTCGCGCGGACAGCGACGGACTTGCCGTTGAGCAGCCACTGCGCGCCTTCCAGCGAGGCGCCGCCGTGCACGGTGACGCGGAGCGGTTCCCCTCGAGTCACCGTATAGCGATCGGCTTCGAGTCGGACGAAATTTTCCAGCACCTCTGCCTTCCGATAAAAGTCGTCCCACCCTTCGTGCCAGAACAAGACCCAGGAGAGCGTCTGCGACTGTCCCGGAGCAAGGGTCATCGCGGCAGGGTGCACGACAAATTGCCCGCGGTCATTCGAGTGCTGGATGCGGTCGTGAATGCTGTAGCCGGTCAAGCTGCCCTCGGTCAGGACGAGTCCAAGATGGGGCGCGGCGCCGCCCATCCGCATCGCGTTCACATAACTCGAGCTCTCCCCCATCCAGAGGTGTGCATGGCACCGCTCGGGCAAACAAATCTCCGCTCCGGGATAATTGTCGACGAGCGGCAATCGGATTCCGAGTCCGTCTTCGGCGAAAATCAAGGGCACTGATCCGGTGTTTTCAAACGTGAAGCTTTCTCGCAGCCGCCCACCGTCCTCCAATTGCCGGACGACGCGGACGCGGAGCCGCGGCACTTCGTAAACCGACTCGAAAGTTCGATCGCTGAGCCGGCGGAGGGAGACCGGATGGTCCCAGGCTGTCATGACTCCTTCAATACGAGCCCAGCCCGTGCCCCAGGGCGCGGCTTGACGGATCCATTCCATCCCGAGCGGATCTTTCGGATGCGAAAGGTGGCTCAAGCCCCCGCTGCGACCATCCACCCGCAAACTCCATTCTGGGGTGTCCAAAGCCACCGGAGCCAAGCCCGCGATGGCTTCGGGACGCGAGGCCTTCGAAACCACCGCGGACGAAGTAATATGCACGCTGATACAATCACCGGATTTGGTCGGAATGGTTTTGACCACCAACAGGTCCTCACCCGCGAGATTCAGTTTGATCGCGGCCGGTTCGCCTCCCGGCTGTACCAGGACTTCGCATACATCATTGGCGGTCGCAAAACGACAACGCACTGGCGCGCCGCGCGAGCCGGAGAGCGGCTCGACTGTCGCGCGCACCTCCTCGGCATCTTTTTTCAGATCAACCCAGAGACTGGCCCCGGCGGGCAAGACCACGCCGCGGTCGGAACGAAATTGTTCGCCGTGTTGCACCGGCCCCGCTGCTTCTTGAGCCCGACTGAGATCAAGATCGGCGAGAGAGACCGAACCGGTCGCGTAGACGGTCGTGGCGACCGAGGAGAAAAGCCCGGCGACCAATAAACAAATGAAGAGGGGATTTCGACGGGGAACCAAAAATCTCACGGGAAAGGGAATGAGCTGCGGGCAAGACAGTCCGAAACCGAGGGATTAGCCAAGGCCAGGCCGTCGCACCCGATCCACGCCGCACCCTTTGGTTCCGGAGATTTTGCCCGCAACCCCGGCGCAGCGGCCGGACCGGGAAATTTCCCGATGAAACTATCGGACGCTTGGGACGTGGTTACCTGCCCAGGCCAGAACTTCAATCGCGGCCAATCCCCATTGCGCGGCCGAATTGGTCGAAACCCACGCGGCCTCTTCCACCGGCGAGAGAACGTGAGGACCCTCCACACGATGAACTTCGAGACGGTCTTGCAGGGATACTTCGCCCTTGCTGCTGAGAAATTCCTTCCAGGCACGCTCCGCCAACTTGGCGTCTTTTTTTCGAAACGCCGCATAAGCCGTCAAACGAGAATGAGCCTGAGGCAGGCCCCGGTCTTTAGGGGGAGGCTGGCCCATGACCCGGCTGAATTCCTCGGGAGGCGCGTTGTAGAGCTCACAGTACTTCAGCCAAGCGCGATCGAATTCCGGAACCGGGAGCAGCTGATTCAACTCGGCACAGATTTCCACCAGACCGAAAACGGCGCTGAGGTGAGAAGCCGAGATGCGGTTCTCTCCGGCCGAGGCGGCCGACAGCGCGCCTGTTTCGATTTCGAGCAAGCCGTGCCCGGAAAAGAAACCTTCGGGCAGCGCACCGATGCCCTTCATTGTATTCACCAAACGATCACGGCACTTCGCCTCGCCGGTGCGCTCCCACTCGGTCAACCACGCCGCCGCGATCGCACCGAAATCGGTGCCCACCGACATCATGACCTGCTTGCCCTCGGGGCCCGGCGGGACCCAACGAGCGCCATGAGGATCTTTTCGGTTCGGATAGAGCGTGAGGTAGGCGCGATGCGACTCAACCAGTTCGCTCAAGAGGTCGCCCAAGCGTTCGTCGCCGGTCATGTAGTAGTAGAAACGCCGATACGCCGCGTTGCTCACCCTCACCTGCTTCGCGCTGCAGCCCCAGTGTTGCACATTGTGCCGCGAGCCCAGTCCTTTGAATGGCCCGAGATGATGCACATCCACTTCGCTGGTGTGGCGGGTCATCGCCTCCGCCAAGCGAAACACGTCCGCCCGTCCCGTACGCAGGTAACTGAGCCAGAGCCAAAGGTCGGTCGACAACTCGGAGTTGTCCCAGGCAAAGCCGCCGATGTCGTAGCGCCAGACGTGGCGATCGACGTCGTAGGCGTGCATCACGTCGCCGTAGTCCCAAAATCCATACCACCGCCGCTGCTCCACCTGACGTTGATAAAAAGTCAGGAGGAAATCCTGGCGCGCCTCGATCAGGCCGGGAATGCCGCCCGATTGAGGCGGAGTCCAAAGGCCAGCAAAGACGCCGGTGCTCAGCAGGTGCGCGGGATGATTGGCGAGCAACGGGGGCAAACGCACTAGCCGAGCCAAATCGGCCAGGCGCTCGCGCGCGGGCGTGGCGGCCACAGCCCAGAACATCAGCTCGTTGGAACGGGCAGTGCCAAGAGGAGAACCGAAACCGGGTTCGTAGTCTTCGTAAGTGATGTCGAGCCCCTCGGTCTGCTTCGCGAAGTCGTCCATCCCTAGCCCGTCGTGATAGAACCGCAGATCCATCGGCGGCGCTTCGGGCGACCAAAGCCAGAGGGTCACTTCGGCCAGATCTGTATTCGCTCCGCGGATATCGAGCTGCGTGGGGTGGCGTTGCCAAAAATCGCGTTGACCAAAAACCAGGCCGCCGGAAATTCCGCCCACGTAACCGAGGCCTCCGGCGCGACGCCCAGCCGCGGCGGGAATCCAACCGTAGCCCGGCTGCGTTCGCTTCTTGATCTGAAACCCATCGGCCGAAAGTTGAGCGAGGGTGAAGTCGCCCCAGCTCGGAATGTATTTCAGGTGCTCGGCCACGTTGCCAGGCAGGTGGCTGGCGTGCGGAGTCGGCTTGCCCTCGACTTGGGCCGAACGCGCTTCTTCGCCCGGATCGCGACGCAATCCGGTGAGCGGTCGCACCGCTTCGCCCCAGAGCCCTCGCCCCTCTCCAGCGAAACGGAGATGACGGTCTTGCAGCGCATCGTGCATGGGAACGCCAAACCGTACGCCCAAACCGCGGATAAAATCGTGGTGCTCGTCTCCGTCGAAAACAAAGCTGTGCACCATCCGCATCGACTCCGAGCCGGCATAAAAATAAAGGCGCACAACGAACGGCAGCCAAGCCCGCCCTTCCGCTTCGCGATGCTTCCCTTCCAGTTTAACCACCGCGCGAACCGGCCCTTTCTGCTCGAGGGTGATGGCTTCGGTAAAACCCTCGAAGCTCCGTTGCTCGACCATCGCACCTTCCGAAGATTCCGCCTGGGTCTGCCGGAGACCAACCAACCGGCCGTCGCGCGCCACCTCGCGGCCGTCGCGCCAAAGCGATTTGACCAGCACCGGACCGCGCCGAGCGACGTGGCACTGGAGCAGGCCGGTATCGATGACGATCTCCTCGTCCGTCTCCGTGACGTGAATACCGGCTGAATCCGAGGAGGCGGGCGCAGCGGCCGGTTCCACTCGGAAAAATTCCCCTTGCGCGGAACTGAGCACGGCCGCGTGCGCGGTCCACTTGAGCGATCCATCCGGCCAATACGCCAGCGGCCAAGACTGGAGTGGAAGACCGGCGCCGTTTTTTCCCTTGAGCAAAAAAGCAGTGTTCCGGGCGTGTTCCCCTTGTTTCCAAGGCACACCCCAGGTCACGCCGGTGGGCTCGGCCGGAACATCCTTCTCAAACCAGTGCAGCGGAGCGCCCGGACCTTCCAACAAAGGGGAGGCGGCGGGGCCGGCGGCGTTTTTCGCGTCCGAGGAAGGGTTTTTCGCTCCAGCCGGAGCGTCCGCCAAAAGCTGCGCCAGGGGCAACGTCGCGGCGGCCGCCAGCGCTGAGGTTTTGACGAAGTCTCGGCGCGAATACGGCGTGGACATACCTCGACTAATCGATGTGAAAAACTTCCTTCAGCCCCTGTGAAACCGGGCTGTGGTCGGGATTGGAAGGCATGACGTCACCCATGTGCTTCCACCAGCGCTGGCAAACGTCGGTCTTGGCGATGGCCGCCCAGCGAGCCTCGTCTTCAATTTCTGCATACCCGAAAAGTTGACGCGTCTCGGGATGAAGAAAGATCGAGTAGTTATGCACGCCGTGCGCTTTCAACACGTCGTGAAGTTCCCGCCAGATGGGCTGGTGGCGGCGGGCGTACTCAGCCTCTTTGCCCGCATCCACACTCATGACAAAGGCTTTTCGAATCATCGAACGAAGATTTTGGAGAGAGAGAAGATCAGGCCCCTGCAGCCCACTTCAACAAGCCGGCGAAAAGGAAGATGATTGCGGCCGAGACCGCGCAGCAGGTGATAAAACCGACGCCGTCCTCGCGCGTCCATTTGCCGAATTCCCAGGACGAGTTGGCTCCAAAGAGCTTGGTCTCGTCGTAGCGATGCGGATTGCGTCGGGTCGAATCAATCGCCGCCAGATCCGCTTCCGGGGAATCGCCGACCGGCGTCTTCATCTTGCCATAAAAGAAATCCACCTTCTGCGGATCTTTATTCCGGGTGACCAGGCTCACTATGATCAACACCGCGAAGGGAAAGAGGCCGTCCCAGAAATATTGAGTGTTGAGCCGCTGATTCGGAGTGAACTTCGCCACATCGAAGCCGACCAGATTCAGAAGATAAGCCTCCACATTAAATCGGCCGGTCCCTTGGAGCGGGCTGCTCAAATCATGGGGCCGGGAGCGGACCACCGCGTCGAAATAAACCGGGACGGGTTTGCCCGCGGTGTCGACCGTCATGCTCGTGGCGGTCGGGTTCTGGCTGACGAAACTCAAGTTTGGGGCGAGCAGTTGGGGAAAGACGATGTTGAGCAGAATGGACAGGAGCAGCGCGGTCCAGACGGCGTGCACCGTCAGTCGGCGCCAGAAGAACATCAGCCAAATCACTGCGCCAAAAGGCACGTTGACCGTGATCACCAAACGCACCACGCGCTCCATGTCGTTCATCACCGTCGCGGCCAGTAGTCCAATTGCCAATACAGCAACGATCGTCCAGCGCGCGATCAGGACGCCTTTCACTTCGCTCATGTCCGGCCAGATGTGGCGGCAGAAATTTTTCACGAAGAGCGAGGAGATGGCCATCGATTTGGCCGCCAGATTGGACATCACCGCCGCGATTACGCCGGCCAGCATCAGGCCGATCAAACCGGGTCCGAGCAAACGCTGGGAGAGCATGCCCCAAGTTGTATCCGGGACCGTGAGCTGCTGGTCGCCGGTGAAGAGGGCCACCGCAATCAACCCGGCAAAAGTCCAGAGAATGATCATCAACCGCTTTGCATAGAGTCCCACCACGCCGATCCGAGCGGCGTATTCATTTTTTGCTGACCCCATGATGTTCATGTTGGGGCTCAGCGCATTCATCTGGATCAAACTTGGAATCGTGATGGCAAGGATGCTCCAGCTATTGAACTGGACCGAGCCACTCGCGCCGAAAAGGTCGAACATGGTCTTTGGCACTCGCGCGGCCAGCGCGTGCCACCCGCCAATGGCATGAATGCCGGTCGGAATGAGAATGATGGAAAATAAAACGATCAAAGACCCCTGCAGCGCTTCGTTGAACGCCGCCGCCGTCATGCCGCCCAACGCCATGTAAGCGGCGACCACGGCCATGAACACGAGATAGAACGACCACTTGGCCCAGCTCGGCGCCAGAACGGAAATTTCCCGGCGCAGTTCACCGCGCGCTCGTTCGTCGCGCCGAACCTGGAGCCGGTTTTGCTCGTCGGCGGAAAGGGTTTCACTCGGGCGCTGTTCGAGCTGACGCAGCTCCATGTAACCGTCGACTGAAGCGCGTTCGGCCGCGGTCCATCGCGCTTCCGGCTTGGTCACGAGAGAAGCCGTAATCGTATAAGCGGTGAAGGTGCCGAAACCGATGAGCAAAACTGCGACGCAGATTTGGAAGAGGGCGTAAAAGCGGGCGAGGTTGCGCGAGCCGAAGCGGTCCTCGAACAGATCGCCCATCGTGGTCAGCCGAACGCGGCGAAACCAGACGTTCATGAACCAGTAGTACGGATTCATGAAAATGGTCTGGAAAGAATACCAGGCCCCGGAAGCGCCGCGTTGATAGACAAAACTCGCGGTCGTGACCGCTCCTTGCGGCTCGGTGGCATTGCCGAAATTTAGAAAAATCTGGTAGAGTTTTCCCAGTTTTCGGCCGGCTAGAAAATACCCGTCTTCGGTATTGGACGATGATTTCGCACGGCGTCCTATGTAAATGATCGCAGCCAGATAAAGGGCGACGACAAGCAAATCGAGGACGTGAATACCGTTCATGAGGGGAGAGGGTGATGACCCATCGCTGTCGACCTGTCTGCCCGGGGTGGAATCCGCAGAGCCGCAACAGCCGAACTTGCAAAACGAAGAAGACTATGTCCTCACAATAACCACTGACAGGCAAGGCTGGAGCATTCCGGCGGGCGGGGCGGACGAGCGAAAGCGCGCGTCTGTTGCGGACCGTGAATGCGGTCTTTCTTGCAGCCAACCCGCACTTAGTCTTACAGTCAGAGTATGCCCTCACCTACCCCCTCACTGCGCGACCTCGCCCGAACTCTCGGTCTGTCTCATACGACCGTCTCGGAAGCTCTTCGCGATAGTCCCCGGGTAAAACCGGAAACACGCGCCCGCGTGCAAAAGGCGGCCAAGGCTGCCGGTTACCGCCACAATCCGCTGGCCGGCGCTCTCATGTCCGAGATGCGTCGTTCCCGTTCCAATACATTCCGCGGCGTCCTCGCCGTGCTCGACCTCGATGGTCCCGATCGCCGTCCGATCAACGCCGCGCTCTATCACAAAGAGCTGATGCGGGGAGCGAACGAACGCTCTGCTCAGCTCGGCTTCAAAGCGGAGCCCTTCGTGATCGGCCGCAAAGGGATCTCGGCCGCTCGTCTCGACACCATCCTTCAGTCTCGCGGAATCCGCGGGGTCTTCGTCCTTCCGGTCGACGACAATCCGGACATTTCTCGTCTCGACTGGGGACGCTACGCCGGCGTCTACGCGGATTATATAATAGAGCGGCCCGCACTTCACTCGGTCTGCGCCGATCATTATCGCTCCATGATCACCGCGCTGCACCGGCTCCACGCGCTCGGTTACCGACGGCCCGGCTTGGTCCTGCAGCGCCACCACGACGAGCGCCTGCTCTTTCGTTGGGAAGCGGCCTTCCGCGCTTATGAAGATCACACCGACGAATTCAGCCCGATTGAACCGTTGATCGTTCCGGAGATCACGCACGGCGATTTTTGTACTTGGTTCAAAACCCAGAAGCCCGACGTCGTCCTCTGCCATCGCGCCGAGGCGATGAGCTGGATGACGGAGTGCGGCGCACGCATTCCCGAGACTCACGGCTTCTGCTGCCTGAATGTGATGATGAATGAAATCAAGTGCGCGGGGATTGATCTGCAGCCCCGGTTGATTGGTGCGCGTGGCGTGGAATTGATCATCGCCCAACTCTATCGCAACGAATACGGAGTTCCCGATATTCCTTCGACCACCACCATTCCCGCCGCCTGGGTTGATGGACCAACCTTGCGGCAGATAACCTGAATCAAAGAGATGGATACAGCCGGCGCGGATCCCGATCGGCCTCTTGATTTTTTTCACCCCTCTGGAAAAAAATCGCGCGCCGGTGTATCCTGGGCAGTTCCTCCAGCGTCGTAGAGAGCTCACCATGGCTTTCTGGTTCATCCGTTCCGGGATAGTCCGCCGCCTTTTTCGTTCTCAATCGGCTCGTTCGCCGAGCCGCCCTGAGGCGACAACGCGGCCTCGTTTTCGGGTTAACGCGATCGCTGCCCTCACTCCCTCCCTGAAATCCGGTAGGCACAAAACCGTTGCGTTAAAGCCGGTCGGTGCTGAAGTGCCGGACGGTCCGAATGGCTAACGAATCCCCTACTGTCCGTTCGCTCGCGCGTTCCCTCGGACTCTCCCGTACCACGGTCTCCGACGCACTCCGCGCCACCGGCCGCACGAGCCCCGAAACCGCCGAGCGCGTGCGCAAGGCGGCCGAAGACGCCGGCTACCGAAGGAATCCTCTGGCGGCGTCGCTCATGTCGGAGCTGCGTCGTTCCCGTGGCACTACATTTCGCGGCGTACTCGCCGCGGTCGATCTCGAAGAACCCGGCCGACCGGCCCACGCCTCTCGTTTCCACCGCGAACTGGTCCAAGGCGCAACCACCCGCGCGGTGGAACTCGGTTTCAAAGTGGAGAAATTCGGCGTGGGCAACCACGGCGTCTCGCTCCATCGCCTGGACGCAATTCTCCAGTCGCGCGGTATCCACGGCGTCATTCTTCTCCCCGCTTGGCAGACACCGGATTTTTCCAAACTCGACTGGTCCCGCTACGCCGGAGTCTATACCGACAACATCATCGAGCGGCCCGCTCTGCATTCGATCTGCTCCGATCAATACCGCTCGTTGATCAGCGGCCTCCATCGCCTGGTCGAGCTCGGGTATCGGCGCCCGGGTATGTTCGTCCAAGCGCATCAAGACGAGCGACTGCAGCACCGGTGGACCGCGGCTTTTCGCGCCTTTCATGAATCGCGGCGCGATGTCGAAATGGTGCCGCCGCTCGTGACGGATACGCTGGGCCGAGCCTCCTTTGTGGAGTGGTTTCGTCGATACAACCCGGACGTCGTGCTCGGCCACACCACCGATGCGATCGAGTGGATGGAGAGTTGCGGTGCACGCATTCCGGAGACTCACGGCTTCGCTTCGCTCAATCTGGCGATGCGAGCGCGCCCGTGCGCGGGGCTGGATTTGCAACCACGAGAAATCGGGGCCCGCGGAGTGGAGTTGGTGATCGCCCAGCTGCAGCGAAACGAACGCGGTCTTCCCGCCTGGCCGACCAGCACGATGATTCTCGCCCGCTGGATGTCGGGGCCAACCTTGCTCCCCCTGCCAGCGGAGGCACCGCTCGGCGCGAATTGAGCCGACGCGGCTTTAGGGGTGGGAGCCGGAAACGGTGGTGAGTTTTCGAGCCTCGATCTCGCGGCGATATCGCCGCTGGATGGACTCGAACTCCTTGCAGTAACGGCTCAGTTCTTCTTCCGATAAATTCTCGAGTTCGATCATCTCATTCCGGGCCCCGTGAATGGAGCGCAGGAGCTCATCGAGTTTTAACTGCATCGCCTTCGCATCGCGGTTCTGGGAATTCTGAATCAAGAAGACCATCAAGAACGTGAGAATGGTGGTGCCGGTGTTGATCACGAGTTGCCAATCCGCCGAGTAGTGAAACATCGGGCCGCAGGCGGCCCAGATCACGACGGAAGCCACGGCCAAGGCGAAGGCGATCGGATGGGCCAGCCAAAGCGAGGAGATGCGGGCGAAGCGGGCAAAAGGGTTCATACCTTTCCCTCCTTCGCATTGCGCATGCCACCGGGCGGCAAAGGTGTTTCTCCTAGGCACGGTCCGCTCGCGCGCTTCCCGCAGGTCTGCAAAATGCCTCAGCTGGCCGCCTGCTTTCCATGCATTTTGCCGAGGATGCGAAAACCGGAGACGAGGCCTACTTGAGTTCTCCCCGCAGCATCCCTTTTGAGCATAGCAATTTAGCCTATACTGTCACCGGATTGGCACAAACTCAGCTGAACCACAGGCTAATTTGGATACACCCAACTCGGCCCGCCGGTATCCACCGACTTATTACATTCATGTTCTGTGGCGGACGGACAGTTCAACCTTTAATTCCATGCCCCAAGGATCCAAGGCCAAGTACACCGCTAAACAAAAACGGAAGGCGGAGCACATTGAAGAAAGTTACGAGAACCGCGGCGTGAAAAAAGGAGAAGCGGAGAAGCGCGCCTGGCGGACCGTCAATAAACAGGATGGCGGAGGAAAAAAGTCCGGAACCCGGGCGGCGAAATCACGCGGCCGTTCCAAGGCTGCAAAAGGACGGGGCGCCAAAAAAACCACCCGTCGCGCTTCGCGGAAGAAGACGGCGAAAGCTTGAGGCACTTCGGCTTCTCTTCGCGATCCAACACAGAGATTTTTCTTCACGGAGTTCGGAAGGCCCGAGCCCTTTAGTTTTTGTGCGATGACGCTCGTTAGACAACGTGCGAAGCACACGTCCGTATTTCCCGACAGGCCCTCGGGAAATTTCCCGTTGGGGAACAGGACGACGGCCTGATACTCGCGTTTTTTTTACTCTGGCACCCTGGCTTTGGATGCAGATTTATAAGGAATCCCTCGCCGGAAAAGTAGCCCTGGTCACGGGCGCGGGATCGGGCATTGGGAAGGCGACGGCGAAACTGTTGGCCTTTGCAGGGGCGCGGGTAGGCGTGCTGACCCACAACGGCGAAGAGGCCGCCGCCACCTGTGAAGAAATTCAGCATGGCGGCGGCGAAGCGTTGCGCTTGGTCGCAGACGTCTCCGACCCGGCTCAGATGGAGCGCGCGCTGCAAGAATTACAGACGCGGTGGCAGCGCCTCGATATCGTGGTGGCGAACGCCGGCATCAATGGGACGTGGGCGCCGCTCGAAAAGCTCACGGCCGAAATCTGGGACCAGACCCTGAGCGTCAATCTCCGCGGCACCTTTCTCACGGTAAAACACGCTCTCCCCTTGCTCAAGGTCGCAGGGGGCGCGGTCGTGGTCGTCTCCTCGGTCAACGGGACGCGAATTTTCAGCAACACCGGCGCGACCGCCTACGCGTCGTCGAAAGCCGCCCAGGTCGCTTTTTCGCGCATGACCGCGCTCGAATTGGCCAAACACCGCATTCGGGTCAACACGGTTTGCCCCGGCTCGATTCAGACCCGTATTGATCAAAGCACGACACGAGAGGATTTGGAAAAAATCCGTGCACCGGTGGAATTTCCGGCCGGCAACATTCCCCTCACCCATGGCCAACCCGGAACGGCCGGCCAAGTGGCGCAATTGATTTGGTTCCTCGTTTCCGACATCGCCAACCACATCACCGGAGCAGAGGTGTTCATCGATGGCGGTGAATCCCTGCTTCAAGGCTAGCCCCGTCACCCCTCCATGAACTCGTTTTTTCGACCCACGCTTCTCGATTGGACCGACGCCTTGCCCGCTTTCTCCACCCTCCTTCCCCAGGACGACATTGCCGCCAATGTCTGCGGAGAGGCTCGTATCGTCGAACTCACTACGAACCCACCCGGCACGGCGAAGCTCGGCCGGACACCGGAAAATCCTCTCTTCGAAAGCCCACCAGCCGTATCCACCCAAACCCCCTGGGTGACGGAAACGAGTCTGCAAACACGCGGGACTGCTCTTGGCACGGGTTGCGCTTCAGGGTCGCAACTTGCGCGGTGCTCAAGCCCCGCTCGGTAACCATCCTCCTTCCCTTCTCCTCCGCCACCTCTCTAAGTTCAGCTGCCATGCAAAAGTGTCCTGACATAAATGATACACTGGTTCGGTCCATCACCGAGCTACGCGCCTTGGAGCGCTACACACTTGAAGCGCTCGAACTGCAGCAACACGAAGACGACCTCGAGGATCACGAAGCCGCCGCGCAACTCATCGACCAAGTCGTGGAAGTCCTCCGCGAGCATATCCAACGTTTGGATCTACAAATCGCATCGCTGGGCGGTTCGAAGGAGGCGCTGCGGGTTGCAACCACATCGATGGCCGGTGCTTTTCTCGGTTTCCTGAGCAAGATTCGTTCGCACGACACCTCGAAGATGCTGCGCGACGACTACACCCTGCTCAGCCTTGCCTCCATTGGATACGTCATGCTGCACACCACGGCTCTCGCCTTGCGGCAAACCACGTTGGCGGAAATGGCGATGCAGCATCACCGCGAACTTGCGCCCTTGGTCGAAAGCATCGCGGAGATGTTGCCCCACCTCGTGATGCAGGATTTGTCCCGCAATTTCGGGGGCCTGAATCGATCGGCTGCTGACGCCACGGTACGCCTGGCGAGCGAAACGGTCGTCCCCGATTCACCCTGGGCCGCTCTGGCTTGAGGTTTCTCGGTAGGCCTTCTCTCTAACCGACACTCCCTATGGAACCGAAAAATCCGGCTGAAGCTTCGCCCGTCAACACCCGCACTGTCCCGTTGCACGACGAAATCGCGCGGCGGGCGAGAGAGATTTGGCAGGCGAATGGGCAACCGACGGGCCGCGACGAAGAGTTCTGGTTAAAAGCCGAGCTGGAAGTCCTGGGGGCGAGCGACAACGTGCGGCTGGAGGGCGCGGGAGCTGTATCCGCCCAGCAATACGAGGCCTCGACCGACGCGAACGCGGCCAAACAAAAGTCGGGCGCGCGGCGTTCCTCGCGCAAGGCGAGCTGATCTTTCGTCCGCGGCCAAGCGGGCGGCAGGGGATCCGGAAATTCCCCAGGGGCCACTCCACGGACGACGTCTGGACACGGGCCCCGATAGCGAGCGCTCGTCGCGGAGATTAAACTTCGCGCATGAAAACCTCTCGAACTTTTCCTTTTCCTTTTCCCGCCAAGTCCGCCGGCCTCGCGCTGCTCCTCGTTCTCGGCACCGCGAGCGGCACCTCGGCCCAGGCGGCCAATGATTCGGCGCGGGTCAACGTTCCGGGCACACCCGTGGACAACACAGGCGTGGGCTCCACGGGAGCCACTGACCGCCACGATACCGTGCACAGCAACGAATCGCGGATCAACACGGTGGGAAAGGTCTCCGATCCTGGAGCGATGAAGTTGTCTCGAGGCGACCGCCGCTTCGTCGAAAAAGCAGCCCGGAGCGGATTGGCCGAGCTCCGCACCGCCCGTCTCGCCGTCGAGCGCTCGGCTGACCCGCGGGTCAAGTCATACGCCCAGCAGCTCGTCGCGGATCACGAGAAGGCCAATGCCGAGCTCAATGAACTCGCCGGCCGCAAAGGAGTGAGCCTCCCGCAGGACGAGAACGATCATCTCTTCAAAAGCCTGAGCGAGAAAACCGGAGCCGATTTTGACCAACGCTTTGTCGGCCACATGTCGGACGACCACGAGGACGACATCGAGCTTTTTGAGAAAGCGGCGCGCAAATCGGACGACGCGGACGTCGCGGCTTTTGCCAGCAAACAGTTGCCCACCCTGCAGGAGCACCGCCGGGTAGCCGAGGACTTGGAAAAGTCGTTGAAACGCTGATACCAAGCGACGGGGCGGCAGATCTCCCGCGGTCTCGGTCGGTTCGCGGAGCCGCGATGAAAAATCGCGGCTTTGTTTTGTAGTTTGTGGCTGAGTACAAGCCAGCAGCCCTGCGAGAGCGGTGCGGCGCGGGCAGGGCCCCAACGGCGTTAAGGCTTAGGCTGAGTACCAGTGGCGAGCTTGCTCGTCGGAACCCTCCGCTTGCTGGAAGATGCAGATCGAGCGGTAGCCGAGGACGTGTTTGTCGCCGCCCAGAACTTCAGCTCCGTTGAACACGAAGCCGGTTTCTTCCGCGGTGTTAAAGACCAGCTTCCATCGAACATTGTTTTGGCCAGGCACGCGGACCGGCACATCCTCATGGTGGGCGTTGAAGTAGAGAAGAAACGTATCGTCTCGAATCTGGTTGCCGAAGTAGTCGCGCACCGCGAGGGAATCGCCCGCCATCATCACACCGAACGTGCGCGCGAAGGCGGACTGCCAAGCTTCGTCGCTCATCTCCGCCCCTCGTCCATCGAACCAAGTGATATCCTTGACGCCCTGCCCGCGAATGTCGCGGCCTTGGAAAAAGCGGGGTTGATGAAAGATCGGATGCTCGTGACGAAAACGAATCAGGCGGCTGGTGTATTCAAAAAGTTGTTGCGCCTCCGGTCCGCGTTCCCAGGCCAGCCAACTGATCTCGTTGTCCTGGCAATAGGCGTTGTTGTTCCCTTGCTGGGACGCGCCGTATTCATCCCCACCGCGGAGCATCGGCACACCTTGGGAGAGAACCAAGGTCGCGAGATAATTGCGCTGGAGTCTCCGCCGCAACGCGAGGATTTCGGGGGGTGCGTCCAGGCCCTCGTGGCCCCAGTTCCAGGAGTTGTTATTGTTGTCGCCATCCTTGTTGTCCTCTCCGTTCGCCTGGTTGTGCTTGTCGCTGAACGACACCAGATCGCAGAGGGTGAAACCGTCGTGTGAAGTGATAAAGTTGATACTGGCGGAGGGCGTTTTGCCGCTCATTTCGTAGAGGTCGGAACTACCGCAGAGGCGGTAGGCAAAATCGCTCGTGACCCCTTTGTCTCCCTTCCAATAGCGCCGCACCGTATCGCGGTAGCGACCATTCCATTCCGCCCAGAGCACGGGAAAGTTACCGACCTGATAACCGCCCTCACCCACGTCCCAGGGTTCGGCGATCAGCTTCACCTGAGAGACGATGGGATCCTGGTGAATGACGTCGAAGAAAGCGGAGAGCTTGCTCACTTCGTGAAGTTCGCGAGCCAAGGTTGCGGCCAGATCGAAGCGAAAACCGTCGACGTGCATTTCCGTCACCCAATAGCGCAGACTGTCCATCACGAGCTGCAGCACGCGCGGGTGCGGCACATTGAGGGTATTTCCCGTGCCGGTATAGTCGTTGTAATAACGCGGATTGTCACCCACCAAGCGGTAGTAAGCCGCGTTGTCGATCCCGCGAAAGGCGAGGTTCGGCCCGAGGTGATTGCCTTCCGCGGTGTGATTGTAGACCACGTCAAGAATCACCTCCAGACCCGCCGCGTGCAGGCTGTTGACCATCGATTTGAACTCCTGCACCTGCTTGCCTTCGTCACCAGAACTCGAATACGCCGCATCCGGCGCGAAATAACCGATCGTGTTGTAGCCCCAATAATCGCGGAGGCCCTGGTCGAGGAGGTGCTTGCTGTCGACGTGTTGGTGCACCGGCAGGAGTTCGATCGCGGTCACGCCGAGTTTCTGGAAATACTCAATTGCCTGCGGCGACCCGATCCCGGCGTAGGTTCCACGAAGCTTCCGCGGGATCGCGTCCCACAACTTGGAAAATCCCTTCACGTGAACCTCGTAAATCACGGTTTCGTGAAGCGGTCGATGAGGCCGATCGGAGTCGCCCCAGGTGAACGCGCTGTCGATCACCACCCCTTTCGGCATGAGGTGGGCATTGTCGCGATCGTCTCGCGCCAGATCGGCGTCGGGATGGCCGATTTGATAGCTGAACATTTCATCGCCCCAAATCACCTGGCCGGCGATGGCTTTCGCATAGGGATCGAGAACCAACTTGGCGGGGTTGAAGCGATGGCCTTTCTCCGGCTCCCAAGGACCGTGAACGCGATAGCCGTAAAATTGACCCGGCTTCACCTCGGGCAGAAAGAGATGCCAGACATGATCGTCGCAATCCAAAATGGGGATACGCGCGGTTTCCTCGCCCGTCTGCGCCTCCTCGAAGAGACAGAGCTCCACCCCGGTCGCGTGCTCGGAGAACAACGCGAAATTGACCCCGTGGCCCCGCCACGTCGCACCCAACGGATAACTATGGCCCTTCCAGATTCGTTTCGGGATCACAACGCGTCCTTCGTTGGAGCAGTCCGCCCGTTCCTCTTTGTCGAGATCAGCTTAAACGTCATAGCTCTCTATTTTGCAGGGCAGTGAAGGCGGACGAAATCGGGGGTGAAGCGGAATTAGTCCGGTGGATTCGTCGAAGCCGGCAGTAGGGAATTTCCCTGTTCGCTCACCTCAGAGTGGGAGCGCGTTCCACGACGAGAAGCCATAGGCAAACGCGTGACGGTTTTGAGAGATCGTCGAAGGTGAACGAGGGTTAGTTTTCGATCTTTACTGCCTACTCCCCAGCGCCTCCTCCGTGCCTCGCCCTATGGTGGCAGGTCACGGATGAGAGTACGGTCGAAGGATGAGCAATTCCAACAGCCCCCGCCTCCCCAAAACCGTGGTTCACGGACGCCCTGTCGGTGAAATCACGCAGGACGATATCGAACAACGCGCGAGTGAAATTGCCGAGATCGAAGGTCGCGGCACAGTTGAAGCCGACAACCGCCAACAAGCGACGGACGAGATGGAAGGCAGAAGTTTGCCCGACGCCACAACAGAAGATGACCAAAGCGTTGGCTCCCTTTCCCGTGATCCGAGCGACCCGCCTGCGTTTTACGGCAAAGCCGCCCCAAACTTTTCCGAACCCAACGAACAAGAAGAGCTCGAGCACTTGGTTTTGGACGGCGTGGAAGAAGCGCAGCACGACCAAATGTTGGAGGCTCGCAAACGCCGCGAGACGTGAGCCGCTCCCGGCCCACTTCCTCCTCCGCCCTCGCGGAGCCCGGACGCACCGAGCTGACGATCGAGGGGCGGACCTTGCAGGTGTCGAACCTGGACAAAGTCCTGTATCCTGAAACCGGATTCACAAAGGGCGACCTGATCCATTATTATCGAGAAATCGGCCCCACCCTCCTTCCTCACTTGAAGGGACGTCCGCTGACCCTCAAGCGCTACCCCGATGGCGTGGATCGTTTTTTCTTTTATGAAAAGCGCTGCCCGCCGCATCGGCCGGAGTGGATCCACACCGCCTCGGTTTACAGCCACGGCCACGGAGAAAATCGGGATTATTGTCTAGCCGATGACCTCCCCAGCCTGGTCTGGGCCGCGAATCTCGCCGATATCGAACTCCACACCAGCTTGGCGCTCTCCCACGCGCAGGATCGGCCCACGTCCATGGTCTTCGACTTGGACCCGGGCGAAGGGGCCACCATCCTCGACTGCGCCAAGGTCGCTTTGTGGCTTCGCGAAAAATTCGACACGTTGAAGCTCCAATCCCTGATCAAGACGTCGGGATCGAAGGGCCTGCAGCTGTATGTCCCTTTGAATACAGCCGTGACCTTCGACCAAACGAAAAGGATGGCCCGGCAAATGGGTGAAATCCTCGCCGTGGAGCACCCTGAATTGGTGGTCACAAAGATGCTGAAGGCGCTGCGAAAAAATAAAGTCCTGATCGATTGGAGCCAAAACGATCAACACAAGACCACCGTATCCGTTTACTCTGTACGCGCGACGAAGGAGCCGTCGATTTCCATGCCTCTCCATTGGGAAGAGGTGGAAAAGCTTCTGCGTTCGAAAAAGCCGGAGAGCGTCCGCTTCACCCCGGACGAAGCCCTGGAAAGGGTTCGAGCCGAGGGCGACTTGTTCGCTCCCCTCCTAACCCTAAAACAAACCCTGCCGGAAATCAGTTATCCCCCCGCCGAAGAGGTGTCTTCGCGCACGACTTCACGAGCCCGTTTGTCTTCCCGCAAGCCGAGGAAAACCGGCTGACGCAGCATCGCGTCGCGCGTCCATTCGCTGAAGCGGATCTGCGCCACCAATTCAGGACGAAGCCAGGTCACTTCGCGCATCGCACTCGTCGTCATCCCGAGGCCAAAACGCGGTCGCTTGGTCGGGAGATTTCCAAAAGGACATGCCGGCGATTGAAATTTTTTGAAGCGTTGGTGCAAGGAAGCAAGGAGCTTGCTGTTGAAGCCCGTCCCCACTTTCCCGGCATACATTAAGGTGTCCCCTTCGTAAAAGCCGACCAACAGGGCACCAAAGTGGGTCCGCCCCCCGCGCGGCGGAGTGTATCCACCGATGACAAATTCCTGATCGACGGAGATGCGTTTTTTAGCCCACACGCCGCTGCGCCGACCCGGCTCGTAGAGGGAGCCCCGCTGTTTGCCGATGATTCCTTCCAGCCCTTTCTGACGTACTGCTTCGAGCAATACATCGGGCTTTTCATCGAATACCGGAGAAAGTCGGATCGTCTCAGGCGCTCCTTTCAAAACGGTTTCCAACGCAGCCTTTCGGGTTTCGATCGGCTCCTGCAAGTAGGAACGCCCCTCGAGATGCAGTAGATCGAAGGCATAATAAAAAATCGGCGGACGCTCCTCGCCGGTGTCGCGCCCCTGCAAGAGTTGAAAGGTCGGCCGACCCTCGGCGTCCAACGCCACGATCTCTCCATCGATCACCGCGTCCTTGCAGCGAAGTTTTTTCAAGGCCGCCACCACTTCCGGATAACTCTCGGTCAGCGGTTTTTCGTTGCGCGACCAAAGCTCGGCTCCTCCTTCCCGGCAAATTCCTAGAGCGCGGTAACCGTCGTATTTGATTTCGAGCAGCCAATTTTCCCCCGTGATTTCGCTCACCGCCAAGGCCTTCATCGGTTCGACGTAATGCGCGGGCTCGAACCTGCCGTCTGGCTTGGTTGGCTCCTGCGCTTTCGGTGGAGAAACCTTTAACCGCTTCCCGGCAGAACGGTTTTGCGGGGAAAGGCTCGATTTCGATGAAGCGCTTCTTTGCGTCGAGCTTTTGGGGAGAGCGGCCGAAGCGGATTTGTATCCAGCGGTCCGCGACGAAGGAGCTCGTCCGGCCTTTTTGGGTGCGCGCACCCGAGGGGTAGCGGTGGGCATAAATTGAGGGAACGGTTAAGCGGCTTTACTCCGAGCCTTGGTTTTTTTGCCGGCGGTTTTTTTTGCCGCCGTCTTGTGCTGGGAGGTTTGCTCCAGGCTCTTCTGGAGCACGGAAAGGAGATCGATGACTTTTCCGGAAGACTTGGGCTTGGCCGGAGCCACCGCGGGTGTTTTTCCACCGCTCTCGATTTTTTCGTCGATCAGTTTCATCAGCGCCGAGGTATAATCGTCCGTGTAGCGACTCGGGTCCCACTTGTCCGTCATCTGTTCAACCAGCGTCTTGGCCATTTCCAATTCCTTCGCCCCCGCTTTTCTCGCCTCCTCCGGAATCTTCAATTCGTTCGCGTCGGTCAGTTCGTCGCCGAAATGCATGATCTCGAGGACCAGGGCATTCTTCATCGGCTTGACCGCGGCCAGATGCTGCCGGGTTTTGATCACCACCTTAGCAATCCCCGCTTTGCCCGTTTCCTTCAACACGTCCCGAAGAAGTGCATACGCGTTGCCGCCGCCCTTGGAAGGCTCGAGGTAGTAGGGCTTATTAAAATACATCGGATCGACGTCCTCGAGTTGGACAAAATCGATGATGTCGACGGTCTGGGTCGCCTCGATGTCCACCCGCTTAAAATCGTCGTCCTTGATCACGACGTATTTGCCTTTCTCATACTCATAACCCTTCACGATCTGCTCCCACGGCACTTCTTTTCCGTCCGCCTGGGCCACGCGCTTGTAGTTGATCGGACTGAGGTCGGTGGAACGGAGAAGATTAAACTTCAACTCCTCACGATGGGTTGCGGGGTAGAGCGACACAGGGATATTCACCAAACCGAAACTAATGGAGCCTTTCCAGATAGAGCGCATGCGCCGTTAGTCCCATTTCCCACTGATTGGTTTCCTCGGAAGCGCCGGAAATGTAGGTACTTACGGAATTTATAGCTCCTCCCTCGGCCCATGCCAAGGCTGCCCCCGAGGTTGGCTCAGGGCTTACAGCCGGTGAAAATCCGAGCTCAAGCGGCTGGCGTGCGACGCTGCGCCTCTGAAGTGTCTTCGCGAATACTGGAGGCTGCGGGGGTGGCTTCCTCGGCTGCCGGTTCGCTCCGGATCACCGGTTTTCCGATTGGCTCCTGACCTTCAATGCCCTTTCCCGGACGGCGGGAAAAAGCCCAGTAGACGAGAGGAATCAACAGAACGACAAAGATGATGACAGCAACATAACCCATCGCCCGCACCTTACTCTTACCCTGGAAAAACCGAAAGTGGGCGAAGGCCCCAGCGTCTTATCCGGAAGGGCCGGTGAGGGCCTGGGAGAAATTTGGTGACGACCTAAGGGCAATCTGCCCGCTTAGACCAAGAGATGGCCGAAGTTTCTTCTTGATTGGGCCTACTCAATTCGTGACCTTTCACACCTTCCCGGTTCAAACCGGAAAAGAATTGGTTTCGGGGCGTAGCTTAGCCTGGTAGAGCGCTACGTTCGGGACGTAGAGGTCGTCAGTTCGAATCTGACCGCCCCGACCAATTTCTTTCGTTCAGCTTACCCGGCGGGTGGGCTCTCCGGTACGAACGGCTGATGGCTCACGTAAAAGGACGAATCTCAGTCCTCGGCCCTGCTTCTCGCGGCCGTCGTTTCACCGGTTCTCTTTCGCACGCGGCCAACGGGGAACAAACAAGACCACGCTCATGCCAAACTGCGACCTGCGCTGAGACAGGCGGCTTTAACCGACTGCAGGGCAGAAGCCCGCGTCGCTCCAGCGAGCGTCCCGCAGGCGAAAGCCGTCGAGTATGTTCCACCGAGGGGCGGCTCCTTCACCTTTGGAATGAAGGAGGCGAGGTCGATCCGGAGCTAACTGCTCGCTACCAGCTGAGTGAAGGTCAAGCCGCCCAACTGAAGCAATTGCACGGGGAGGCCCTCGAGCGTGTCCGTCAAATGGATACGCGAAACGCACTCGTGACCGTGTCGCCGGACCGACGCTTCTTGTCGGTGAAAAATCAAACCCGATCCGGAGGAGGCTCGTCGATACTCTGACTTCTTGATCGACCGGCTGGCCTCAGTCTTGAGCAAAGACGCATCTAGAGATCTAGCCACCCACCTCTCTTTGCCCTTCGGAGACGAGGTTTCTGTGGCCGGCCTCACCTCGAAGAAACTCGAGATCGAGAAACTTCCTCCTTCCGCGCAAAGCGTGCGATACAAGCTAAAGTACACCCGAGAGCTGCAAGGAATCGCGGGGCCGGGACTGCCTCTGCCCCCGCCCAACTCAGTCACCACCGAGGCCACTGTGAGCAGAGAAAAAGTAGGAGAGCTATGCTCCGCAGCTCCAGCACTCATGCCTTCCGATTCCTGACCGCGCCGCCTTTTACTCCATTTCAACTCAGTCTCAGGGAGTATTTGAGCAGGCCGTAAGCCATTTACGGCCTGCCAGAGACGAGGCAACTGATCAACGAGCGGTGAGAGGGATTGGCCTATCCACGACTCACCCCCTGATCGCGCAGATCAGTAATATTGGGCCTGGACGGTCACATCGTCCAAATCGACTTGAACCAAGCCGGCGTCGCTTCCGACCGACACTCGGACAATGATATCTTGCCGATTGGGCACAAAAAAATCCGTGGCCACTGGCTGCCACGTGGCGCTGTTTTTCAAAACCACGGTCTTAAGTGCAATATAGTTCCAGTTGCTTGGATCGATCACTTCGACCGTGACCTTTGCGTTTAAGCCACTGATCGGTCGGGCAAAAACACCTGCTATAGTATTAAGAATTCGCCCTGGGAAATAGGGCGTGAGGTTGACGGTCTCTCGCACACTCACCCAGCCTCCGGCGTACGCGTACATGTAACAAGTGAGAGGCCCAGACTTGGCCGGGAGTCGCGGCACTTGCAGACCGCCGCCCGCACTTCCTACTGTCCACCAGGTGTAAGGGAACTGACCGGGCGCGTGTCCCTCAAAACCATCTTGAAACTGCCAAATATTCGCCCGAGCGGTCGAGCTGGTGAAGCCAACCGCCAAAAGGGCGGCGCCCACGAGGGCCAGGATGCGTCTTCCGTTTCCAATGCCGTGTAGTAATTTCATTGTATGCCTAGGGCGGCGGGTTACGCCGCTTTGTTGTGATGTGATGTTTGTTATATTTCCGTGGTTGCTACTAACGCGGAAAAAATTTCGCAGGTCCAACAGCGTGAAACGAGGGGCCTAATATAAACATCGAGTCTCCGATAAATACTCGATTTATGTAACGGCGGTTCCTGCGCCGCACCGCCGCTGCCACAAAGCTTTGTGGCGGGCGGAGGAGAGCCGATCAATAATCTTTAAGACGGGGTGATTTCCTTATATAATCGGTCGTATCGCATTCTGCTCGACGCGCTCGGGGTGGGGCGAAAACCGATTTCTATAACCACCGCACACCAATTTACTGCATCTATATATTTAATTAATGAATGGCGGGTAATTGAATAATAATGAGGGGACAAGCGAACATGGCATTGCATCGTCACCGCAAGGCCCTTTATTGCCGCACCGTACGGCATAGCTTCTTTTTTTTCCCGCCTTTCGCTTCCTTGCCCGTCGTTAAACGGGCTCGTTGGTCGGAAATGAGGCCGGGACCTTATTTCCTGATTTGCCGGTGTTCTAGCCCAAGCTTACTCATCGCTAGGGATTTGAGGGCTACCTGCCCTGGTTGCCCTTTCCAGACTCATGTAACGGAATTATGGATACTCACGGCATCGCTCTGAGCTGGCCTGCTCCCGCTATGGGAGCGCGAAGCCGGCGCTCCTTCAGTCAATCGGCTTATCGTCCAGGGCATCGCGTACCCTCGGTCGCCCGCCGGTGTTTAAGCTCCGCCGTGGGCGGGCAGTGCCTGAGCGCTTCCTGCTTTCCCCCCTTAACCTAAAGTGCCGCCGGGACCCTTCCTTGTATCCGCTTCTCAGTGACCGCGTTCCTCGTCCCGATTTCTTCTCTCCACGGAACTTCAAATCACAAAGGGGTTATACCGTCGTTCGTTTTTTATCGTCGTCAGCGGGCCGTGCCCAGGGGCGACCACGGTATTTTCGGGCATGATACTGAAAAGGCGTTTTAAGGTATCGGCGAGACGTTCTCGGCAGAAGTACGGCGCGCCGACTGATCCCGCGAAAAGTACGTCGCCAGAGATCAGCAGCGGCGCCGCCGTGGGTACGCGCGAGGCGGTGACCATGTAGCAATTGTGGTCCTCCACGTGCCCTGGGGTGCGCAGGGTTTTGACGTCAAAGCCGCCAAAGCTCAGCCGGGCTCCTTCTCCCAAGGCCAGCGCACCTTCGAGCGGCACACCCTCGGGGCGAAAGACCGGAACGGAGCCAAATTCGGACAAAACGCCACGCAACGCTCCCGCGTGTTCAGTCTCGGCGTGGGTGATGAAAATCGCTTCGAGCTTGCGGATATTTTTCGGCCAGACGCGCCGGAGAAGCGAAATGTCCGCACCGGTGTCGAAAAGCAGACCGGTCGAGAGGGAGCAATCGGCGACGACGTAGGCGTTCGCCACCCCGATCCCGTGCGGCGTACGCAGGGGGTAGAGGCAAAAGGGCAAACCCGAGATTTCCGGAAGCGGATAACGCCCCTGAGCCAGAGCGCACAGGCCAATTTCATTCAAACCCAGGGCCACCGCCAACTGCTGCAGTTCGGCCGAACCGAGGTCATAACGGTAATCGACCGCATCGCGTATTTTATCCGCGGACACACCGGTGCGCGTAGCGACATCCTGTTCCGAAAGGTGAGCGTGCCGCATCGCCTTTTCCAGCACGTCGCCCAATTCATCTTCCAGAGGGATATGTTCGATGACCACGGTCCCACCATGATGCATGTAGCGGTGAAAGGGCGCAAAATAGTTTTTGTTTTTTTGCACACACCGCCCAGCGTCGCGACTGCATGGATAACCAACAGCAGGAAGTCCTCGACATCTTCACGCGCACGAAAGCGCTCTTACGCGGGCACTTCGTGCTCCGCTCAGGGCTGCACAGCGGGCACTATTTCCAGTGCGCTCAAGTCTGCCAGCACATGGATGCGGTCACTCGCTTGACCGAAATGCTGCTGCCCAAACTCGGCGGGGTCGCTTTCACCACCGTGCTGGCGCCGGCGATGGGTGGATTGGTCATAGGCCAGGAAGTCGCGCGGCAGGCAAAAGTTCGGTACATTTTTGCGGAGAAGGAAAACAACCTCCTCGTGATGCGCCGTGGCTTCAAAATCGCCCCGGGCGAGAAGGTCTTGATCGTGGAAGACGTGGTGACCCGCGGCGGTCGTGTGCTGGAGTGCATCGAAATCATTCGCCAAGCAGGCGGCGTCCCCGTGGCCGTGGCTATGCTGGTCGACCGGAGCGCCGGCACCGCGCGCTTCGACATTCCCGCCATCTCGCTTTTGGAACTGAGCTTTCCCACCTACCCGGCCGACCAGTTGCCCGAAGCCCTGGCCAAATTGCCGGTGGAAAAACCCGGGAGCTGAACGGACGAGGCGCGTTCGCCGCGTATTGGATTAACAACTACATTGGAGTTCTTTCGGCAGAATCCGATTTTCCGAAATTGTCTGGTTGGCGCTGGTGCAGTTCCGAAGGCGAACCGCTTGGCGAACCATCGCCTTCGCGCCGACGGGTACCCGGTGCGCCAGTTGACTACGGCTCGGCGGGGACGCACTCGCCCTACCCTCAGTCCGCTTCGACCTCTTTTTTCAGAGGCTCCGTAAGAGGAAGAGAACGCGACCGAATCGGACACAGTGTCCGCCCTTCAACGGGTGCGCAGCACCGGACTCACCTGACACTTGCTCCTTGTTCCTTGATCCTTCCTTCCGAGGGGCCGCGCTCGGAAGGCGCTACTTCACCAAAACCGGCACATAACGAGGGGTGCCGCGGACGATCACGAGGAGGAGGTTGCGGCCGGGAATCAACAGCTGGCGTGCGCTCTCAGGATCAGCCACTGCGACGCGGTTGATCTCCACAATCACCATTTTCGGCAGCAGACGGTCGGCATAGGGTGAGTCGCGATCGATCTCGCTGATCACGAGGCCTTCGTCGACGTGGGGATCGAGATTCAAGCCCCGGCGACTTTCCTCACTCAGCGCGACAACATGAACCCCAGGCAAAAGTTCGTCGCGCGCCACGTCGGTGAGTTTTCCTAATTTCACCTTGGCGACTTTGTCTTTTCCGTCCCGCAGGTACTTGATCTGCGCGTCGGAATCGGGACGAAGCTGGGCGACCAGGAGACGCAACTCCTGGGTGGATGTGACCTGTCGGTCATTGATGGATACAACGACGTCGCCGCGTTTGAGGCCGGCTTTCTCCGCCGGTCCACCCACCGTGATAGCGTTCACGATCACGCCCCGGGTCTCTTTCTTCAGGCCGAGGGTTTCGGCCACCTCCGGAGAAAGGGGATCGACCTGCACGCCGAGGAATCCGCGGGTCACGCTGCCGGTTTCAATCAGGCTGTGCATGATACTTGCCGCCAAATTGATCGGAACGGCGAAACCGATCCCGATATTGCCTCGTGTGGTTGAGAGAATGGCGCTGTTGATGCCGATGAGGCGTCCCTTCGCATCGATCAAAGCGCCTCCGGAATTACCTTGATTGATCGCCGCATCGGTCTGGATGAAATTCTCGTAGCCCGCGACCTCCTCGAGAATACCCACTTCGCGGCTGGTCGCCGAAACGATGCCCATCGTCACGGTCTGACCAATGTTCAGCGGGTTCCCGACCGCGAACGCGATGTCACCGACGCGCAACTTGTCGCTGTCGGCCAAGACCACGGAAGGGGCATTTTCGATCTCGATTTTGATCACCGCCACGTCCGTTTTGGGATCGGCGCCGATAATCTTCGCCTTGAATTCGCGGCTATCGGTCAGCTGGACGTTCAGCTCGTCCGCGCCCTCGACCACGTGGTTGTTGGTCAAAATGTATCCATCGGTTGATACAATGACCCCCGACCCAAGCCCCTTTTCCTTGAGGTCCCGATCTTGGTCGCCGAAGAGCGGAAACATCGGATTGACCGGCCGCCGGACCGTGCGTGTTGAGTAAACGGATACAACCGCTTTCTGAACCGGCTCGATCACGTCGGCATAGCTGACCAAGGGCGGCGCCTTCCCCTCCCCCACGCCTGAGCTGTCGAGCCGGAGGACCGGCTGTTTCTTGGGCGCTTTGTCCTCCGCAGAAAGGGGAAGCGCTAAGCCCAACGTTAGCAACGCGACACAGCAGCGAGAGGTAAGGCTCATAGAGGAACTTACAAAGTTGACCGCAGAAGACGGTCTGTCGCAACCACTGACGACTGATTAACGGCTCAAAAACCCTTGATCTTGAAGAGACTGGTGACGCTTTCGTTGTTGTTGATCCGGAGGATCGCCTCGCCCAGGAGCGGGGCCACACTCAACACCGTGATCGGAAGACCCCGCGCATCCAGGGGAATGGAATTGGTTGTGATCAGCTCGTCGATCAGGCCGGAGCGGAGGCGTTCGTAGGCGATCTCATTCAAAATACAGTGGCTCACCGCAGCTCGAATGCTGCGGGCGCCGTGCTCGCGAAGAATCTTGGCCGCGGCGGTCAGCGTGCCCGCGGTTTCCGTGATATCGTCGACCAGCAGAATGTCGCAGTCCTTCACCTCGCCGACCACGTTGATCGCTTCCACCGTGGTGGCATTGCGGCGTTTTTTCGCAACCAGACCGAGACCCGCTCCGATCATGTCGGCATACGCGGCGGCCATCTTCATCCCACCGACGTCGGGCGAGCAAACGACCAGGCGGTCCTTATTGATTTTTTCGAGGTACTGGAAAAAAACCGGCGAAGCGTAGAGATGGTCGACCGGAATATCGAAGAAGCCCTGAATCTGCTGGCTGTGCAGGTCCATGGTCAGAACCCGATTCGCCCCCGCCGCAGTCAGCAAGTTGGCCACGAGCTTGGCGGTGATAGGCACGCGGGGCTGGTCCTTTCGATCCTGGCGGGCGTATCCATAAAATGGAATCACCGCGGTGATGCGATGAGCCGACGCGCGCTTCGCCGCATCGATCATGATGAGCAATTCCATCAAATGATGATTGCTCGGAGGGCAGGTCGATTGGACGAGAAAGACGTCGTGACCGCGCACGTTTTCATTGATCTTCACGAACGATTCTCCGTCCGGAAAACTTGTGACCGTGGCTTCCCCCAACGGAACACCGATGCCTTTGCAGATCTCCTCGGCCAAAGGGCGATTGGAATTGCCTGTGAAAATCTTCAGGCCGGGTTTATTGCTCATGTTACGAAGAGGTTGCGAACACTTACGATACGGCGGAAGCCTTTTTCAATTTTTACCGAGCCGTTCTTCGAGTGCATCGACGCGTTTGAACAAATCCGGAAGTCTTTTTCGAAGCACGTTGATTCGTTGTTCTAAATTATACGGGAGGCACGGACTTCCCTTGACGAAACTCTTCGGTTCAAGGTCGGAGTTCACTCCCGTCTGCCCATCGATTTTAGAACCACTACCGACTGTGAGATGCCCGGCCAAGCCAGCCTGGCCGCCGATGATCACATAATCTTGGATCGTCGTGCTCCCAGAGATCCCCGCCTGAGCGCAAATGATACAGTGGCGTCCGATCACCACATTGTGCGCGATCTGCACGAGATTATCGATCTTCGTGCCCTCGCCGACCACGGTTTGACTAAATCGAGCGCGGTCCAAGGTGCTGTTCGCGCCGATCTCGACGTCGCTTTCGATCACCACATGGCCGACCTGCGGCACCTTTTCGTGACGGCCCGCGACGAATTCATAGCCAAAACCGTCGGAGCCCACGACCACTCCGGGCTGAAGACGAACGCGATCTTTCAATATACATTCTGCTTCGATCACGACGCGCGGCATCAGCCAACAGTTCGCGCCGATCACCGCTCGGGCTCCGACAAAGACATTCGCCTGTAAATGAGTCCCCTCGCCGATCGAAGCGCCGCTCTCAATGATACAGAGCGGCCCGACGGTGGCCGAGGCGGCGATCTTCGCGTCGGCCGCGATGACCGCGGTGGGATGAACGCCGGGCTGGGGTTTTGGCCAGAGCCACTGCTCGATCCGAGCACACAGCCGGGCCAGTCCGGTGGAGGGCTTTTCGAGGAGCAAATAAACCTGATTCTCCTTTGGATGCCCGTCGTAATCGAGAGGGAGAAGCACCACGGTCGCAGCAGACGCGGGAACCTGCGGTTTGTATTTGGGATTGCCCAAAAAAGAAAGATCGCCTGGTTGGGCCGTATCCAATGAGCCGATACCGGTGACGCGCGCGCTGGTGCTTCCCCGAATTTCGCGGGCCTGCACGATGGCGGCGACCTCTTCCAACGATAAGGTTAACTGCATCGCACAAAACTGCGGAGCGCCCCGTGCTGAATCAATATTACAGCCATAAAAAAACCCCGCTCACGAACGAGCGGGGTTATAAAGTCCGAAGCGATTACTTATTTCTTCGCGCCAGGGAAGGTCACGGTCGGAGCGTCACCCGATTTCGCGGGAGCGGTCGAACCGGTGGCCGGAGGGGTGGTTGCGGCGCCAGGAGCAGGAGCCGGGCGGGTCTTGTTGATCTCAGCCATCACCTCGTCCGTGATATCATAAGCCGGGTCCGAATAAATCACGGTGCCCTTGTCGAGCAGCATGGTGCCGCCCTTTTTCTTCACCATGTCGGTCGCGAGCTTGCTGATCTCTTCGACCAGGACTTGACGGAAATTCTGGATGCGTTGCTGAAAGGTGCGCTGAGCGTTCATCTTGAACTGCTGGCCTTCCTGCTGCTTGCCCTGGATCTCTTCCATCGTCTTCTGCGCATCTGCCTTAGCGCGGTCGCGGGCGTCGGCGGTCAGAGCAGGATTATCCATCTGTTCCTTCTGCTCCTTGAATTTGTCCGCCATGGTGCGGATCTCTTTGTCGAGACGTTCGAGCTCAGAGACCGCCTTGCTCTCGTCTCCCTTCAACTTGTTCTGCTGCTCTTCCGTCTTGTAGTGGCCATCGAATACTTTGGCCATATCGAGCACGAAAATCTTCGGAGCTGGCTGCGCAAAGCCCAGCGTCGAAACGCCGAGTGCCGCGAGAGCCAGTAAGGTACGGAGGGATGTCTTCATATTGGGTTTTGAAAAAAGAAAGGATGATCTGAATCAGAAACGCGTGCCGAAGGAAAAGTTAAACTGATTTCCTTTTTTGTTAAACTTATCGGCCGTGAGCGGAATACCGAAATCCAAGCTGAGCGGTGCGCCCGCCACGAAGAGGCGGAGGCCAAAGCCGAAGTTGTCGTTGTAGCCGCCGGGGCTGAAATCGTAGGGATCGAGATTGACGAATGCCGCGTCGTAAAAGACCGCAAACCGGATTGGACTCACAATATCGAGCGAGTACTCGAGGCTCATCAAACCGTAGGTCTTGCCACCGAGATTCACGCCGGTCGGATCCTTAGGACCCACGTCGCGATTTTCAAAGCCACGCAAGCTATACGGACCACCTTGGAAGTAACGCTCGTAATACGGCAGCTTGGCCGTTTTGCCGAAAGAATCGACGACTCCAGCGCGACCAATCAAGGCCAGCACCTGCTCCTGCGCTTGGAAGAGCGGGAAGAATTGCGAGCCGCGGAATTCGAGACGGTAGAAACTCAGATCGCCGCCGAGCGGACCACCGGAAACCTCGGTGTTGAATTCGAGACGGTTGCCGGAAGTTGTATTCACAATCTTGTCACGCGTTTCACGCAACAACTGGAAGCCTACGGTCGAGACATGCTGAGTCTGGTCAGTCAAATAGACCGGTGCCTTTTGAAGGGAGCCGTCGACATTGCTGATCTGCTCGACCGTATAAGAATAAGACAACTTGCCTTCGACTGCTTCGAAGAGCGGCTTGCGCACGTAAACCTCAGCGCCCGTCCGAACTTCGTCATAGAGCTGGTTGTCGTAGTTCGTGCTGGTCCGAAAGACCGAGAAACCGAGCGTGAGGTATTTCTGGAACAGCCATGGCTCTTCGAAGGAGATAATCGCCTCGCTCGATTGGGAACCGTACTGGAGACGGAGACGGAATTTCTGACCGTCGCCTTGGAAAAAGGAGCGGCGATTAAAGATGTCGAAATTCGATTGAGTCAGTTCGGCAAAGATCACGCCTTTTTCCAGCGAACTGAAGCCGGCGCCAAAGGTAAGATTGCCCGTCCGGCCCTCTTTCAGCGCGACCTTGAGGTTGCGGCGGCTCGGGATGTTTGTGCTCTCCGGCGTGACGTTGACCGTGCCTTCCTCGAAGAAACGGGTGTTCTCGAGGCGCTGCTTGCTCATCTTCATCCGGATGGTGTTGAAGACTTCGCCGGGCCCGAGATTCAACTCACGCAAGATCACCGTGCTCTTCGTCTTGGTGTTGCCCTCGATCTTGATCGATTCGACGAAGAACTGCTCGCTCTCCTCGATCTTGTATTCGATGTCGATATTACCCGTCTTTACATTGGGCTTTCGGATCAAGCGGACGTCGGTGTCGAGGTAGCCGTCCTTACCATAAAAATCGGTCAGCGTTTCGACGTCCTTGTCCAGCTTCGAGGGCGAGAAAACCATCCCGCTCTGCTGGCGAAGAATGAAACGCAGGAGCGCAGTCGGATGCAGTTTGTTTCCGCTGAAGGTGATCTCGCCGATATGATAGAGACGCCCTTCGGTGATCTGAATCGTGATCACCAGTTTCTTGTGCGTCGGGTAATCATAAATCACCTTCTCCGCAGGAATATCGACGTCCAGGTAACCCTCGTCGCGATAGAAATCGCGCAGCTTCTCCAGGTCGTCATCGAACTGGTCATCCTTCAACCGGCCCGTGCCCGTCAGCCAGGAAAACATCCACCAGCGCTTCGTCTCCATCTGCTTCCGCAGCTTGCGCGCTTTCTCGTGTTCGTTGCCGATGAAACGAATGTCGGCAATCTTAACCTTGTCCCCTTCCTTGATCTTAAACGTCACCGTGCCGAAACCGGTCTCGCGGTTGCGGTCGATCGTATAGTTGATCGTGACCTGGTTGTATCCGGATTTCTGATAATACTCCCGGATCTTCTCCGCGTCTTCTTTGACCTGACGCTCGTCGAGCGCGAGATTTCCCTTCGTCTTCACTTCCTTCTCGAGGCGGCGGGATTTGACTCGCTGGTTGCCTTCGAATTTGACCGCCAGGATGCGGTACTTCGGAGTGACCTCGACCACCAGGTTGACCAAATGCTCGTTCAGCACCTCGCGCTTCACCTCGATGAACTCAAAGAGCCCGGTGCGATAGAGGGAGCGAATGTCGCGGTCGATCATCGTGTCGTCTAAATCGACGCCTTCGCGAATTTGCATATTCGCACGCACGACTTGCTCGTTCACATTCGCGGTGCCCATGAAGCGAACCGTGACCGTTCCCACTTTATAGGTCGGCGCGGGTTCCGCGGGCGCTGCACCCGGTTCAGCGGGTGTTGTCTGACTGGATACGCGCACACTCGCCCCTGCGAGAACTAGCAATATAACAAAAAAGCGCGTGACCCTGAATACCGGGTTACTGAGTAAAGTTTTCAAAGCGAGTGATATCTCGGAGGAAGGTAAGTTTCAGTTCTCCTACTGGCCCGTTTCGTTGCTTGGCAACTATTAACTCCGCTGAGTCCGCCGCGACTTGGAACTTTTCATCGGCGTCTTTCGGACGAGCTAGCATGAGAACTACGTCGGCATCTTGCTCAATAGATCCAGATTCGCGCAGGTCCGAAAGTTTTGGAGTGCGGTTCTCTTTTTCTGCAGAGCGGTTTAACTGACTTAATACAAGCACGGGCACGTCGAGTTCCTTCGCAAGCGCCTTCAGGCCGCGGGAAATCTCGGCGACTTGTTGTTCGCGCGGTGTTTTCGGATCGGTCGGGCTGAGGAGTTGAAGGTAGTCGACCACGACAAATCCGAGAGGCTGGCGCGCATGCAAACGGCGCGCTTTGGCCCGCAGCTCCATGATCGTGAGATGACTGGAGTCGTCGATGTAGATGGGCGATTTGGAGAATTCGTCCGCCGTCTGCAAGAGGCGCTGCTGCTCCTCGCCATTTTTCGAGAGCAAACCGTCGCGGAGTAGCTTCATGTTCACCCGCGCGCGAGAACAGAGCATGCGCAGAGCGAGCTGCGCCGAACTCATTTCCAAACTGAAAAGCAACGTGGTGACACCCGGTCCGCGCTTCGGCATGGAGGCGGCCTCGACCATGTTCAAAGCGAGCGAGGTTTTTCCCATCGAGGGCCGCGCCGCCAGAATGATCATTTCCTGTCGTTGAAAGCCAAAGGTGAATTGATCGAGGTCCTTGAAGCCCGAACTCACTCCGGTGAGCTCGCCTTTCTTCATCATCATTTTTGTGATGACGTTCATCGCCTCGCGCGTCGGCTCCTTCATCGACTTCGCCGCGTCCGAGATACGGTCCTGCGTGACCTTGAAAATCTCTTGCTCGACCTTGTCGATGAACTCTTCGAGTCCGCCGGTGTAGGTGTAACACTCTTCCACCGCGCCGGTCGCCACCTTGATCAACTCGCGCAGCAGATACAGCTCGCGAATTTTTTCGATAAAGTACCCCGCCTGCGCCGTGGTCGGAATACGTCCGCTGATCTGGGTCAGATATGCGTAGCCACCAACTTCCTCCAATTGCTTCGAGGTCTTCAATTCCTCGGCCAAGACCGATAAATCGATTGCGGTGCCGTTATTGTAGAGTTCGGTCAACCGCTCATAGATGATCCGGTTTGCGGATACATAAAAGGCCGAGGCGCTCAGTTTACCTTCAAAGCAACGCGCGATCGTGTCATTGCCGTCGAGCAAGCAGCAGGAGAGCAGATATTCTTCCGCCTCGACGCTGTGGGGCGGCGTGCGGCCGGCAAAGACGGCCGCATCGTTGCCTCGCTCTCCGTTCATCCCGTTTGATCCACGGGAGCGACGAAAGGTTTTGGAGGAATCTTCGGACATCAGGGACTAAAAATTCGAAGGCAACGCGACTGGATCCGCAACGCTCACTTACTCTTTTTTATCCTCAGGTTGTTCACGAGCGGCGGTGCAAAGGCGAAAGTCTTGCCTCCGTCTGCTCGCCTCCTCGTCTGCTTCCCCCGAAAAAAAAAGGAGCCGCGCTTCACTCGCGCGGCTCCGAAAATCGGCGTGGCCTCAAATTATTTCTTTTCAGAACGATCCGAGCGCTTCTCGGTGCGTTCGCGGCGCTCGAATTTCCGCTCTGGCGCGGGAGCTTCTTCAGCGACCGGCACGATCGGGTTTTCGGAAACCACGTCGAAACTGAGGTCGACCGTGACGTCGGCGTGCAGCTTGATCTTGACCTCGTGCTTGCCGAGGGTCTTGACCGGGGTGAAGAGGTGGATGCGCTTCTTGTCGATCTCGATGCCGGACTGAACCAACTTGTCGTAGAGATCGTTCGAGGTGATCGCGCCGAACATCCGGCCACCCTCGCCCGTCTTGACCGCGAAAGCGATGGAGGTCTTCTCCAGTTTCTTGGCCAACTCCTTGGCGTTATCGACTTCCTTCAACTCGCGCTCGGCCCGACGCTTTTTCAGGGACTCAACCTGCTTGCGGTTGGCCTTTGTGACCGGGGCAGCGATGCTGCGGGGCAGCAGAAAATTGCGCGCGTAACCGGCGCGGACCCTGACTTGGTCACCTTCGGCGCCGAGGCCGTCGACCGGTTTCAAAAGCAGAATTTCGCTGTAAGCCATAGTGAATGAAGTTAAGGAATGACGATTAAGTGAAAGGGGGATCGCCGGAGCGATGAGAAAAACGGGCCGTAAATGCCTTTGAACAGGGGAACGAGAAAGCCGTTTCCAGAGCTCGTCGGTTTTTTACGTAGCCCGACCGATTCCCACACGCGCAGCCCTCTGTCAATTCCATTATACCGAGCGTGTGGCCGCCTCCGTCGTTCCCCTGCGATTGGACCAGAGCGCCCAAAGCACGGCCAACGCGGTCTCAACCACCGCATCGAGGAGGTAAATGGGTGAGATCCGGCCAATTAGAGCATAAATCACATCGACCGCTGCGAGGACCAGCGCCTCGCCCGCCGCGATCAGTACGAGATCGAGGGAAATGTATTTTCTTTTCGCCGCGCCGCCCAAAACCAAACCGGTCACGACGAGCAAAGCCGCCACCGTGCGAACCAGCCAAACGTCGACCTTGGGGCCGGTTAGCCACATAAAAGAAGTGACGTGGACCAGCGGCCAAGCCCCGGTGAGTGTATAATAAAACGATTGAACCCAGGCCAGCATCAGCAGTTTGCGGTTGGAAGTTGGCATGGGGGCTATCGAAACAAAAACGGCCCGAACAGTTCCCTTCTTCCCACCCGCTCCCCCCGCCCTTCTCTCGCTCAGAAATCACGATGCCTCTGCCTCTCACTCAGCGTCCCGACACCCTGGTCCCGGAAATTTTGGACGATCTTCCCGCGGATCATCCGGACGCTCGCTCCTCGCGACGCGATCTCCGCTGGTTCAATGCCGCACTGGGCAACTGGCGGTGGTTCGAACGGCAGCTCCCGGGTCGCTTGCGCGCTGGGGAGCGGGTATTGGAAATTGGAGCAGGCACTGGCGAGCTGGGCGGTCGCATGGCGCGCTGCGGGGTGGCTTGGGATGGCCTCGATCGCGCCCCCCCGCCTGCGGAATGGCCTGCGGGGGCGCGGTGGCACCAGCAGGATGTATTCAATTTTTCAGGATGGGCCGCCTATCCGGTCGTGACGGGCAATCTCATCTTCCACCATTTCGATCCAGAGCAGCTGCGACGTTTGGGCGCGGCTCTTTCTTCCCACACGCGTTTGTTGATGGTTGGCGATCTCCGCCGTGGGCGTTGGCAGCAATGGACCTTTTGGGCGTTTGCTTGCCTGATCGGGGCCAATCACGTCAGTCGCCACGACGGGTGGCTCAGCATTCGCGCCGGATTTCGGGGAGATGAATTACCCCGCCTGCTCGGTTTAAATCCGGCCGAGTGGAGCTGGCGCCTGGATCCAGGACCCTTCAGCGCTTATCGCCTGATCGCGGAGCGCCGTTCATGAGTTCGCTTCGTCCGATTGAGATTCTCGGAGGAGGGTTGGCCGGATTGAGCCTGGGTCTGGCGCTGCAACGCGCCGGGGTCCCCACGACGATTTTCGAAGCCGGTCACTACCCTCGGCATCGGGTCTGTGGAGAATTCATCGCCGGTCTAAAAGAGAAAACCATCGAGGCCCTCGGACTGGAGGAAATCCTAAGCGACGCACAGCGGCACCACGGGGTGAACTGGTACCGGCGCGATCGTTTGGTGCGACAACAGACCCTGAGCAATCCGGCGATCGCGCTCAGTCGTTTTGCCCTCGATGCCCGATTGGCCGAGGCGTTTGAGAAAGCCGGTGGTCGGCTCATGCTCGGTTCGCGTATCACCGACAAAACTACGCCGCCCGGCCGGGTTCACGCCACGGGGCGTCGGCGCGCGGCTTCGGCTTGGCTGGGCCTGAAACTTCACGTCCGGGGCTTCAGTTTGGCCAACGATCTGGAATTTCACCTCGGCAACCAGGCCTACGTCGGCCTCTGCGGGATCGAGCGCGAGGAGGTGAACGTCTGCGGCCTTTTCCATCTCGAACGTGGCCTGACGGTTTCGCGCAGTTCCGCGCTCCTCCGCTATCTGGCGAACGCCGGACTCGAGACACTGGCGGAAAAAATCGCCGCCGCGGAGATCGACGAAGCGTCTTTCAGCGCGGTCGCCGGGCTCACCTTCGACCGCCCGAAAGGTGTTCCGGATCGGGTTTGCCTGGGAGACGCCTACGCTATGATCCCGCCCTTCACCGGGAACGGCATGGCGATTGCGTTTCAAAGCGCCGAGTGCGCCCTCTCGCCCTTGCTCGCCTGGGCGCAGGGCCAATGCGAGTGGCCCGAGGTCGTGGCTGTCGTGGCCGCGGCACTACGAATGCGGTTTCAGCGCCGCCTCGCCCTCGCCTCGCGGCTTCATCCCTTCCTCCTTTCGCCAGGACCCCAATCGCTCTTCGATGTTGCGAATCGAGCCGGTCTGCTGCCCCTTCGCTCCATCGTTAACGCTGTTCACACTTGACTATGTTTCTTCACGCGCTCGCCACCGCTGTACCTGCCCGGTGTTTCACCCAGAACGACTGCTACGAGCTGGCGCATGAACCGAGTATCCGCGGCAAACTTACACGGCGTTCGCAGCTCTTGGTCCGGGCCGTCCTCAGGGGCGACAGCGGAGTGGACCGACGGTACTTCGCCTTGTCGGACATGCCGGGCGTATTTTCTTACACCGCCGATCAGCTCAATGAGGGCTTCCGCCGCGAGGGTCCAAAGCTGGCCACCGACGCTCTGGTCAAAGCGTTGGCCCAGGTGGGCGCAGCCCCGGCCGAACTCGACGCGCTGCTGATCTGCACCTGCACGGGGTATCTTTGTCCCGGATTGACCAGCTACGTTTCGGAGCAGCTCGGTCTGCGCCCGAGCACCCTGCTCCACGACATTGCCGGCCTGGGCTGCGGTGCCGCCATCCCCACGTTGCGCGTGGCTGACGCGCTGCTCCGGGCCAATCCCGATGCTCTGATTGCCACCGTGGCGGTGGAGGTGTGCTCCGCCGCGTTTTACCTCGACGACGATCCGGGGGTTTTGATCAGCGCCTGTCTCTTCGGCGATGGCGCGGCGGCGGCGCTCTGGCGCTCGACTCCGAGTTCAACGGGACTGCGTTGCCACGGGTTCAGCTCACATCACGCGCCGCTCCATCGGGACAAAATCCGCTTCGAGCACCGCGAAGGAAAACTCCGCAATCTCCTCGACGCCGCCGTGCCGGACCTCGCGGCCGAGGCGGTTTCAAAACTCCTCAACGACGAGCAAACCCGGCCAGGCGGCCGCGCAATTCGACGGATTATCTCTCACCCGGGTGGACGCGACGTCCTCACCGCCCTGGAGCGCGCGCTGCCGGACTATTCTTTCGAGACCAGCCGCGAGGTGCTTCGAGCTTATGGCAACATGAGCAGTCCATCCGTCCTGTTTGTATTGGACGAGGCACTACGCAAAGACCGTCCGGGCGAGCAAGGAGATTGGTGGCTGGTGAGCTTTGGCGCGGGCTTCAGCGCTCATGCCTGTCGTTTCGGTTCGTGATGCAACGCGTGGAAATATCCCGGTCGCCTGTAATCTGCGATCACTTGAGTCTTGGCAAAATCGATACACCGTAAGCGCAACCATGAAAGCTGTTCTCATCACTCTCGGCGTCCTCGCCGCCTTGGCGCTCGTTATCGGACTTTCGATCGCCGGCTCGTATAATGGTCTGGTCAATCAGCAGCAGGCGGTGGATGCGCAGTGGGCCCAAGTTCAAAATGTCTATCAGCGTCGCGCCGACCTCATTCCCAATTTGGTCCAAACTGTTTCGGGCGCGGCGAACTTCGAGAAGTCGACCTTGACCGAAGTGACGGAGGCGCGCGCCTCCGTCGGCAAAGTGACAATCGACCAGAGCAAAGCGCCGACCGATCCCAATCAACTGGTCGAGTTCGACAAAGCACAGGGTCGGCTTTCCTCGGCGCTGTCCCGCCTCCTTGTCGTTTCCGAACGGTATCCAGAACTTCGAGCGACGGCAAACTTCCAGTCCCTTCAATCCCAGCTCGAGGGCACGGAAAATCGCATCTCGGTCGAGCGCGGTCGCTTCAACGAGGTGGTCCAACGCTACAACTCGTCGGTCAAACATTTCCCGACCGTCCTGTTCGCTGGTGTATTCGGTTTTCAACCTCGCGCCTACTTCACCGCCACCTCCGGCGCGGATCGCCCTCCGGAAGTGAAGTTCGACTTTGGGAATAAAAATAAGTGAGCGACTTCGGTCTTCACTTTTCTTTGCCACTGGAACGACAGACCGGGTTGCCCCGCGCCCTAGCGGCGCCCCGGCTCAACGCGGGTCACTTCGTTTTTCGGTGGATCGCACTTTTGACCACGGTAGTCGCGTTGCTCGTCACCGGTCTCGTTCGGGCGGAAAAAATTCCGCCCGCGCCGCCCCGCTACTTTAACGACTATGCGGGCGTGGTGCCGTCTGCCACGGCGAATTCGCTCAATCACGAGCTCGAGCAGTTCGAGCGCGAGACCTCCAATCAACTGGTCGTCGCGGTCTACCGAAAGATGGATTCGGAATCCTCAGTCGAGGACTACGCCGTGCGGGTGGCCCAGAGCTGGGGCGTCGGACAAAAAGACAAGAAGAACGGCGCCGTGCTCTTTGTTTTCCTCGAAAGCCACGACGTGTATATATCCGTTGGATACGGTTTGGAGCCGGTCCTGACCGACGCCCTTTGCCACCAAATCATCGCCAACGAGATCACTCCCCGCTTTCGCAGCGGCGACTTTGCCGGGGGCCTGAGCGCGGGCGCACGCGCCATGATTAGCGCCTCCCGTGGCGAATACCGGGGCACCGGCCGAACCAATGCGGAGGCCCGGGGTTACAGCAATCGGTCGGGGCGATCGTCGGGCGGCCAGCCCTTTTTCCCCATCGTGTTCTTTGTCATCGTGCTCATGGTGATGGGGTCTTTCTCACGTTGCGCGCGAGGCAACCCATCTCGATATGGCCGTCGACGCGGATGGCGTTCGGACGACGACGATCGTTTCGGACCAGGAGGGGGCTTCGGCGGTTTCGGTGGATTTGGCGGCTTCGGCGGCGGAGGAGGAAGCAGTGGCTCCTCTGGTGGAGGCGGCGGATTTTCCGGCGGTGGAGGCAGCTTTGGCGGCGGCGGTGCAGGAGGGAAGTGGTGATATGAATACAATTCCTCTCGACCAGGCTCAGATCAAAGAAGCGATCGCGCGCGCGGAGGCACAGACCTCAGGCGAGATTCGCGTCGTGGTGTATCCACATGCTGTCGACGACCCCGTCGCCAACGCGAAACAGGAATTCATCCGTCTCGCGATGCATCGCACTCGCCAACGCAACGCCGTGCTGATCCTGGTGGCGCCGTCCGCCCGGGCCTTCGCGATTTACGGCGATGAAGGAGTTCACGCCCGGTGCGGCCCGCGCTTTTGGCAGGACGTGGCGGAGATCATGGCCCAGCATTTCCACCGAGGCGAATTCACCAACGGCGTGGTCCAAGCGGTGGGTCAAACCGGAGCGATTTTGGCCCAGCATTTTCCTCATTCGCCCGACGACGAAAACGAACTGCCCGACGATGTGGTGGATCGGGGCGTAGTGATTTAGCACTCGTGCCGCCAACTGGGCGGGCAGCCCCGAATACCTTTCGAGAAATGCGCGCTCACCCGAACGTTTCTCGCCTTGGCGCCTGCTTTCTCCTCGGCCTTTTTCCGGCGGAGCAAAGGACGAGAGAAGCGGAAGAGGCTTGAGAAAGATGAGCACAAGTGGGTTTGCCCTTCCCAATTGTGGTAAGTTAGGCCTGAAATCTTCCTTTATGTCCTCCCCCGTTGAAAATGTCGTGATCGTTGGCACTGGCTGCGCAGGTCTCACTGCGGCCGTTTACACGGGTCGGTCCAATTTGAATCCACTGGTGCTCGAGGGCACGCTCCCGGGTGGCCAGCTCACCACCACCTCCGAGGTGGAAAATTTTCCTGGATTTCCCGAGGGGATCGACGGCTTTCAGTTGATGGACAACGTGCGCAAACAGGCCGCAAAATTCGGCACGCGCTTCGAACAGGCCCTGATCACCTCGGTGGATTTTTCGTCCCAGCCACTGAAGCTGCGCACCGCAGACCGCGAGATTCTCACCAAGACCGTGATCATCGCGACAGGGGCGTCGCCCCGCATGACCGGCATCCCGGGCGAAAAAGAACTTTACGGCGGCAAAGGCGTGACCACCTGCGCGACGTGCGACGGAGCCTTTTACCGCAAGATGGAGGTCGCGGTGATTGGGGGCGGCGACTCCGCCTGCGAAGAAGCGCTTTTTCTCACCCGTTTCGCGAGCAAAGTTTATCTCGTTCACCGCCGCGACAGTTTGCGCGCCTCGAAGATCATGGCGGATCGCGCCACGTCGCATCCGAAGATCCAGCCGGTTTGGAACAGCGTTCCGACCGAGGTTCTGGGCGTAGCGGAAGGCGCGGTCACTGGCCTGAAGGTCAAGAGCACGAAGGACAACAGCGAAACGGTTTTACCCGTAAAAGGGATTTTCGTCGCTATCGGTCACCTGCCGAACACCGGACCTTTCGCCAACGCGCTCGAGGTCGATGAAAACGGTTACTTCGTTCCCGAGTCAGGCAGTCAGGTCAGGACCAAGGTCCCCGGCGTTTATGTCGCGGGTGACTGCGCCGATCACATTTTCCGCCAAGCGATCACCGCTGCCGGGATGGGCTGCCAAGCCGCGATCGAGGCCGAACGCTGGCTGGCCGAGCACGGCCGATAAGAAGGCCGATGGGCGACTCACCCGTTGTCCCCACTTCGTCACTACAATTGGGGACTTCTCATCCTGCGCTCGATAGGAAGTTGTAGTGAAAACCCTACGACAAAACCCGGGGCAAATGTTTAAAATTTGCCTGACGTTCTTCAACTGATTGGCAAGGTCGAGCGGGATGTCCGTTCCACCTCCTGATTACGCCGCCCGCATCGCGGATTACCTCGTTGAGTTGGGAGTTCCTACAGACTACGCGACGCGACGGAATCTTCAGCTGCAACCGGAAGCGACCGAGTTGGTTTCCGTGGGGCTGGACGACAATGGCCGCGACTGTCTTCTCCATCCAGGTGCGTCCAGCGCTTGGAAAAAAATGCGGGCGAGCGCCCAGACTCACGACATCGAGCTGATCCCGCTTTCGGGCTTCCGCGGCGTAGATCGACAGGCCGAGATCATTCGGGGAAAGTTGGCCGTCGGCGAAAAGATCGAAGACATCCTTCGCTCCATCGCGGCCCCGGGTTTCAGCGAGCATCACACCGGACGGGCGATCGATATTGGCACTCCCGACGTGCTGCCCTTGGAAGAAGCCTTCGCCACGACCGCAGCGTACGCCTGGTTGGCGCGGCATGGCGGAAGTTTTGGATTTCGTCTCTCCTACCCGCGTTATAACCGGCAGGGATTTATCTACGAACCCTGGCATTGGTTCTGGCAGGGTTGAGAGCCGCGGGGCGGGAAAGTCGTCCGATAAAAAAGGTCGGTCTCCACCCGCGTCACCGGAAGAGCACTACACCGCGGTGTGAGCTAAAAGGAGTGTCCCTGGGAGGCTTTGCCGGTCTTTGCACGCTTAGGACGGTAAAGGCTTATTTAGAATTATTCCAAATCTCACTTGAAACTTAGAACCATTCCAATCTAGTTACTCTTTCCACTGTGACACCCACCTCGCATCAAAACTCCCCAGAAGGACTGGCCCAAAAACTAGCGGACAGCGGTTTACGAGCCACGCCTCAGCGCGAGGTCGTTTATAGTTCTCTCCTCACCCGCCGGGACCATCCGACGGCGGAAGAGGTCTTCTCTCGAGTCAAGGCCGACATGCCAACCATCTCGCTGGCAACGGTTTACAACTGCCTGGAGACCCTCGTTCAGTGCCACTTAATCCGCCAGGTCAATCATGAACGCGGTCCGACCCGCTATTGCCCCAACCTCCGGCCGCACGCCCATTTTTACGACGAACAGACCGGGTCTACGATCGATGTTGAGCTCCCTTCCCCCCTTTTGGAGCAACTGAAGTCGATTTTGCCGCCCGACTTGGATGCCGCAGCGATAGAAATCACCTTTCGCGGAAAATCCAAAGCCTCCCCCTCTTCTCTTTCCTGACCATGCATTCGCTCGAAATCAAAGACCTGCACGTTTCGCTCACTGAACAGCCCGAAAAGGCTATCGTCAAAGGGCTCACTCTGACGATCAAGACAGGCGAGGTGCACGCCATCATGGGGCCGAACGGCACCGGAAAATCGACTTTGGCTAAAGTCATCGCGGGCCATCCGGACTACACCGTGACGAGCGGCGACGTGCTGCTCGACGGCCACTCGATTCTCGAGATGGAAACGGATGAGCGGGCGCGCGCCGGTCTCTTCCTGGCTTTTCAATACCCGAGCGAAATCCCCGGCGTGACGATCGCGAACTTTCTCCGGGCCGCGCTCCAGGCCCGGATGGCAGAGGGCGAAGAACTGGACGCCACCGCGTATTATAAAAATCTATACAGCAAGATGGATCTGTTGAAGATCGACCGGAAGTTCACCGCTCGTTCGGTCAACGAAGGTTTTTCTGGCGGCGAAAAGAAGCGCTGTGAGATCCTCCAGATGGCGATGCTGCAGCCGACATTCTCCTTGATGGATGAAACCGATTCGGGCCTCGACATCGATGCGCTCCGAATTGTTGCCGAGGGCGTCAACACGCTGCGTGGAGAAAAATTGGGCGTCCTCCTCATCACCCACTACCAACGCCTGTTGGACTATATCGTGCCGGACTTCGTGCACGTGATGTACGACGGCCGCATCGTGAAAAGCGGAGACAAAAGCCTCGCCCTCGAGCTCGAATCCAAGGGTTACGACTGGGTCAAGAAGGAGCTCGTCCGCGCCTAACCTGCCTTCACCCGCCCACCCGGCTGCCAATTTCCAACGCTCTCGTCCGTATTCAGTGTCTCACTACTCGCCGATCGCGGCGACCTAACGACTTCAGATCATGGCCTCCACCGACACGCTTTCTCCGACCGCTCCGATTGAAAATCCCGCCACTGGGATCGACCAATCCGCGGGCAATTTCAGCTACGACGTAAAATACGATTTCGATGCCGGCACCGGTCTCTCGGAGCGCACGGTCGACTACATCTCCTCGGTCAAAAAAGAAGCGCCCTGGATCCGCGAGTTTCGCCACAAAGCATTGAAGACGTTTCTCTCGATGCCGATGCCCACGCACTGGGCAACCAAGGATCTGGAGAATATCAATTTCGACAAAATCCGCTACTACCTCTCGCAGGGCACGAAGCCGAAGCGCACCTGGGAAGAAGTGCCGGACGACATCAAAAAGACCTTCGAGCGCCTGGGCATACCAGAACAGGAGCGCAAGTTCCTCGCCGGCGTAGAAGCGCAATTCGACAGCGAAGCAGCGTATTCGAATATCAAGGAAGCCGTTTCCAAACAGGGCGTGATCTTCGTCAATTCCACGGAAGGCCTGCGGGAGCACCCGGAACTTTTTCGCAAGTGGTTTGGCAAAGTCATCCCGACCAGCGACAATAAATTCTCCGCCTTGAACAGTGCCGTGTTTTCCGGCGGCTCCTTCATCTACGTCCCTCCGGGCGTAAAGGTCTCGCATCCCTTGCAGGCCTATTTCCGAATCAACGCGGAAAACTTCGGCCAATTCGAACGCACGCTGATTATTTGCGACGAAGGAGCCGAGGTGACCTACATGGAGGGCTGCACGGCCCCGAAATTCTCAACCTCCACCCTCCACAGCGCCGTGGTTGAACTGGTCGCGCTAAAGGGCGCAAAGATCCAATACATCACGGTACAGAACTGGGCGCCCAACGTTTTCAATCTCGTGACCAAGCGCGGGCTGGCCCACGAGGAAGCCGAGATCAAATGGATCGACTGCAACATCGGCAGCCGCCTAACCATGAAGTATCCCGGCGTGGTTCTCAAAGGACGCAAGGCTCGCGGAGAAGTGATCTCCATCGCGTTGGCGAACGACGGACAGCACCAGGACACTGGCGCCAAAATGATCCATGCGGCGGACGAGACCACGTCCACCATCGTTTCGAAATCGATCTCAGTCGGACAAGGCCGTGCCACTTATCGCGGCGTGGTTCACATTCCGAAGCACTTGAAGGGCTGCAAAAATAACACTGAGTGCGACGCCCTGCTGATCAACAGTAACAGCCGCACGGATACGTATCCGGCGATCACGGTTCGGGGCGACACCCACGCGGTGCAGCACGAGGCCAGTGTATCCAAAGTGAGCGAAGAACAGATCTTCTATATGCAGCAACGCGGCCTGACTGAAGGCCAAGCGATGAGCCTGAGCGTGAACGGCTTCATCAACGACCTCGCGCGCCAGTTCCCGATGGAGTACTCCGTCGAGCTCAAACGCCTGATCGACCTGGAAATGGAAGGAAGCGTCGGTTAACCGCCGCAATGACCGAATAACCAATGACCATTGATACAATGGCCAGAGGCCTTCGGTCGGCAACATTGGTCATTGTTCACTAGAAAATTGGTCATTCTCAATCATGTCCGCCGTCCCTAGCACTGCCTTGTCTGTCGGGTTGAACGCTGAGGTTTTTGCCTCGCATCTTTCGCAACGGAGCACTCTGCCCGCGTGGTGGCTCGAGGCGAAGAAAGCAGCCTGGAACCAGTTCCTCGCCCTGCCCATGCCCGCGCGGGGCGACGAGCGTTGGCGCTTCAGCAACACCGCGTCGCTCAATATCGAAGGGTTCGGATTGGCGGAAAATATCGCGACGCAGGTCCCCGCGTTGCCTGCCTTCCCACGGACCGCGGAGATTATTTTTTCCAATCAATTCATCGCCAGTCGGACTCCTCTTTCCCGCGAACTGGCCGCGAAAGGCGTGATCTTTTGCGCCTTGGACGAAGCAGTGGCAAATCACGGCGAACTGCTTCGAACTTATCTCCAAAAGTTGCCGGTGCAGTTGGGCAGCGAGAAATTCGTCGCGCTCAACACCGCCCTGACGGCAAGCGGCGCGTTTTTATACGTCCCGAAAGGAGTGGAAATTGCCGAACCGTTTCTGGTCCAGCACGCCCTTTCCGGCCCAGAGAAAGCCATCTTCCCTCACACCATTGTGGTGCTCGAAGATCGAGCGAAAGCCACCTTGGTCGAATTCTTCGCCGGCGAGACGTCGGCGAGCCGCGAGTTCGTCTCTGGGGTCAACGATCTTTATGCCGGGCCTGGGGCGCAGCTGACCTACGTCGGTGCGCAGACTTGGACCACCGGCACGCTGGCTTTTCAGACCAATAGCATTGTCGCCGATCGAGATGCCCGCGTCCTTTCCCTCAATCTTCACCTGGGTGGCCGCCAAGCTCGTCACGAATCGCATTCTCGGCTCCGCGGGCCCGGGGCCCACAGCGAAATGCTGGCCCTGACAATTGCGAGCGACGAACAGGAGTTCGATCAACGCACGCTGCAGACCCATCAAGCTCCGCACACCACGTCCAATTTGCTCTATAAAAATGCGCTTCGCGGAAAATCGAAGACCGTCTTTTCCGGCTTGATCGTCGTCGAACCCGACGCGCAAAAAACCGACGCCTACCAGAGCAATCGCAACTTAATGCTGAGCGACGAAGCCGAGGCGAACTCGCTGCCGGGCCTCGAAATTCAGGCAAACGACGTTCGCTGTACCCACGGAGCAACTACGTCGCGCATCCAACCCGAGCAGGACTTTTATTTGCAATCGCGCGGTATCCACCCCGCTCAGGCCCACGAACTTCTCGTCTTTGGTTTCTTCGAAGAAGTGTTGGCCAAATTGGAGAACGAGGCGTTGCACGATGCGCTGCGCCAATTGATCGAGCGCTCCTTCAAAAAATAGCTCGGATCGGTCACCGATCCTGCACCGCGACTCGCAGCACAGGCCAGCAAACTGCTGGTTTATATTGTTTTATTGACATCGCCAACGCGTTGCATCAACGCGTTATAACACTTGACGCCAAGGACAGGTGTCCTTTTGCTCCGTTTCAGTTGCAGTCCGAGTTAAACTCTTTCACCCCCAGTTTTCTGGAAAGAGTTAAACGGAGACGAACAACCGCCCACCCCGGCCGCTAGTCCGTAGCATCACCCCAGTAAGCAGTTTGCTCTGCTTCCATTCGATGGGATCTCGCTTCCTAGCCATGGGGAGAATTACGCCCCTCATCGGGGGCGTCGTCAGAAAACCAACTCCCAACCCAAATAGTATCCATGAAGCCACTTCCACTGTGCGCAATTGCGGCTCTCTTGAGCCTTGTCGGAGCAGCCTCCGCCGCGACCATCACCATCACCAACACCATCACCGTTGCTGCTGGAGCAACTTACGATGGGCATGGCAACACCATCAAGGCGGTTGGCATGGGCAATGGCGGTCAAGGGGAAAGTCAAAAGCCCTTCTTCAACATCAAGTCGGGCGGAACGGTGAAAAATGTCATTCTCGCCGCTCCCGGTGTTGATGGTATCCACTTCGTCGGTACGAGCGGCACGGTCGATAACGTTGTCTGGCAGGACATCGGAGAAGACGCCATCACGGTGAAAAGCCCTGGCGGCACCCACCTGCTGAGCAACAGCACGGGCAATCAAGCCGCGGACAAGTTCCAGCAATGCAATGCGCCCGACACCTGGACGATGACGAATGTCACCTCCAACGTTTCGGGCAAATGCCTTCGTCAAAACGGCGGCACGACCTTCAAGTGTAATTTCTATTTTAACAATTACACTTCGATCAAAGCCAAGGAAGCCATCGGTCGGACCGACTCCTCCACGACCCGTTTCCACTACCATAACCTGAAAGTCTCGGGTTTTGGCGGCAGCAAGGGCTGGTGGTACGGCCGTGACTCGCAAGCCTCGGCTTACTGAGTGAGCGGATAAGTAGATCGTTCGCTGTTTGGATCTGCGCACGGCTCCCTCGGGAACCGTGCGTCTCCGTTTCCAAGAGGCGCTTCTCTCGCGCTCTCTCCGGATTTTTTACCGCTCGCTCGAAGGCGGAGGGATATAGCCCGAATTCACCACGCGCCCTTGTCCGCCTTGGGCGGCCTGTTATCGTAGCCCTTCACCCCATGAGATCGTCTCCGTCTTCACCTCCCTGGTCCACGCTGAGCGTCGTCCTCGCGAGCTTGGTCCTAGGCGGGCTCGGATATATTTGCGGGCGGTCTACTCGCCCAACCCCGCTTCTCCACCTCGATCTGGCGAGCGGACCGGTTTCACCGCCTTCGTATTCAAAAACTCGTGACGACCTTGCCACTGCGCCCGAGGAAAAGTCCGAGTCCACGAAAACCCAGCTCCTTCCGTGGGAAGACCGCTGGCGCCGTTTGTCGAAAACGGCGGCTTCCCCCGCGCGCGACCGCGAACTCGCGGCCCTGCTAGAAGAACTCGCGCGCACCGATCCGAAAGGCGCGCTGGCTCGCGCCGCGGCGGAAGGGAATTGGAGACTCCGCGATACGCTGCGCGACGCCAGTCTCCGGGGATGGGCCTCGGTCGCGCCAGAGGCTGCGGGCAACTGGGCGCTGGCTTTGCGCATGGAGGACCGGAGGGACGCGGTCGCGGCAGTCTTGGCCGGTGCGGCCAAAGATCCAGAAAAGGCTCTCCTCGTCGCACTGAATCTCTGCAAAGCCGATCCTGAACCCGCGGGCGACTACGGGCACGCCGCGATTGCCGCTCTCATTCAAGCCGGGGCATTCGAGGCCGCGGTGAAATTTGGACAGGAGGTGGGAACGGAGAAATATCCGTTTCTTTTGAAATCAGCCTTCTATCAATGGTCGCAGCATCAGCCCGACAAAGCCTTGGCGGCAGCCAACACGATCGCCGATCCAGCGCTGCGCGGCCAAGCCTACGCCGAAGTGGTTTCGGGCTGGGCCCGGGCCGACGCGAAGTCCCTGGCTGAATACGCGCTCACTCTGCCCACCGGAGAATCGCGCAAACAAGCCCTGGCCGAAGCGCTGCCTCACTGGGTGGAGAAAGATCCCGTCACTGCGACGGAATGGATCAATCATTTCGACGCTGGGCCGGACTTTGACGACGGCGCGGTCGCGGTGGCCAACCTCCAGACATTGATCACCCATCAGCCCGCCAAAGCCATGGAATGGGCGGGCACGATCTCCGATCCAGTAAAACGCAGCGAGACCATGCAGGCCGTATTCGGACAGTGGGCACAAAAGGACCCAGCGGCCGCTCGCCATTTTGTCGAGACCACCTCGAATCCGAAAGATCGTTCTCTCCTCGCTCGCGCGCTCGAAGATGCCTCGCCGAAGGGTTGATCGCTGTATTCAAAACCCACCCACAGCGCACCTCGGTTCCACCACTGTATTCTCATCGATGTTACACCCTCCTTCCCGTTGGTCGACCTTGAGTTTCGCTGGCATTGGTTCCGGCGTCGCGCTCCTCGGCTTCTGCCTCGGACATTTCTTGCCGGATGGCCAGCGATCTAACGTTGCGCCCTCCTCCTCCGCCGAGGCGACGCGGGTTGAAACGCCTCCTTCTGCGGGGCAGGCAAAACCCGCGACGTCGTCCGAGACCGCGCGCTGGGACGAGCAATGGAAAAAACTAACCGCTCAATCGTCTACTCCGGCTCGCGATCGAGATCTCGCTTCGTTGATCGAGGAACTCGCGAAGAAAGATCCGAAGCGTGCTCTTGATTTCGCTTCCGCCCAAACCAATTGGGACTTGCGCGACAATCTGCGCAACGCGGCATTGCGCGGCTGGGGTTCGGTCGCCCCAGACGCGGCGGCCGCGTGGGCGGTCGACCGGCGGTTGGAAGAACGCATGCCGTCCGTCGATGCGGTCCTCACCGGAGCAGCGAAAAATCCGGACGAAGCGGTCCGGGTTGCGACCAAACTCTGCGCCTCGGATCCGGTGCCCGCCGGCGACTATGGGCACGCCGTGATTTCCGCTTTGATCGAGAACGGTGCCTTTGAGGCGGCGGCCCGATTCGCCGCGGGCGCTAGCATGGTCGACCGCCAATCGCTCCTCCTGGAATCGAGCTTTCGGCAGTGGGCCCAATATCAACCGGACCAGGCGCTCGCCGCTCTCGCTACGGTGGCCGATCCCAAGGCCCGCAGCGCCGCTTACGAAGGCGTGATCTCGGGCTGGGCCGATGCCGACGCCCACAAGCTGGCAGACTACGCTCAAACCTTGCCGGCGGGAGAAAATCGCAGCCGTGCTCTGGCCGCGGCGCTGCCGCACTGGGTCGAAAAAGATCCCGCCGCCGCGATGGAGTGGATCGGGCGTTTTGATCCGAGCGCCGACCTGGACGACGGTATGGCGGCGGTCGCGAAGCTCCCGTCGATCGCGACTCAGCATCCGGAAACGGCGATGGAGTGGGCCGATTCCATCTCGGATCCGGCAAAGCGTTTGATGACGAAAAACGAAGTCTTCACTAGCTGGGTGCAAACCAATCCTTCCGCCGCCAAAAAATTTGCCGCTACCGCGAAAAACCCAGACGAGCGCGAGATGATGTTGAATCTGCTGAACCGTGGAAAGCCCGGCGGATAACCGACGCTTCGCCGGGCGACTTGGATGAGTAATCACTTTTTAACTACAGCGCAAAAAACTCGTGAACCTCTCGACTTCCCCTGCGCCTCTTTGCGCCAAGAAACCGCTGACCCTGCGGCTACTCGCCAGTGTGGCCGCGTTCAGTGTGAGCAGCAGCCTCTTCCCCGCTGCGCCTACTGCTGCTCTGCTCGACGAGGTACCGGCGACTCCCCTCCTCTTTCGCTCGCCCTACCCGCTGCACAAGGCGGTGCAGGACGGCGACGTCGCCGGAGTCGTTTCCTTACTCCAGACCAATCCGCAGCTGATCAACGCGACTGATCCCGACGGTGTGACGCCGCTGTACGTCGCAGCGCGCAAAGGGCGCGCGGAGATCGCTAGAATTTTAATCGACAAAGGCGCGGCGCTGGAGGCGAAAACCAATTTTGACGGTTCCACGCCGCTCTGTATCGCCGCGTTTCACGGAAATTTGGAGGTGGCAAAAGTGCTGGTGGAAAAAGGCGCAGCGCTCGAAGTCAAAACCACCGACGATGGTTCGACTCCTTTCATGCTCGCGGCGATGAATGGGCAGACAGAGATGCTTACTTTCCTTAAAGCGAAAGGAGCCAAAACCGACACTCAGGGCGTGGATCAATCGACTCCCCTCGCCGTGGCGGCTCGAGAGGGCCACGAGGACGCGGTGAAAGCCCTGCGTCAAGACGGCGCCCGCGTCGACACCCGGGACGAAGAAGGCCTCACCCCGCTCATGCTCGCCGCGCGCGAAGGGCGTAGCACCGTTGTCACTACCTTGATCGAGCAGGGTGCCGACGTAAACGCCAAGGACAAAGTAGGGATGACGGCACTCCACCAAGCGGCCAAGGAAGGCCGAGCCGACGTGGTCAAAAAACTGATCGAAAAAGGAGCGCACCTCAACGAACGCGACCACCGCGGACGCACTCCCCTCTGGCTAGGCGCCTGGTATGGTTACGTGGATACGGTGCGCGTGCTGTGCGATCACGGGGCGGACATCGACGCCCGCGATGAGAAACTCCGCACCCCACTGTATATGGCGACAGAGGAAGGTTGTGAGGCTGCCGCCCTTCTCCTCTTGGAAAAAGGCGCAAGTGTCGACGACCGCGAAATCGACGGACGCACCCCGCAATCAGCCATTCGCATGGCCGCCTACGACGGGCATGTGACGATCTTGAAGGCGCTCATCGCGAAGGGCGCGGACGTGAACGCCAAGCGTCGCGACGATGGATTCACTCCCCTCCTTTACGCCGCTCAGGCCGGCCATCTCGATGTGATAAAAATCCTGCTTTCGAAAGGCGCGAAACTCGAGGACACCAACAAAGCCGGACAAACCGCGCTCTGGTTGGCCGCACAAGGCGGGTCTGTCGCGGTCGTCAAGGCGCTGCTCGGAATGGGCTTGGCCATCGACACGCGCGACGCCGAGGGCCGCACGCCGCTCTACGCCGCAGCCGAGGTGGGTTATCCCGCCGTGGCCAAGTTTCTTCTCGAAAAAGGCGCGGAGGTCGATGCTCGGACCAAGGATGGCCGCACGCCCTTGATCATCGCTTCGAAAGGCGGCCACGTCGAAATCGTCGAAGCCCTGCTGGACAAGGGGGCAAAGGTCGACGCCCGCACCGAAAGTGGACTTTCTCCTATCCTGATGGCTGCCGGCGCCGAAGGCCCCCATTACCTGATCCCACCGGAGGGATCATATTTAAAAGTGATTCGTCTCCTGCTCGAAAAAGGAGCGAGCGTGGACGACCGGACCAAGGACGCGGAAACACCGCTTTATCTCGCCACCCTCGACGGTCGGCTGGACGTCGTAAAGGCGTTGCTCGATCTCGGCGTGAAAGTAGACGCGCAAGACAACGAAGGACGCGCTCCCCTGTTGCTGGCGGCCCGCGAGGGTTTCACCGAGGTGGCCAAGGTGCTGCTCGACAACGGAGCGGACCCGAATGCGGCCATGGGTACGGGCGAGACTCCGATGTACCTGGCGGCGCAAAACGGTCATGTGGAAATCATCAAAGCTCTTCTGGAGATGGGCGCCTTGCCGAACCTCAAAACCTTCCAGGGCGAAACCGCCCTCTCGGTGGCGCAAAAACAAGGGCATAAACGCGTCGTCACCCTCTTGGAAAAAGCCGGCGCAAAACTTCCCACTCCGGCGCCCTTGGCTGAGCCCGCTAAGGCCAATTCGGAAGGAACGTAGTTTCGTTTTGGTTACACGAGGACAGTCAACTCGTCTGACCGATCCCGCTGAACCAGGAAAACGAGCGAGGCTTCGATCGACGACAACTCCAGCCGCCTCGCTCGATCTTGTTTCCGCAGTTGCGGTCGGCGGAGGAGCCCATTCAATGACTGTACATGTCGAAAGAACGGATCCTCTCTCGCGACGTAGAAGCCGTCCAGATTCCCTCGGGCGATAAGATTGTGCTCCCCGCGGGCGGTCGGGTCTACATCACGCAGACCTTGGGTGGCAGCTTCACCATCATGACCGATACCGGGCTCGCTCGGGTCGATGGAAAAAACGGTGATGCCCTGGGCGAAACCGCCACCGATGCGACGGTGTCGGCCGCGACATTGAGCGACGGCGCGCCCGACCCCGAAGCAATCTGGGACCAACTGAAGAAAGTCTACGACCCCGAGATCCCAGTGAACATCGTCGACCTCGGTCTGGTTTACTCCATGGATGTTGAGAAATTGGATACAGGCGCTTATAAAGTGAATGTATCCATGACCCTGACTGCCCCAGGATGCGGGATGGGCCCGGCGATCGCAGAAGACGCCAAGAGCAAGATTCTCCTCGTTCCGGGCGTGGCGGACGCCGACGTGCGCATTGGCTGGGATCCACCTTGGAATCAGCAGATGATTTCTGAAGAGGGAAAAATGAAGCTCGGCCTGATCTAGGCTCTTCCTTCCTTCGAAATCCGGTGCGCCGACCGGCGCCCTACTCTCTTAGCGTGATCGTCCCGATTTCGATGATCGGAGAAAGAATCTGCGTGCTCGTTTCCTGGGATGGCAAGCAGGCGATTGTCGCTCCGCAAAAGCACCGCCGTCGGGATAATTTGGGTACAAACTAAGATTATCCCTGGGGAGAGCAGAGCCGGATTCACCAGGGCGGAAAGGGCAACCGGCTCCATTGAAAGGCCAATTCTCCCTGCGTAAGCTGCACCCCGGATCAGCGCGCGGTCCGGATTGCACGCAGTCTCTTTACGGCACGATACAATCCCGTTGCCGTCTCATCGCCGGAAGTCTCGCAAGGGCTTCCGGCGTTTCATTTCACTTGAGCGCAAAAAAAGGCGACGTGGAAAACGTCGCCTTTGAGAGCGGCGGAGCCGCATTCATTCCAAACAGAAATATTATCGCGTCGTATCGGCGACGCTTTCCTTTGCCGCTTTCTTCAGCGAATCAGCATTGACCCGAATCGCGACCGAGCGGCTCACCGCTTCCTGGAACTTGGGATTGGCCAGAGCTTCCCCGAGCGAAGAAACAATCATCTTCTGCAGGCTCGGATCCTCGGTGGGAACAACCATATTAAAAACGCGGGCCGGCGAACCGACTTCAGAAACGGAACGGATAATTTCAAAGTTACCTTTGCGGAGTGCGGCCGGAACGGTTTCGCCGATCACAAAGGCGGCGTCGTAGGCTCCAGAGGCGAGATCGAACGATAAACGCATCGCGTCGACTTCCGTGACCTTTACGCCCACGGGACCACCACACTGCTTGGACATGCTTTGGCCCAAGCTCGCAGCAAATGCTTTGTGCACTGCGGCGCGATCCGGCCCGGGACGGCTCATATCGAGAATAGCGACACGGAGATCGGAACTGGCCTGAACCTTTACGTTTTCAACGGCACTTTCTGCAGCGGTCAATTGAGCTGCCAGGCACGTTGTCAAAACACAGAAACCAAGGAGCGCTCTCATGATAGAATTAAGGGGGGTTTGGGGGTAGCTGGAGGAGGTTGGAAACAAAGTGGGTTATGTATCCTATCGGCTCAGGTGCACGCCTTATTACAACTAAATGGCATATACGGCTCTTTTTGACAAATGATTAGCAATATCAATTTCAACTGCCTGCTTAGCAACCCACTTGATTCAAGTGACTTAAATCAATTTCCGCTTTTTCTCCGGTCGCCTTAAAATAATTTTAAGGCACCCTGCTTTTTACAAATCCAGGTGCACCCGCCTGCACCGGACTAAGGACAAGCCCCCAGACAGGCCTAAGCCGCGAGAGTACAAACCGCTTGCCGGGCGTGGCCAATACGTACCCGAACTTCCACTACAAGTTTGACTAGCTCGTAAGAGGGAAGGCGCAAGACATCCAGGTATCGAGCGTCGGGTAAAGGCGGCATGCCGTCTTCGCTGCACACGGCCGCAGCGAGCCATTTGGCGGCATGGAGCAAACAGGTCAGGCGCGCGTGAGGACCAAAGCGCAAAGGCACGTATTGGTGGCGAATGGGCTCGGTCGTCGCGCGGGGAAATTGCCACAGGTTGAGCAGCACCGCGCCCACTTCGGCGTGGGTAAATCCTAAAAAGGTCACTTCGGCCGAGGTGTATTCACGCGGCCATCCCCGGTGAGCAAAGGCAAGGCCGGGAGACTCCTGGCGAACCCATTCTTCCACCGCAAAAATCCCCGCGTTGTGGAGAAGCCCGAGGGAAAATGCGACGTCAGCGTCTTCTCCGGTCGACTGCGCCAACACTTCCGCGGCGAGAGCGGTCGAGACGGACCAGCGCCAAAATTCGTCCATTTCCATCCCGTAAGATTCGAGTGGCCGATTCAGCGCTTGGGAGCGATTCACCTGCTTGACCAGATCGTGGATGTATCCAGATCCCAATTTATTGATCGCATCCTCCAGGGTAAAACAAGGCACCTCATCCTCTGTTGCGCTCTCGAAAGCGGCGCGAAAAACCCGGCAGGCCAGACCGACGTCCAGTTTCACCAGCCGTCCAATTTCACTGAGGGAAGCCGACCCATCTCGGGGCAGCGAAGCGAGCTTGACCAAGACGGCGGGAGCCGACGGGATCGCCGACAAGACCCGAGCTATCTCAACCGGCGAAAGGAGGGAGGAATCAACCGCGGACGAGGGAGCGAGTAGCATGAAATCCCTATCGTCCGCTTGGGGACTTATCTTCATCATTTTCCCCTGTCCGCTCCTTTTGAAGGGAATTTTTACTGGCAAAACGCCTTTTCACGCGCACGTTACGCGCCTATGTCCCTCACTAATCAGCAATCGACCCGAGCCCTACCCCGCTTCGATGATGACGACGACGAGGAAAAGGAGAACGAGTTGGCCCAAAAACACGCTGCTCCGGTCGCCGCCCTCATTCAGAAACGATTTCTCAAAGAACGAAAAATTTTCCTTTGGGGAGCCGTGACCGACGAATCGGCCAAGGATATCACCGAGCGATTGCTTTACCTAGAGGCCATTGGCCCGGGTAAACCGATTTCATTCTACATCAATACGCCCGGGGGTTCGATCACCGCCGGTATGGCCGTTTATGATACAATGAAACTCGTGACCTCGCCGATCACGGTCATCGTCACCGGCATGGCTGCGTCGATGGGATCCATTCTTTTGAGCGGTGCGCCGAAAGGAAATCGTCTGCTCTATCCACACGCGCGCGTGCTGATTCACCAGCCCTTGATTTCGGGACGCATGGTGGGCCCGGCGACCGACATCAATATTCAAGCCAAAGAAATGGAGAAGCTCCGCGCCGAGCTGAATCAGATCTTGGCCGATGCTTCAGGCCAGCCGCTGGAGCGGATCAATCGGGACACGGACCGCGACTTTTATTTAAACTCTCCGGAAGCGATCGCCTACGGCCTCGCTGATCGCATCGTCGACAAAGTCTGAGTCTGATTTATCGCGCCGCCGAAGGAGACAGATCTGGTTTCCGTTCCCCGCGTCGCTTTTTCACGTCACTTCGCAGCTTCGGTTTTCCACTGGGCTGCGAGGTCGTCGCGGTGCGCCACCGTCGCGACGACAACGCCGCGCTTCAGCAGATCATTTCGAAATTCCGGCGAAAATTTCGCCTCTTTTAGGAGGCGTTGGTAGAGATCGACCGCTGTCCCCGCCTGACCGAGGCGTTGCAAAAGGTCGGCTGCGTCTTCGACCAAAGGAATCTCTGCCGGGCGGATCGCCGGCGCTGCGGCAATCCATTCCGCCGCGTGACGTGCCACTTCGGGATGGTGGGCGCCTTCTGCCAGTTGGGCCCATTTCAACGCCACCGGAATACTCGGTCGGCTTCGCATCACCTCCTCCGCTTGCTCAATCGCTTTGGCGGTAAGCCCGTCGTGCTCGATCCGTTGTAGTTCTCTCAGCACTACATATGCATATTCTTCGGTCGAAAGCGCATCGCGATGTTCCCATTGCTGCGCGAAGCTCTGGGTGAAAGGCCGGTACAACGGGTCTCCGATTGCGATGGTTTGCCAGCTCACGGAGGGCAGTGAAAAATAAACGGCGTCGCCCCAACAGTCTCCTCGAAGCAAGGCGCGGACAAGAAGCTGCGGCTGATGAGTGAGGTTGAGGTACGGTTCGAAAACATTTCCCACCGTCGCCGTCACTCCCCGCGCCACCAACGGACCGGTCCAGCCGGCATGCGGCGACCGCAGTGTGCGCGCTGAATAACTGTGGAGATGCAGAGCAATCGCCCCGGGTGGAAAACGAAATTCCGGTTGAGCGAAGGGACCGTTGAGATCGGTCGTGTACCATCCGAAATAGAGCACGGGTCGGTCGAAACGCGCCGTGCTCGGGAAAGTGGAAGCCTCGCGATCAACCGATAGATCGAAGTCGGCTGCTTCGATTTGTCGCGCGACGTCTTCGAACCACACGTCGCCTTGTTTATAAATTCCGCCAATATCGACATAAGCCCGGCCGATCAACCCGGTGCGCTCCGCCTCCAAAGCAGAATCCACCAGCGCGCTGGCGTCCGCGAGCGTGGGACCATCGAGCCGAGAAACTTTGATGATCCTCGCCTGGTGAAAAATCGTCGGACGCTCGTTTCGAAAAAGCGGATTCGCGACCAAGGCGTTGATTGGATAATTTGGATACGCGAGGAGACTGAGCTCGGAATCCACCGCACCTGCGTTGGTCTGAAACTGAGGTGAATCCGTCATCGGCGGGACGGGAGCATAGAGCGAAGGATCGTGATCGATCCGGAGGGGCACACCGCGGCAAACCACGAGGTAGGAAATCTTGTGACCAGAAAACGCATACTTCACCCGACCCAGATTATCCTTCAGGTCCGTCCCAATTGCATCGATCCAGTGCCGCCGGACCAGTTCGTCTTGTAGCGGTTGAAAAATCGAGTCGATGAAAACGCGCCAGGTGATGGTTTCATCGCCGCTCATCGGCAGCGCGATCACGTTCTCCGCCGGGATTCCGCGTTTCTCGACGTAGTAAGAAGCCAGCCGCTGAGACTCCGGATCTTTCGCATTGGCCAACACGATCACTCGGGCAGCGGGAGGCGTGTGGTCCGGGGTCTCAGATCGAGCTAAGGTAAAACCGGAAATCAGCGCGAAAAAGAGAAGCGTTCGGGCAATCACCACGAGGCGACCACATTGCGGTCCTCCTCCGAAAGATCGAGCGGGATTCACACTTTTGCTACGCGTAGAGGTTGCGCTTTTCCCCTGAATTGAGCGACGGTGCAGGTATGCGACGTCTGCTGCTGTCTGGTCTTGCTACTGCCCTGCTCCTCGCGGCTCCCGCAGCCCTTCACGCCTGGGATTACGCCGGGCATCGAGCGGTTAACCTCCTCGCTCTGGAAGGACTGCCTCCGGAATTTCCTGCCTTCGCGAAAACACCGGAGGCGCACGAGCGCATTGCGTTTCTCAGCGGAGAACCGGACCGGTGGCGAAACACCAGCGAATTGCCCCTGCGGCACCAGAATGGACCGGACCACTATATCGACCTGGAGGATCTGGCCGACATGGATCAAACGCCGGAAACGCTGACGGAATTTCGCTATGTGTTTAACTCGCAGCTCGCCTCAGCTCGACAAACCCACGCCGATCGGTTCTCGGTCATCGATCCGGAAAAAAACAAGGAGCACACGCGCGAGTTGGTGGGGTTCCTTCCCTGGACGATCGCGGAGTACTACGGAAAATTGTATTCGGGATTCTCTTACCTGAAGGCTTTCGAGGAGAATGGAACGCCAGAGGAAATCGCGAACGCGCAGGCCAACATCATCTACATCATGGGTGTGATGGGCCACTTCGTGGGAGACGGCGCCCAACCCTTGCACACCACGCGAAACGCGAATGGCTGGGAAGGAGCCAATCCCAACGGCTTCACCACGGCCCGAACCTTTCACGCCTGGATCGACGGCAATTTTCTCAACAAATCTGGAGGCGTTGACCTCCCTCGCCTCTTATCCGAGGTTAAGCCGGCGAAACTGCTTCCCAAGTCGGACCCGTCCGGCCGCAACGCCGTTTTTTCGGAGGTGATGCAGTATTTGGTCGATCAACACACCAAAGTGGAGCCGCTCTATCAGTTGGAAAAGTCCGGCAAACTCACGGTCGACAAAGGCAAAGAAACCGAAGAGGGCCGACACTTTCTCGAAGGCCAAATTGAAATCGGCGCCCAAATGCTGAGCAGTCTCTGGCTCACCGCCTGGCGTAGTGCTCCACCCGATACTTACCTCCGCGCCAGCTTGGTCGAACGCAAGCTGAAGAGCATGGGAAAGTAGGGTTTAAAAACCTAGCCATCATCACCTCCAACAGAACTGTTGCAGGACAGGTTTTGGCCTCTCTTCGCGGGAGGGCCAAAGCGCAGAAATCAATTCGCAAAACCGTTCTACTGGAAAGTCCGCTGTTCCAGCGCCGGCCACCCGTTTTTACCGCTGCGCTTCGGACACCGCCGTAGCGTATTTTCGAATACCTCGGGCGATCGCATCGGCGATTTCCTGCCGATAGGCGGGCAGCGCGATCTTTCGCGCTTCGGTGTCGTTCGAGAGATAACCGGCTTCGACCAAAACCGCTGGGCAAGGCGCCAACCGAAGGACTTTGAAGCGAGCGCGTTTGTGACCGCGATCCGGGACCTTCAGCCCGGTGATCAGCTCACGATGCAGCGAATAACCGAGAAGAGCATTCCACGTGTCGTTGGTGTTTCCCGGATTGAAAATGCGCGCATCAGCCGTGGCTTCATGCGTGCTGTCGTCGGTGGAAAATTGATACTGCGGCGTCATCGAGAAAACCTCGAGGCCGGTCACGCTTTCGGCGCGAGTGGCGACGGAATTGAAATGCACGCTGACGAAGAGGTCCGCGCCGGCTTTCTGCGCGATGGCCGGACGATCCTCCAATTCGACAAAGCGATCGTCCGAGCGCGTCAGGACCACGCGATAGCCCTCCGCCTCCAGCATTTTTTTCAGGCGCAGCACCACGTCGAGGGTGAAGGTTTTTTCATTCACCTTGAGTCGATCGTTGGTTTTGCCCTTGTCCTTGCCGCCGTGACCGGCGTCGAGCGCGATCACCTTGACCGAGGGCTTGGCCGATCTTCCGTAGCCGGGCTCGACCATCGGGGAAAAAAAATGCTCCGCGTCGATCCGGCTGATGTAGAGGGAACGTCGATACATCCTCGCCGCGTCTCCCATCAAGATGCGCAGGCCATTGAATTCCGCCTCTCGGGCATCGACTTCAAATTCGATGCGCAGGCCCGGTTTTGAAAGGAGCACGCGTTTACCGGGCGTTAGCCAAACTGCTTTCAGGTCGAAACGCCGAGCGAACTCGGTGATGCTGAGATACTCGAGTCCACGGAGCAGAACGATGGTCCCACTGGCAGAACGCGTCGGCGCAGAACGAGGAGCCGACCACGCGGGCGCGATCGGCAGCAGCAAAACTCCGAGAAGAAAAAGAGAGACGAAGCGTCTCGGAAACCCGCGCAAAACCCGCCTTTAAGGTTAGGCCTGCTTTTGTGCAGGCTGGCTGTCCTCGTCGTCCGCGTCGTGTTCCATCTGCGTGCCCTCTTCAGGCACATGGAACTTCGGCTTACGCTTATTCACCGGCAAAGGAGTGAGCATGACGTTGATCTGCTTACCCATTAGCTTCGGTTCGTTGTCGGGATGTCCCATGCCTTCGAGCTCGGAGATGGCGTTCTTCACGACCTGAAAACCGATTTCGGTGTGGGCCATTTCGCGGCCGCGAAATTTCAACCGGAGCTTCACCTTGTTGCCGTGCGAAAGGAACTCTTCGGCGTGGCGCAACTTCGTATAAAAGTCGTTCTGCTCAATGCGAGCGGTGAACTCGATTTCCTTGATCTTGCTCGCCGTGGCCTTCGCGTGGGAGTGCTTCTTTTGCTCCTCGTAGACGTACTTGCCGAAATCCATAATTCGGCAAACCGGCGGCTGGGCATTGGGCGCCATTTCCACCAGGTCGAGACCGACCTGCACGGCGAGCTGAAGCGCCTTTTCAGTGGGCAAGATGCCGAGCTGTTTACCTTCCGGGCTGATCACGCGGATCTCCGGAACCTTGATACGATGATTGCGCCGGATATGCGCGAAGGGGTCGTTGTTAGTACGACGATACTGACCTGGGCGATTGCCGCCGCCTGACGGAAACGAATTAGCCATCAATAAGTTCTTTGGTGATAAATCTTCAAAAACTGTTTTCGCGCGGAAGTTGCGCGCTGACAATACCTATTTCGCGGCGATCCTCCCAGACTGGCCCTCGGACGCCGGCCCTATCCGCCTTAAACACTGAAACTTTCGCCGCAGGAGCAACTCGCTTTCGCGTTGGGATTGGAGAATTTGAACCCGCCGCCGACCATTCGATTCGAGTAATCGAGCTGCGTCCCTTTCAGGTACAACGCCGTCTTTGGATCGACCAAAACCTGCACTCCCGCGGTGGGCACCAGGATGTCGCCTTTCTTGGCCTGAGGAGCGAAGCGAAGCTTGTAGCTCAAGCCGTTACAACCGCCGCCGGTGATCGCGACCCGGAGAAATTCACCCTGTTTTTCCCGAGCAATCAGGGCCGCTACTTTTGCCCCCGCCGACGGGGTCAGACGTACCAGATTCTCGTTGCCCTGGCGCACTCCTTCAGGGAGCGGGGCGAGAGCGGGACTGAGGGGAGATTCCGACATTTTCCTCAATACAACACGCATCTTGGTCACGCGCAACTCAGCATTACCGCCCGCGGTCCAGCCCCCGCAGGCGAGAAGGCAAAAGCGTATTTTTATACTTTCTTACCTTCCTCCTTTTGACTTTTTCCCCCGCCGCCTCGCAACCCGACCAGTTGCTTCGCCACCTTGACCGCGTTGGCAAAACTCCTCGCGCTGGCCTGGCCCTTGCCGGCAAGGCCAAAAGCGGTGCCGTGGTCCGGACTGGTGCGCACATGAGGCAAGCCGAGCGTAACGTTGACCGACTCGTCGAAATCCACCGTCTTCAACGGCGCAAGCCCTTGGTCATGGTACAACGCCACCACGATATCGAACTCTCCTTTTAACTGCCGGGCAAACAACGTATCCGCCGGTTCGGTACGAGACAATCGGGGAAAACGCTCGCGCAGTCGGTCGAGCAGCGGATCGATGATCTCGCGCTCTTCATGCCCCAAGAGCCCGCCCTCGCCCGCGTGCGGATTGAGCCCGCACACCCCGATCCGCGGGGTGTAGTTGACCATGGAATACTCCGCTCCGGCAAGACCCGCCTCCGAACGCGGTGCGCCGACCGGCCCACAGGCCCGGGCAAGCTCGTCAGCGGCCGTGATGGTTCTCAGCAGCTCGGCGGCCGACAAGTGCTCCGGCACCTCGCGCAGCGGGATATGCCAGGTCAAGAGCGCGACGCGGAGCTGTCCTCCACAAAACGCCATGGTGGGCTCACCGCCCCAGCGCGCGGCAAAGAACTCAGTTTGCCCAGGAAATGGATACCCCGCCTTTTGCAGCCAACCCTTGCTCACCGGCCCCGTCACCACCGCGGAGAACTCTCCCGTCGAGGTCCCCTGGGCGGCGCGTTCCATCGCGGCCAACGCCACTTCTGCGCCGGCGACGGACGGCGAGCCCAGTTGGGCCTGGAATTTTTTATCCCCGACCGGGAGCGCGGTCGCCCCGTGCAGCGCCAGGCCTTCGAGCCAGGGTTCCGGGCCGAGGACTGCGACCTCTGCGGCTTCTTCACGATGCGCGTCGAGCCAAGCCGCGATCACCTCTGGACCAATTCCAGCCGGGTCGCCGCAGGTGAAGGCCAGCTTAGATTTCATCGGTCGTGAGGGCTGTATTCACTTCGCGGATTGGGCGGACGAAACCGCGCTTGCCCGTAGTGAAGAACTCCAGAAACGCGCGGGCTTCCGGGCTGACGAATTGACCGGACTCAAGACCTTGCGTAGCCACTTCGCGGATATTTCCGGGAGTGAAAAACACGTGGCGAAAAGCCGCTTTGACCTCACGGATCGCTTCGCGGGAAACGCCTCGGCGCTTCAGCCCGACCAGATTCAATCCGGAAACCTCATCGCGCTCTGCGACGAGGAGGAACGGAGCGATATCGCGCGAGATTCGCGACAGGCCACTGATCATCGCTCCAGGTCCGACGCGGGCAAACTGGTGGACGCCCGCACCGCCGCCAAAAAATGTGAAGTCACCCACCGCGACGTGCCCAGCGAGCATCACATTGTTGGCCAAAACGACCTGGTTGCCCACCGCGCAATCATGCGCGATGTGCGCCGCTGCCATGATAAAACAGTTTTCGCCCACGCTGGTGACCTGCCCAGCCTGACAGGACCGATTGATCGTCACCCCCTCGCGAATCACCGTGCCCGCGCCGACGCAAACTCCGGAGTCCGTGGCTCGATCGAATTTCAGATACTGAGGATCGCCGCCAATGCAGGCGTGTGGATACACCACCACACGGTCGCCCAGCCGCACGTGCCGGGTAATGACCGCATAGGCCTGAATCTCACAATCGGCCCCGAGCTGAGCTCCGGGTTCCACGACAGCAGTGGGATGAATCACGGTGGCCAAGATGGGTTGAAAGGAAACGCCCAGCCGGCGCCCCGCAAGCTCGTTGTGATCACCCACGAGCCCCACCGTCATCGAATCGGGAAAGTCCAACCCACTTCCCTTCCGGAAAACGTGAACGATGGAACTCGTCCGCACAAACACCTGGAACTTTAAACCTCAGGGCGAATCTATTCATAAAAATAGACAATTGAAATTAATTATTACCACGGTCAGGTGGAACCTTATCTCAAACATCCAATGAATCCTAAAATCGTAAAGTGGCTCGTCTCCTTCTTTGTGCTTGGTCTCGGCCTGAGCGCGTTCGGGATGTCGAACCCCGATGTCATCACGATGGTAAGCGCAGGCATGAGTAACGATGTTATCCTCGCCGCGATCAACGGCAGTGCGGAAAGAAAATTCGATACCAGCGTAGACGGCCTGGTCGCGCTCAAAAATGCGAAGGTCCCTGATGTCGTCATGGCGGCGATGATTTCCTCCATGGCGGCGCCCACTGCGCCGAAAAAAGACGCGATCCTGTCTCAGGGTTGCTACTACATGCACGCCGGGACAACCAGCCGAGCCGAGGCCTTGAGCGCGCCGGAAATCCGCGTGGGCGGGAAGGCCTTCATCCCCTTTGCTAATCTCGGCAACGTGCCGATTTATGCCTGGTTCAACGGTGCGGCCGCGGCGCGGACTCTGGAACGCGGAGATCAGATCGTGGTGGTGGGCTGGGATGTGCGGCCCCAACTGGTGAAATTTTCCCTCAAGGATGGACGACGCTACAGCACCCTGTCCAAACACGGCCAGATCGTGGAAGAGTCAGTGGTGAAAAACTGCGACTTTGCGCGTGACTCCGACAACCACTGGATCGCGACTCTCCCGAAGGAATTCGCCGCAGGAGAATACTGGGTGATGGTCCCGATCCAGGGCCGCGAAACCCCCGCTTTCGATTTCGGATTTCGCTGAGGAAACTCGCCAGACGTGCCCGATTTTACCCCGCCGGATTTTTCTGCCAACAACCGTTATCTCGAAATAGTGGATACATCCTGCTCGTAACCAGGGTTTGGTTACGGGCTGAATAAATCGACCGGGTCAGCTTGCGAACACCGGGTTACTTTTTGCGCAAGCCGGGTGTCCCGCCGCGGTCGGCGAACATCTCGAGCTGGGCTTCTTTGAGCAAATCGTAGTTTTTCAGGATGCGAATGACCTGAAGGGTGTCGCTCTTCCCGTAGTTTCGGTTGGTTTCGATCTTGTCAATGATGTCGAGCAGCATCGCGCGAAAGGAAATGATGGCGTCGACCCCACGTTCTTTGAGCATTTGCACACTCTGGGTGCGAAACGGTTCAGCGGTCGGCAAACTGGGAAGCACGAGGATTTTGGTGAGAGCCCCTGCGCCCTCGCCCGCCGCAATCTGCGCTTCGCTTTCGGCGGGGAAAAATCGCGTGGCTTCCTTGACCACGTTTTCTTCGAGGAAGCGAAAAATCTCGGGACTGCCTTTTAAAATACCCGGCGTGAAGCGACCCGAGTGCCATGGTTTCACCGCAATGATTGCACGATGGATGAAGGCGAGCTCACTGGAGAAAAGGAAGAATTCAGGTTTCCTGGCACCCCGTTGGTAGGCGGGATTGTAAACCAGCAGATCGATCTCTTCGTCTCCAGTTTTCTTCCGGGCCTGGACCTCGTATTTGCGCACCTGTCGAACCAGGAAGCCGTTTTGCTCGAAGTACTCTCGTACAATCCCTTCGTCGATAGCGGACATGGCACCCCAAGTAGTGAGCAGCGAGCAGCCAGTAGCGAGCCTTTACCTACCACACGTCCGGTAGAAAAATGCTTCAGTCCGCCTACGCCGACCCTCGCCCTGCTCTTTCAAGATTATCGCGCTCCGACTTCGCGAAACGCGGCTTCCACCAAAGTCGGGTCGATTCCCCCTCGGGTCGCGGCCTCGCCGAGGGCATTCAACACGATAAACCGCGGCAGACCGGCTCGGACTTTTTTATCACGCGCAATCGCGGCGAGCAGGGCTTCGAGGGGCAAGGAGACCCGGAGCTTCGTCGGTAAATGATGATGCGTCAGGACCTGCTCGATGCGGCCGACATCCTCGACGGAAATGAGCCCGAGCTTATGAGATAGCCGGCCGGCTGCAGCCAGGCCGATGGCAACAGCCTCGCCGTGCAAGTACTCGCCGTATCCGGTCACCTGCTCGATCGCATGGCCAAAGGTGTGGCCCAAATTAAGCAGCGCGCGGCCTCCTTCCTTGGCCAATTCGCGCTCATCCGCTTCGACGATGCGAGCCTTTAAAGCACAGCAAGTCCGGATGACCGCGGGCAGTTCAGGACTGCGGACGGTAAGCGGGGTGGCTTCGAGCTGTCGAAACAACGCCGCGTCTCCAAGAAGTCCATACTTGATCACTTCCGCCATGCCTGCCGCGAACTCGCGCACGGGCAGCGTATTCAAAAGTTGGGTCGCGATGTAGACGGCTTTGGGCTGATGGAAGGCACCGACCAGATTTTTCCCGGCTTTGAGATTGATACCGGTTTTCCCTCCGACCGAGCTGTCGACCATGGCGAGCAACGTAGTGGGAATCTGGATAAACTCGATTCCACGCAGATAGGCCGCCGCCGCGAAACCGGCGAGGTCCCCAATCACGCCCCCACCTACGGCAAAAAGCACGCTGCCCCGGTCGAGTTTCTGTTCGGCCAAGAAGTCCAGGACCTGCCCAAAAACGCGGAGGGATTTACTTTCCTCGCCCGGTTCTACCACCAGGCGTGGGATATCGCTGAACATGGCGCCTAGTGCACTCGCCTGCGCTTCGACCAAGCGGCGATCGGTGACCACCACCGTTTTTCGACCGTCGGCTCTAAGCGTTTCAAGAACGCGCCTGACCTCTCCCGTGAGTTCTCGCCCAAAGTGGAGAGGGTAACTTCGTTCGCCTAGGTTTACGATCAACGACTCGGTCATAAACGTTCAGCCAGCCAGGGAGGCAGAAGCGGGTCAACGCAGCCTTTCCCGGGAATCACCGGCCTTTTTCGCGCCCAATCAGGCTGACGTATGACCCGCCCGTATTTGCGGCATTCTTTTTCCGGCCTTTGACAAGCACCTGCCCTCGCTTTAACTGACCGCCTTTTGAACATGCAGCAGTTGCACGCCTATTGGCGGATGGACTATATCGAAGCGCCCCGTTTACCCGCCATGAAGCGGCCGTTTACGGAGCTTCCTGCTTTGAATGACGACCGGGCGGCTTTGATTATCTATCGAAGCCCGCTGTCATATTTGATGCTTAATCGGTATCCGTACAACCCAGGTCACCTGCTCGCGATTCCGTATCGAGAAACCACCGACATCGAGGAGCTCACTCCCACCGAGCGAGCGGACCTTTTTGAAATCATCACCACGGCCAAGCGCATTCTCCGGGGCGCGCTCAAACCCGATGGCGTCAACATCGGCTTCAATCTTGGAGCAGCTTCAGGCGGCAGCATTGCCCACCTCCACGGCCACATCGTTCCTCGCTGGAACGGCGACAATAACTTCATGCCCGTGGTGGCCCAAACTCGAATTCTCCCCCAGTCGCTCGAAGTGATGTGGGAGCGGTTGACCAGCGTGGCCAAAGCGGCCGCCGCAGAATCGCCCTGAGCTGCCAGCAGCGCGCGAGCCGATTGCCCTCCTTCGAGGGAGAGACAGCACGCATCTCTTCCGACCTTCCCTTTTCGTAATTTTCCATGTCCTCCAAGATCCTCCATTTCCCGAGCGCTCGTCACCTTCACCAGCTCTACGCATCGCGCGACGAGAATCTCGTTTACGCGGAGCGGCATCTCGGAGCGAAAATCATTACCCGCGAAGATTGGGTGAAACTCGAAGGACCCGACGAAGCTATCCAAAAAGTGGATTCGCTTTTCTCGTTTCTCAACGACGCGCGGACGCAGGGCCTATCGATTCGCACGCCGGATTTTCACCGCTTCGTCGATATGATCGCGCGCGGTCAAATCGAGCAGTTGCGCGCTTTGTTCGGCGAGCCGGTCGTCGTCACCACGAACCGGAAGACCATCGTGCCGAAGACGCTCGGCCAAAAACTTTATCTTCAATCGATCCTAAAGAACCCCATCGTCTTCGGTATTGGTCCAGCGGGTACAGGCAAAACTTACCTCGCGATGGCGGCGGCGATCTCCGCGCTGTTAAAAAATCAGGTGGAGCGGGTCATTCTCACCCGACCGGCGGTCGAGGCAGGCGAAGCGCTCGGCTTCCTTCCGGGTGATTTGAGGGAAAAAATTCTGCCGTATTTGCGTCCTCTCTACGACGCGATGCAGGACATGTTGGACAATGACGACATCGCTCGGCTGACGGAAAAGGGCGTGATCGAAATCGCTCCGCTCGCCTACATGCGCGGTCGCACCTTGAGTCACGCATTTATTGTTCTGGACGAGGCGCAAAACACCACGCCCGAACAGATGATGATGTTCCTCACCCGACTGGGGGAAGACTCGCGCATGGTGGTCACGGGTGACGTCACCCAAATCGATCTACCCCGCTCAAAACAGTCGGGTTTACTGCAGGTCAGTCGCATTCTCCAAGATATTCCTGGAATAGATTTCCATCATTTTAGCGGAGTCGACGTCGTACGCCACCCGTTGGTACTCAAGATCATAGAAGCCTACGAGCGTTACAAAAACCCAGCGAGCGAGAGCGAACCTGCTTGAACGATTGACCCGCGGCTAGCCGGGTGTGGTACAGTGTACCTGCTTAGCGAGAGTTCTAACCGTTGTTTTCAATGTCGATACTCAACAGGCTCCGGCTGATTCCAGGCTCCACGCCTCCTCCGCCTCGCATGCGCAAAACCGCCGAGGTTTCCGGTACGGTCGAGTTCTTCGAAAAGAGTCGGCTGATCGCCGCCGTGATTTTTTTCGCGACGGTCGCGGCGATCGTGTTGATCAGCTTCGTCGGCGTAAAGACCTCCACTCTTCCGGTGCTGCAGAACCAGATCGCGTCTGTCCGGATTGTGGCGAGCACGCCTTTCAACTACGTCAGTCAGGAGAAAACTCGAGCCACGAAGGATCAGCGGCTCAATCGCCTGCCTCCCGTCTATCGGCTCGAGCTCGAGCCGTTGCGTTTGTTTGAGACCCACCTGCGCGACCTTTTCACTCAGCTCGACAAAATCGATCGCGAACACTCGAGAGATACGCCCGATCGTCGTACTGCGATTTCAGAAGCGGTGGACGTCTTCAACGCCAAGGGTCCGTATCGCGTGGGTCTCCCGGATGTGCTGGCCGTCATGGCCGTGGGCGATTCAAAAGCGCGTTTCAATCTGATCGAGAACGGCCTACTCTCGCTCCACGAGATCTACAACGAAGGCGTCCAGGACGGACGTACTGTCGGATTGGCTACAAAGTCCGTCGGAGTCACCGTTTTCCAAATCACAAAACCCAACGGTGAAGTCTCGCAGCGTCCTGTTCAATCGATGGAGGACGCGCTCACCTTTCTCCGCATCAACCTCACCGCGGAGGGAACGGGCCGAGATATCGCCAATGCGCTTTTCCGAATTTTCCGCAACGGACTGACCCCAAATGTGATGTTTGATCCGGATGCGACCAGCCGTCTCCGGACACAGGCGGTGGAAGACATTCAACCCATCACCGAGCACGTCGAAAAGGGACAGACGGTCATTGAGCCAGGTACGCGGGTCAGCGCCGAACAATACGAAATGCTCGAAGCGTATCGAAAGTTTGTACACGAGCACGGCGATGGTCAGATGGATGAAGGCCTCCAGCTCTTCGGGCGCATTCTCCTCGTCCTCGCGATGGTCATCGCGAGCGTTTTCTACATTCGTTTAGAAGACCGCGAAACCCTTCAGAGCAACGGACGGCTCGCGCTTCTCGCCTTGGTGGTGATCTTCAATCTCGCGCTCGTTCGCGTGACCTACTCGTTGGGCGAACTGCCGTTCTTCATCAACAACTCGACGGCTGCGTCCCTCCTCCCTTATATTGCCCCGACCGCCCTTGCGCCGTTGATCGTGGCCATCTTGATCGATGCCGGCTCCGCCATTTTCATGGCGCTGCTTATCTCGATTTTCACTAGCGTGATTTATGGCAATCGCCTCGACCTCCTGGTCCTCACGTTTCTCGCCGCCATGGTCGGAATCTTCTGGTGTCGGGATGTGCGCAAGAGAGGTCGGTTGGTCCGCGCCGCTGGTTTAGGCGGAGTCACTGTAGCCGCTTTTGCACTACTGATCGGGATTGTCGATCAGTTGCCGGCCATCACGGTCGGGAAGCAAATGCTCGCCGGACTCACCACCGGGTTTTTGACTGGCGTGATCGTGGTCGGCGTGCTGCCCGTGCTTGAAGGCCTGTTCAAACGCACGACCGACATCACGCTCCTTGAATTGACCGATTATAACCATCCGCTGCTCCGCCTGATGCAGATGGAGGCGCCGGGTACTTACCACCACTCGCTGGTCGTTGCACAATTGGCCGAAAACGCCGCCAACGCGATCGGAGCAAATCCGTTGCTGGCCCGAGTCTGCGCGCTTTTTCACGACATCGGCAAAACGAAGAAACCGGAGTACTTCACTGAAAATCAGCGCGAACGGGCCAATCCTCACGACGAAAATAATCCCTCGCTCTCCGCCTTAATCATCAAGGCCCACGTCAAAGATGGGGTTGATCTCGCGCTCAAGCACAAGCTGCCGCGCGCCGTGATCGATGTGATCCAGCAGCACCACGGCACGACCTTGATCCGCTTTTTCTTCCAGCGTGCGTTGAATGATTCCCGGCAGTCCAGCGGCAGCGCCGCCCCTGGTTTCAAAGCCCCGTCGACCGGCAGCGCGTCACCCGGCTTCTGCAAGCCCGGAGAGACGACCCAGAAGGTTTGCGAGAGCACCTATCGATACGACGGCCCGAAACCCCAATTCAAAGAGAGCGCCATCATTCATCTGGCGGACAGTATTGAAGCGGCCTCGCGCTCGATGCGAAAGATCACCCCGCAGCATCTCGGTGAACTGATCGATCAAATTTTCGGAGACCGCTTTGAAGACGGTCAACTCGACGAAGCGCCCATCACGTTCGAGGAGTTGAGCAAGATCAAGAGCAGCTTCACCTTCACCCTCTTGAACATGTTGCATTCACGGGTTGGATACACGCCCGGCGAAGAATCGGCCGCCACCTCCACCGCTGCGACGCTGGCTGCAAAAATCCAGCCCGCAGCTGGATCCTGAAGTTTCCCCGCGAAACCAGAGAATTGGATGAACGGCTTTCTCGCGTCCTCGCAAGCCATGCCCCCAGGTCGTGAAGTGCATGTCCACAATGCGCATCCTCGCTTGAAACTAGACAAGCGGGCGGTGGGTAAAGTGATCCACGCCCTCGACGCCGAGAAGGCTCAGTTTCAGGGCGGCTGCCCCTCCGGAGAGCTCTCCTTGGCCTTTCTGACTGACCCAGCGGTGGCGCGGATTCATGCCGATTTCCTATCGGACCCCAGCACCACCGACGTGATCACCTTTGAGGGAAATGCGTCCCTCGAAAGCGCGGGTGAAATCTGCGTGTCGGTCGACACGGCCTCAGCCTACGCCCAGACGCACGATCGGGATTTTTCGGAAGAATTGACGCTCTATGTGGTTCACGGCTGGCTGCATCTCGCTGGCTACGATGACTTAAAGCCGGCAAAAAAACGTCTGATGCGCGCCGCCGAAAAACGAGCGATGGCGTGCTTGCGTAAAGCGGGTGTTCTCCCTACTTTTTCACTTCAAACCCGACACAGATAGCGTATATGTCGGTCCTACGTTTACCCCAATGAGGCTCTTTCTCTCAGCACTTCTGTTGTCTGTCTCGGCGGCCTGCCTCTCGGCCGAGACAAAGCTCATCCTTAAGCGAGCGGGCACAGCATCTTCTTTCGAATCACCACAGATCACTGTCCCAGCAGGCGAACGAGTCATCTTTTCCACCCCGATCGTATCGGGCGACGTTTGGGTCAAAGACGGTAAACCTATTCCAGACGGATTAGGGCCTTTATATATTATCGAGTCTGCTCGACCGCGCGACAGTGGACGTTATTGGGTCACTTACATCTCCGATGGCATCAGCGATTCGCAGGAAGTCATGCTGACCGTCGTGGGCAACGAAGGAATGGGCGAAGGTCCGCACGTAGAAACCTTCACGACTCGCGGGACCGCCGGTCCTGGTTCCGCCTCGCTGGTGGTGGGATTTGTGATCAGCGCAAAGCCCGGCCAGCCCAATGCGACGAAACGCGTCTTGGTTCGCGCCGTCGGTCCCACTCTCGCCGACTTCGGCGTCACCGGTTTCTTGAAAGCGCCCATTCTTGCGGTCTACGACTCCAAGGGGCAGCTCTACCAAACCACTCCGCGCGATGCGTCGGAGATTGCCGATGCGCACATGAAAACCGGCGCGTTCCCGCTTAAACCAAATGCAGGGGATGCAGTCATGATTCTGACGCTCAAACCGGGCGCGTACACCGCCCAGGTTTCCTCAAATCAAGGCACTGGATTTGTCGTGATGGATGTTCATGAATTTCCGCCTGAGCCGGATTTCGACCCACGTCATCGGCCGGATAGCCGCGACGGGGTGAAAAAATAATCTGCTGAAGGATCAGCCGGAAACCCGAGCGAGCGCTCGGAATCCGTCGCGGTTTTTTGTTTTTGTGAGCGGAACGTTCTGACTTACTGAACGCGTTCACCATGTCCGAACCTCCTCGCTCCCTCTTCGCGTCTCTGCGCAACGCCTTTCTCTCGGGCTTGCTCATGCTCGCTCCGCTAGCAGTGACATGGATCGTCTTTTCTGCGCTTTTCGAGCGGGTCGGCGGCAGCTTTCGGCCGCTCTTTTTCCCCTATGTGCCAGTGGCGCTCCAGCAGTATTCGATCCTCTGGAATATCCTCGCGACGTTCATCGTTCTGATCCTTGTCACGGCCCTGGGCTACGTCTCGCGGTATGTGCTTGGCAAATACTTCGGCGGCTTGGCTGAGCGGTTCATCCAGAGCATCCCGGGCGTCGGTCACGTCTACAATACGGTCAAACAAATCGTCTCCACTTTTAGTACCCAGCATCGCCAACTTTTCAGCAAGGTCGTCCTGGTTGAGTTTCCGCGCACCGGCGTGTATTCAATCGGTTTCCTGACCAACAAAACCCAGGGTGAGCCCCAGGCCAAAGTCGCGACTGAGCTTTGGACCGTGTTCATTCCCACCAGCCCGAATCCCACCAGCGGATTCCTTTTGTTGTTGCCCAAAGATCAAATCACCGAGCTCGAGATGTCTGTCGGCGACGGGATGAAAATGATCATCTCCGGCGGTGCCGTCACACCTCCTTCGGGGTCCTTTTCTCGACCGCCTTTGGCCGAGGTTTCGCGCTAACTTCTGCAGTGGCCGGTCCGACTCAATCCCTCACCGCCTGGATCCTGGGAAAGCGACCACCGGCAGAATCGTTTCAGACCCTGACGCTCTTTTCAGTCGAGCATGGCTCCAGCTTGGCGCTGCAACGGATTTCCAAGAAGAGCACCAGCGCGACCCTCGATCTTTTCGACGAAGCCGAATTGATGCTCGAAACCGCGGGGGCCGGGACCGCGGCTTTTGTCAAAGAAACTCGAATACGCACCCGCCTGACCGAGATTGGAAAAAGCTACGAAAACCTGCGACTCGCCTCCGGTTTCGCTCAACTCGTGGCCCGCAATCCGATCGGCGAAGAGAGTCGGTCTCTGGTCTACGAGCTTCTGCGCCAAGCCTTCACCGCCTTCGCCTATTCGACCCGCCCGGACGTGGTGTATTTGAAAAGCCTATACCGTTTCTGCCGTGACGAGGGGTACCCGCTAAAGCAGGCGTGGGCGCCGAGTCTGGCTACGTCCGACCGGACAGCTCTCGCGGCCATCCTCAATCAGCCCGTGGCCGAGCAGACTGCCGATCCCAAATTGGTCGCTCGCCTGCATCGTGGACTGGAAGACTACCTTCGTCGTGAAACCGAGATCCTGCTCGATTGAGCCGCTCGGCTCCGTATTCTTTTTTCCCTTACATTTTCTTTTCTCGGATTTCGACTCGGCCCGAAAACTCGCTAAGATAAAGATCATTCCTTTTCTCTCGTCGCCCTCATTCGGCCTCCAACTCACTCATGGAATTTTCTCTCGAAACCCGCACCGCTCGACTGAGCGTCGGTGAGCTGGCGGACTTTCAACTCGGCCCGCGCGAGAGTGGGGACGGCCCGCAAGGAATTTGGCGAGCCCAACTCGGAACCCATTGGCACAACGAACTGCGGGCCCAAGCGAGCTCGGAAAACGTCAGCGCGGTATTCGAAGTTCCGATCACGGGTCAGGTCGTTCATCACGGGTGGACGATTTCCCTCACCGGACGGATCGACCAGCTCGTCCCTCCCGCGAGCACCGTCGGAGGCGAGGCGCGTTCGCGTCCCGCGGCAAGACTGCGCGAAATCAAAACCGTCCTGCGGCCTCTTCCCGCGGCGGAGGAAGAACTGCGTGCAGAGTATCCCTCCTACTTCGCCCAACTCGCCACCTATCTCGCGCTTAGCCGGCTCAATGCTCCCATCCACTCATCCCTCGATGCAACGACGCCGGTGCATGGCGAATTGGTCTTTGTCGAAGCGGGGAGCGGTCTCGCTCAGACCCTGGCGGTCACGGCCGCGGACGAGCAGGGCTTCACCGTTCAGCTGGAGCGGCTGGTCGAGTTCCTCAACCTTCGCCTTCGGGCGCGCGAGCGCTTGCGCGCGCTGCGCTTTCAACCCGCGTTTCCCACCCTTCGGCCTGGACAGGAAACTGTTCAGGTCGATCTCCAAGCCGCGCTCCGTACCCAGCGGGTCGTATTCTTCGAAGCACCCACTGGTTTCGGAAAAACCGGCGCACTGCTGGAATGCGCCCTCACGCTGTTACGCGACGGACGCTTCGAGCGAGTGCTTTATTTAACCAGCAAGTCGACCGGCCAACTTCAGGTCGTGCACCAACTCGCCGCGATGACAACCCCTTCGCCGACCGCGGCCAATCGTCGCGTAGTCGGCAGCGAGACCTCCGCCGCTCCTCCCGAAGATGCCGCGGCCAGTTGGATTGCGACCTGGCACGTGCGCAACAAGCGTGAGCACTGCGTGAATACAACGTATCATTGTGTTCGCGACGCCTGCCGTTTTCTCCACGACGTCGAGGGACGGTGGGCCCGCAGCGGTCTCGCCCGCTTCTACTTGTTAGAAAACCAACCGCGTTCGCTCGACTTGCTGCGCGCGGCAGGTGCGGAGGCGGGGATCTGTCCTTACGAAATCACCCGGACCGCGCTCGCGTTCAACGATGTCTGGGTGGGCGACTACAATTATGTGTTCGCGCCGTCCAATCGCGGTCTTTTCTACGATCAACCGGGTTTCGATCCTCAACGCACCCTTCTGATCATCGACGAGGCGCACAACCTGCCCTCGCGAGTGGCGGACGCCTACTCTCACGTCTTCGACGCGGCCGACGCTTCTCTCGTGGCCGAAACCCTTCATCGCACCCGCAGCTTTGCGCCGCTCGGCACGGCTTGGGATCAGTGGACGCATTTTCTTCAGCTCCTCAAAGCGTCCGACTCCCTCCATCCCGGCGAGGAAGACGATGCCCGGCATCTCCTTGAAGGGATCGCCAAACACCTCAGTGCCGTTCCACTCGATTTCACCGAACTCGGCGCGCAGGTTTCGGAAATTCTCTGGGAAATTCCCTCGGTTTTAAACGAGTTGGCCATCGACCTACCTCGCCTGTGGTGGTCCCCTCGTCCGGCGCAGCTCACCATCACTTGCCTCGACGCCGCCGCCGTCATCGGGCCCACCCTGCGGTCCTACGGCTCGACCATTCTCGCCAGCGCGACGCTTAGTCCGAGCGACGTGTTCGCCGACGCATGCGGGCTGCAAGCCCCTCCCCGCGTACCGCAAAAATCCGAGTCGCCAGGTCGCCTCGGCGAACTAAACCGCCGAGAAACGCGCAAACTTTTCCATCAGCTCTCCACCGCGGCCAATCTCCTCCAGGTCGCGGAGGAACGCCAAAGCGATGAACCGGCCCTGGTCCGAGCGGAGACCCCTTGGCGCGATCAGGCCTACGACGTCGCGGTCGATGCACGGGTGGACACCACGTACCAACAACGCAGCCGTAATTTCCCCACCACCGCCTCCACGATTGAAATGCTCTCGGCGGCGGCGCACCAGCAGCAGAACGCAATCGGCGCCGAGACCAACTCCAGCGGCTGCATCGCGGTCTTTTTCCCCAGTTACAGCTACGCCGAGGCGATCCAACGGCAGCTCGCGGAAAACGCTTCTGTATTGCGAATTTCCCTACAACCTCGCCTGCCCGATCTTGCGGCCCAGCGAGCTTGGATGGAGGAATCCCTCGTCTTATCCGATGCGATGTTCCTCGTTCTCGGCAGCAGCTTTGCCGAGGGGGTCGATTTTCTCGGCGGACGCGTCGGGTACGCCATGGTCGTCGGGCCCGCGCTTCCTGAGGTCAACGCCGTCCAACGCGCGCGGCTCCAAGCGCTCTCGTCTCTCCCGCGAGACGCCGCGTTCCGTCGCGTTTACCAGGTGCCCGGTATCCAGAAAGTGAATCAGGCTCTCGGACGTCTGGTCCGCGCCCCGGGTCAAAAAGCCCGGATCCTACTTCATTGTAGGCGTTTTGCCGACCCTGCCTATGCCAGCTTGCTCGCGCCCGAATATCAATTTGGTCAGCATGTTCTTACCACAGACGAATTAAAACTGTGGCTAGGCTAGCCCCTGCTCGGAAGCTCGCCAGGGCAACCGTCGCATGTAATACCTATATAAAAGGTTCATTACCGGTTCATCTCTGCGGGACGGATCGATCTCACGGATCTTTTTGGGAAGCCGAATATCTTATCTCTTAGCCTCAACTTTTTCTTTGTGATTCCTCGTATCCCCTGGGTCTTAGGGACCCTCATCCTCGTTTGCTCGGGTCTTGCTTTTGCCGATACTCCTCGACCGATCGTTCGGCGCGACGGGCAAATCACTGCCAAGGAGCTCGCGCAAGGCTTCCGCAACCGCACGATCATTGCCAAACCCCGGAGCGGCGTGGCTGCGAGCGAACTAACAGCGGAGGAAGCCGGCCACGGGGCGACCCTGCGTCATGCCTTCAAACGCTTCGGTGACCTCCGCGTCCTGGAACTTTCAGAGCACCAAAATCCCGCCGACGCCATCCGCCAACTCCGCAGCACTGGGCTCTATGACTACATCGAGCCTGACTATATTAAAACCCCGCACGCGGTTCCAAACGATCCGCGTTTCACCGAGCAATGGTACCTGCGCAATACCGGGCAAAACAGTGGAACCGCAGGCGCGGATATCGGCGCCGTGACCGCCTGGGACACTCGCTCCGCTGCTCCCGAGGTGATCGTCGCCATCATTGACACCGGGATTCGTGCGACTCACGAGGACCTCGCGGTAAATTTGTGGCACAACCCCGGGGAAATTCCGGGCAACGGCATCGATGACGATGGCGACGGTTATATCGACGATGTGAATGGCATCAACAGCATTGTCCCGCTCGGCTCGGCGAACAGTGGCAATCCGGACGATGACGTGGGTCACGGCACTTCTGTCGCGAGCGTCATCGCCGCCGCCGGAAACAACGGCAAAGGCATGTCGGGCGTGGCTTGGCAGGCCAAGATCATGGCCTTGAAGTTCGACGACGCCAGCGGCGCCTCAGCCATCAGCAACGAGGTGGAGTGCGTTGACTACGCCATCGCGAAGGGAGCAAAGATCATCAACGTCAGCTACGGAAGCACGTCATATTCACAAGCCGAATACGACGCGGTCAAACGCGCCCGCGATGCCGGTGTGATTCTGGTTTCCTCCGCCGGCAACGAAGGTTCGAGCAACGATCTGGTCGCAAACTACCCGGCGAGCTACTTGCTGGAGAACGTCGTGGCAGTGGCTAACACCGATCGAAACGACGCCTTGGCTAGCAGCAGCACTTACGGAGCCCTGGTTGAACTCGGAGCTCCCGGCACCGAGATCCTCACCTGTGATTATCAATCGGATACAGGCTACCGAACGGTCGACGGCACCTCCTTCTCCTCGCCGCTGGTCGCCGGCTCGCTCGCCTTGATGCGCTCCCAATTTCCGAGCGACACTTACCGCGCGTTGATCAACCGAGTTTTGCGGTCGGTCACCCCGCTGCCGAGTCTGGCCGGTAAAGTTCAAACCGGTGGGCGGCTGAATCTGGCCAAGGCGTTGACCTCGACCTCCACCCGGCCCTTCAACGACGACTTCGCGGCCCGAGCCACCTTGAGCGGCGAGTCCACCGCCACCCGCGGCGTATCCGTTGGCGCGACCAGCGAAACAGGCGAGCCGACTCATGCGGTCGCCGGCGGAACTTCGCTCTGGTGGACCTGGACTGCCCCGCGAGCGGGTAACGTCGTTTTGGATACAGCGGGGAGTAATTTCGACACCACCTTGGCGGTCTACACCGGCAGCGCGGTCAACGCGCTCACCCTCGTGGGGTCGAACGACGACGCTCCCGGTTTGACCACGAGCCATCTCAATTTTACCGCGACCTCCGGGACGACCTACCAAATCGCGGTGGACGGTAAAGGCGGAGCGACGGGGATGATCTCCCTCAGCGTCGGCCTCGTTCCAGCTAATGATAATTTTGCCAATGCCACCACCCTCACCGGAGTGAGCGTGAAGACCACCGGATCGACTAAACTGGCGAGCCGGGAAAGCGGAGAACCCACCCTCTCGGTGTCGCCCAGCAACGGGACCGGAAAGACCGTTTGGTATCGCTGGACGGCTCCGCGCTCCAGTACTTTCACGATTTGCGCCTTCACCGAAAGTTTTGGCCCGATCGTCGGCGTCTACACCGGCAACAGCGTGAGCTCCCTCACTAAAATAGACGTGGACCTGGACACCGTCTCCTTTAGCGCCACCTCGGGCACGACTTACTATTTCGCCGTCGACTCGATGGATTCCGGCTCGGGCACGTTTACCTTCACGCTTTTGGAAGCCTCTTTTGCGGTCACATTTGGGAGCCCGGTCACTCCCTCTCAGGCGGTCGGAACAGACGGCGCGCTGGTCATGATCGATTCCAGGTCGCAGCTCTACTACTTCAAATCTGCCTCGGCCAATTGGGTCGACCACATCGGAGGCGATATCGACGTCAACACTCCGTCCATCAGTTCGGATGGAACGATCTACGTCTCAACCAGCACCGGACTTTATGCGCTGGATCCCAGCCACAAAACAAAATGGTCGAAAACCTACTCCGCCGGCACCACCTCCTCGCCTTCCATCGCCGCAGACGGCACGGTGTATGTGCATACTGGAGACGGAAAGCTCTATGCTTATCAATCCGACGGCACGCAAAAGTGGGTCGTCACGATCACCGGCATCAGCTATTCCTCTCCCTCCATCGGCTCCGACGGAACAATTTATATCGGCTCGGATGATCACAATGTCTACGCGCTTTCGCCCAGCGACGGCAGCGTGAAATGGAAATTTGATACTGGAGCGGAGGTTTACTCCTCGGTCGCGATTGGATCCGATGGCACGCTCTATGTCGGAACGTTGAGCACGAAATTTTTCGCCCTCAGCCCTTCCGGAGCGCAAGTGTGGGTTTTCCAGACTGGAGGCAACGTCAGCTCCTCGGCCGCGATCGCGCCGGACGGCACGATCTACTTCGGGTGCTACGATGGAAAACTCTATGCGCTCACTCCCACGGGCACGCAGAAGTGGACTTATAGTGCCGGCACTGAAATCCGCGCGAGTTCCCCTGCGGTGGGTACGGACGGCACAATCTACATTGGTTCCTACGATCAGTCGCTTCATGCCGTCACTCCGGCCGGCGTCCTGAAGCAGACGTATCCAACCGCTGGAGTCATCCGCTCTTCGCCGGTTATTTATCAAGGGCTGTTGATGTTCGGCAGCAGCGACAATCGGATCTACGCCCTCAATGTTTCGGGCGGAACCTCCAGCTCGCCTTGGCCCATGCACCGACAAAATCCCGCGCGGACCGGACGCAAAGCGGGAGCGGGTGCGCCGGTGGTGAGAACGCAGCCGAGTTCCCGCGCGGTCGCGATCGGCGGGAGCACCACGTTGAGCGTCGTCGCGGACGGCCTGGACCCGTTGACCTATCAATGGTATTTCAACGGCGCGCCGATCGCGGGTGCGAACCAGGCGAGTTACACCATCACGAATGCCACCGCGTCATCGGCCGGCAACTACACCGTGGTCATCACGAACGGCGCCGGTGCGGTCACCAGTTCGGTCGCGACGATCACCGTCGCCAGCGCGAGCTCGGTCGGACGAATCATTAATCTTTCGGCGCGGGCCATTGCCGGCTCGGGCGACAAGACCCTGATCGTCGGTTTCGCCCTCGCCGGTGGCAGCGGAAGCAAACCGCTGCTCATCCGCGGAGTCGGACCGACGCTTGCCAACTATTCCGTATCCGGATTCTTGGTCGATCCGGCGCTGAACTTGTTCAACAGCTCGGGGACATCACTCGCGACCAACGACAATTGGGCCACGGATCCGCTCGTC
>Ga0070717_10000038_pt1 | contig 119189 bp, 92 predicted proteins | sample LARL113metaG_FD_71366 | JGI IMG/M metagenome (GOLD analysis project Ga0070717, IMG submission 71366) | Corn, switchgrass and miscanthus rhizosphere microbial communities from Kellogg Biological Station, Michigan, USA - LAR L11-3 metaG | ecosystem: Host-associated > Plants > Roots > Rhizosphere...
ATCCAGTGCATGCCGTAGATATTCGAGCCGTAGGTCGCGGTGAGATCGGGCGAAACCGGATCCTGACCGACCGGAGCTTGACCCACAGGAATCAGTGGAGACGGATAATTGTCCGGAAGAGGAAACTCCGCCGCGTAGGTCGCCGGTGCCGTGGGATTGTAGTCGCTCGTGGTCGGCTGAAGGTCGGGGGTCGGAATGGCTTTGGCTTCCATCTTGGCCCAAGCGTTATTCAGAGGAGTCCAGTTGCCGGTCACGCGACCGCTCATCACCTCGAGCCAGATCCAGTAGGAATAGGCCTCGCTGGTCGTTTCATGCCCATAATCAGGGGCTTCGCAGATCAGAGTTTCCGGCGTGTGATAGGGAACTCCATCCGGGCTGAAATAGCCGTTGGCGGGATCATGGATCTTCGCGTTCAGCGTGAGAAAACGCTGGGTATAAGGATCCGTGGCGGTCTGGGCAAAGGCCTGTTGGCCGGTGCTCGCTAGGAGAGCGAGCAGTAAATAACCGTAACTTCGTTTCATATCGCTATATTATTAGGGTACTAAATTGCTGGGGAGTGTAAGAGCTGGACGAGAGAGTGGAAAAAACCGAATCGAGACGACGAAGAGATTAGCCAGGCATTATGTAGTTATATGGTTGATACAAATTTATACCTCGTCCCTCCCTTGAGGCTGATGGTGGTACGGCGCGACGTCGGGGGCGGAGGGCCGGTGGAAGGAGAAAGGGTTAGGAAACCCATTCGCTCCCAGGCGCTCTTGCTTTCAGACCGGCCAGGAACCAAGCGTCCTGAGTGGGCGGATACGGGGTATGAGGGGTGAATAGCGCGAAAGACCAAAAGATCTTCCGGCCAAGGGGTGGGCCGTCTCGGCGGCGCGAGCCAACCGAGACGGCCGAAAACTGCGACTAACGAAGCGGTCGACTAGTTGGAACCATTGATCTCAAGGTGAGACCACGGGAAGGTGCCAACGTAGTGGATGTAGTAGTTGCCGTTGATCCGAGGAGGCAGGGCGTTGGACCAGCGGTTGGTGAAGGCGACACCGTTGATCTCGACCAACTGCATGTTCCAGGAGTTGATGAAGTTCACCGTGCCTGAGGTGACGTAGCAGAACTCGCCGGCGCCATCCTTGGCGAAGCTCAGGGTGATCGGAGACGGAGTGCTGCACGGAGTGCTCACGGGTGGAGTCACCGTCACGGCGGAGGAAGCGGTCAATGCGCCGCTGACGGTGGTCGCGGTGATCGTCGCGCTACCCGCTGCAACACCCGTAACCACGCCCGCGGCATTCACCGTGGCGACGGCTGGAGTACTGGAGGTCCAAGTCACCGCCTTGTTCGTGGCGTTTGCCGGAGCGACCGTGGCGGTCAGAGTCGTGGTTCCGCCGACCGCGACACTCGCGGTGGCCGGGGTGACCGTGACGCTGGTCGGAAGGATGACGATATTGTTAACCGTGACGCTGGCGGTGGCCGAGACGGGCAAACCATTGACCGCCGGTGCGACGGTGGTCGCGGTGATGGTCGCACTTCCGACCGCCACGCCCGTAACGACACCGGAGCTGTTCACCGTGGCAATGGTGGGCGCGCTCGAGGTCCACGTGACCGACTTGTTGGTCGCATTGGCCGGAGCAACCGTCGCGGTCAGCGTAGTTGTTCCACCGATACCGACTGTGGCGGTCAGCGGAGCAATCGAGACGCTGCTCGGACTGACGACGTTGGTGTTCACCGTGATCGCGGATGACGCGGTGAATCCTCCATCGGCGGTCTTGGCCGTGATCGTAGCCGAGCCGACCGCCACACCCGTGACGACACCGGCGCTATTCACCGTGGCAACGGCCGGGGCGCTTGAGGTCCAGGTGACGATCTTGTTCGAAGCATTGATCGGCAGGATATTCGCCGTGAGGGTGGTGGTGCCGCCCACGATGACCGACGCGGTGGCTGGCGAGACCGTGACGCTCGTGACGGAGACCAGCGGGCCTCTCGGGGGCTCGGTGCCGGCGACGAGTTTGCCGTCAACATAGAGAGGAATACCGGTGACCGGCTTCAGGTTATTATCGAGCGTCGCGTTCGACGGATCGTTGGCCGGATTCCAAGCGCCCGCGGGGGGATTGCCGCCATCGAGCAAGGTAATGCGGATTTGCGATTCCCGCTGCGATTCGCTCTGCCCCGCCGGCGAGATGATCGTGCCCGGCACGTAGCTGACTTCCGTATAATAAATCGTGCCGTTCCATTGGGCCAGCGGAGTGAAGGTGACGGCCGAGGTGTTCGATTTAACGGAGTAGTTTGCCAGCGTGAAACCGGCGGCGAGTCCCTCCGAGAGATCAACAAAGAGACGATATTTAAACGAGCTAGGAACCCGAGCCGGCCAGGCGGTGTGGTTGTTGGCCCAGATTGAATACTCCGAGAAATTATTGCCGGTCGCGTTGAACTTGGCTTGGACCACGAACTCGTCGATCGGCGTTTCCGGGACCGGGAAGTTGGCCAGCGAAGTTCCACCGAAATCCAAGGTCAATTTCGCCAGAGCACCGGAGAAGAGCGCGTTATAATCGCAGGCTACTTCATTTTTCTGGAAGTCGCCGCGATTGTCGACGTAGGCATCGTCGCCCGCGGGACCGCCGACCAGAGCACCATAAAGGGTGTGGCGGCTATTGACCGGAGGACCGATCAAATTGTTGGCCCAGGCGCCGTGCGCGCCGCGGTGGTGAGGATTGACTGGGGGATTCACGCCGAAACCACAGACATAACTGCGATGCTGCGGATTCGATCCGAGCATATAGTTGATTTGGTTCAGCGCGAAATTCGCGTACTTGGTCGTTTTCGCGGGCGTGGTGGCGATGTCTTTATAATAGAGCGCGAGGAAAGAGGCATTCGCGGCATAACGCAGGGAGCCCCAGACATCGAGCGAAGCGTGACCACCCGGAGAATACGTGACTCGTGTCCCGGTGGCGCCGCCGTCGGTCCAAAAATCGAGATTCCGTTCCGCGTCCGCTTTGTACATGTCTTTACCGGTCAACTTGGCTAAGAGCACATAGCAGCCATAAGATTTGTCATCCCAGCCCAGGGTCCACTTGAAAGACTTGACGGTCGATTGGGGTTCGGTGCTGAGGTTGGCGTAGTACAGTTCAGCTTTATTAAGGTAAGCGATGTCGCCGGTCGCGCGGTAGAGCCAGATGGCGCCCCAGACGAGTTCGTCGTTAAAGCCGCTAAAGGAGTTATAAAACCCACTGGCATCGGGGATGCCAGCGGTATAAACGCCGCGAAACGTATCCGCGAAATTATAGAGCTGAATCGCATGCGCCTTCAGGGTGGCGCTGTAAGCGGGATCGTCGGTCGCGAAGACGATACTGGCAGCGGCCATCGCAGCCGCCGTTTCGGCGGCGAGGTCGGAACCCGGATGGGTCGCGTCGATTTTGGCCGCGGGACGGGCCATGGTCATGATTTCCGGCGAGCCCCAGAACGCGTGATCGATACCGCCGGTGCCGACCTGGCCCCAGAGTTCATTCGGGGCGGTGTGACACTTGATAAAGTAGTCGTTCACGAAGCGCAGGTTGTTCTTCAGCGCCTGTAGTTGCCCCGCCGCTACATAACCAGCTTGAAAGTCAATCGCGCCCCAGGCCAACGCGGTCGCGGAGAACGCCATGGGAAAACCGAATTTAACATTATCTCCCGCGTCATACCAGCCGCCTGTCAGATCGTGACCTACGTCCTTACCATCATTCAACGCCGAGTCGCCTCGCCAGTTGACGCGAGTATTCGCGGGGAGAACGCCCGATCGTTGGGCTTCATAAAAGAACATGGATTTCTGCAGAACTTCAGCATAATTGAAGGTCTGCCCGCTGACTTGTCCGGCGAGGGCCACGACAAGGGAGATGAGTGACGCTCTAAGCATTGCGATTCGCATATATAAAAGGGTGAGATTATATAGACACTGACAGGTAAAGCAGCCGACGCCGAAAAAGCGTCGCTACGAAAGTCGCTGGAGGGGGGAAACGGTCTGAGGGGGAGGGGATAACTGACGGCAGCTCCGCGCGTCCGTCTGAAGTGAAGCTGCGCTCAAAAGCCTAATTCTCAAGTTTGAAGCTCCACGTACGTTAGAGTAACGGTGTTGTTATATTGTTAAATGAGGCGTTCTATTAAGCAGATCACGCCAGGGGTAAAATAGCACATGCACACCTGGGGCCAAAGAGGATGGAGGCAAGCTGCAAATTATACGCTCTCCATTTTTTTATTTCTTTCGTCTGCTTCGTCCCAGGGAGAAAGCTACGGCAGTCCGGTTTTTGTCATCAATATTAACTACAACGCCCTGGACTCTAACGTAACGTAGACGCTCTCGCTCGTAGGCCGATTTAAACCCGAATTCGCACCCTTAAAGGACGATAAAACACTCCGATGGCGATCGGCATTGTATAATATGTCCGCAGGCAATAATTATTAATTCTCGAGCCGCTCCGTACCTCCGCCTGCTCGATCCGTGAGTCTTTTCCCGTGATGGGGATTAAACTATTTATTGTAGGCACAGCATCGTATTGTAGATGGTTAATGGAGGGAGGACTCCTCGCCTTCGTCGAAATCACGAAGTTTATTAAAAAACTGTGAATTCAGTAGATTGGGGCTCTATATATACTATAAACCCTGATATGGCTTAAATTCTCCTCCGTCTGGATCGACGCCCCCCGAGCAAACGAATTTGCGATCTCATATTAGAGAGGCAACCGAGCTCTTCGCCGACGCAGCCGGGCTCTAAAACGTCTCCGTTTGCTTGGGGCGAAACTCCACCACGATAATCAGTCCGTAGTGGGTTTCCCGGACAATGTCGGCGTGTTCACGCAGCCAGGTCTCTTCGGGTGCGGCGGCCCCGACTTCGTGGAATCGAATGAAAAAGACACGACGAAATCCCGTGATTAAAGGAATGATCGAGTCGGGAACTTTCCGCGTGCTGAGCTGGCCAATCCAGTCGGCGAATCGCGCCGGGGTCTGTACATAACGTGCCACGCCCACCACTCCGGTAGGGATCGAATGCACCAGGATCAAATCGGTCTCGCGACTCTCCGCGCCCAGCACTTGGCTCAGTTTCCAGAACGGCTGATCATCGCGAGAAGGGTTGTTGTAGATATCCGCGAGGGAGAAACCCCACGCTCCCACGATAGTCGCCAATACGAGATAACGCGCTACACGCGGAAGCGCGCTGAGCGCCAGGGCACTCAGCAGCGACGCGGCGGGCAGGGCGGAGATCGCGTAACGCGGGATCGCCACGGTGAAACTATGGCGGGCCAGATCGAAGACCACCGGACCGGCCCAGGCCGCGCCGAACCAGCCCCAGAGGAGCAATCGATTGCCGGTGAAACCGCGTTCTCGTAGTCTTAGAACAACTACAAGGCCAAGCAGGCCAAAGGCGGCGAACAGGACCCACTTTATTTTGGGTTCGTCCCACCAAAGATAATGGCCGTCGTTCGAGAAAAATTGCAGCCCGAGTTCTCCGATTGCGCGCAGGCGATTGAAACCAGAGGGCGTCCAATTCAACCAGTCCTGGGTGATTCTCCAGTGGTGCAGGCTGGCCGGAAGGTGGCGGTACCAGGGCGCAACGAGGAGCGCGACAAGGAGCAATCGCCCGAGCCAGCGGACGCGCGTGTCGGCGCCGGGGCGCAGCGCGAGGAACGCGACCATCGCACACCAAGGAAAGAGGAAAAAATAATGGACCAGCAGTCCCGCGGCGGAGGCGAGGATCCAGAGCAGGTCGAAGGCGAAGGTGCGTTTGCGATCGCGGACGACCAACGAAAGAAGCGCGGTGGAGACGACGCAGAACCAAAGCAGCGAATACATCCGGCCCTCGGTCGAATAATAAACCGCTCCAGGGGCAGAGATGAAAAGCAAACCGGCCGCGAGCTCCGCGCGGGGACCGGCGACGCGGCGCGCGAGTAAGAGCACGAGCGGAATACAGGCCAGAAACCACCCGACAGAAAAGGAACGCAGCGCTCCATCCGACGTGCCGATGAGGCGCGTCCAGAGATTGAGCAGCAGATAATAAAGTGGGGGACTGGTGTCGGAGAGAAATACTGCGCGCGTGACCCGTTCGAAGCTGGCTGCGGGATGGTCGTGGGTGATGAAGCGGCGGAGGTCGTCCGCCGTGACCGGGCGCTCGGCTTGGACAAAATCTCCCCGGCTCAGGTCAGCGTCCGCGGCGGGATGCTCGACGCTGTGGCCCGTGGCCATCGCGAGAGAGAACAACTCGTCGACCCAGAGCGTCTGCCGGCGAAGCATCCGCAGATCGAGCAAGCCAGCGGCGGCGACCAAAACCAAGGCGAGCAGCCAGGTGCGCCAGCGCAGAATCCAACGAAACCGAAGGAGTGTCATCCGACCACGTCAGCGGTTTTGCGCGGCTGGCGGGTCAGTCCTCGATAGGGACCGCGGCCCAAGGCGGCTTTTTGCCAGAGGCCGAGCAAGACCCTCCAGTATCCGCCGCCGACCTTGACCAGACGGAAGGACGAGCTGCCCATCCCTGGGGTGCGGTTGATCCAGGAGATCGGCACCTCTTGGATTTTATACCCCAGCAAATAAGGCTGAAGGCCGGTCTCGGCGTTGATCGCGAAACCCGGTTGCTGTAGTTGAAGATTGGTTACTACCTCGCGTTTGAGCAGCTTCAGATTATTCGTCACATCGCGAAAATGGTGGCGCAATAGAAGCCGGGCGAGGAAATGAAAGGTGCGGTTGGCCACAATTTTCATAAACGGGTAATTGAGCAGCACGCTGTGGCGGGAAAACCGGCTGCCCACCACCACATCGTGCCCCTCGGCCGCCGCGTCGAAGAGATCGCGCAACTCCGGCAAGAGGTGCTGAAAATCACAGTCCATCGTGAGCACATAGCGACCCTGCGCGGCCCGCAGACCGTCCGCGATCGCTCGGCCGACGCCGTTGGGTGGACGGCGATGCAGGGGTTTGACCCGCGGGTCGGCCGCCTGCAGCCGCTCGATCACCGCTCCGGTGGCGTCCTTGCTGTTGTCGTTCACCACGATCACCTCGTGGATGTATTCACCGTAGAGTCCCAGCAAACTGGATACGAGGGGCTCGACATTCATTTCCTCGTTGTAAGCCGGAATCACGACCGAAACCGCGTCCCGAAGGCATTCATGTTGGAAGAGGGAAACCCGTTTCTCTTCCTTTTTCCGCGGCGGTTTCTGGGCGTGGAGCAAGATGGAGCCGGCCAGGCGGGAAACGATCGGCGCGTTTTCCAATAGAATCGAGGCGTTGCGCAGAAACCAGATCAGGTTCTCGGTCAGGGGAGCGAAAACAAAGTCGTTGTAAACCGAATACACCCGGATGAAACCGATCTCGGAGAGCAATTCGTAGAGACGCGGTTTGGGCAGGAGGGATCGCGGGTCCTTCCGCCGGACGAGGCGCGAGGCCAAGGCGCGGAAGCGGTACACCGGGTTCCAGGGATTGCTCTCGTAGAACATGATTTCGCCGCCGGGGGCGAGCAGGCTGTAGACATGGGAGAGCAGCTCCGAGGCGTTGCTGTTGTCCAACAAATCCATCGCCACGATACAGTCGAACTCCCGCCCAGCCAGGACACCCGGAAAGGCCGAAAGGGTGATTTTTTCTGCGAACGGCGCCGCGCGCTCAGGTGCGTCGGAGGAGGGTTGAAACGTGACGGCAGTGATCGGATTTTCCTCGCGCGTGACGCCGCGCAAGGCCCAGGTGAACCGGCCTTCGCCCGCGCCGAGTTCGAGAATGCGTTGGCCGGGCAGCAAGTGCACGGTGTGCCTCAGCGTCTGGGCGCGCCAAAGCAGTCGGTGCGAAACGATCGGATCGAGCTCGCGCCAATACGTATCGCGGTAGCGTTCGCGCACGGCCAGTTGCGCGATCATCGGATCGGGCCGATCGGCGAGAGAGGGCGTTGAGTCCGGCGCGGTCGCGGCCAGCGTTTTTGGCGTCATGGTGTTCCCCTCGTTTCGTTTTCAGCGTCGCGGGCGAAAACCCGGGTTTGGCCGACGGAATAAACCACGTGCCAGGGCGAGAGAGGTCCGGTGATCGCGGGCTCGGCATAGAGCCGGGTGATGTCGAGGAAGGTGAGTTCGTCGACGATCACATAAGAAACCGGCACCGCTTCGAGAAGTCGCCGGGCGACATCGGGATTGGCTTCCATGGGGGGAAAGATCGATTTCCGTCCGGTCCAAAGATAACAGAGGTGCGGCGCGACCGTGGCGACGATCGCATCCGGAGGCGCGTGCTGCCCGATCCATTCCACCGCCTTTTCCCAGGAGGCCCAGGTGCGATCGTGGTAAAACACGTGATGCTGCTCGGGACGCCCGAGCGATGGCATTCTCGGATCGGTTTGCCGACGGAGAAAAACCTGCGCGAGGGTGAAAAGCTGAACCGCCACCGTCACTCCGGCCAAGCCCTGGAGCATCCACCGCGCCGCGCGGCGGAGCAACGGCGAGGCGGAGGTCGAAGCGGATTGACGTATCCAAAGCGCCCCGACAAAGGCCGCGATGGCGAGAAAGCCGACCAGGGGGGCGAGGTAGCGCGAAAACTGTCCTGGCCAAGGCGTCGCGCAGACCAGCGCGACCGAGGCGGCGACAAACGCAGGAAAGGCCCACTGCCGGCGCATCGCGAGCAGGACGAGCCCGACACAGGCCAGCGCGGCCAGAGCGTAAAGGGGGATGCGGACGACCCAGGCGGGGATTGGGCGGGCGCGAAACACGAGATCTTGGAGGTCGTTCAAGGCCCAGCGCCAAAAGCCAAACGTGCTGCTGATGGCCTCACCGAGCGCGCTGGGAATGACGGCGAGATTCTCGCCGAAGCGGGAGGCGAGGGCGCGAGCGTTGACTTTGCCCAGCTCGGGGCGAAACGGATCGACCAGGGCGACGTTTTCCGCGTAGGTGACATTGTAGAACTGGTAGGGAGCGCGCTGATACGTGTAGGCGGGATGTTGATACTCTGGGCTGGCTCGGACCCGAGAAACGTAGGCTTGCCAACCCCCAAACGGCAAAAGGCTGAGAAGGACCCGCAGCGCGACCAATCCCCACCGGCGGCGCAGCACCGCCTCGGCGACCCAAGCGGCGAGCAAGGCGATCCCGGCGCTGCGCAGGAGAAAACCGAGGCCGGCCAAGAGAAAACCCACGGCTTCACGACGCCGCGGATGCTCGGAAGGTCGAAGCAGCCACCAGACGAAGCAGACACTGGTCAATCCGAACGGCAGTTCGGCGAACAGCATGTCCGAGAGCAGGTAGGTGTTGAGTTGAAGGAGGGCAAGGCACGTCGCCGCGGCGGCCAGCCCCTCGCTCAGCTGCGTCCGCGCGAGCGCGAGCAGCGCGACCGCAAGGGCGACAAAACCCACGAAATAAGTTCGACGCAGCCAACGGCCCAGCTCGACCGGATCGGTGGTTTGGAAAATCTTGGCCTCGGCCGCCACGATCAGAGGCAGCCCCGGCGGATACTGCACGGCTGCGGGCGAGCCGGGCTCGCTCGCGATCCGGTAGCCGTCGCCTTGGGCCAAGGATGTCCCCAGCAAATAATAAACCCCGGCGTCATAACGAAGATCGATCGGCCCGCTTAAACGCGGCAACCAGAGCAACACCGCGAGCGCCACCACACCGAGGTAGCTCCAAGCGCAGAGAGGACGCCGTAGTGGCGCGGCGGACACGGCCGCCCGATTGACTGACGTTGCGGGGGTAAGAGAAGAGGGAGTGACCGATGGGCTGCTCACACCGACTCAATTTCAGCGGCCCGACGAGCGGACAACTCAGCGGCGGCCGCGCGGCTCTCGCGTTGCTTCCGCCGATCGGCGAGAAGATTGATCAATCCGAGAAAACATCCGGCCAGGGCGGTCTGTCCGCCCAGCACGAGGAAGAGCACCGAACAGGTGACGAGGCGGATCGTCTTTGTAGGATTGAGCGGACCGAAGCCGGCTTGGGACCAACCCCAGGTTGCAATTCCTCCCAGCACCAATCCGATCAGCCCCGCAACCGCTCCGAGAATGATCAGTCGTTCAAAGCTGTCGCGCCGCTCAAAAAAAGTGAGCTTGGTCAACGGAGGGTGGAGTCCCGTTTCCACCGCCATGAGCTTGGCGATAACGGAAAGGATCAACGCTTGGTAGCCAAGAATGACGGCGGCCGTGGCATAGAGGAGGGTGTGGTAGTCCAGCTTGACCGAGCCGAGCGAGAGCGGTCCGGCAAGCAAAAGGGCCATGATGGCCAATCCTCCGGTGAGGAGCGCGGCGCCGGGCACGGCAAAAAACCAACGCGGACTCATTAGCAGATAAAGCCGCAGACTCCGCCAACCATCCCGATAACTGCGCAAGTGCGGCGCGCGATCCCGGCCATCGGGTGAGAGCGTCGTAGGGACCTCGGTGATACGCAGGCCGTGCATTCCGGCTTTGATGATCATCTCGAGGGCGTATTCCATCCCGAGACTCTGCAGACCGAGTCCCTGAACCGCGTCGCGCCGGAAGCCGCGCAAACCGCAGTAGAAATCCCCGCAGGTCGTGGTGTTGAAAAAACGGCGGCCAACCGCGGTCAGCATGGGATTGCCAAAGTAGCGGTGGCTCGGCGGCATGGCGCCGTCGGCTATGCCGCCGGTAAACCGGTTGCCCATGACCAAGTCGTATCCATCGCGCAACTTCGCGATGAAAGGCATCAGCGCCGAAAAGTCGTAGCTGTCGTCGGAGTCGCCCATGATGACGTACTCGCCTGCCGCGCAGGCCACCCCTTCGGCCAGGGCGGCACCGTAACCGCGTAGTGGAACGGGAACTACGCGAGCCCCGTGACGCTGTGCGATTTCGACCGAGCCATCGGTGCTTCCATTGTCTGCCACCACCACTTCGCCGGCGATTCCGTTCTCCTCGAGGAAGCGGACCGCCTTGTCCACGCAAACCCCCACCGTCCTCGCCTCATTGAGGCAGGGCATCAGGATTGTGAGTTCGAGACTGGAATCAGGTGGCAGCATTATTTTTGTGGAGATACGGGCGAGAGTGTAGCCGGCTCGCCGAAGAAACCATGGTGTCCAAATTCGGACGTCGGTTGCTTCAGTTGTCACCGAATTTTTAATTAGGGTTATCCCGGAGTGACGGGGTGTGACTCTTGTCTGAATGTCCTGGCAGGGAGGATACGGTCGTCCGTCTGAGTTAAGAAGAGGTGAAATAAGGTAAGGCGGGTTTATACAAAAAATAGTCAAACACGGTTTTTACCCGCTTTATACACGGCTGCTCCTTCAGGGCGTGGAGGGGTGCTCCGATTTCGAGTCCAGCTCCCGTGCATAACAAGCGGCGCTAAACTCCCAATGCATAGAATTTTCAATAACCCCCGCGCGATCCTTTTCTGTCTCGCGTCTCTCCTTCCGATTCTGCCGATAAAAGCAGAATTCACCGTTTCAGGACGACAGATCCTCAAGGACGGGCAGCCTTTCACGATCAAGGGGGTCTGTTATAATCCCACCCCGATCGGAGAAAATGGCAGTCGCGCTCCTAATGGCGATTATTTCACCAGTGGTTATTCCGCGTTTTGGGATCGGGATTTGCCGCAATTGCGCGCGATGGGCGCGAATGTCCTCCGCGTTTACGGTTGGGCTCCGACGGCGGATCACACCGCCTTCCTGAACCGCTGTTACAATAACGGCGACCACCCCTTGTATGTGTTGGTCAACTACTGGGTCAATCCCGCGACCGACTGGACCAATGCGACGGCAGTGAAAGCGATCGCGAGCAATTTCACCAACATCGAAACTCGCCTCGGAACTCATCCTGCGGTTCTCGGCCTGATCGTGGGCAACGAAGTGAATTCGCAAAACAGCAATGGCTGGAAGGCCGAATTCTGGTCTGCGATGAACAGCGTCGCTGGCTCGATTCACGCGATTAACGGCAAGCGCCTGGTGTCCATTGCCATCACGGACGCGCTGGACCACTTGGCCTGGGCCGATCCGACTATGACCAATATCAATTTTTGGTGCATGCAGATCTACCGCGGCACCTCGTTTGGCTCCTTCTTCGGCGACTTCGCCGCTCGGTCCGGCCGGCCCGTCGTGATCAGCGAGTATGGACTGGACGCCTACGATGCGGGGGCCAAAGCGCCGTATCCAAACAATGGAGCGTTCGCGGCCGACGCCGTGACCAATCTCTGGCTGGAGATCGCCAAATCCGCTTCGGTCTGCGCGGGCGGATGTTTATTTGAATACTGTGACGAATGGTTTCGCGCCCCCGGCGGCACGGACACGACCCAAGATCCAGGAGGTTGGTACGCTCCGGGCTTTCCCGACGGCCAGGCCGACGAGGAATGGTGGGGCCTTTTCTCGATCGCGAAAAACGGTACGGGGCTCAATGTTCTGACGCCGCGCGCTTCGTATTATGAACTTTCGGCGGTGTGGAATTCCGTGCCGCCTCCGGTGGTGCCGCCGGTCGTTCCCGCGACCCCGCCTTCTTCGGCTCCCACCTTGTCCAACAGCACCTTTGAAAGTGTATCCGTGGGGACAAACAATTTTTATGCCTTTGTCTATAATCCCGTCGTGGCTGGATGGACTTATAACGGTTATTCGGGTTTGGCGGGAAACAACTCCGGCTTCACTTCGGGAAATCCGGCGGCTCCGGAGGGCACGCAGGTGGCGTTTGTGCAGATGCAGGGTTGGATCAGCACGACCGCGACCTTCGCGGCCGGGACCTACACCGTATCGGCCAAAACTGCGAACCGCGCGAATTATGGAGGCCCGCAAACCGTGGTGGTCACGGTCGACGGCAATGAAGTCGGGCGGTTTGTCGGCGGCACGGCCTACACGCTCTCGACCAGCAATGCGTTCACTGTCGCGGCCGGAACGCACGAGATTCGTTTCACTGGCCAAAGCACGACCGACGCCACGCTTTTCCTCGACCAAGTCACCCTTCAAGTCGCTTCACCCAACCCGGTGGTGATTGGCAGCAGCGGGTTCGAAGCGCCCGATGTCGGCTCGTCCAACTTTAACGCCTTTCGCTACAATCCCTCAGTCGTGACGGGCACCCAGGCTTGGACCTTCGGCGGGTATTCTGGAGTGACGGGCAACAATTCGGGTTTCACCAGCGGCAATCCCGCGGCCCCAGAGGGAAAGCAAGTGGCCTTCGTGCAAATGAACACCGGCGTGGTTTCGCAAACCGTGACCTTCCCGGCCGACGGCAATTATAAATTGTCGGTCTTGGCCGCCCAACGCGGGCTGTGGAATGGTTCGAAACAGGTGGTGCAGGTGTATTTGGATACAACCCTCATCGGTTCACTCACGCCCGCGGGCACGGGTTATGAAACGCTCGTCCTCGGATTTGCCACCACGACCGGATCGCATCGTCTCAGTTTTCAAGGCACAGCAACCGACGACAGCACGGTTTTCTTGGACAACGTTTCAATTTCCTCCGCTCCCTAAAGCGGACGAGAGAATATAGAATCACGGTTCAGGGCGCACTGGGTCGCGCCCTCGAACCGCGACGCGGAGAATCGTCGGGATCTTCTGTTTTTAAGAGAGGGCGGAGTGGAAGGCGGAGAAAAACTGCCTCAAACTGGCACGTACCGAGCTAGGGAGGGTCCATGCGCTGCTCGTACCATGGATTCACTGATCTTTCTCTCTTCCTTTTCGTCGGGATCGCGCACGCTCCGCCTGCCCCCAGAAAGGTTGATTGATTTTTCTTCCTTTTCCGGCTGGGAGTACCTCCCTCTATGAGCCGTCTGTCCAAACCAGTACGCACTTCCGTTCTGGTTAATAATTATAACAATGGGCCCTACCTCGAGTATTGTCTGAACTCGGTGGTTCAGCAGCGCACCAGGCCGGACGAGATCATCGTTTATGACGATGGGAGCACGGACGACAGTTTGGAGGTATTAAAACGGTTTGGACGCCATATCACGCTGATCGCGGCCAAACGCGGCACGGGATCTCCCCTGGAGAATCAGGCGCGCGCGATCGACGTGGCGTTTCGGGCTTCGACCGGCGATCTGATTTTTCTCCTCGATGGAGACGACGCCTTTCTGCCCGATAAGATCGCTGCTTACCTGGAAGCTTTTATTAAAAACCCATTGGCGGTGATGATCCAGGCGCCGCTGGAAAAGATCGACGATCAAGGGCGTCGGCTCGGGATCGAGTTCGAACCGGCCAGACATCAAAATAATTATTACGATCATATTTATTCAGAGAACGAGCTGAATATTTATTATCCGACCAGTGCCTTGGCTTTTAGCCGGGATTACCTTGCGCAACATTTGCCGCTGAAGTTCGACGATGGTTTTCGGATCTGGCCGGACGCGCGCCTCGCCTTGATCGCGCCGCTCTTCGGCCCGGTCGTGGCCCTTCCACGTCCTTACAGCCAATGGCGGCGTCACCCGCGGTCGCATACCGTGGCAAAACAACTCTCGATTTATCGGTTAGTCCGGTTGAACCAAACCTACTTCAACCAATTCTGCCGCGCGACCGGACGCCCGACGATATCACCCTGGCGCAGCCGCCATCATCGACGACGCTGGTTTCGTCATTATTTCGTGCCCAACGCCTTGCTGCAGTGGTTTCGCGTCATCCGCTGGGCCACCCTGAGCGAAGACCACAAACGACGCATGCTAGCCGGACCCGATCGAGAGGAGATCGGGCGCGAATTGGATAAAATGAAACGGAAGGGATTGGAAGTCGGCGCGGAGTAGCAAAAGCAAGAGCGTTTTATAAAAACGGTGGTCCGGGATGGTCTAAAATCTGGAGTAGCCACCTGATTTCCAAACCGCGCAGGAGCGACTCACCTGATGGGCTGGAGCGCTCGGGTCCGTGCGGGCCCATTAAACGTAGCAGCCCGGACGAATCCGGGCGCGACAGAAAAAGCAATTTTTGCCGATCAATTTTGTATTATGGGACCCGTTCGGCGCGGCTAGATTTATTTAATTGGAGCCGCCTCGACGAGAATACACGGCATGTGATAATGAGTTTATGCCTCTTTATTATAGGCAGGCAGGATCGATATTATATTTTCGAGGCGTAGACCGCGCGGTCAGCGGCTGAGACGAGCTCGCGCCACTCCGTAATACCGTAGGAATTCGATCCAAACGTCGCGAGCGATTCGTCGTAGTGAAAAGCGGTGTTGCCGGAGACGACGACTTTGTCGGCGACAAAGGAGCCATACACATCGCCGCTGCTGCTCGTGCCGCCGCCACTGATCGTCAAATTGGCGAAAGGGGCGTAACAAGCGGCGCTGAGCGAGCCGTTACCTTTGATATCGATGCTCTGCATGGTCAGAGAGGACGAGGTGGCGGTTCCGTAGATCTGAAAACCAATCGGCTGGCCGTTGACATAGTTTCCCGAGGCGTCGGTGCCGCCATTGCTCACGCCGTCGCCCGCCACTTTGATATCTCCGGCAGTTTTGACGATCAGGCTGCCGTTTACGGCCGCCGTTCCATTATTCACGATATTGATCGAGCCGCTGCCGCCGCCGACGGTGATGGCACTGGATCCGGCGGGAGCCGTGATCTCCAGGATCACTGGGCCGACGATGGTGAGGGTTTTATTGGTGAGAGAAATGGAGGGAACCTGATAGGTCACGGGAGTGGTGCTGCCGGCCACGCCTAAAGTCATGCTGCTGGTGATAGGAGCGATGACCGTGCCCGTATAAGTCATGGGATAAGGATCCATGTTGGCCGTGAAGTCCGTGCTCACGTGGGTCGGATCTTTCACTCCGGCCCCTGTGCCGTAGGGACCGACGCGTCCATTCGGTCCCACGCCGATCGCGGTGGTCGAGTCACCACCGACCGAAGCAAAACCCCAGATGTCGGCATTGTTCACCGCGATGGTCGACTCGACCAAAACGCTCCCAATGCTGCCTTTATCATGCGCGACCGAGGAACTATAGCCGACGATACTACCGCCGGACCCGGCGGAATTCCAGCTGTCCACCGTCGCGTTATTACCATTAAAGGTGATACTCTCCTTGGCCACGAGGCCGGTGGCAAAATAAGAGCGCTTCTGTAATTGGACCTGAACCCATTTTTCCACCATCCCTTGATTGGGAATCGTAACATAGGAGTGCGCCACCACAGTGGGCGCGGCAGCCACACCGTCATAATTCTTTACATACACATTGGTGGTGCCCGAGGTGTTTTGGCCGAGCGTCGGGATGTTGAAACTGCCTGTCGCGTTAGAGCCGGAAACAGTCCAGGTCGAAGGATCAAACGAGGCGGTGCCGCCGATTTTGGCGTTGATATTCCACAGGCCTTCTTCGAGGCCGGTTTCCGCTATATTCATGGCCGAAACGCCGTGAACCGAGCGGTTAGAGGTCTTGATCGTTTGAATAGCCAGTGCCATGTAGGACGAGAGCGCGAACGCGATCGCGAGGGAAAATATCATCGCGACCAAAAGTACGGAGCCTTTGTTTGCGCGAAGTGGGGTATTCATAAAATCAGTTGGTTACTTTCTTGTTTCTGAGAATAAAACGGGCGGAGAGGACATTCGCGGTGGCGGCGGCCACGGTTGAGTTGGTACGACTGCTATTAACGGTGAGTTGTATCTGTTTGGTGTCGATGGCGGCTTGGGCGAGGTTGCTGAGATCGACCGCGGCCGTGTTGATTTTATAAGCTTTGAAATCCAGGCTATCTACATTGGTAAAGAGGGTCTGCGGGGTCGAGGCGACGGGAGCGGTCTCGGTCCGAGTGAAGGTGCGGGCGGTGCTATTATAAGCGTAGCGATAAGTTTCATCCGGGCCGGTCGCCGGAATGGTCAGCGAAATGTCGGTCGCGGAATTCCATACAATCGTGTTCGCCATCCGCGCGTCGCGCCCGAAGAGCTCCAGGCCTTTGCGGGTCTCGCTCTCCATATCATTATAACTGCCCAAGCGCAGGCTGGTCCGGCTTAGCGAAAGAAAGGTCGTCATCACGCCGGCGACAATCATCGTGCTAATCGACATAGCGACGAGCAGTTCGACCAGAGTGAAACCGGCGCGGCGACGGTGGAGCTTACGAGCGCGCGCGTGTGTAGTAAAAGTCATAGAGTCCGTTTTTGCAGTACCGTGCATTAAAAGCCCGCGAGTGGTTCACCCCATCGAAGCCGGTCCATCCCACCGTGAGTTGGATGTCCGCCACATTACGCACCGTATCGATCGTAACCGTACGTTGGAAATTGGTGAAGCGGTTCGTCACTTTGGTGTTGGTCGAGAAAACCGTGGCCACGCTGAGCGTGCTCGTACCGGCCAGGCTCTGCACCGACCCCCAGTCGAGCAGCCGAATCCGCTCGATTTCGCTCTGCATGATCTGAGCGGCGATCGTGCTATTTCGCGCGGTGTCGATCGCCTGGTAACCGCGTTGGAGAACGAGGAACGAGGAGCAGAGGGCGAAGACCAAAACACAGCTTGCCACCATCACCTCGGCAATGGTGAGGCCGCTCTCGCTCTTAAAGCCTTTGCGAACCGATTTCGGGCGCGGCAAAGAAGGAGTAGGAGTGGCTGCAATTAGCATGCAACTACTATAACGGACTCCCGCAGGAGTAGGTTAGAGGCAGATGGCAGTCCAACCGGGCCTGGCCCTCCTAGGTCCGTTTGGGCCTAGTGGCTACCTCTCCGTGACGCAAGTAAATGGCAGCTGCTTGGGACCTACGACGCACATTCAATTTTTCGAAAGCGTTAGCCAAGTAGTTCTTAACCGTATTTTGGCTCACTCCTAATTTTTCCCCTATCTCCTTATTCGTTTGGCCCTGGGCGACGAGGTCGAGGATGCGTTTTTCTTGGGGTGAAAGCAGTGTAAAAGTGGGTCCGGCTTTCTGAGAACGTTCCCGAATGATGCTCAACGTGCGGGTGACTTGCTCGGGAGTGATCACCGAATGCCCAGCCGCGACTTGACGGATCGCTCGCACCAGCTCGGCCGGGGGAATCTCTTTCATCAAATAGCCCTGCGCGCCCGCGGAGATCGATTCGTAAACGAAATTATCATCCATGGTCGACGTGAGCATAATGACCCGAATCGCTGGGTGCTCAGTGACAATCTGCCGACAAGCCGCGAATCCATATCCATCGGGCAGCCGTAAATCCAATAGCACTACCTGGGGGCGGAGCTCCCGCGCCCGGGCGATTGCCTCCTCGACTGACGCCGCGGTGCCCACAATCTGGATACCGCTGGCGTCTGCCCTGGCCTGAAGCACCGCCGCTATTCCTTCACGAAGCAGGGCGCTGTCGTCGACCAACAAGACCCGGATAGGGTCCGGAGGATGCGAGGTGGTATCAGCGGGGACCATACATCAAATTTCAGGCGCCGTGGCGCCCTCGGTGAAAGAAAGAGAAGAACAAAGGGAAGTTGTCCAACCGGACAGCAGCAGGGTAAGTTAATGAGCTCAATCCTCTTATCGGCCGTTTTAGGCTTTTACCGGATATTTTTTTTCGCCTTGGCTGAAAGATCGGGCCGCGTGTTCGCGAGGCGGCAAAGAACCATTTTACGCGAAAAAAGGCACAAACCGAATCCTGAAAACCGGCCTGGACCACCGCTGTAGGGCGGCGGTAGGTAGGTTGACTCGATGCTCTGCTGGCGTTGTTTTCGTTGTAGGCGGGGTGCCCTCACCCCGCGACGACGAAGCCGCCCCCGAGGAGTGACGTCTTTGCGGGGTGAGGGCACCCCGGCTACACCCTATCCCGAGACAGCAATTAACGAAAGTTCGCTTTCACTTAGTGCCATTCGGGTCTGGGCCTGCGTTCTTCTGCGAAATAATAAAACTCCTTCCGCATCGAGGGCAGCGAGGGAGCTGTGGTCTGCTGTAATCACTTTTGATGACAGGCTAGGGAAGGCCGTTCATGGTACAAGTTCCCCTGCTTTCACCGCGCGCAACCTGTGTTGTGCGCACCCTCACGCCTTTACCCTGATTTATAGTTTCCACTCCCGAAGCGGGTAGGCTCTCCCGTTGTTCCTCTTTGCTCGGTCGGTCTGCTTTCCCCTGCCTTACTTCCTGAAGGCGAGCGGCCGGTTTCTTCTGTCCGTCCCATTTTGTGATTACGTTCCCGCGTAATCTCTACCCAGCAGCTTAACCCCTATGAAAAAAGCGATTCTCTCCCTTGCGGGAGCGTTGTGTGTGATCAGCCAAGCGGCCTTTGGGGCCGTCGGCTTTACTGTGTCTGGCAGCAGCCTTCGAGACGCGAACGGCAATAACTTCATCCCGGTGGGAGTAAATAATCCTCATATCTGGTTTGATACCGATGCCTTCAATGCTCTGCCCGATCTGGCGAGCAAACGAGTGAATTGTATTCGTCTGGTCTGGGATCGCAGCGGCTCGCCGACTCGACTCGAACAGATCATCGCCCGTTGCGAGGCGCTGAAGATCGTGGCGATGGTGGAACTACATAACGGCACCGGAAGCAATAATCCCGGCGACCTAAACACCAACGCTCAATATTATGCCAGCAATGCGGGAGTCTTCACCCGGCATGCGCGCTCCGTCCTCATTAATATCGGCAACGAGTGGGGCGATTTTTTTCTCACCGACACGCAATGGCGCGATGCCTACCGGACGGCTATCACGACGATTCGTAATGCTGGAATCGTTACCACCTTGGTTTGCGACGGCCCGAGCTGGGGCCAGCGCGCGACCGCCGCCCTGACTTTTGGCCAGGACCTGCTCAACTTCGATCCGCAGCACAATCTGCTTTTCTCCATCCACATGTATGGATCGTGGAATAACTCCGCCGATATCAACAACGCGCTCGCGAGTTTTAAGAGCAAAAATCTCCCGATGGTGATCGGTGAATTCGGGTGGAATTTTAATAACGGCAATAATAATTTGGGCTGTAAGGTCGATCATCGCGCTTTGATGAATTTCGCGACGCAATATGGCTACGGAACCATTGCCTGGTCTTTGAAGGGCAATAACTCGGACAATGCCTGGCTCGATCTCACCACCAACTGGATCACGCAGACCAGCCCTTGGGGAGTCGATGTTTTCAATTATGCCAATGGTATTATGAACCGCGCGAAAGTCGCGACCATCTTCACCAATACCACGGGTGGCGGCACCACGCCGGGCAATGGCACGTTCCGGATCACCAATCGCAATAGCGGCAAGGCCCTGGACGCGATGGGGAATGGCACTGCGGATGGCACTCAAATTATCCAATGGACTTACGGCGGCGGCAACAACCAGCGTTGGACGCTGCAGGACCGTGGATCTGGACAATTTAGTATCATCGGAGTCGGGAGCGGAAAAGCCCTCGACGTCAGTGGTGTATCGACCGCGAGCGGCGCAAAAGTTCAGCTCTTTACTTATAACGGTGGTAACAATCAGAAGTGGACATTCGCGGCGACGAGCGGTGGATTTTACCGCGTCACTCCGGTTCACGCCACGGCTACGTCTCTTGCGGTGGCCGGCAGTTCAACCGCAGACGGCGCTCTGGTGCAGCAGATCACCTACGCTGGATCGAACAGCCAGCAGTGGGCCGTTGCCGCACCTTAACTTAATATTCTTTCCTGTCGCGACGCAGCCCTCTTCGGGGCTGCGTCTTTTTTTTAATCTGAAATAGTATACGGAAAGAGGCGACCTATGTCCCGGAGCGCTTATCTATCGCTGGCGCGATCTCCTCTACGATCCTGCTTGGATGGGTCGGACAAAGATTGAAGAAAAGAAGGCAGAGCCGACCCATGCCTTCTGTAATCTGGCCTCCGGCGATTTTTTCTCATCTCCATGCTGCGGCTGGACTCTCTCGATGGGTTGCTGTTTGTGTCCTGCGTGTGAACCCCTCACTGCGTTTTCCCTTTTTGCTTTCTCACTCGGCCGTGGCGGCCGTAACTTTAGCCGCCGGCCTCTGCTTTGGCCTAGGCAGTCTTCAGGCTGACCCGCCACTTGGAGATCGAATCTCTGGTGCGGTGGCGGAAAATAAAATCGATCTTCGCTTGAAAGCACTTGCCGAAGTCGGCGCTCACTTGTCGACCAGCGAAATCGCGGATGCGCTGGCGCGCGCGGAAACGTTAAAGGAATTACGCGAACGGGCGGTGCTCCACGATGCATCAGTCAAGCGCTGGAGCGAACTAGCGCCCGCCGAGGCCTGGAGCTATGTTATGAAGTTACCCGAAGGACGGGGGAAACTGGATTTGCTGCGAGTTGTCGTCGCCAACTACGCAACCCGGGCTCCGGCTAAAGCCGCTGCCGCATTGGCAGAGATGAGCCCAGGCCGTTCCAAGATCGAAGCGACCGCTATTGTAGCGGAGGTTTGGGCGAAAGCGGACGTACCATCGGCTTTGGCCTGGGTGCGAAGCCTTCCCGCCGGACCGGCCCAGGAGGCTGCGCTCTATAATATTCGTTTTATTTGGGTTCACTCCGATCCGGTTTCGGCGGCAGACGATATACAGGGAATGCAGACCAGTGATACCAAGCGGGCCTTGATTATGAATATAGCAGGGGAGTGGGCGCAACGAGATCCCGCGAAGGCGCTGGCTTGGGCGAAGACCTTGTCGGACCCGGCTGAACAGGGCGACGCATTGTTTAATATCGCTGAAGCCTGGGCGGACAGCCATCCGGGAGAAGCCGCAGAATTCGCTTTGCAACTTCCGTCGCCGCTCCGTTCCAGAGCCTCCGTCGCAGTGGCGGCGCGTTGGGCCACGCAGGATCCCAAAAAAGCAGCGGAGTGGGTCGTGCACACGGAGGATTCGGACCTCTTCAGCCGAGGCCTGACGGAAGTATTCACCGTTTGGACTGCGGTCGACCCCGACGCGGCGCAACACTGGACAATGGCGCTCGATCCGGCCAAAGCGCGGGACGTCGCTCTTCAGGCGTTGAGTGATGCCGTGGTGGAATGGGCGCCAGCAACCGCGACACAGATGGCGTTGCGCATCTCAGACCCGGATCAACGTTCCACTCGGGTGATAAACGATCTGGACCGCTGGTTTGAGGTCGATGCCGCTTCTGCGCGTGCTTGGCTGGAGACTGCCGACCTTCCGCCCGAAACCAAGCAGACCTGGCTGAGCCGGCACGAGGGACGATGAGTGAAGGGCTCAGCTTTTATATCAATATACGGGGTAGACTATCATGAAAATTCACCGTAGCGGCGTTTTGGTGTTAAGCGGTCTGGGAATCGCGGCTGCGTTCGGCGGTGCGCTCCTATTTCGCTCGCTGACCGCGAGAAATTCCGAGGGCAGTACCAGCTTAAATAGCTTCATGGGAGGCTTCTCATCAAAGGCATCCACGAATGAAAAGCCTGCAGTCCCGCCTCCTAAGCCCCCCCCAGCGACGAGCCCCGACGGGTTGGCCCGACAAATCGAAAAGGCCCTGAGTTCAAAAGATATTACCGACTGGGAGTGGGTGCTGAATATATTATTTCCCGCCCTGGCCGCAAAGGATCGAGCGGCGGCGGCGCGGTTGGTCGCGGGTCTTCCGCCGGGCGACGTTCATGAGCAGCTCCTGCGGCGCCTGGCCCGGATTTGGGCGACCACCGATTTCGCGGACGCGGTGACCTGGATTGCCACGTTGCCGGGAGCGGAGGATCGGAAGGCAGCATTTGAAGACGCGTGTTTCCAAGTTGCGGATACAGATCCGGGGGAGGCGATCAACGCCTGGGAGCGACTGGAGTTCACGGCCGACGATCACGTATTGGAAAACCTGGTACAGAGCTGGGCTTCGAAAGATCTGCCCGCCACTCAGGCCTGGCTCGCGACAAAGGAGCCGAGTAAATTTCGGGATCAGGCCGTCGCTCGGGTGGTGTATGTCATGGCCAAGGATAAACCAGCTGAGGCTATAGCTTTTGCCACCGCCCAGATCCCTGTCGGCCCAGCGCAAACCGAAGCGGTGATATCAGCCCTGAATCAGTGGGCTCAATCCGACCTCAATGGAGCCACCGCCTGGGTTCAACGCCTTCCCAACGGAGAAATAGCGGACCGCGCTCGTGCTGAGTTGGCCGGCCTCCAGGGGAAGTAGACCCGGCTTTGGAAGCCAATCAAATGGGCTGACGAGTCTGTGCGAGTCGGCACCAGAGCGTATTTGTCGTCCCAATACCAGTCGTATTGCGGCTCGGCCGGGACGCTTCGCCTTACCTAAAAGCCAAACCGGCAAGTTTCAATTCGGGGCCTCCGTCGACCGAGCGCGCCGGCGCTTCCAGCGGAAAACGCAGAGTGCGGCGGCAGTGGCCGCGGCGGCCACCGGCAGCGCAGAAGATTCGGGCACGGGCGTGGGTACAGGCTCGCCCGGAGCGTAGAAATGATAAGAGGTGATGTCCCATCGCACGTCCGCGATCGGGTCGACCCAGGTGTCTGCAGGATAAATAAAATAAACGCCCACCGCGTTGTAGAACCAATCGATCGGAATATCATTCGGCGGGTTCTCCGGTCCCGACATGATATCGTGGGACGTGGTCATCAATAGGGTGAAGAAACCATTGGTGTCGCCGAGCGGGACGACCTGATTTGCGCCCCATCCGTCTTGCTCGAGCGGATTGGCGGCGCTGGCATTGGTCATTGAGCCGAGTCCGTTTTCCAAGTGAAACAACGATTCGCCGTTGATCGAAGCGCCGGCCTTGATCCCATAGATTTTAAGACCGGGAAAAGGCTCCTGCACCACGTTCTGAAAATCGATATAGCCGGTCACGAGATCGCCAACCTTGAAGCGATTTTCGAACTGCCGAATCGAGTAATTCACCCGCCCTTGAAAGGTGAAGAGCTGGGCCTGCGCGTGGCTCGCCCCGAGCAGGCAGGCGATCGAGAGGAGGCGGCAAATATTTTTCATCGGTGTGTGCGTGGTGCGAAAACCCTACCGGTTTCCCCGCTCCCTCACTATAGAGTCTTTTCCTATTCGGGCTGTGAGGCCAATGGTCAATCCGCTCACTCGGACTGAAATGAAGTCACCGCTATAGCTTTCTTAGACCTGAGCTTTTGGTTTCCGCCAAAGAAGAAAGAGCGCGAGAAAGACAACGGCGAGAATCCCGGGAAGAAGCGCGACTTTGCCGAGAGCTTCCAGACCGGCGCTAGCCTGCAGCGTGGTCCAATGATGAGCGAGTTCCGAACCGGCGGGCGCGGCGGAAAGGGCGTCGGTCGTCTCGTCCGGACGCAGGCGCGCCGTGATGCCATGGTCGTAGAAGCGACCGACGTAGGGGACCACAAATCCGGCGCTCAACATTCCCGCTCCGCCCATGATTGCGAGGCCAAGCGCACCGGTGCGGGGAAAACGTTCACTGACGGTGCCCAACATCGTCGGCCAGAAAAAGCAGACGCCGAGCGCAAAGATCGCGGCGGAGACAAACAGCATCGTGGTGGTGCTCGATTGGCTCATTAAATAGAGACCGAGAGCGGCGAGGACGGCGCTGAGAAACAATGTGCCCGGCGGAGAGATGCGGTGCACAAACACACCAGCAATCTGGCGGCCGCCCCACATCAGGGCGGTGATAAAAACGAGGACCAAGTTTCCTTTCACCCCTGCGTTGTCCATGATTGCTGGTATCCAGTTTTGCGGACCAAACTCGGTCGCGGCGGTCAGGAGCATGCAGGCGACCATAAGCAAGAACCAGGGATTGAGGCAGGCCCCGAACATAGAACCGGTCGAGACCCCTTGCGTGACTCGCTCCGTCTGCGGGTAGCGCTGCTTCATGAACATCACGGCGTAGACGATAGTGGGCAGGAGCAAGCAACCGAACTGAACCCGCCATCCGAATCCACCTTGCGCGAGCGCGGAGGCGAGCAGTCCGCCCAGAACGATGCCGCCCGGGAACCAGGCATGAAAATGATTTAACTTGGTTGTCTTATCTTGTGGATACAGCGTCGCAATCAGCGGATTGCAGGCCGCCTCGACCGAGCCGTTGGCGATCCCGAAGAGCAAGGTTCCGAAAAAGAGCGACCAATAATTCCAGGCGAAGACGGTCAACAGAATACCGGCGATATGGCCCAACACGGCCAAGGCGACGATTTTTCCCAGGCCGAGCGCGTCGCAAAGAGGCCCACCGAAAACCATCGCAAGCGTGAAACCCCAAAAGGCGGTGCTGTTGATCCAACCCACCTGTTCGTGGCTGAGGTGGAAATCGGCGGCCCAGGCGTTGGCTGAGCTCGCTCGCAAAGCGAAACTCATCGCGGTGACGACCAGCGCCACTTGGCTGGCGCGGAAAAGACGGGAGGGATTCATGAGTGATGCGAGGGTAAAGCCGAGGATGAAAATAAAAACAGGTGAGGGGCGCCGGTTAATCGCCCCACGATCACCAGCGTCCCCAAGGTAGAGAGCAGCCACCTGGCGGGACTCCGTAGTTCTGTGGCCACTACGGACAGAGGCAAAAAAAATTTGCGATCTAGAACACACTAAAAATATACTATCTATATAAGTAATGCAGGGGTTGCTTCGCCTATACGCTGAACCCTGGCGTGGGGTGGATCGAGTCTTTGTAAAGGCACGCGCTCGCTTCCCGCAATGACGGGATTCCCTACTCTAATGTTCGCACGCGATAGTCGAGGGGCACGGCGTTCCGCGGAATAGACGCCTCGGCCTTTCTGGTCCAAATTTCTATTACCCCTTCCCATGAAAACGCTGTGTCGCCTCACCTTGTATACGCTTACGGCCGCGCTCTCCTTGACCGCTCACGTGCGCGCCGACTTTCGCGACCATCTGGGTCTCCAGTTATACAGTCTTCGGGCCACCACGCTGGCCAAGGGACTGCCGGCCTCGCTGGATCAGGCAAAAGCTTGGGGATTCACGGAGCTCGAGGGCGGCGGAAGCACGGGGGATATGACAGCGGAGCAGATTCACACCGCGCTGGTGGAGCGGGGGCTGACTCAGCCCAGCATGCACGTTCAATACGATCGCCTGACCAAGGACCTGGAGGGCGTGCTTCGCGATGCGAAGACTCTGGGATCCAAGTATATTATATGTCCGTGGGTGCCTCATACCGGTCCTTTCGATGAGGCGGTGATGAAGAAAACCGCGGAGGACTTCAATCGTTGGGGCCAGGCCTGTCGCGCCGCCGGTTTTATCTTTGGCTACCATCCGCACGGTTATGAATTCGTGGCCGGGACGCATCCGGGTGAAACGCTCTTTGATGATTTGGTCCGCGCCACTGAGCCCGAGACCGTTTCTTTTGAGCTCGATGTATTCTGGGCCGTCCACGGCGGGGCCGATCCGATCAAACTGCTCGAACGTTATCCGACGCGTTGGGTCGCGCTGCACATCAAAGATATTCGCAAGGGCGCCCCGGTTGGCGTCACCACCGGCCATGCGCCGGACACGGATAATGTCACGGTTGGTCAAGGGCAGATCGACTGGAAGACAGTCATAACCGCCGCGCAGAAAGTCGGCGTGGTTTATTATTTTATCGAGGACGAAACGCCGACCCCACTTGAGTGTGTGCCAGCCAGTCGGACTTTTCTACGCGACTTGAAACTTTGATCCAAGGCCGGCGGTTAACCCGAAGAAAGACGAACTGTCCCCCTTAGTCCTGCCCGTCGCGTCCTAGCTCCTTGTCCGTTGCGTCGCCACTGACCGAATACACCGACATGCCCTTCATTACTTCGAAAGAGACCAAGCCCGAATATGATGTCATTGTGGTCGGCTCCGGAGCGGGTGGGGGACAGACCGCTTATACGCTCACGATGGAAGGAGTGAAGGTGCTGATGTTGGAAGCGGGCCGGAACTACGATCCGGTCCAGGAAACGCCGATGTTTCAGGATAATTCCATGGCTCCTCTCCGCGGGGTCGCCACCCCGGACAAGGCGATGGGTTTCCACGATGCTACGGTCGACGGCGGATGGCACGTCCCGGGAGAACCTTACACCCAGGCGTCGGAGGAGCGGTCGCGGCAATTTGACTGGTGGCGCGCGCGCATGCTCGGCGGCCGGACCAATCATTGGGCCCGTCATGCCTTGCGCAATGGCCCGTATGACTTCAAAGGATACACCCGCGACGGGCATGGCTTCGACTGGCCGCTGACCTATGAGGATCTCGCGCCCTATTACGATAAAGTGGAGATGCTCATCGGGGTTTACGGAGAGAACAACGGCCTGGAGAATACGCCGGACTCGTCGCCCGGCGTGCTTCAACCGCCTCCCGCGATGCGCGCGAATGAACGGTTGGTCAAACACCACGCCAAACCAATGGGCCTGCCGGTCATCCCGCTTCACCGAGCGGTGCTGACCCAACGGCTCGATTCCGAGCGCCTTCCAGCCAAGCTACATCCGAATAATCCGAAGGCTCAGCGCGTCCTGGCCAAAGCGATGAGCGAGCGCGCCGCCTGCTTCTGGGCCACGCCGTGTCATCGGGGCTGTAGCATCCGCGCCAACTATCAGTCGACCACGGTGCATCTCCCGCCGGCGCTCGACACGGGCAATCTCGATATCGTGACCCATGCGATGGCGCGTGAAGTCACGCTCGACGCGCGCGGCCGAGCCGACGGAGTGATCTATATTGATAAAACCACCGGCCAGGAGTGTCGGGTCAAGGGTCGGGCGGTCGCGCTCGCCGCCAGTGCCTGCGAAACCGTTCGCCTGCTCCTGAACTCCAAGTCGGCTCAGTTTCCCAACGGACTGGCGAACAGCAGCGGCCTGGTTGGTAAGTACATCATGGATACGGTCGGGGCCAGCCTGTCCGGCCAGATCCCGGCGCTCGAAAATATTCCCCCGCACAACGAAGACGGCGCGGGTGGGGCGCACGCCTATGTTCCTTGGTGGCTATATAAAGAACAGCTCGCCGGAAAGCTTGGGTTTGCGCGGGGTTATCACATTGAATTCGGCGGTGGGCGTGGCATGCCGAACCTGTGGACGGGCGCGAGGCTCGAGCACTTCACCCACGGCAGTTATGGTCGGAAGTTCAAAGAGGATGTGCGTCGCTATTATGGTTCGGTGGTGGGTTTCTCCGGTCGCGGGGAGATGATTCCGAACTCCGATTCCTATTGTGAACTCGACCCGAAGACGAAGGATCGCTGGGGCATTCCGGTGTTGCGCTTCACCTGGAAATGGTCGGAGCACGAGATTAAACAGTCCGAGCACATGATCGCGACCTTCACGGAAATCATCCGGGCAATGGGAGGAAACGTGCTTGGAGCCGACGCGAATCGACGCCGGGTGGAAGGCGCGGCGATCGAGATGGGCGGGCGCGTGATCCACGAGGTCGGAGGCGCGATGATGGGCGCCGATCCCGCTCGTTCCGTGGCGGATCAGTGGGGCCGAACCTGGGAGGTGAAGAATCTCTATTTGACCGATGGCGCGACATTCGCCTCCAACGCGGACAAGAACCCCACCTTGACCATTATGGCGCTAGCCTGGCGCGCCGCCGACCACCTGGTCGAAGAACTGAAAAAAGGGAATATATAAAACCGGGGCCGCCTGCTCGCCCTGATTCGACCGCTGACGCGCGACGATGCCCCTCATTTTAAAAACCGTCGTTTTAATTCACTACAATCCGCTCCGCCTCTCACGGCATGAAAAATCTTCCTGATACCCCGCGGATCGACCGCCGCACCGCGATCAAGTGGATGCTCACCGCAGCCGCCAGTCTTACCCTGCTCGATACAGCGTCGGTCCATGCGGCCGCGCCCTCGGTCCAAGGTTACGGGACGGATCCTGAATTAAATCGAGGCTATAAACCGGGCGACGTTTGGCCGCTGACCTTCACCGATGCGCAGCGCCGGACCGCTGCCGCGCTTTGCGCGGTCATCATTCCGGAGGACGATCAATCCCCCAGCGCGGCCAGCGTTGGAGTACCCGACTTTATCGACGAGTGGATCAGCGCGCCCTATGCGCAGCAACGGAACGACCGCCAGCCGATCCTCGACGGTATTGAATGGATTGATACGGAAGCCCGGCGGCGTTTCACCAAAAGTTTTGCCGAGCTCCATCCGATGGAGGTGTCTGCCATCCTCGATGAAATTTGTTACGTCCCCGCCGCAAAGCCGGAGCTGGTCACGGCCGCGAAGTTTTTCGCGCGCTTTCGTGACCTGACCGCCGGAGGCTTTTATACCACGCCCGTGGGGATGAAAGACCTGAAATACATTGGGAACGTCCCGTTGTCCGAGTTTAAAGGCCCTCCTCCGGAAGTTTTGGCCCAGTTGGGGCTGAGTTAGCTGGGTTTGTTTCAGGCGGAGCAGCGCCGTGTTTTTGTGGAGGAGATGCTATTCCATCCAGCATGGAAGCCGTGCTGCTCCGGCAGAGGGGGAAGCGCCTAGGCGATAAACCCTTCATCATGACCTTCGCCCCTCGGGCGGTCCTTTATTATTTTTGCCGTGCCTCGTTCGATTGATAATATTCCTCGGCTCTCCGGTCTAGGTCGGCCCGAGCCTGCTGATATTCGGTTGGAGTGATCTGACGTTTTTTGAGCGCGTGATCGTAGTTCTGCATCGCGAGATCCGTGCATCCGCTCGCGGCGAAACTCAACAGCCCCAAAGTACCCAAAACCACGATACGCACAGGATTTTTAAGCATTCGTTGGATCCCCAGCCCAATAAAAGTCCTCATAAAAAGAGATAATAGTTTCCTTGGGCGTTAAAGGGTGGGGTGGCCGAACGCACAAGCGTTAAATCAAGGGTACGTTCTCGCGTGCCCGGAGAAGAGCGGAGCGAAATTAGCCGAATATATAATCTCTCGCGCTAGGCGACGTCTGAGCGGGTTCACGAACGATCGGATTGGTGCACGGTGAGCGAAGTGGTTCATCAAGTTCCACGCGGTGCTTCGCCCGCTCGCCTCGCAGGTTGGATGCCAACCCTGCGAGGGGGCCGGGGACTCAAAGAGAAGTCGTATCCATTTGCCCGATTTGCGACAGTGAAAGAACCTAGGAGAGTTTGCGCTAAGCTAAAAACCTACATCGGGTTGGGCAACGTTCGATCAAGGGCAAGACTGGGTCCAAGCGAGGCCAATCTCAGGACAATTTCCTGCCCAGATGGGATTTTGTCCCTACATTTCGGCCGCCAGAAGCGGCTATACTTCGCCCCAGTTTAAAGCACCTATCGCCGGCCGATGGTGGAGCAGGTTCTCCTCCGCCTAAGTGGCCGGTTTCCAGTCCCGCAGCTGTTTTCGCCTGAGTTAGGCTGCCAGTTCAGTTTGGCCGTTTCGTTCCGTTTGTTCTTCCATGTCCTTACCTCCTTTTAGGATATTTGCTCGTCACCTGCTCCATACGGCAGCTCCGTTTCTTAAACCTGGACTGGATATAGAACGGCCCGCCGATCAGGCACTCTTGAAAAACATCCAAGGTAACATTGTTCAGGCTCATGGACGGAATCGTACCACGCTCTGCTTTTTCCGTTTTCCGGATAACTGGAACCAGGAGCAGTGTCGGAGTTATATTCGTATGTCGTCCGACAAAGTGTCCTCGGCCTGGGACGGGGTGCTTGAGCGGACGGATCGCCGGCTGACGAAACGACCTTTGACGGGTACGTTTCGGAGTCTGGGACTCAGTTCGAGCGGTCTGCAGCGGATGGGAGTCAGCAGTCCGGAGGCGGCAGTGCCGAGTGGACACGATTTCACTCGAGGCATGGGTTACGTCGGGCTCGATCCGCTGGTGCCTGAAAATTCGGTCACGCCCGGAACGGAATTATTCGATCCAGTGGATCGTAACGGAAAACCCACTACTTGGGATGCGCCTTTTTTGGATACGATCGACGGCGTGTGGATGATTGGTCACGCCGAAGAAAACGACTGGCAGCTCTCCTATGTGGAGGTCGCCACCGGACTGATCCAAGTCCATGTCGAAACTGCGGAAAAACGGGAGCGCGAGCCCTTTGGTTTTGTGGATGGGAAAGTGCGACCGGCTTTTTTCAAAGGACAGAAACCGAGCAGTTGGTGGGCGGATCTTTCGCTGCGGCACGTGCTGATCGGCGGGGAGGACCATCCTCATGTTTCCGGATCCTATTTGGTGGTGCGGAAACTCGAGCAGAACGTCCGGGCGTTCGATGCCTGTGAAAAAGCGCTGAAGGCTCGTCTTCCGGAGAGCGCCTATGAAGCCAAGGACCCGGGGGCACTGCTGGTAGGCCGGCACAAGGACGGTTCTCCTTTGGGGCAGAAGAAGCCGAGCCGCTGGGGCGATTTTGATTTTATAAAGGACACCGAGGGCAAACGCTGTCCTTTCCACTCGCATGTGCGAAAAGCCAATCCGCGCGGCGGACTGAGTTACCAGTGGGACAATACCCGTGATGCTCAGTTTGTTCGCCGCTCCGCCGTTTACGGCCCGAGAGAGGCGCTGGAAAGAAAAGAGGCGCTGCCGGAGACAGGCGTGGGATTATTATTTCTGGGCTATATGGCGAGCGTCGGGCGTCAATTCCTCGTCATGCAGAAATCCTGGATGGGCAATCCGCGCTTTCCGACCCCTGGTCCGGATGAAGCGCCGGTCGGACGTGACACGATGGTTTTCGGCGGAACGCCGGAGGAAAAGGTCTGGAAGTGGAACCACGAGGGCGTGAACTACGAAATTCCAATGTTGACCGAATTCGTCGTTCCCAAGGGAGGCGGCTATTTTTATATTCCGACCAAAGCATGGTTGGCCGCGCCGCAATAATCGAATCTCCGTAACCAATGGGTGAATACCAAGATTATCTTTGGTTCCTCTCCGGCCTTTGTTGGCTGGTGGCGGCTTTGAGCTGGTGGAGACTATCGAGTAAAAATCAGAACTGGAGCTGGCTGCCTTGGTCCGCGGCCGCCGGGCTGGTGATCAGCACGATCGAGGTCGGTTGCTCGATGACCGTCCCGTCGTTTCGGCCGCGCACCCCGCCGCTGCTGGTGGCGGATACCATCTTGGGAATCGCCGCGGGGCTGCAGGCCGCCGGATGGATGCTGAGCGCGCTCCGGGTCCGGCGTTCGGCAAAATCGGTTTTTATTATCATTTTGGTAACGACGGTCACCGCCGTTACCGCTGGGGCAAGGCCGTATTGGCCGGTTTTGGCAGGGTGGAGCTTGATGATCCTCACGCTCGTGGCAGGAATATATCATGTGATGCGGTTGCGACCCACTGGCCTATCCAGGCTGGCGCTCGCCCTTGCGACACTGTGTATACCGCTATCAAACTGGGGTCCCTTGGCGGGGACGTGGATTGGATCGTTGCGTTGGGGAGATGTCGCAGGTCACGGCACACTGGCTGCCGCTTTGCTTCACCTTCTGACCGCGGGGTTAGCCCTCTACGCACTGTTGAGAACCGCTCTCCAATCTTATATTGGAAAAGCGGTCGATGATACAGTGCGTAGAGAGGCGATTATTTTTGCCGTTATCTTGGGCCTGTGGCTGGTCTGCGGACTGGCCCTCGCGTTTGTCTCTGGACGCATCGCGCGAGACGAATTCGAGAAGGCGGCGGTCAGCCGGGTCGCGATGGGATCGGTGCTGCTGGACGTAGACAAACTCACGGAATGTCTCGGCCCGAATTTCAAACTCGACCGCTTTGCCGAATTTAAACAACTGCAGGGCGCCCAAACTCCTTATGCGATCAGCGACTGGCTCAAGCTCGAGCGGACGCGGCCTTTGGAAGAGACCTTGAGCCGGCTCTCGACCGTCAACGCTGACGTGGATGATATTTTTGTGGTCACGTTGAAAGGCGGTTGGCTGGTCGGCGCATTGTTTGCCCGCCGCACCTCCGTCACGGAGGGTGGGGTTTCGCTCGAGCGGGCCATGGTGCCCAGCGACCTCGAAGCCTGGGAGCAAAGGCGTCCGCTGCTCCAGCATTTGGAGGCAAACGCTTATGGTGGCGCCTTTCAGGCTTGGGCCCCCCTCTCGTCGGCCAAAGGAGAAATGCTTGGGTGGTTGGTTTTTGAATACAGTCCGAGTCGCTGGTTGATTCCTCAAGGCCAAAGCCGGCTCCAGACCTTCGCCGTCGTGGCGCTCGGGGTGTTCTTCTGCGCCCTCCTTTTTCTCCATCGGACGACGACTCGGCAGCGCGAAGCCGCGGCCCTCGCGGCCGCGGGGATGGCGGCAGCCAACCGGTTGAAAACCACCTTTCTGGCGACGGTCAGTCACGAGCTGCGCACCCCGCTGCAGGCGATCCGCGGTTATTGCGAGATGTTGGAAAAACAATCCCGTGGCGCCGCTACCTGGCCGCTCTTCACCACCATGCAGGCGCAGATCGATGTGATGCAGCGGCTGGTCGGCGATTTGCTTGATCTGAGCGCGATGGAGGCGGGCGCCTTTCAATGCATTCGCCAGTCGGTCGACGTGCGTCGGATTGTGGAAGATCTCGATCAGGAATTTCGGCGCCAGGCGGAGTCGAAGGGCCTCGCCTTTCACACTCAACTTTCAGGAAAACTTCCGCCCTGGCTGGAAGGCGATGGCGTGCGGCTCCGGCAGCTCCTTTCCAATCTTTTGTCCAATGCGGTGAAGTACACCGAGAGCGGCGAAATCGGTTTTCATCTCGTGGCCGAAGCGGTGATGGAGCAGTGGGCCGAGCTGACCTTTACGGTCGAAGACACCGGTCCAGGAATCCCACCGGAAAGCCGGTCGGCGCTTTTTCAACCGTTCTCGCGCCTCGACGTTTCGACCTCGAAAGAGGGCTCGGGCCTCGGCCTAGCGCTGGCTTCGGGGTTGGCGAAATCACTTGGGGGCGGACTCTTTCTCGAACAGTCGGGCCCCGAAGGCAGCCGCTTTGTTGCCCGGGTGCGTTGGCCGCTGGCTTCTGTAGTGACTGCGCCACGACAAGACCAGCTGGCCGCCTACACGAGCACGCCGGGGACGGTTCTGATCTTGGAAGACAATGGCCTGATTCAGGCGTTGTTCGCGGACTATCTGAGAAGCTGCGGCGCGATCTGTGACCAGGTATCCAATGGCACCCAAGCGCTGGCTGCGCTCAAGACGGGACGCTACAAGGCGGCGGTCCTTGATTTATCGGTGCCCGGTTTGGATGGCTGTGAAGTCGCGCGACAGGTGAGAGCGTTGCCTTCTCTGGCTCACACCCTCCGCTTGGTCGGAGTCAGCGCGCACGCGGGAGAAGAAGATAAACGGCGCGCCCTCGCGGCCGGAATGGATCAATTTCTGGTCAAGCCCGTCGAGCTGAAGGCGCTCGCGGCGGCGCTCGGTTTCAGCGACTCGGTTCTCGACAAAACGACCGTTCCCCAAGCGTTGCTCCAAAAACTGCGGGATCAATTCCGGGGCGAAGCACCGCTGCAGCTCGCCGAAATCGAAGCGGCGATGGTGGCGGCGGATTGGCCGAGTGTCGCCCGCCTCGCTCATCATTTGAGCAACAGTGCCTTTGCCCTGCAGGCCGACGCGCTGGGCGAAAAGTGCCGAGCCTTCGAACGCGCGGCCGCGGCGGCGGACACGCCCGCTGCTTTTCGAGCCTGGGCGGCGGTTCAGGCCGCGCTGAAGCCGTGGGTGGGCCCAAAGCCAATTCCGGCCGACAATAGAGACCTTTCCTCCTCCGATATATAGATCTCCTAACCCTCATCCATTGAATCAACTCAAACACAAGACGGAAAAATTAATAGCAGTGGCACTCACGTATGATGGATATATCACTCCATATACGCGTGAGCGGGTCGGATCGGCGATGAAGGATCGTACGATTCCCAAGCCCAGAAAAATTCAGTCGAATATAAATCTGACCTTCAACCTAGAGCCAACCACCCAGGGGCTGCTCTCGTTCGAGCTGGACTGCTGGCGCCCTTATTATCCACTGGTCTGTAGTTATTATCTTGGTTTTGATTCGGATTGGCCTTTCGGCGAAGGGGATCTTCCCCAAGTTGGCGCCACGGCTCCGGCCGTGCCAGGATCGCGAAATACGTTTACGGTCAATTTCGCCACGACCGGCTTGATCACCTGGCAAAACAGCCCGTATTCATCGGGCAAACTCGCGCTCAGTTCACCGGCCCTGGAAATGATGTATGTTTCTCTCCGCCTCTTCCGTCCCGGCACCGGGAGGCAAGCGTGGCTGCATATCGACGGCCTGCCGGCGGGGACGAATGATTTCGAAATATAATGAGCTCCCCGAACAACGTTGCACTCGCACGAGGTCCCGTGGGCCCAAGCCTTGGTAAAGCTTTTCTCGCCCAGCGGGGAGGGACCGGTTAGTTCAACGTTTGGGCCATGACGCAGGTTCACCAGATTGTTATTATCGAGGATCATATTATGGTTCGCGAGCTTTTGAGCGCGCTGCTCAACGGCTATCCCGACCTTAAAGTGGTCGGACAGGCCACCACCGTGGCGGAAGGGACCCAGATTTGCCTAGACGAAGAACCCGACTTGGTGGTGCTCGATTGGGCTCTGCCGGACGGGCGTGGTTTTGAAGTGCTCCGCGCGATCAGTCCCAAACTGCCGAAAACCCGCTGGCTGGTGATTTCCTCCAACGAGCAAGAGCACATCGTGCGAGAAGCGATCGAACTCGGCGTCCACGGCTTCGTATTGAAGCGAAACGACACCGCGATTTTTCGTGAGGCGATCACGCGGGTCGCTCGGGGCGAGACCTATTATTGCCCTCGCAGTGCTCAACTCTATATCGAAGCGATGCGGAGCGAAGCGTTGTCCATCGCCACCAATCTGACCGCGCGAGAGCGGCATGTGTTGCGCTCCTTCGCGCGCGGCGAAAACCCCAAGGAGTTCGCGTTGCGCGAGGGCATTGCCGCAAAGACGGTGCTGAATCTGATGACTTCGATTAAAGAAAAGCTCGGGATCTACGAACCCGCCGAAATCGTGCGGTACGCGATCAAGCACGGGTACGTCGAGGAGCCCTAGGTTGGCCACTACGGGCCTGCCTTAATATTCAACGCGACCGTGGCGGAATCGAGTCCCGGTGCGGTCGCGGTGACGGTGAGCGTTCCGGCCTCGCCGCCCGCGCGGACGAGGGCGGCGCAGTGGCCGTTGAACGCGCTGCGTGGATTCGCGGTTTCGGGCTGTTGGCAAATCGGGTCGCCGTTTCCAACTCCGGCCAGGCTTCCCGGTCCGCTCAGCGTGAAGGAGACCAGATCGTTGGCCGTCGGCACCACGCGGCCCTCGCGGTCGACCACCGAGACCTCGGCGACCGCGATGTCCTGGTGATTGGCTCGGAGCGCTGTCAGGTCGGAACGGATACGCAACGCCGCTGGTTTCCCCGTGGTCTCGACCACGTCGGTGATCACTTGGCCGTCGGTCATCGTACCGCGGGCCTCCAGACGCCCCGGCTCGTACGGGACCTGCCATTCGACGGATTCGTGCGGCGGCATCGCCTGCGTGCCCAGGCTTTTGCCGTTCAGGACGAGTTCGACTTTTGATGCGTTGCTAAAGGCCACCACGCGCAGGGGCTGGCCTTCTTTTTGCCCCACCCAATTCCAATGCGGCATGAGATGGACGACCGGCGATTTCGTCCACCACGCTTTGTAATAATAATAATTGTCTTTCGGGAAACCGCAGAGGTCGAACATCCCGAAGTGCGAGGAGATCGCCGGCCAGAAGGAGGGCGACGGTTCACCATGATAATCAAAACCGGTCCAATAAAAGCCGCCGGCCAGCCAGGCTCGGTCCGCGATGGGTTTCCATTGAGTGATATTTTCGTTGGCCTCGGGGGCGGTCTTGGCGGCGAACCAAGTGGAGTAGTTGCGGATATAATACGGAGGGTTTTTCTTGGGATCTTCGGCCGCTGGATAGTCGTAATAAATTCCGCGGGTTGCGCGCGCGCTACCATTCTCCGTCGACAGGAGCGGTTTATGAGGAAGGTTTTTGCGGACCAGATCATAGCTCTTGTGCGAGTAATTGAGCCCGCCGATGTCGGGCACCGCTTCGATCCCAATCCCGTCGGCAAAGATGGTCGCGGCCGTTGTCGGGCGATCGTCGAAGCGGTGGGTGTGTTCCACCAGCGCGCGGAGGAGTTCACAGTTGTCGGGGGTGTCTTTCTCCTCATTGGCGAGGCACCACGCGATGATACTCGGGTGATTGCGATCGCGCCGCAGCATGAACTCCAGCTCCGTGAAATCGTTGTTCACATAGCCCTGACCCGAGCCGGTTTTGCGATCGGTGGTGAAGGCGAGGTGCCGATTTTCGTCGAGCACGAGCAGGCCCAGGCGGTCACACGCGTCGAGGAATTCGGGCGAGGGCACGCTGTGCGAACAGCGCCAGGCATTCGCGCCCATCTCCTGAAGCTTCTTGATCCGCCATTCCTGAAGATTGTCCGGCATGGCGATGCCCACGCCAGCGAAGTCGTGGTGATTGCAGAAGCCCTGAAGCTTCACCGGTTTTTCGTTGAGAAAAAATCCTTGGTCCACATCGAAGCGGATCGTCCGAAGGCCGAAAGGGGTGGTGTAACTATCAATCGCGCGACCGTCCTTTATAATCTGCGTGCTCACCCGATAAAGATAAGGGGTTTCACAAGACCAGAGCAGCGCTTGTGCGACAGCGGCTTCCTGAGTGATCTCGGTTTCTATATCAGCCGAGACGCGGATGTCCGTCGTGATCGTCGCCACGGCCACGCCTTGTGGATCGAGGATCGTCGAGCGAAGGGTGGCCGCTTGCGCGTCGGGGCTTTGATTGACGACCCGGGTTTTGATCGTGACGTCAGCGGAGGGAGCTTCCGAGGAAACGCCCTCGATGATAGAGGTGATCTGCGTGCCCAGCGGAGCTACGTGCAGCGGATCGGTGACATTCAGCCAAACGTGTCGATAGATCCCTCCGCCTTCGTACCACCAACCCTCGGCGACGCGTGGATCCACCAGCACCACCAGTTCGTTGCGCTCGCCGATCTTTGCAAAGGGAGAGAGGTCATAACGGGAGCCGGTGTAGCCGCTGGGGTGGCGCCCGAGATAATGACCGTTCAGCCAAACTTGGCTGTCGCGATAAATACCGTCGAACTCGATCCAGAGCGATTTGCCGGCGTAGTCGGCGGGAAGGTCCAATCCTCGCCGATAATAAGCCCGCGGCACTGGAAGCGCGGCTCGTTGATTATTAAAACGCGGATCAGGCGTGCCCTCGACCACGTAGTCGTGCGGCACCCGCACCTCGCGCCAAAGCGAATCGTCGAAGTCCGGCTGCGTCTCCGGCGGAAAACCGCCAAAAAGCACGACGTTCCCGCGAAAACCGTTCGGCAGATCTTTCGCGGTTACCCGAATCATCACGGTGAGAATATTAGGGCCGCGGGCCGAAAGATACGGTTCAAGGCAGACCTCAAAGCATTGAGGCACGCCATCGATTTCATAATATTTCGTGGCCGTGGCATCGGAGACAAAACCAGTCTGGAGCACTTCGCTCGCATTCAACGACCGTACGTTGTCGGTGTGTTCGACGATCTTGTGCCCATTGAGGTAAACCACCGCACGCTGGCCCGCGCCGAAAAAGAAGAGCGAGCGCGGCCCCTTGAGCGAGGAGGACTGCAAGAGAGAATCAAGGGAGGCGCGAAACCAAACATAGCGATCACGGAAGTTGGGGGTCAGGTCTTGACCGACGCGGGCCGGCGTCCAATCGGCGGAAGGATCGAGATCCCGCGCGGTCATTCGCGGGGCATCCGCTTCGCCTCCGTCGGAGGCTTTGCTCAGCCACTCCGTGACGAGAACGGTATTAGCTCCAAAGGGTGCGACGATGCTCGGCTCAATTTGGAAACGCCATCCGTCGTCCAACGATACGCGCTGCCTTGGTTCGCTCGCGGGTATCACCGTGCCCGTGAAGCCGAGAAGAAACGCCGCCCCAAAACGCAGATAGTTCAGCCGTTTGCTCTGCCTGATGGAAATCATCTATGGGTCTATAGAGTCACACCGAGAGGGTCGATGTGACTTCCGGAGCTTCAAGCCGCAGGTTATCGATGCGAGGCGAGATCACCCACCAATTAGAATTTTAACGTTGTGGTCAGTTGGACGCTGATCGGAACTTGAAAACCACCGAGGCGGGCGGGGACGGAGGTTCGGTTGGGAGCAGTGAGATCGCCATTCGGGGGACGGGCCACGATATCGCCACCGGCATAGAAAACCGCTTGCTTATTAAGCAGGTTTCGCACGCGGAGGGTGAAATCGATTTCCCGGCCATTTTTCAACTTCCATCGGTAACTCGCATTTGCGGACACGTCCACCGGTGCTTTGATATAGACGGCGTTGGCATCGGTTGCGCCTTCGGGAAATTCCACAATGACTGCGCCTGTCGGGTCGACAATGGTGTCGGCCGTGCGGTAACCGACAAAGGTGCGGCCTTTCCATTGCGCCGAGACGCCCAAGCGAAGCCCCTTCAAAAACGTGTATTGAATATTATAATCCGTGCTCAAGTTGAAGACGAGACTGTCCTCAGATTTGAGCGGCTGGTCGTTATTAACCACCCCAGCTTGAATCCAGATATTATTGAAATCATTCACCGCATTCGTCCGCTCCGAGGCAATGAGGGGAACGACGTTGGGATCCGCCACCGCCACGCCCGGCGCTCCATTCGGGTGCTGGGTGGTGTCGAGGCGACCGCCCGCGTCTTGTAAAACCCGGACATAGGCATCGCTGTTTTCGGCCAAAAACTTTCGGGCCAAAATATATCGATTGAAGGTGATCACTTTATTGGTCCCGGCATTGGCCATGATTCTCCAATTTTTCGTGATATTCCCGCTCACCTCGAGTTCTACCCCGGAGGTTTTTTGACTTTGATAATCGGTGCCGACGATGTCGCTGATGCCCTGGATATTTCGACCATCGGTGGTGGCATCGTTGGCCGCATTTCTCGAAAGCAGCGCGTTGATCGGGGCCTTGATCGGCGGATCGATCCGCACATTCTTTTCTTGGTTATAGAAGTAGGTCGCTTTGATCGTGAGCCGTCGATTGAAGAGTTCCGTCATGGCGGCAACGTCCCAACCCTTGCCCGAGCGAGGCTCGACAATGTCTCCGCGAAGATCGAAGTTGTTGGCCAGGGGCGTGACATAACTGGTCGCGTAATTGGTCAGGACCGTCAGGTAGGGGAGGACGTGATACACGTAGCCGTAGCTGCCGGAGATATGGTCTCCCGAAACGGTGGGCGGACTGTAGTCATCGCGAAAACGGAAATTGTTATACGCGGGATTCCGGTCTTGGACGCCGTTGTTATTCACATAGGCGACGCCGGTGGTGGGATCGATGGTGTTTTGCCGCGGACGCGTGGCGGCGGCCAGTCCGGTCGCGCCGGAGGTGGACGTGTAGGTCAGCTTTGAATAGTCAGCGGGGGCATCCGGTCGATAAAACTGAAAGGGCTTCTGATTCCAGTTGAGCGGCAGGTCGCCGAGCACCGGACTTTGTTTTACGTGCTGATAATAGCGATCGAAACGAGGTGAGAGCACGAAGATCAGTTTATCATCGAAAAAACGAGCGGCGGCGGCCAGCGCGGCGTAGTCGATTTTCTCCTTGGTTTCATTCCAATTGGCTGGCACCCAGCGCGGCGAGGCTTTCGCATTCGCCGTGGTCCAGGAGTTATTATTTGCCGCGAAGGTCTTGCTAAAAACTGACGTGGGGAGCGCGTCGGAAGCGTAGGGAATTTGTGGATTGTTCCAGTAGTAGCGGAAACGAATCTGTTCGTCGCTTCCCGAGCCCATGCGAGGGTCTGGGAGCAGTCCGAGCGAATAAAATTGGTCGACATTCTTCGTTCGCCTCACACTTGAACCCATGTTGAGGTTGAACTGATATTTCCCCAGGCGGCCGAGATTGAAGTTGTGGGCTAGGTTGGCCCGAACGGTTTGATTCTTGATGAAACGATGAATCTCGCGGAGCGAGGCATCGTTGTAGGGCTCGAGGAAATACGCGTTGGGGGTGCCATCCGGATTCGTCTGGTTGATATCCAATGAGGTCCTGGCCCAACCGGTGGAGAGTGCCTGAAGATGCCGATTGTGAGTATTATTGGCATCGAGACCGATTTCAAAAAACCAGCTTTTGCCGAACTGATGGGTGAAGGCGACGTTGGCATCCTTGTTCCACTGGGTGAAGAGGGGCGTGCTGGTAGAGAGCGCATCGCGTTTGCCGGGCAGGCGAAAACCTGAATTGTTGAGGGCGTTGGCGAAGCGTTCCGGCGGCAGGTCCTGGGCGTAACGAAAATCAATGTTTGGGTTCACCGTGGTGGTGGTGGGCGTGGTGGCTCCATCGCCGTTGCCAAACGGCAAGGCGGTTCCGCGCACATAAGCCACCCCGTTGGGACCGTAGAGAGGAGTCCGATTGGTTTCATCTCCCCGTCGAGTCGTTCCCTCATTTTGACGGTTCATGATCGTCCCTTGTCCGGGCACATAAACATAATAAACGCCGCCCCGCCGATTCACACCTTCAGGCTCGCCGTTGAAGGTGAGGGGCTGACCCGTGGCCACCGCCGCACCTGGGGTGGCCGTGGTACTAAATTGAAGATTGGTCACCGGTCCATTGAAGGTGGTCTTTCCATCCCAGCCGCTGAGCTGGTCGAACATATCAATCCCCGGATTATTGCGGCGAGTGGTATCATTATTCGCCGAAAGACGGATTTCAGATTTTTCCGCGATACGATAAGTGGCGGCGAGGGCCAGACCGTGCCGACGTTCGAATTCCCGATAACGCCAGCCGTCCCGATCCATCCACATTCCATTCAATCGAATCCCGAGCTTACGGGTGAGGGGCTGATTGACGTCCACCTCGCCGCGTAGAAAATCCCACGAGCCCACCGTGGTGCGCACGGTCTGAAAGGGCCGATCGAGTCGAGCGCGCTTTGAAGTGGCGCTCTGCGCGCCGGCGAGGGCGTTTTCCTGGGAGCCGGTTAAAAGGCCGGGATTGAAGAGCGCGGCATTCGGTCCACGGCCGAAATCGATTCGCTCCAGCGAATACGCATCCATCAGGCCCGGATTTGTATAAAAGTCCCGCTGTTGCCCGCCGGTTTGGCCGATCCCGCGAAATTTTTGAAGAAACCCTCCCACATTAGCGAAGGTATCACTGCCCTGCGGATCGATCACCTCGCCGGAATTTGTTGCCCACGAACTCGCCGCCTGGAGGTCAATGATCCCCATATCGTCCATGAAATCGCGCGTGATCGCGAGGTAGGAAGCCGGGGTGTCGCGCAGATCGAGTCCGAGGCGCGTGCCATCACCGGCACTGACCGCGGCCCATCCATTGTCTCTACTCGTATTTACTTCGAAGGGAGAAAGGGTAATCGCGTCCAGATCGTCCGGTTTTTGAGTCGCGGTGGCGTTCGTCTTTTTTTGAGCTTCGGCCGGGGGCTTGGTAGGCACAGGAGAAGCCGGTTGCGCAAAGACAGAGTGAGCGGCGAGCGCGGAGGCAAGGAAGCAACAAGCGATGAATCGATTTTGATCTACACGTTCAAAGCTCGTTCTGGCGGTTTTCATGGCACGTTTGTTCGTAGGATGACAGTTGGCGGATCTACGTTTCGCCTTCTTTTACGGGGAAAGGGTAGAATGCTTGGGGTGGTTTCACCCTGGATTGTCGAGCGACCGCGAGCGATGACTCCGTTTTTCAACCGTTGAGTAGAAAGGCAAAATGCGCATCGGCTTCTATATCGGATCTTCCGCCGCAAGGTGAATAGGAGGTTCTAAACCATGAGGGGCGCGGCTCCACTCCGGCCCTTCTCGCAACGGTTGAATAGAGAACCGCTGGAGGATCTGTTTCGTTACGACAGCATGGTCGGGAGCCCCGTCGGATACCCCGGACCGCTTCACCCCTTGTGGGCCGCTTGGTGTATTCGACTTGGCATTACACGTGAGCTCAAAACCTCGTCTTTCCGCCGCTTATATTCTCGAAGCCACCACTTTCCCTTTGATCTACGGGAAGCCGGAGCGGCTCGAACTCGGCAAACTGCTCAGCTTCGATCTTCCCGCGCTCACCAAGGAAACCTGGCGGAAGTACCGCAACGAGCTCGCCGAGGTGGACGTAATTTATGGAGGGTGGGGATCACCGGTGCTGGACCACGCCTTTCTCGACGCGCTGCCTGCGCTGAAAATCGTTTTCCACGGTGCGGGCACGGTGAAACCCTATGTGACGGAGGAATTCTGGGAGCGAGGCATTCGCATCACCAGCGCCGCCCGCGCCAATGCTATTCCCGTGGCCGAGTTTACTCTTTCCCAAATTATTTTTAGCTTAAAGCACGGTTGGCAGGCGGTCGCAGCCACCCGCAAAGCTCGGCGCTTTGTCCGAAACGACGAACTCGTGCCCTCGGCCTACGAGAGCGTCGTCGGCCTGATTTCCCTGGGGCATACCGGACGACTGGTCGCAGAGCGATTGGCCGACCTCGACGTTGAGATTCTGGCCTTCGACCCCTATATATCCGAGCACGACGCGGCCGCGCTGGGCGTGAAAACCTGTTCACTCCTCGAACTCTTCGCGCGCTCCGACGTGATCAGCTGTCACACCCCGCTGCTCCCCGAGACAAAACATCTGCTCGGCGCGGAACACTTTAGTGCGATGAAGTCCGGCGCGACGTTTATCAACACCGCTCGAGGCTCAGTGGTGAACGAGCCTGCGATGATTTCGGTTCTCGCTCGCCGTGCCGATATCTTTGCCGTGCTCGATGTGACCGATCCGGAACCGCCGGAGGAAAACTCACCGCTCTTCACCCTGCCCAACGTGGTCGTGACCCCGCATATCGCCGGAAGCATCGGATCGGAATGCCGTCGGATGGGAAAAATGATGCTCGAAGAAACCATCCGCTATCTCTCCGGCGCACCGCTTCTCGGCGAATTGTATAAAAAGCAGCTTCCGCTCTTAGCCTAGCTTAAGATAGCGCGACGCACAGCCCCAGGTAGTTTGAAGCTGAATACGACCCACAGCTTTTAAGGATTTGCGAGGCGGCTCGCTACCCGCGCGCGGTTCTGGCTCTGGAGGCGCACCGCCGTGCGAGCTTCGGCCTCCTCATCAGATGCTGCCAGGAGAGCCCCGACCGTCCCTTGCCGCCGCCGGTGTTACCACAACAAAGGCACCTCCTGCGGCCACTGCTTCACGTCGGTGTAGTTCTCCGCCGGCCTATCGAGAGTGGAGTTTTCAAAGGCGACGTCGCATTTCAACAGTCCGAAGTCGAGGTGGGCGTTGCGAAACGTGCTGTTGATCACCTGTGCGTGGCTCACGCTTCTCCACAGGGCGCCCCATTGGTTGTCGACGATGTTACAACGATTGAGGATGACGAATTGCGGAGCGAATTTCGGGTCCTCGGTGAATTTATACTTATCGTTAAAATTCTCGCACGGAAACCACATCGCGACCCGACCGCAGTGGGAGATGGTATATTTATGAAATAGCAGATGGCCACAGTCCGTATTGTCCGCCTGAATTCCATTACCCTTGCACTCCCGAATCGTGCACCGTTGAGCGATCAGGTTCGTGGTCGAGGTGTACTTGTTTCCTTTCCCCAGCACCGGGAAGGACATGTCGCAATCGGATTGGAGGACCCGATCGACGTGAAGAAAATAGATATTGTGGAAAAGCCCGTTGGCCGATCCGTTGTACTGAAATTCGCAGTTGTCCATAATGATGCTGGACGTGCGTTTAATATGAACGCCCATGCCGGCCCAATGGATCACAGTCACGTTTTGCAGCATGATTCGGGCGTGCCAATTGGATTTGGGATCCGCGCCGGCGAGTACAATTCCGGCCGTTCCACCGCTTTGCAGCCCTTCGAGCGTGAGGTCCTTGATCAAGACATCCGTCAGTTGCTTAGCCCCCGCACCGATCGCGGTTCCGGTGGTGAAGTTCGGGGCTTGTTTAAGCACGGTGAGCGTTCTGCCTTCGCCGCAGAGGGTGACCTTGCTTTTCAGTGTGATCTGCTCGGTCAGGAGGTGTGTCCCGGCTTTTAAAAAGACCACTCCACCGCCGGCAGAGCCGGCGGTATTGATCGCGGCCTGAATGGACTCCCCGGGGTGGACCACGACCACTTGGTCCAAAGACTGATTCGGATAAACCACAGGATTGAAATGGTTATTCCATTTGGTCGCGATGAGCGAAAGCACCTCGGGTTCGACCACGACCGGATTAGCCGCAAAGTGGACGGCGTCTTCCGGCGTCGATCGGATGGCCTGCGACGCTTTGGCCTCGGATTTCTTTTCCCCCGGTGACGTCACCTCGGTTGCCTCGCAACAAAGGGTGATGACAATAAATACAGCCGAAGTGGTTAATCTGAGTTTCATGGAGGACGAGGCGGGGCGAAAGGTTGAGAGAACGAGCCGACTTGTACTTGCGGTGCTCCGATTGAATTAAAGACAGAGCGCCAGGTTTATATTAACCACCGCATCGAGGCGTAGGCGGAGTAAACCACAGAGATATAGCATCGAACCTAAACGTTGGTGGGGAGAGATTACTATTCATCGAGCGACATTTCGGGGCAAACCGGCAAAAAAGTTATCTTCGCAGCCATACTATCCCCATCCAAAATAGCTTCAACCGTTGAGCACACCCGGGAAACCTGCGAGAGCCATCTGCCCCGCCCGGGCGAGGACGGGTGGGGGGATCTCGCTCCGACGGCCTCTGAGCGAAGCTGAGCCCGGCGCTTGCTGCTAACGCGGCCGAGCTAGTCGTGGATGACCTTATCGACCTTCCTAGCCGACAAGTTATCGGGCAAGCTTCCCGGGACGCAGCCGCACGGGATGACGCGCTCCTCAGGGATGTTTCTAAGATTGGTGGAAGTGGCCAGGTCGAAGCCGAGGCAAACAATCCAGGACCAGTATTTACGGACCGGCGATCAGCCGTTCCTCATCGGTCCGGGATCATTTATAAACTAAGCCAATACCTTGTCGCGTCTTTTTGAATGATAATATAGCCATATACCCGTCCTGAACCGCTCCCCGAACGATACTTATATAGCTTGGCGCCTGGCACCTTCAATTGGTCAAGGAAAACACTACTCGCTCTCTTCCAAGCTTCGCCAACTTGCTCTTTACTCTTCAGCATTTGCGTACGACCTTCCCACCCATTTTTCTTCATCATAGCTTTAAACTTAGCCATTTCTTCTGCCCAAACACGCTCCGTTTCGGCTATAAATATATCGGCAGTAATTTCTTCCTGCAAATCTTTCAGATCCGTGTACCTTGCGTTTGAAGCGAGGTGTTGGCGAATATTCTCATAGTTTTCGAAACTCATATAAAGCCCGATAGATGTTTTCATAAGGAAGGCTATAACGATGTATTTAATAATTTTGCTTACCGACATGGGTAAATTTTCTTCGACGAGGCGGCGCTTTGCCTTGGAGTCGTAGCGGGCTGTTTGTCGATTGTTTCTAGGCGCCCATCTATCAGAGTTGAAGCAGTACCAATCATATTTTGGCCTTTCGAAGCGCGTGCGTCCGGTAGTGTATTTTGAACTGCTTGGACCGGCTAGCCCTGTCGCATTCCTTCGCCAGATGTGTTGATCGCATCACCTCGGCTGCTCGGTGTCGAAATCCTGAGCAAAGGAGTTTTCCCTGTGATGTGAAATAAAAAGCTGCCGGGCTGGATCACTTCCACTTTTTCCAGCGAGAAGAATTCGGGGCTGGCGCGCCCGTCTATCCCGGAATCCTAATTAGAAATACCTGTGCGGCTTTCGGCAACTGCTTCCGCAGCAACTTTAGCGGAGTCAAAAGAGTGGCCCAACTGGGGTGCAAGGCACGCCTGGCTTTTGAAAGTACCGAGTGAACGCGCTGGAGATTTCTTTCATCTCCCAAGTGTACGAATTTTGCGAAAACTTCATCGTGCCACGACGTTCCTAGCGAGTAGCACGAAAATAAAACGAGTGTCCGAGACCAATGTAGCTCATCGCTACCGCTTTTTATCTGAGAACTGTCTGAGCCTTTCAGCTCTCCTCTAGCACTGGCGCCCTCACGGGGAATCGAACCCCGCTTTGAAGAATGAGAATCTCCTGTCCTAACCGATAGACGATGAGGGCGGCTGTGGAAGGGGCAGATTCTGAGGTTTTTCGGCCCTGTCAACCCTGCGTTGCGAGTGATTCGGCCGGCCCGGTGGCCTTAAGATCCGCGCGAGATGGAGGATCGCTCAGGGCGAGAAGAAGCGTCCGCCTAGCCTATTTCTTTCCGGCCTTCGCGGAATACGGCGTTTGGTGGGGCGCTTGGGCTCTTCGAGCGCGAGAGGAACGGTCGGCAGGGTTTTGTCGTCTGGGCGCTTAGGGGCGGGGTGAGTTGCCACGGAAGCGTTCTGCGATTAAGGGCTCTGATCGTCCTGGTTACCTTATCTTATCGGTCTGTCTTGCTCGCGTTCGATTGAACGAATTTAACCATGAAATTTCTCCGTTTATTGTACGTATGGGTGCTGCTCGCGATTTTTGCCGGAGCCGCGTTCGGCCATTTTTATCCGGAATCGGCCGTGACCTTGAAACCGTTGGGCGATGGTTTCGTCAGCCTGGTGAAGATGCTGATCGGACCGATCATCTTTTGCACGATCGTCACTGGCATCGGAAAAATCAGCGACCTGAAGAAGGTCGGCCGGGTAGGGATCAAGGCGTTGATCTATTTCGAAGTGGTCACGACGGTCGCCCTGATTATTGGGCTTTTAGTGGTAAATTGGATACAGCCGGGCGTCGGGCGGCATGCGGTCATGGCGGCGAGCGACGTGGCAAAAGCCGCAACGTTCAACAAGCCGCTCACCACCGTGGGATTTTTGATGAATATCATTCCCACGACCTTCGCGAGCGCGTTGACCTCCGGTGAAATCCTTCAGGTGCTGCTCGTCGCGATTCTCTTTGGCATAGCCATGTCGCGGCTGGGCGCGCGCGGCGAGCCGGTGATCGAGCTGTTGGAAATCGTGACCAAGGCGCTGATGGGAATCGTCGCCATGATCATGAAATTGGCTCCGATCGCGGCGTTTGGCGCGATTGCCTACACGGTGGGAAGTCAAGGCATGGCCAGTCTGTTGAGCTTGGGAAAATTGATGCTCTGCGTCTATGCGACCATGGCCGTTTTTATCACGGTCGTGTTGGGCTCAATCATGCGGTACAATGGTCTACGTCTGCTCAGGTTCATTCGGTACATTCGCGAAGAACTCTTGCTCGTGCTGGGCACCTCTTCCTCCGAGTCAGCCCTTCCAGGCATGATCGCCAAGATGGAACGCCTCGGATGCTCCAAATCGGTAGTGGGAATTGTACTACCTTCGGGCTACTCTTTCAACCTCGACGGCACCTGCATCTATTTGACCATGGCAGCCATTTTTCTCGCCCAGGCGACCGATACGCCACTGACCTTGTGGCACCAGATCAGCATTGTGGGACTGCTGCTCCTGACCTCCAAGGGTGCCGCGGCAGTGACGGGCGGAGGATTCATTACGCTCTCGGCCACCTTGTCCTCAACGCCTATTCCCGTGCCGAGTTTGTCCCTGCTCGTCGGTATCGACCGCTTTATGTCGGAAGCGAGAGCGTTGACCAACCTCATCGGCAATGGAGTGGCCACGATCACTGTCGCAAACTGGGAAGGCGAACTGGATCTGACCCGGGCGCAGCGTATCCTCGCTGATCCTACAGCAGAGCCCACGCCGGAGGTCGACGCGGTCAGGGTATCGTAGTCACACCGGCAGCGAGTGGATCCTGGCCTTCGTTCGCCGTGAAAAATAGCGTTTTATACCCGTCCATGATCCACGCTTAACGACCGGGATTCTTCGGAAGGTTTTGAACCCAGGCCTGGGCGGCGGTGGGATTCGAATTCATCCAGTGACTGGAGATTATATTAACCGCGGCTTTTTGGGTCGCCCCGTCCAATTCGGTCGAGGCCCACTTTGCGGCGTTTTCAGGATCGGTCGAGCTCCAGGTCTCGATAATACTAAGGACTGCGTCGTTCTTTATCTTTTCCGATCCAACATTCGAGATCACCCACGCCGCGGCCAAGCGAGGCTCGTTCAAAGCATAGGATTTCGCCGCCGCCGCGGTGAGTGATTCACGGAGGGCGGGCTCATGGACATCGAGGATCCAATTCAATGCTGTCGCCGGTTCTCGGCTCACCCAGTCGCAGAGCACGGCCTGCAGGAGGTGCGTTTGCTCATCTCCCGGTTTCATTCGTTGGGCGAGAGCGATCGCCCCTTGCGGATCTTTTAACGACAACTCCAGGCCCGAGGCGGATAATAAATTTTGCTTCCACGCGGTGTCAGGCAGGTGATCAACGTAGGAGAGGAGTCCCGGCTGATCTTTAACCCACTCTTCGGCGGCCACGGCGATGAGCGGACTGTCCGCTCCGTCCGAGCGAAACCCGGTCCAATTCGCAGCCTGCACGGGGTCCACTTGCATCCACCGACGGAATACTGCTTCTGTAAAGGGAGTATCCCATTCCTCCTTTGAGAGCGACTGCAAGATTTGCGCCGCATTCTCGTCCGTGACCAGCGAAAGCAACGCCTTCATGCATTGGTCGAGCTCGTCCTCAGAATCCCGCGCGCGGGCCTCGCGCCAAGCTCGCAGTTTTGAATGCACGACCCCTGCATCGAATGACGGCTTCGCGACCGGCGTAGAAACAGCCTCCGCTGACGAGGAGTTACCTTTCGCCAGCGGAGTCGGAGAAGTCACGGGCCCCTTCCCGGCGGGTGGGTCCACCGCCGAGGTGGGGGCAGGGGACGCTCCTGGATAGAGCGTCCAAGCCAAGACTCCCGCGAGCATCCCGCCGGCCAGCAATGCTGCCTGAGTAGAACGCTTCATGGCTGCGGAAGTCCTGACTGTATTGGATAGCTAATGACGGTTTCCAGGAAGCGCGGTCGCTTGCACCGCAGGAGGAGCTTAAGCAGTTCTCTCCTCAGCTTGTCGATCTCAGCTCCACCGGATCGTTATGATTCGAGACTGCACCCCTCGTCCGGCTCAATTGGAAGTGGTCACGTGCAGGACCAATTCGGCTCCGGCGAAATGGCTTTGGCCCCAGAGGTATTGCTCGCTTTTGGCGCCCGAAGAGAAGCGATTGACGGCGAACATGGCGAACTGACCACCCGCGTTGACCGCGGCTTGGAAACGCTGGTGATTATAATGAAAAGCGTCGAAACGAGCTCCTTTGTGCAGACCGTCCGCAACCCATCGGTAGCCGAGGTCCTGCTCTGAATGCGCGTTTTTCCAGATGCTGGGATTATGATTACCCGTCGTGATTTGCGCGATGGTCATTTTACCCGGATTCATGGGAGTAATACCGACTTTGAATTGGTGGGTCGGAGAGTGATGGGCCCAGACTGCGGTGAAGGTGAAATCGGTCGTGCCCTCAATCGTGACATTACAATCTGTGACTCTTTTGCCTTTGATCGAGCTTAGGTCGAAAATGAAATACGAAGCAGTATCATGGGGGCGTTCGATCGAAAATCCCGTAAAGTAATCCCCTACGGTGTGATTTCCCGCCGAATCCCAGGTGCCGCAGGCGGTGGCTTTGATATCATGCGTTGCGGCGTGGAGCGCGACTGCGCTTAAACAGAAGAGGGCAAGAAGGGTAATTCTGGTCCAGGAACGAGGGCAGCTTTTCTTATTCATGTGTATATATTGAGGGTTATCGAGGTCCTGAGGTTCTAAACGCGGCGCCCAGACAGACGCATCGCGCAAGGGGTAACTTCGAGACAGCAGTCAACTGTACCCTTTAAACAGAAGAAGTGCCGTGGTTGCCGCTAAAATTTATGCTAACCTTCTGCGAAAGCGCCTTGTGGGTGGTGTCGCGCGCCGCAGAAAAAATGCCTTCTGTCCATCCCCGAGATCGAATCTATATCCAGCGAGGATCAACCCGGAGCGTTTCGAGTGAAGATCCAAATGACATCGAGCTTTTGGGGCTAGCTTGCTCTTGCATTCACAATGCGGCGCGGGGCGCGGGTTTTTTATTAAATCATTTGAGTTATATACACTGGTGTCTCTGGCCTGGAGTCTTCCATCGAGGCGATCGTTTCCCGGTTGAACCTGCTCCATGGGTCTGTTGAGAGTCGAGAATGACTCTCCGCGAACCCGAATGGATTGAATTGGCGACGGCCTCGGGGCCGATGCGTACGCACATCTTTCGTCCCACTGGAGAAGGCCGCTATCCCGGCATTCTTCTCTTTTCGGAAATCTTTCAGGTCACCGCACCCATTCGCCGGACGGCAGCTTTCCTCGCGGGCCACGGCTTTATCGTCGCCGTGCCGGAGATCTATCACGAGTTTGAACCCGCGGGTTCGGTTCTGGCCTACGACCAAGCGGGAGCCGATCGGGGAAATGCGTTAAAGACCACGAAGGAGCTCAGCCATTATGATGACGATGCTCGAGCGGTGCTCCAGTTCCTTCGGACCCATTCACGCGGCACCGGCTCAGTGGGTACGCTCGGGATCTGTATCGGCGGGCATCTCGCTTTTCGCGCCGCCATGAATCCGGGCGTCGACGCGGCGGTTTGTTTTTATGCGACCGATATCCACAAGCGAGGGCTCGGGAAAGGCATGAACGACGACTCGCTCGATCGGATGAGTGAAATCAAAGGCGAGCTTCTCATGATCTGGGGACGCCAAGACCCGCACGTGCCCGCGGAAGGCCGGGCTAAAGTCTATCAGGCGTTAACCGCGGCGGGCGCTCACTTCACTTGGCACGAATTCAATGGGGCACACGCGTTTTTGCGCGACGAAGGCTATCGGTACGATCCCGAACTCGCTCACCTCTGTATGGGCATGGCGGTGTCTCTCTTCCGGCGAACGCTCACGACAAAGGGAATGTCGGGGCCTGCCATCGCCGCCGGACCAAGCGAGACCAAACACTGAGCGAGCCATTCTATATAGCGCGGATTCGATTTACCCGCCGCCGCAAGCCACGCGACGCTCGCAGGCCGAAGCGCGCGGGTTTGGCCGCGGCCGAAAGGTGTAGCGCCGGAGGGAAGGGATCATCTCTTTTTCGGAGCACTGAGACGCACGGCCATATCTCGCAGGGCGCTGCTCCGCTTTTTTAGGTTTTCCCGAGTGGAGACACGAAGATCCTCGACCGGTCCACTGGCATTCAAGCGGTCAATCTGGTCGAGCTGCTCGATCGATCTTTCGTTGAACGGAATGAGCTCTGTCACAATATACTTCTGAGCGGCCAATTCGCCGCCCTTCTTTTTGGTCAATTCATTCAGTTTATCATAGCGGGTTTTCCACTCCGCTTCTCTTTGATCGGCCGCGGTGAGGAAGGAGAGGACGTGTTCATAGTCTTGGAGAATATCCGTCCACTTGGTTTGCTTTTGGGCAATCTCGGACAGCAATTGATCGTAGGCGTCTTGGAGCTTGGGCGCCTGGGCGCGCTCCGCTCGGATTTTTTCCAGGGTGTCGGTGAGGTAGGGGAACACCTCGTTTTTGATCAAAGCGATCCGGTCTGCAGCGTCCTGCTTGGGATCCCGACCGACGAGTGAAGCGCGATTGGCAAAGATCTGATTATTTTGGTTAAAGGCATCAGCGAGCTCCTGGAGCCGTCGCGCGGTGCGCTTCTCGGTGAGCTGTGAGACCAGGCGCTCGGCCCGCTGGCGGTTGGTCGAGACTTCGGCGAGGAGGGACGAGCGTTTTTGGCGCGAGGTGTCCTCCGCCGTAGCGACTCTTTCGATACTCCCTTCGCATTCTCGAAGAAACGGAATCAATTCCTGCCCGATCACCGCGATAGTCCGGTCGATTGCTTCGCTGGTTTCTTCGTGAGGAATCCTTTTTACGCACTCGTCGAGTCCACGATGATATTTTTCTTCCAGCGTTTTGAGTTCGGCTAAATGAATCTCATCGACTATCGGCAGCTCGACGGTGGCGATCGAGCTCTGGACCGCATCAATGCGTTTGAGAACCTCGGCTTTGGCGGCTCGAGTTTCGTCGGAGGTGGTCTCAAAGCCGTCGACTTGCTGCCGAAGCTGCCTGAGATAATTTTGCGCCTCGCTCTTAAATGTAGGGCTGGATTGGTTACTATCTCGGGCCTCCGTGACGGCCTTCAACTGCGTCTCGACCTGGACGGAAATGTCCCGCAGCGCGACGATCTCGGAGCGCCGCGCGGCCTCCCGACGGATGACCGCTTTTTCCTGATCGATCGAAGCCTGCAGCTCGTTTTTCCGCTCTAAGATCCTCGGACTCGTGGAGGTGACCGCCGCCATGGCCGCGATCCACTGGTCATAAAAACGATTCAATTGGGCGGCCGCGCGTTCCACTTTGCGGTTCCCCTCGTCCGTAACAGGGCTGGTCTGGGTGGCGTGGTAAGCCTGGAGGTTGTCTTTTTCCTCTGCCTGAAAATCGCCGACCGTCTTTTCAAAAAGGTACTGGGCCCAGACGTCATACCCAAAATGGCGAACCAATCCCGCTTCCACTCCGATCATGAGAGTTGCCGCGATCGCACAGGGTATAAAAGTCTTTTTCAGAAACCGGGCCCCTTCGCCGGGCTCGAGCGGTGCAGCAATGAAAAGCCCGAGAATAAAACCGCTCGCCAGTCCGCCGCAATGAGCGGCCAAATCGACCGTCGGATCCCTCATTCCATACAGGACGTTATAACCGAGAAAAAGCAGGGCGGTGGCGGTCAACGGTTTTACCCGAGTATCAGGCGTAAGCTGCCGTTCTCGAAGTATCATTCCGATGAATACCCCATAGAGACCGAAAATCGCGCCCGATGCGCCCGCGCTCCAGGTGTTGCCGCCGTGAACCAAGATTGAGGTCAGGCCTCCGGCGATTCCAGTGGCAAAATAAGCCAGCAAAAAAAGAGCTCGCCCGGTGGCCCGCTCCAACGCCTGGCCAATGGGCACCAGCGCGCAGAGATTAAATAGGAGGTGGAGCAGCCCAAAGTGGAGGAAAAGGCTGGCTACCAATCGCCACCATTCCCCCTGACTGGTCAGCGGTCCGTTGTTCGCTCCATATTTAATATAAGGGGCTGAGTCGCCAGCCGTAGACCAGCCTGCGGTCGTAAACGCCGCCATTGCTACAAAGACCACTAGGTTCAGCGCAACGAGCACGGTCGTGGCCGATTTATAATCAGTCCGCCAAGCGCGTGGCGGTCGGCCTACATAGCTGAAGGGTGCGACGGAATCAGACGGGGCGTCCCAGGCGAGGATAGCGGCCATCGCGGAGGCTTGGGCACGGTCTTTGAGCCAAAAAATAAACGGGGTGCGATTTCTTCCCGCGCGACCCTTCAGCGTATCAAACCGGACGCTGTTTCCGTGGAGAACAACATTGTCGATATCTGCCGCTCCGAAGGAAACCTCCATCGGGCGGTTGGAGAAAAACGCTCGCCGGTGGGCTTTAAATACAACTTTTTTTAACGAAGGATTGACGATGATTTTACCGGGTCCCTTCAGATCAGGATTACCTTTCAAGGAGAAGAGTCCGCCAAAATGGGCGGTGTAAATCTCTTCTTCTTCGCCTGCGTCCGAAGTGGTTTCTTGCATGGTTATTCGCTCTTCGTCAGTTGACCTGCAGTTATCTCTACAACCTCTAGACCACGTATTGCCTACAAAGATTAAGTATGGCCATCGAATTAAGCGAAGCGCAAGGCGATCGACCCCTGGTGCAACGATCAAGATTGATCGATCTATGCGAGGGGCGCGTGGGGGAAAAATGTCACGGTTTCACCCGGGTTCCGACTGGGTAAACGAACCGGAAAGATCAGTCACACTCACCATGGACTCCCTGATTGAGACGCCTCGGCTCCGGCTTCGGCCCCTGTCGGAAGACGATGCCGAGTTCATTCTCGAACTTTTGAATCAACCTTCCTTTCTCCACTTCATTGGCGACCGAGGGGTTCGGACCCTCGATGATGCCCGTTCCTACATTTATAACAAGATTCTCCTGAGCTACGACACCCACGGGTTCGGGCTTTATAAAGTGGAACAGAAATCTGAGCCCATCCCGATGGGAATCGCGGGCTTCGTGAAACGTGCCGTACTGGATTACCCGGACGTCGGGTTTGCCTTCCTTGAGTCATTTTGGGCGCGTGGCTATGCGTATGAATCAAGTGCGGCGATGATTCATCACGGTCGAACCCGCCTGCGGATGGATCGCATCCTGGGCGTGACGTCGCCGACCAACCAAAGCTCGATCCGCCTCCTCGAGAAGCTCGGCTTGCGGTTTGAAAGGATGATTCAATTGCCCGGTTTGGCCGCGGAGCAAAAGTTGTTTTCCACGCCGGAACCGGAAACCTTGGAAGAGGTGCGATCTTCGTAGTGCTTTTCTGACGACAGCCGAGACGGTGACAGAGCAATGTGGAGAAACTCGCTCCACTCGCCGGTTCACGCCTTTTTCACGTCAGTGGACTCTTGCCGGAAGGGGCCGCGGCGTGCTCTTTTTCGAGCCGCTCGGGCTCACCGGGCAAGGTGAGGATGAAAGTCGCGCCTTTCGTGACCCCCTCGCTCGATACACACAAAGTTCCCTCCATTTCCGAAGCGGCGATCGCACTGCCATGAAGATCAAACCCGCGGCCGGATTTTTTGGTGGTGAATCCGTATTCAAAAATTCGCGTCAGATTTTCGGGAGCAATACCCACGCCATGATCGTTGATGTAGAGGTTGACCTTCCCCTTGTCTTTTTGACTGCAGCCGACGGTCAACCGCTTCCTTTCATCGGTCAGTGTATCCATCGCCTCGGCGCCATTTTTAATCAGTTTGGTCAGGATCTGCAGAACCTTGTGGCGTTGCGCGATCACGGTTCGGGTCGGGTTGTATTCGCGAACCACGACCACCCCGTGTTTTTGGAGCAGTGAATCACTCAGCCGCACAGCGCATTCGATCAACTCGCGCGGGTCCATCACTTCCACCAAACCCGATACATTCGCATGGCTCTGCTGGGCGGCAACGATCTCGGCCACACGTGATGTGTTTTCTTGGAGCACCTCCGCCTCGCTCAAAAGTGAGCTTCGTTCCTCTTTAAAAGAACGAGCGAGTTGCTCGAGGTATTTAGGGAGAGCTAATCCCCGGGGATCACTGGTCAGAAAGGAAGTGAGGTCGCCCTGACTCGAAATTAAATCCGACAATTTGAGCAAATTGGGGACTTTAGAATTCTGGAGCCGATCGACAATCAAACCGGTCGAAGTGGTCACGCTATTGAGCGCGTTGCCGATGTTGTGGAGAACGTTGGTGGCAACTTCTGCGACGCCCGCCAAACGAGAGGCTTCAATGAGTTCTTGCTGCGCCTGTTTGAGGAGCTCCTCCGTTTCTCTGAAGCTGGTGATGTCCCAATATAAAACCTGCACGCCAACACCGGCTCCACTCTGATCTTGAAGTGGGACTTTCTTGATATGAAGAAAACGTTTTTTCCCTTTTGGATCCGTGAGGGTTTCCTCATATTCAAGCGGCTGGAGGGTCTGTATAATTCGTTGTTCGTCCGCCCGGTACTGCATGGCCAGCCGTGGAGGATAAAAGTCTTCGTCCGACCTTCCTATAATCGAGCTCGCGGGTCGGTCAAAGAGAGTGGCAAAGGTCGAGTTGATATAGGTGTAAAGACCACTTTTATCTTTTCTAACGATGCCCTGGGGCAAGCTCTCCACCAGGGAGTGATAAAAATATTCGGAGGCGGTGAGCGCTTGATGGCTCTTCAATAAATCGGCCGCAAACCGCTCCGCTTCGGTTTGTGCCTTCGTCAAGGCCGCAAACATCCGAGAACCGTGGAGTGCGGCTGAGAAATAGCGAACGAGGTCGGGAAAATGTTGCAAAAACCTGCTTCGGCTCTCGAGCACAACCAACCCGAAGCTCTCGCCGTTATAGAGCAGTGGCATCGCGAACCAACAAGAGAGCCCCGTGCGGCCCAGCAGCTGGGGCAAATTAAATGCTTGGCGCGGGATCAACTGAGGATGACCGCGAAAGGCCGCATTGACTTGATCCCAGGAATGCCAAAAGCCGGTCGCTCCCTCTTCTTGGGAAACCAGGTAAATCCCAGCTATATTGATTGCAAGAATCTTTAGGACCCGCTCGAAAACGGCCAGCACGGCGGACTCATCCGCGGCGCGAAAGGCGAGATCCCGCAACGCCTCGGTCGAAGAAGTGAAATGTAGACTGTCCTCTCGCTGCTTCAATTGCTGGTTGAGCGCGCTATCCGAAATCCTCTCGCGCGCAATCCGCAGCGTTTGATCAAAGGTTCCGTCGCGCTGCGGCTTCAGCTTCTGCAGCCAAGGAAAGAGGATCGTGGTGTCTCCGTCTGTCCGGTCCAGGTGCCGAATAATCGCGTCCAACGTATCCAGGAAAGAGTTACCATCGAGTTTCGGCGATTCCAGGTGGAGTAGTTTTTCGCGGATTTCTGGGGCTCGACTTAATTCCGCAAACTGAACTTCACAGAAGAATGTGCTTTGGCTGTTTTCGGTGCGATTGATCTCCGTCGAGGGCGTGGTGCGAGTCGTTCCTCGCTCGACCGACTCCGCTGGAATTCTAACCGACGCCCGGTAGGGGAGTCCCTGGGTTCGGCGACGCAACTCGTCCGTCGCGACGAACGCCAGCTGGAAACGATCGAACAAATAAGTGGAAAGCGGCGGGCTGCTCCACCGACTTCGCATGATATTGTCGAAGCCTAAAATCTCTATTTGTTTGGGCACGACCAGCCCCGCATTGGCGACGGCGGCAAGAGCCTCTATCGCCACCATATCATTAAACGTGATGAGCGCGGTGGGGTTGCTTTTTAACAGCGCGGTCGCGATTTCCCGCATCTCCGCCTCGGTCTGGCCGCAAGGGATGATAAACTCGGGCCTGAGGGGAATATTGGCCTCGCGCAGGGCTTGTTTATAACCTTCCAGCCGTTCGTTCCCACTCAAATTAGCCGGCGGGCCTCTCATATACGCGATCTTTCGGTGGCCACGCTGAATCAAGGCGCTGACCGCGCGATAGGTGGCACCCTGGTTATCGCACAGGACATGGGGCACGTCTTCGTTTCGGCGAGCTACCAGACAAACCGCTTGGCCGCGTCGGTGGAGGTGGAGCGCGTGGTCTTGGAGCCCTTCATCCGCAAAACAGAAGACCACTCCACTCAATTGCTTCGGCTCGACGAAGAAGGTCCGGACGAGTGCACTCCCATCTAAATGAGAATAGGTCCGGGTGTCGGGGCTGGCATAAATAATCACCGAGACGTGATTTTTTGCCGCCTCAATAATCCCGTTTAGCGTCGTCCAGTGATACTGCCCGTCGAGGAGTAAAAACGCCCCTAAAGGCGCGGTCGAAGGGTGATTCGGGTCGTGGGACATGAGGCCGACTTAGCTGGTATCGACCTTGCTGCGCTAAACTTGAAAGAGAGAACGCGTTGTGACGAAGAAGAAGAGCAGGTTATGAGTTTCGCCTCGTCCCCCCTTCAGTCGCCTTTTGCGTCTTTCTCGAGGCAATCAGATTCGGCATTCCCCCAAGACAGGATTTAGGCCGAAACCTTTATAACGCCGCACGAATCGGCCCACGTGGCTTTGATCAACCTGATAGAAGTCCTAATCGTATTAAAGATAGGATAAATCCGCGCCATCGTTTCGAGGAATGACTTTTACCGAGTATATATTAATGGTTAGTCGTCGCGCTCCGGGTCACCCTGCTCTTTACCCAGCGACTCACGCATGGGAGCTTAGAAGATTGTACGCTCCAAAAGCCAGTAGCCACTGATCAGGAGTACGCCAGCGGAGAGGGCGGGAGCCCCGTAGCGCACGAATCCCGGCCATTGACGCACCACAACCAAGGACGGCAGGAACACTCCTGCGACAATCAGTTGGCCTGTCTCCACTCCTAAATTGAACGAGAAAAGGGGGAGGGCAATGGACGCGCCGCTTTCGCCTAGCCCCGTGGCTTTCAGCGCAGTGGCAAACCCGAAGCCATGAATCAGTCCGAAGGCTCCGGCCATCCACACTCGATCCGATTCAGCGCCCGGGCGAATAAAATTTACGATACAAACCACGATGATCGAGGCAGCAATCAAGGGCTCTATCACTCGAGAGGGTACGTTCACAATCTGAAGGGCAGCCAGAGCGAGCGTGACCGAGTGGGCCAGAGTGAAACAGGTGATAATGCCCAATATAGATCGGCCCCTGCGAACCCCAATCAGGAGCGCGGCCAAAAAAAGCAAATGATCAATCCCGCTCCAAATGTGCTCCACGCCCAGACAAAAGAACGCCCCAAAAGAGGGTCGCTGCTCCGGGGCGGAAACCTTAGTGGGCGGGGAAGAAATCGCGCCGGAGTGAGACCCCGGAGCGGCGACAGGCGCCGGCGTCGGAGTAGGTAAAGAAATGCTCGTCGTCGTAGGTGCGGCGATCGATACCGTCATCTGAAGCCGGGAGGGCGAAAACATCGCGGCGCCCAGCGGCCCAACGGATTCGTCGTGAACAATCACGATGCCGTTGCTCAGGTCCGGGATGGTTTCATAGCACACCGCTTTGATCTCCAACTTCCCTGGTACCGGACGAGGATAAATAATCGTGAGACTAATCTCCATGCCCTCGGAGAGGCTTCGGGCACTTTTCGCGTTCAACGGCGCGCCACCGTTTGTCAGCTCGAAGAAACGGCGCGCGACCGCGACGGGCTCCTCGACCCCGGCCTCTGGGCCGTGGGATTTGAGGCGAGTTGCGATTTCATCCTCGGTCAATCCCGTGCCAGCCAGGAGCTGCCGCATCGCGTCGTTCCCAAGGGTGGAAACGAGTTCGAGGCGATCGGAATAGAGCGTGATCCGGGACGATAAATCGAAGGGCTCGTGCGCATCGGTGCGCGAGACGGCCCAGCCGCAAGCGATGAACCCGGCGATGACGCGAACGAACAGACGCCAAATCGGGAAGCGCATGGTATTAATTTTTTGGAGACGGCGTAACCTCCGCCACGCAACGGAAACCGTAATAAGGCAAGAGGAGGTCCTCGCCGGAATCGTGGCGAAAGGTGGAATTCACGTGGTCGGCGGTGTTGTTCCACGCGCCGCCGCGCAAGACGCGTGAGCCGGAGGACGACTTAACCGGACCGGTGGGATCGGTCTGAGGTTCGCCTGCATACGGATCAAACGGATCCTGGCACCATTCCCAGACATTGCCGTACAGGTCGTAAATCCCCCAGGCGTTCGGCTTCTTGCCACCCACCGCGTGGGTTCGGTTGTCCGCGTTGCCGCCGTACCAAGCATAGTTGTCCAAAGACTCGCCGTCCCCGAAGTGGACCGGCCCCGTTGTGCCCGCACGGCAGGCGTATTCCCACTCGGCTTCGGTTGGCAAACGGAAGGAGTGACCGGGCACCTTTTGGTTGAGCTGAGCCAGAAAACTCTGGCAGAGCAGCCAACTGACATTCTCCACCGGATGTTCCAGCGCATCCGGGATCTGTGGGGCGGTTTTGAATACGCTCAGGTTGTGGCTCATCAACGCGACCCACTGCTTTTGGGTCACTTCGTATTTGCCGAGATAATACGGTCGGGTGATGGTCACCTCATGCGCCGGTTTTTCGTCGAGCGCAGGGCCTTGGTCCGAGCCCATCGTAAACCTGCCGGGGCGGATCAGGACAAACTCCATCCGCACGCCCTCGGCGAGTTCAACCACCAGATTTTCCTTCGGCGACGGCAAAGCCTCAATTTTACGGCGGACAGGGAGATTCTGCGCGTCGGCGGGAGCGAGTTTTTCGACCTCGGCGAGCAAGAACTCGGCATAATATTTGTTCCCCTCCGCGATGGCAGCGTCCAATCGGGTGAGGAGCGCAGTTCGGGAATCCGGCTCCGCCTTTGGAAGCGGCGTTGTCGCTGCCGGACGCACCGCCCCATTCCCGCCCGATTCGGTCTCCGTCGCCGAGCCGCTCGTCTCGCCCAGTAGCATCGCGCAACGCAGACCGTATTCGTTGACTCGGTACTCCGGTGGACTGAATCCACGGTCGGAGGAGCGTAGATTGTCGCTCACGTAAAGCCACGCGCCGCCGCGAATCGTGCGGCGGTCGCCGGACGTCGCTCCTGTGGGATCGGTCACGTCACCGCTGGTGTAGGATTCGGAGTACCAATCGGCGCACCACTCGAAGACATTGCCGTGCATGTCGTAGAGCCCCCAGGGGTTGGGCTTCTTTTGGCCCACCGGATGGGTCTTGAGCTCGGAGTTCGAGGCAAACCAAGCGTACTCGTCCAACTTGCTTTCATCGTCGCCAAAGCTGAAGGTCGTAGTGGTGCCGGCACGACAGGCATACTCCCACTGGGCCTCGGTCGGCAGCGCAAAGTTGCGTCCGGTTTTTTTCCGCAACGCCGCGATGAAGCGCTGGCAATCCTCCCAGCTGACGTTCTCCACCGGCAGATTTGGGCCCTTGAATTGGCTCGGGTTTTCGCCCAGGACTTTCTCCCACTGCTCCTGCGTGATCTCGTATTTACCGAGGTAATACGGACGGGTCAGCGTCACTCGGTGAACCGGACTCTCGTCGTAGTCGTTGTGATCCGATCCCATCTGGAAAGAACCGGCGTGAATCAGGACAAGCTCCAGTTTAACGCCGTCACCGAGGTCGATTGTTTCGGTCGCGTTCAACTCGGTCGGTTTGGCGGTTTGTCCGTCCACCCGCCAGAGGGAGAGCGCGGTAAAAAAGAAAACCAGGAACGCGAAAGAAAAGGACGGTTTCCAGCAGGTCATTTTTCTAGAGCGGAACGGGTTTAATTGGGTTTGGGCTTGGTGTGGGTCGACTCGGATCCGACGCTCGCCAGCTCTTCAAGGCCGCGCTCGCGGAGAGGACCCTCGGGGAATACGGCGGCCCAGGCCAAAGCGCCCGCGTAGTCGCGCGCGGCCCATTGGCGCAGCACCTCGAGCGTGGCTTCAACCTTCACGCTGCTGTCTGGCCTCATTTGCTCGGTCACCATCCGAGCGGCGACGGACGGTGTGATTTGGGAAACCGCCGAGGCAATTCCTTTGATAATATGATCCCGGCGAGACTCCTCGTCGGGCGGCAACGCGCTGGCCCATACAAACGCTTTCACCAGATCCGCGTTTGCCCACTGTTTGGCCAACCGCTCCAGCGTTTCGTTTTCCGCCGATTCATTGGCCATCAAACCGAGTTCCAGGTTCCACGCCGCGGTCATGGCTTTTGCGGGATTCTTTTCCGCGACCACAAGGCAGACGCGTTCCGCCGCTTCTTTCCTTTCATGTTTTTCGCCCATCTGACTCACCTTGCTCAAAGCCGCGTCCGGATCTTTCGCCGCCAGTTCTTTCAACTGCCGCAGCTCCTTGGCCCAACTGTCTTCGAACTCGGGCACTCGGTCCTCCCTCTTATCGGCCGGCAGAGGAATCGCACGCGGGGCGCGTGAATCCCGCGCATTCGTTGGTGAAACCACCACCGTATTCTCGCCGTTGCTGGGCGCTAGGGCAGGCCGCGCTGCCGGAGGGCGGGCCGGCCTGGCCACCTGATATACAATCAAGCCAATAAGCAACAGGGCGACGCCCAATGATATTTTTCCGAGGTTCTTCAAAGGATATGAGATATTACGATTCGAATCGTCTGGCGGAACGAAACGGGCAAAGGCAAGGGAGGGCAGGCACCGGCCGGCGAAGGGATCAGATTACCAGCGATGCTATCTCAGCTTGATATTTAAATAAACTAAACTTCTCGGAGAGACAAATCACGAACTATTTTGGTTTTCAGAAGAATAGAAATGCGGATACGCCTCTCTGCTTTTATCTACGATTGCGCCGGATGATTTCTACGCCGGGTAACGAGCGTCGGCCCCAATTGCCCCGACTGCCTCTGGTGCACAGGTGCCCTGCGGCGCGGGCGAAGTCGGCTAACGCAAAAGACCGTTCGCTCCTTCGCGAACGGTCTCAGGGACAAAACAGAGCGAAGGATTTCGCGCCGTTCAGTACTTATTTGCCAATATAAAAACTCACGTGATGCGACTGCATATAGCCTTTGATCGAAAGGCAATTCCGGTAATAGCGGTCGTTGCGCAAGGTTGGGCGGGTGTTGGAAGTGCCCGGAGGCGTAAGGACGTAGAGTTTGTTATTCGCGGCGTTGCTCACCACGACTTCTTCGCGCCAATCGCCCATGATATCGCCGTAGAAGAGGGGCGCGCCTCGATCTTCTGTCACCGCGTCAGAGGCGTAGTCGGTGATGGTGTACAGACGATCGACCCAACGTCCGGCGGTACCGGCATTGGGATGATATTTCTCGATTTTGCCATCGTTATAACTTTCGGCCAGATCGTCGGTGTCCCACCAGAGGCGGAGGCTCGGCCAGGGAGAGTTCGCTACGGGGCAAAGACGGGTATTCGTCCGGGCATTATAGACTCCGTCGAACGAATACACCTCCCAACCTGGCTTGCTCGGATCGATATCGCCGGTGTCGGCGCGACCGATGTCTGCCACTGCGCCGGAGTGTTTCCACAGGAACGCACCGGTGCCGGCATCATAATAAAATTCGCGCAGACCGCTGGGATTGACCTGCTGGACGCCGTAGCCTTGAAGGCCGTGGCGAGTGGGATCGATTTTAGCGATATGGAAACGGTCGCCGTGGATCACGCCGGGTAAGGTGTAAAGGATTTTGCCATTCGTGCCGTCAAGCGCACCACCGATATGACAAACATCATCGATCCCGTCGCCGTTCACGTCGACAATACGCATCTGGTGAGAGCGCGCGAAGTTGAAGATCGTTTTCCACTTCAGGACCAAAGAACCACCGGTCCACGTATAGACCATCTGCATTTGATTGAAGGATTTGTCGGGATTGCGGTTTTGCCCGAAGAATACGATTCCGCAATTACCACAGCCCAGCCATCCCGAGAGTGAACCGATGGCGGCGAAGTCTTGGGGGACCGCCGCGTAATTCAGCAGTTTGCCCGTGGCGCCATCGAGCACACCGATCCATTGTTTGACGTTGCTCAAATTGGTCCAGACTTGGCCATCGCCGAACTTCACGCCGTTGGCGATTTTGATGATGACCTCGGATTTGCCGTCTCCATTTAGATCATACATCGTGACCCCGTCATTGTGACCGACGTCGATCGTGGCGGAACCAGGGCTAATATTATCTTGGTTCGCGCTGTTTGGACCAAAGTTTACCTGCCACATGAACGTGCCGTCGTTCTTATAGGCTTCGATTCTTTGTGGGTTTTCTTGACGATCGATCAGGTAATCCATTTTGCCGTCGCCATTCAGGTCTCCGACCCAAGCGAAATGGATCGGACCGCCGTTACGAATCGGAACAGTGAAGCTCGCCCGGGCTCCACTGGTTAATATTAGCGCTCCAGCAACGAGCGCGCACAAACACTTAGGGCTTGGTAACATACTCACTACTTTTTAATTTTTGGGGTGAATGCGCCCTGGGTAAAAAAGCGCACGAGAAGTGGCATCTGGGGAAAAGAATGCCGCTAGGGGACTATATTCATACACGATTGTACCGCGCTGGCTATCCCGAATTCGAGTGAGTCCAATTTCCCTATAGCTTAGTCGGTTCAGCAGAGCCGCGGCTTCTCTTATATAAGTAGTTAACGACGTATTTTGTATGAAATTCACGAACGTTAGTTCACAAAGCTCCGCTCAAAGGTCTATTGTAGGGGCCGCGTCTAATAAACCACGGGCCTTGCTGGTCTGGACATGAGTTGTAATCGCCCGCCCGTTCAACCGTTGAATGAGATACCATTTGGCACAGGAGAAGATAATGCCTTTATTTTGCGATAAACCAGCCCCCGATGTTTCCCCCATTTTCCTCCTTCAGGCCTTTTTTTCTCCTCCGACTCCGCGTTTTGACCGCAGGATTCTCCCTTGTTTGCCTCGGCGAGGCGGTTCAGGCGGCGAACCAGGTGGTCGACACCAGCACCGAGAAATCGGGTGGTTTTATCAACGGACTCGCTCCCTTTCACACCTGCACCACCTATAAAAACAACGAGGGAGTGGCGACCCAACTGGACGGCCAGCCCTGTATAAAATTCGCCTGGCATGAGGCCGGTTACGACGGAACGCGGGTGGGGCGTGGTACGGAGGCATGCAGCAGTCTCGCGATCCAAAAAGAGGGTTGGTATGGCTTTTATATTTATCTCCCCGATCCGGGCTACCCTAAGGACAAAGAGGCGGGCGTCGCGCAATGGTTTGCGAACAACTCCGCCTGTAGCTCCTGGGCAGGGATGCTGATCATGCTCAATAACGACCTTAAAATTTCCCACCGGCGGGCCTGCGTCACGCCCACTGACGCCGTGATCTACCCCAATTTCCCGAGAAATCGCTGGGTCTCTATCGTTACCCATTTCGTCGTTTCTCACCTCAAAGCCGGGCAATTTGAAATTTTCATCGATGGGGTGAGCAAATATCGCGCAACCGGGATTGATTTTGGTTTCGACACTTGGACCACCGACGACGCGTTGCAGGCGCCGAATAATATTGGGCTGAAATTTGGCCAATATGATTACGATGAAGGCAACTTTACGCCCAATGAAGTCAGGACTTCTTATTATACGAATGTCACTCAAATCATTGGAAATCCTCCCGGCGCTCTTGATTATATTCGGTTTCCGATCCCGGTCTCTTCGCGCGCCAATGCCTCCCAGCTGATCAATATCTCCACCCGATCCTTTGCGGGCGCGGGGAGCAGCACGCAGATTGCCGGCTTTATCATCGATGGAACGGCCGACCGCAAAGTGCTGATCCGCGCGGGCGGCCCCTATTTGACGCAGTATGGAGTGAGCGGCGTCTTGGCCGACCCCGTACTTACGCTTTACGACGGAACTGTTTCTCTAGCCAGTAACGACGACTGGGGCAGCGACAGCCTGAATATTATCTCGGCCTCGACCAAGGCCGGCGTGGTGCCGTTCTCGACTGGAAGCAAAGACGCGGCTCTGGTCGCGACCCTCCATCCTGGGCATCCCTACACCGCGCTGGTCACCGGCAAAGGAAACGCAACCGGTGTGGCGATCGCCGAAGTCTACGATATCGACGACGGCTCTGCTTCAAGCCTGTCCAATATCTCCACCCGGTCGTTTGTCGGCACGGGCTCGGCTATTCAAATCGCCGGGTTTATCCTTCACGGGCCGGCGCCCCGGAAAGTGTTGATTCGCGGTGGCGGTCCTTATCTCAGTCAATATGGAGTGGATAATGTGCTCGCAGACCCCGTGCTCACCGTCTTCAAGGGCCAAACCCAAATCGCGCAGAATGACGATTGGTCTTCCGTAAGCGAAGAGGTCGATGCGGCTCAGAAAAGTGTCGGCGTGGTGAGCTTTGCTCCCGGCAGCAAAGACTCCGCCCTGGTCCTCACGCTCGATCCGGATCAGCCGTACACCGTGCAGGTCGCCGGTAAAAATGGAGGCTCCGGAAACGCGTTGGTCGAGGCATTCGCCCTTCCTTAAACGCAACCGCGCGGTGCGCACGGCTTGCCGGGGCGAGAAAGAGCCATTCGTGGTTCCGCCCCCCAACGCCACGTCTTCGCTGTCGAGGATCGGATCTATCGGCTCAGGCGCTTTGCGCACCGGGGCCGGCCCGGATTCGTTCCCTGCCTCCGGCCCCGAGGAATCGAAGGGCGGCGAATGTAGGGACTATCTGGTTACGGGAGAAATCGCCGCCGGCGCGGTGAGCGAATCACCGGAGCGTTCGATTCGCTTTGATCGACGATACAGCGTCGCGCCCACCACGAAGACCGTGCCTCCGCAGAAGACAAAGCATCCGCGTCCTATCGCGCCGTTGGGAATGAGCGTGAGCAGCAACATGAAAGCGCCATAGATCAAGCATAGTCCGCCCAACAAGCGATAAAGCGAGGTCTGCACGCCGGCGCCCACGTGGTCGTCTACCGGGGTCCGAAGGCGCTGAGCAAATTCCTCCACGCGAGCGCGATGTTCAGGAGAACTCGAAGAATAAAAACGGCTGGTGAAAAAGAACCAAACCACCCCCACACCGGTGGTGCCGAAAGCCGTGGCACCGAGCAGAAGATCGGTCGCCTCACTTTTCGAAAGCGGCGTAGTCCAACCCATGATACGTTGGAAGAAGGCCGGTTCGATCACTCGGCCGAGAATGAGCGACGATAAACCCGCCACCACCGCCGTGCTCCAAGCGGACCAAGAGGGCGTGCGGAGGAAAAACATTCCCAGGACCAAGGGTAGGGCGAGCGGGATCAGAAGATTCGCCGCCAGTTGGTTCACCAAATCAAACAGTCCAAGGGTTCGAAACGCATTCACCAAGAGCGCGCAGATCAAAATAATCAGGCCAAAAACCAAGGTGCAAATTTTGCCCACCTTCAGTAGTTGTTTTTCGGATGCAGCAGGCCGGATCATGGGCTTGTAGAAACTGCGGACGAACACGCCCACGCCTTTGTTCAATCCCGCGTCCGCTTGGGTCAGCGTCGCTCCGAACATCGCGGACAACAACAACCCCAGCAACCCCTGTGGCATCACATCCATCGCGACCGAAACGAAGGCCGCTTCATGGGCTTGTTTCAGGTTGGGAAATTCGGTCGCCAGATTTGGATGCAGAATCGTCGCCGCCAAGGAGGGAATGAACCAAATGAGCGGTCCGATCAACGTGCCGAAGATAGGGATCAAGACCATTCTGCGCGCGTCGCGATCGCTTCGGGTCATAAGGTACATCGCGGAATTTTCCATGCTATTGGCGTCGGAAAACTTGAACCACAGCTGAGCCAGCACCCACACGGCGATGATCTGTGGCCGCGCGAGTTCGGTCCAATGGAAGTGCGAGGCCGGGACCTTTTCTATCAACCCTTTCAGCCCGCCAATGTCGGGCCGCATCAAAACCAAAACGGCCACGCAAACGGTGATGGTCATGACCAGGAATGCTTGGACAAAATCACTGGCCAGTACCGCCCAGGCCCCGCCGGTAAACGCCACCAGCGTCACGACTATACCCTGGATAATAAGGACGGTGTTCATATCGACGCGAAAGACCGAGGACATGAATACGCCAATCGCGTTTAATCCCACGCCGGCGAAAAACAGGAGCAGCGGCAGCCTGCACCAAGTGTAGAACTGTTCGGTCATCGGTCCGAAGCGGAGCCGAACCGCTTCCACCCAGGTGACCACGCGCATGCGCCGGAATTTTAGGCAGGTGTAGCCAAAGACCACGACCAGTCCGAGCAGCGAAGTATAATAAACCAACAAGACCAGCGTGCCTGTCTCGTAAACTTTTCCGGCCGCTCCGGTGAAGGTCCAGGCGCTGAAACTGTAGATCCAGGTCGAAGCGCCGGTGATCCACCACGGCATGGCCCCGCCGGCTCGAAAATAGTCCGAGGTGTTTTTGCTCATGCGCCGGAACACGACGCCGATCGCGAGCATGAACAGGAGATAAAAACCGATGATGAAGTAGTCGTACAAACTAATCATGGGACCTGGCGGGTGCGGCTTGCTTGCTCGTTTCGGGTGGTACGAATTGACGTCACGGTCCAAGGCGCGAGCGATCGCTCGATTTGAAATCGGCCGTTTGCATCCGCGGTAAAGCGCTCCTTGGCCGTGGCGTTCGCCGCTTCGCGCAGCTGGCGCGTTTGCTCGCGCGAAAGAGGATCCGGCTGGCCCATTCGTTTCCAGGCGGTGACTGCGTCGCCCGCTCCGAGAGCCAGGGTTTCCAGGATCACGGTTTCGTAGGGGTGTAAGCCATACAACTCGATCCACAACGATTCTGGCCGGCCGAGGGCCAGGGTCTCCTCCGCCTTGCCGCGGGTCTCGAACGACGCCGGAACGGTCAACGGCATCTCGGGGGGATAATGATAAGCGAGCGCCGCGACCTCCCCCGTTTCTGAGTGCCGCGTCACCACTCCGCCGATACGCTGCTCCAGACAGCGGTCGCCCAAAGTCGCCAGGAATCGATAGGCGTGAAACGTCGGTTTCACGATACCCTGGTAGTTGATCATGCCGAAGCCGCCGTGAAACGCGGTGTCGCCCGCGCCGTTTTCCTCAAAAACGTCGGTGAAAGTCCAATACGCCAAGGAGTCGACCCACCCGATGGATTCGAGGTTGGCTTTCACCACATAGGTGGCGGCCTGCAGGTAATCGTGGGTAAAATCGCGCGGGGACGAACTCGAATTCCACTCCGTGAGGTGAAGTTCGGCCCGCGGAAAAGGACTCTTCTCGACCATCCGGCGGACGAGTTCCAAATCGGACCGGGTCGCATTCACTCCCCGCGTCAACTTCCGACCCGTGCCGTGCTCGTCCAAAGCCCAATCGGTCGGGTAGGGGTGAACCGAAACAAAATCGACGGGGAGGCGTTCGCGTTCGCAAAAGGCCAAAAACTCCTCAAGCCAGACCGGCTGCCATTTCAGGGCGTCGAGATCGGCGGCGGTCGTGACCAATTTGTGCTGGCTCAAATCTTCGGTTTCGCCCGCGAAGCGCGAATCGGGCACGAAGTTGCTCGTCGCCGGACCGCCCACCCGCAGACGCGGGTCGACCGACTTGATCGTTTCGACCGAGACGCGATAGAGCTCAAAATACTGGCTCTTTGTTCCGCGGAAAAACGGATTGAGATTGGGCTCATTCCAAACTTCGAAATACCACGTCACCACTTCTTCGATACCAAAACGCGTCACGCAATGGCGAACCAGACGCTGCACTAACTCGCTCCACTTGGCGTAGTCTTTCGGCGGAGACCCGTTGGCCTGCCACCAGAACACCGTGCCTTTCTCCGTCGCCAGGTCTCCCGGGCAAAAACCGAGTTCAACAAACGGTTTTACGCCAATCGCGAGCAGCCGATCGAAGAGTTCGTCGACGTATTGAAAATTCCAGATCTCCCGGCCCTCCTCGACACGATAAACAAACATGTCGTCGTGAAACAATCCGTGGAATCGCACGTAACGGAAGCCACAGTTTTCCTGGACAAGTTTCAAATGTTCGAGCCAGGTTGCGCGCAGGCCCTCGGCGGCCCGGCCAGCGCCCACGCAGACCTTCCAAAATGGATGCAAAGGTTTCCCGACCGCGCGGGCGTCAGCAATTAACTCGATAGGCATGATGGAGGGTGTGTCGCGGCCCAAGGGGCAGAGGCGGACACGACGGAGGAAGGTTTAAACGCGTTCGCGCTGATTTCTACTCCTTCAGCCCTCAACGGTTGAATTCCGCGTCCCACTGCGAGTGCCCTAGCGAACGAAAAGGGCGGGCGCCGCGAGGAAACGCCTGCGCCTTTCACCGCAGACACGACCGACTCATTCGGCGAAAACGACGAACGTTTCGGTCGCTCAGATCTCCGCTTCCACGTAAGCCCGAAGACCGCTGAGATTGAGCAGGTGAACCTCCGGCCCCTCAACGCGGATCAGCGCTTCGTCGCGGAAACGAGCGAAGGTGCGGGAGAGCGTTTCGCTCGTCACTCCGAGTTGGCCCGCGAGATTTTTCTTCGTGACTGGCAACTTAAATGAAGCCGCGTTCGGCGGAGCATGGCGCAGCAACCAGTCCGCCAAGCGACCTTCAATCAGCCGGCCTTTATAGTCCTGCAGGGTCTGAACCAGGTGCTTCAAATGCAGGCTCATCGAGGCCAGCATATGGAGCGACAATTCGGGGTTGCGATAGATAAGGTCGCGAAATCCCGCGCGCTGAACCACAATCACGCTGGTGGGCTCAAGCGCGATACCGTTGGCTGGATACGCATCGACCGTTGCTAATGTCACCTCGGCGAAACTCTCCGGAGGGCGGAAAACACAGATGATCTGCTCGCGGCCGTCCGGAGTGATCTTAAACACACTGACCGCGCCTGATTGGAGAACATAGAAACCCTCCGCTTTGTCGCCCTCCCGAAATAACATTTGGTCTTTTTCCAGCGTTCGCACCGAGCATACATCAGCCACGGCCTCTAAGTTTTCTTTCGAGAGACTCGCAAACATCCGACTCTGCCGAAGCGTGCCAAGCAGGGCGGTGCGGCGGTGGGTCCGGAGGGTATCGAGGTCGGCAGGCATCGCCTGCAATTTTGGTTGCGGCGGCGGATTCGAAGCAAGGCAATAGCCGCAACCACCTGCCCCTGTCTTATGATGAATCCTCCGCTTGCTCTCGAACTCGACGTGCGTCCGCTTCTCGCCACCGGCCATCCCCCTTTGCCGGCGATCCTCAACGCCGTGAATCGACTCGAACCCAGGCAGCCCTTGCGCCTGATCGCCCCTTTTCAGCCCGTTCCGCTTTACAAGGTTCTCCAAGAGCGTGGATACACGCCGGAAGAAACCCAGCGGGCCGATGGAGCTTGGGAAATAGTATTCCGGCCAACTGAAACAGGAGAGTAATTTTCGCCTCCTCAAGCGGTCAAAGCGCCGATTTATAATAAATGATATATTCGTACGAAGTTGAATCTCCACGGGTAGGGCGAACCGCTTGGCGCGCTATAACCTTGGCGACGGCAGGTCCCCGGTGTGCCGCGGTGAATGCGGCTCGGCCGGGATGCCTCGTCCTACCTTCCGAATGATTTTTGCGCTAAAGGGGCGATCTAAACACACCACGTGCGGCAAAGTTCGATGCGGGACTTAGGCCGCCCCTTCAGGGCTTTTGGTATTTAATAATTGGATACTCAGGGCATTGCCCTGGGCTACCTTGAGGCGCGCCGATGGCGCTTCGGAAGGATAAGAGGCGTGCTGTTCCAAGGGTGGGGCGAACCGGCCCGGTGAGCCGAGTTGAATACGGCTCGGCCGGCACGCCGCGCTCTACCTTGAGAACCGCTTTGTCTCGTTTTCCCGGGCTTCCGTAAGAATAAGAGAGCGAGAACGATTCGATCCGCAGGGGAGTCGAGACGGCCTCACGTTCTACTTGGGGTCGCGCCTCCCCCCCGGTGCCTTTGCATCAAGGGCCAACGGCCCGAACCAAGCCAGCCCAGGCCAACGGCCTGGGGACCGGGTTGGATCACATCATAAGCCCTGAAGGGGCGACTAAACCAACCACGACCGCCAAAAATTCGCCGCGAGAAATTTAGGCCGTCCTCTCCAGGGATTTTGGTATTTAAAAATCAAATACTCAGGGCATTGCCCTGGGCTACCTTGAGGCGCGCTGTTGGCGCTTCGGAAGGATAGGTGGTGTGCCGTTCTGAGGGTGGGGCGAATCGTCCCCGGTGAGCCGCTTTCATCACTGCGCGGCGTGGCCCGTCGCCCTTCCTTCGAAACTGAATAAAATCGAGGGTAGGGCACGGCCTTTTTTTCAAACTCACTCGGTCGCCGCGCGATTCAACGCCGCGATCACTTCGTCGATTTTCCAACCGTTCCCGCGCCAAAGTTCGATCACGCGTCCATCGCGGCCGATCAAGGCGGTGCAGAGGGTATGATCGAGGGTCACGCCATTGCGTTGGGCAAAGACGGAAAACGCCTGCGTGAGCGTGTTGACCTCTGCTTTTTCACCGGTCGCGAACTGCCAATAGGCCGGATCTGCCCCGACGGCTGCTCCGTAGGCCTTGAGGATCTCGGGGCGATCGAACTCCGGATCAATCGTGATGCTCAACAGGTGCGCGCTGCGCGCGAGGCGCGGATCGGCGCGGATCACTTTCTGCAGCGCACTAAAGCGCAGGGCCATCGCGGGGCAATATTCCGGGACGGGGCAGCGCGAGAATATAAAGGTCAACACGGTCACGCGACCCGAGAGCTGCGCGGTGGTGAAGGCCCGACCATCTTGATCCAGTAGGGAAAAACTGGGTACAGGATCGCCTTCGCGCACCCGGGGAATCGATTTGACCGGGGGAGTCGCGCCGTCCGGTGCATCGACCCGACCAAGGACCACGAAGTCGGCGGCGCTTGACGCGGTTTCGCTGACCCGAAAATGAAATTTCACTTTGTCGCCCACGACCAAAGTCACGGCTTCGGTTGGATTCGACAGGGTAAAACCCATGGTCATGGCCGGCATGAAGCCCGGGATATCTTCGTGACTGATCACAACGCGTCCGTTTTTGAGCGGAGCGCGTACCACGCCCGTCACGTCGAACACGCGTTCGGCGGCGCCGAGGGAAATCGTGAAGACCGCAGCCGCGGTGCTGGCGAGGAAGAGGAAAGACCGGAGGTGCATGCCCCCACTATGCCGGAGCTTCGCGCCCGCCGCCTTGATGCCGATCAAGTCGGCCCGGTTTTGCCGGCCTTGGAGAATTCTCGATCGGCTTGATGTGAATCAAAGCGGAGTCGGCCCTTCACCGCTATTCTCCACGGCATCCTTATGAAACCCACGTCTCGAATTCTCCTTATTACTGCGACTCTCGGCGCGCTCCTTTTGAGCGGTTGCGGCCAGGCCGACAAAAGCACTGCGGCTCCGGCACAATCGTCGCCGTCGCCGTCGGCGACGACGCCTGCGGCGAGCAAGCCAGCGACCGGTCGTGCCATCGCCATCACGGCGAACGACGCGATGAAGTTCAACTTGGTCGAAATCCGCGCCAAGCCAGGCGAGGCGCTTGCGGTCACTCTGACCAACGAAGGCACGGTCCCGAAGTTTTCCATGGGACACAATTGGGTCCTCGTCGCGGCTGGAGTGGATCTCAACGCGTTTGCCGGTGATGCGGCAATGGCGGCAGCCACGGAGTACGTGCCTACTTCCTTCAAGGACCAGGTGCTCGCCTCGACCAAACTCCTCGGACCGAAGGAATCCGACACCGCTCTGTTCTACGCTCCGAAACAGCCGGGCCACTACGTCTTCTTCTGCTCTTTTCCCGGCCATATGCAGGTCGGGATGAAGGGCGAGTTGATTGTCGAATAACCCTCAGCCGCAAAACCATGAAATCACTCCGCCTCTTTATTGCGCCCGCGACCTGCGTCGTGTGGCTTCTGGTGCTCGCCGGATGCAATCCTCCCGGCAAAACCGCCACCGCAGCGTCAGGCGGGAAAAGCGCTGACGCAAATTCGGCTGCGGCCCGCACCTGGGTCGCTCCTGGAGAAAAAGACGAATATTATCTCTTTTATTCGGGCGGACATTCCGGCCAGGTCTACGTCGCAGGCATTCCGTCGATGCGCCATATCTCGACCATCCCGGTCTTCGCCAAGTACCCAGCGACCGGATACGGGTTCGACGACGAATCGAAGGCCCTGCTCGGCGCCTACACCTGGGGCGATGTCCACCATCCCGGATTGTCCAAGACCGACGGCCTCTATGACGGACGTTGGCTCTTCGTGAATGACAATGCCAACAATCGGATCGCTCGGATCGATCTCCGCGACTTCAAGACGAAACAGATTCTTGGTCCGATCCCCAACTCGATGGGCAACCACGGATCCTCGTTTGTGACGGACAACAGTGAATACGTTCTCGTTGCCACGCGTTTCTCCGTTCCATTGCCGAAAGGTCGTTACGCAGATCCCGCGGATTACGAGAAGGAGTTCAATGGCTCGGTCAGCGGCATTCGGGTCGATCCCAAAACAGGAACCATGAGTGTCGGTTGGCAGATTATCACGCCCCCGATCGATTTCGACCTCGGTTCCACCGGCAAGGGCCCGAGCGATGGCTGGGCATTCTGGACTTCATATAACACCGAGATGGCCCACGACACGCTCGAGGTGAATTCCACTCAGAAGGACCGCGATTACGGCGCCATCGTCAATTGGCGTGCGGCCGAGAAGGCGGTGAAAGAAGGGCGCGCGACCCTGCTCGACGGCGTACCGATGATCGACCCGGCAAAAGTGCCCGGCGTTTTATATTATCTCCCTATCCCTAAATCACCGCACGGGATCGACACCGATCCGTCCGGCCGTTGGCTGGTCGCTTCGGGTAAGCTGCAGCCCGTGGTTTCGGTTTTTGATTTCACGAAAATCCAGGCCGCGATCGAAAAGAAGGATTTCGAAGGCGAGTTTCGCGGCGTGCCGGTAATTCGTCACGATGCCGTGCTCGAGGGCGAAGTTCCGATCGGACTTGGCCCTCTCCACACGCAATACGATGGAAAGGGCAACGCCTATACCTCGCTCTATATTGAGTCGGCCGTGGCGAAATGGAAAATGCCACCATGGTCTGAGGAGGAGAAAAAAGACCTCAACAAGGTGATCCTCGATAAGATCGCGGTGCATTATAATATCGGTCACCTGGTGGTGGGCGGCAGTGACACGAAACAGCCCTATGGCAAGTACCTGGTCGCGATGAATAAATTGTCCAAAGGTCGGCATATCTCCGTCGGTCCATCGCAGCCCGAGTCGAGTCAGTTGATCGATATCACCGGGCAGAAGATGGAGATGATTTATGAAACTTATACCGAGCCTGAGCCGCACTTCGCGCAGATCCTCAAGGCCGACGCGATCAAACCTATTGAAGTCTACCCGAAGGCGGAGAATGACAATCCGGACGCGGTTTGGGATGCCAAGGACACCAAGGTCACCCGCACCGGAAATGTCGTCGACGTGAAGATGATCGCGATCCGCAGCCGCTTCATTCCCGACCGCATCGACGCACAAGAGGGCGACGAACTCGTGATCCACGTGACGAACGTCGAGCAGACTCCGGACATGATTCACGGCCTCGGTTTGGTCGAGCAGGACGTCAATATCGTGATCGACCCCGGCGAAACCAAGACGGTGCGTCTGAAGATGAAAAAGCCCGGGGTGTTTCCTTTCTACTGCACCAACTTTTGCTCCGCGCTCCACCAGGAGATGCAGGGTTACCTCGCAGTGAAACCCGCTGCTTTAGCGAGCAAGTGATTCATCGGTAATAAACCAGCGCGGCAGAGGCGCTCCTTCTGCCGCGCTCTTCCCCGGCCCCTCGGGGCCCCACGACTGTGAACGAACTCTTCCGCCTCGAATACCGGTTTCTCGGTCGGTCACTGAACCTCACCTCACGCCTGCTGCTGGTCGCAGCGGCTGTTTCCGTGATCACCGCGATTTTTCTTCCTCTCTGGCAAATTCGGCTCGTCGCGCCGCAGTACCAAGAGGGCCTCGCGCTGCAGATCTACGCGCACAAACTGGTGGGCGGAAACGGCGGACAAGATTTGGCCGAGATCAACACGCTCAATCATTATATCGGCATGAAGCATCTCGTCGAAGAGGACTTCGTCGAGATGAAGTGGCTCCCGTTCGCCTTCGGATTCTTTGCCTTGCTGGCGCTGCGCGCCGCCGTGATCGGCCGAATGATCAGCTTAATCGATTTGGGTGTTCTCTTTCTCTATTTCAGCGCCTTCTCGCTCGGGAATTTCTATTTCCGACTATATACTTACGGCCACCAACTCGACCCGCACGCGCCGATGCGGATCAAGCCGTTCACTCCGATTTTGCTCGGCAGCCAGCAGATCGCGAATTTCGTGCAAACGAGTTTGCCGCTCTCCGGCGCGGTGTTCCTCTGGCTGTTTCCTCTCTTTGTGACCGCGGCGATTTGGGCCTCGCGAAAGGACACGCCGTGAAGCCTCGTTATCTGCTCTCTCTCTTCGCCGCGCTCGTCCTCCCGTTCTGCGCTCGCAGCGAGACGAGAGGGGACTGGCTGCGAAAAGAAATCTCCAACGCAGCCGACGGAGCCACCCTCCACGTCCCGGCCGGCAACTACGCCGGCCCTTTTGTAGTGAATCGTTCACTACATCTTCTCGGCGACGTCGGAGCGATCCTGTGCGGCGACCGCACGGGTCACGTCGTCGCGATTCGCGCGCCGGACGTGGAACTCGCCGGCTTCGTCGTGCGCGGTTCTGGGCGCAATCTTTCCGAGGACCAAGCCGCCATCCATATCACCGGAGCCCGCGCGCTCATTCGCGACAATCGCGTCTTCGACATGCTGCACGGCATCTACGTGCGCAAGGCGAACGATTGCCGCATTCTCGACAACGTCATCATCGGAGACGGCGCGACGGGCGACCAAATTGCCGATCCGATCGTCGCGGGGCTAAAAGCGAGCGACGTAGCCAGTGGCGAGATCTGCAGCGTGCCGGATCCTCAGGACCGGCGGGGCAATGGGATTCACCTCTGGAATTCGTCGGGACATCTCATCGCCGGCAACGTCGTGCGCGGCACGCGCGACGGGATTTATTTCTCCTTCACCGAACGCACGCTGGTTCGCGGCAACCGGATCGACCAGGTGCGGTATGGGTTGCACTACATGTATTCGAATAATAATACGTTCGAAGGAAACGTATTTTCGGACAACGCGGCGGGCGCGGCGCTGATGTATTCAAGAGGCCTGGTCTTGCGCCAGAATCGCTTTGTTTCGAACCGTAGCCACCGCGCTTACGGACTGCTTCTGCAGTCGATCGACGACACCCGGGTGGAGGAGAACACGATCGAGGGAAACACCCTCGGCCTCTTCCTGGAGAACGGAAATAACAACACGGTGCGAGGGAACCGGATCGTTGGAAACTATGTGGGCCTGCGGGTCAGCGACAGCACGGCGGACAGTCGCTTTTTCGAAAACACGTTTTCCGGCAATATCCATGCTTTGGAGACAAGCGGCGCCAATGTCGCGAATCTTTGGGCGGTGGCGGGCCGCGGGAATCACTGGGATGACGCGGTCACCCTCGATCTCAACCGCGACGGCATTGCCGATGTTCCGCACCGAGAGCCGGATCTTTTTGGCGCTTGGCGCCGCACCTTTCCAGCCATCGGCCTGCTTTCGGCCAGCCCGGGAGAACGCCTCTTGCGCTTCATTCACAGCCGGCTGGCGCTGCCGGGGATTTCCGGAATCACCGATCCGCGTCCCCTCACTTCTGACTTCTCACCGCCATGATCTTTATTCGCGATCTGAAGAAATCCTTTGGCCGGCGCACCGTCGTGGTGGGCCTCGATCTCCAAGCCGAACCCGGCGCGGTCACCTTGCTCGTCGGCGAAAATGGGGCAGGCAAGACGACGACCCTGCGACTGCTCGCCGGCCTCGGGGAGCCCGACAGCGGAATCGTCGCCATTGCGGGTCATGACTTGCGCAAAGCCCGCTCGGCCGCGCTGGCGGAACTGTCCTTTCTCCCCCAAGCTCCACGTTTCCATCCCCGCCTCACCGCGCTGCAGGTCGCGGACTTTTATGCGCGACTGCGCGGGCGTCCGCGAGGCACGGCCGCGCAAGCGTTGGATCAGTGGGGACTCGCGGAGTTTGCCGGGATGCCGACGGGGAAGCTTTCAGGCGGACTCCGGCAGCGGCTGGCGCTCGCAGTTTTCACTCTCGCGGATGCGCCCGTGCTTCTTCTGGACGAACCTGGGCTCAGCCTCGATCCCGCGTGGCGAGAACGGCTGCAGCAGTTTCTCACCAGCGAGGCACGGAGTGGACGAACGGTTCTGGTCGCGACCCATTTGCTCGGGGAATGGGAGGGCCGCGCCGATCGCTGCCTCCTGATGAGCGATGGTAAGTGCGCCGCGGAACTGCCGCCGGACCGCTTGCGCGAAGCATTTTTTCAACGCGGGCCGCTCAGCTCCGACGCCGACCGCCCGTGCATCGCTTGGGTTTAATTTTCACCGAAACCTATCCCGCGTAGACCCGACGTTCTCTCGATTCGCTCAACCCCAACGTATCCGGTGAATAGATACACCGCATTTCCCGCGCCAAAAGCGCCCGCGCGGCCTTTCCGGATTACCCTTACCATGAACTCACCGAAACTTCCTTCTTTCAGTGGTATCGTCCGCGCGGCAGCGGGACGTGAATTTCTCAGTCACCGCCTCAATCGTTTTTTGCACGCGCATATGCTTCTCGTGCTCGCGGCGGGTTGCCTTCCGCTTTTCACCCCGGGCGAGGCTTTCCAGCGCGGGGCGGCGTGGTGGTTGCTCCACGCGGTGCTTTATACCATCTCGCTTTCGACCTTGCTGCTCGGACTCAGTTCGGCGCAAGCGGAAGCGGATGAGTTTACCTGGCTGCTCGGCCAACCGTCTGGGATCGGTTCGTGGCTGGCCGGAAAGGCGCTCGCGCTCGTCGCTCTGGTGGTCGGGGCGGCCGGTGTCCTGGCCCTGCCGGCGCTCTGCGTCGGCGGAGCGTCGCGCGAACTTTTGCTGACCACGGCCGGGGCCGCGGGCGTGAGTGCGGTGTGCGCGCTGCTCGGTCTCGCATTCGGGTTCTGGATACGCGACAGCGTGCGCGGTCTGGTCAGCGCGGTCGCGGCCTGGTTCGTTCTCCTTTTCGGAACGGATCTCGTCCTGCTCGCCGTCGCGGGCGGTTCTGCGACCCAGGCGCATCCCGACTGGTGGGTCGCGGCGCTGATGGTCAATCCGCTCGATGCCTTTCGGGTCACGGTCCTCTTCGCGGTCGAACGCGCAGCCTTCACCAGCTTGGACGCGGGCAGCCTAACCGCGTGGTGGGTGACCCACGCCGGCGCTTGGCTCGGGACCATTTTCGCTCTTTGGGCCGGCGGCTGTGCCACCCTCGCTTGGACGGGTGCCCGGCGCAAAACCGACGCGTAGCGCTTGCCGGCCCGACGACCTGAGCTGAATTTGCCGACGATGAGAGAAATCGAAACCGACGACGACGTGCGCTTGCTGGTCGATGCGTTCTACACCGCGATCCGCGAAGATGAATGGCTCAATCCGATCTTCAGCGACGTGGCGCAGGTCGATTGGAGCCAGCATCTGCCGAAGATGTACGCCTTTTGGAGCGGGCTGATTTTTGGTCGCCCTGGATACACCGGACAACCGTTCGCCGCGCACGTGAAGCTGCCGGTGCAACACGAACACTTTGAACGCTGGCTCACGCTTTTCCAGACCACTGTCGATCGCCACTTCACCGGCCCCGCGGCGAAACGCGCCAAGGACGCTGCCGCCAGCATCGCTCACACTTTCGCGCGGAGAATGGGATTGCTCGAACGGACCGAGGGCCCGCTGCTTTGAGCGAAGGTGATTTCGCGGAGGGGGCGGCTATGTATTCAGCGCTTGGGTACGGACGTCGGCCGCGTCCTTCGTGCGCTCGAAAACGTTTAAGACTCGTCGTCTTACTCGGCTAGTCCCAGTTGATGCCGAGCCTGGGCCGTCAATCGCGAGGGTGTCCATCTCGGCTCAAAGACGAGCTCCACCTTCACGTCCTTCACCCCAGCCAAGGCTCGCACGGCGCTTTCGACCCCACGGTGAATCCAGGCCCCGGATGGACAGGTCGGCGTTGTGAGGGTCATGACGATCTGCACCTGGCCGTCGGCGCACTGGACGCGGTAGATCAGTCCGAGATCCACGATGCTGAGGGCAAATTCCGGATCTAAGATCGAGGCCAGTGCCGCCCAAACCGTGGCCGTTTCAACCGTCGATGGATTCATAGAAAAGTGCGCTAAGCGGGCTTGGCCGGTGCAGGCGGTGTGCGTCGCCACAGATGGCTCAACACGCCTGCCATATCGGCGAGAAAAAAGAGGACACCCGTTCCCAAAATCCACGCCCCGCCGGTGAGCAGGACCGGATTGAGCAGCCAAGTTCCTGCGGCCAAGGGCAGAACGGAGACGCCTTGCAGGCCGAGCGCCCAGCGTTGAAGACGAGGGCGAGAGAGTGCGGTAGCCGAGGGCGTGCGCATCCGTCCGACCTGGGGACCGTAGGCCCGCATCCAGGTGAGAAACGGCACGATTTTGCAGATCATTCCGGCCACGGTCGGGAGCAGACCGCCCAGGAGGAGAATCACGCCGTAAACCAGCGCGCCCAGCCCTCCCGGGGCAGAACCACCCGGTGACGCTGGCCAAACCAAAACCAGCGCGAAGACCCCCGCGATGGGCAAGCCCACGGCGCCACGCACGAAGGCGGATAAACCGGGATCGAGCGGGCGCTTTTTACGAGTGGCGAGCACGCGTCGTAACGCCTCTCCGGATACGAGCATCCCCACCACGATGCACGCTCCAAAGCAGGCCGCCAAAATGCCGGCGTGCCAAATGAGGGAAGGGACGAGTCCGACCAGCCCGAGCTGCGAGCACCACAGACCGCGCCGCACCAGCGGCCAGCTCGGCCCGTCCCCCAGAATGAACATCGGTATCAGTTGGAAGGATACGCCTTGGAGTAGGGTGAGAAAAAAACCGACCAGGCCGAGGTGCGCGTGGGCTCGCAAGAGTCCTAATGGATCGAGCGGAAGGAAATGCCAGAATCGATTCGCGGCTAACACGAGACCGATCGTCACGGTGAGAAACAGCCAACCCGCAGCGAGCAGGAGCGACGTGCCGACCACGCCTTTCCGCGGAGAACGCCGGACCGTTTTCCAGGTGTTGAGGGCGAAGAGAAAAATTCCCGCCGCGAACCCCGTACCGAAGTGACCCAAGAGTTCCATATCCCAGCGCCAAAAGGAGAACACCATGCCCGGGACCGCGATGAGCTGCAGCCAAAAATGCCACCAGCCGCAGCGTTCGCTCCACAAGGTCGATCCGAGCGCAACCGGAGCCAGTTGATAGATCGCGCCCGTCGCGATCGTGACAAAAAATCCCAAGATCCAGGCGTGCGCCAGGGCGACGACGGCCGGCGCCGCATGCGGCAGGGCCAGGAGTCCGGGTGAGACCACCAGCATGGCGGTTGCGCCCGCCAGCCAGGCCAGCCCGAGCCCCATGAAGGCCAGCGGAAGCCGGCCCTGCGCGGCGAGCCAGCTGTCGGAAAGCGGTGGCTGAACGCGTACGGCGGTCGCACCGTCCGACGCGTCACTTGCGGCTGAGAAGGGTGCTCCAGTGACCATCGGGCCGTTGTTTGCAGTCGTGAGAGAAACCGCGCCGTTCTGCTTCGCCGAAGAGGTGGCAGGGTTCCCGATCGGTCACGGCCCGGAGAGACTGGCCCGCGGGCAGGGACTCGAGGGTGTTGAGAATGAGCATCAGCGGTTCCGGGGGTTCGAGTCCGCGTGCATCGATTTCTTGGATACGGTCGCTGGAAAGGGGGAGTTCGGAATTTTTCACTCGAAACGGATCCGGACGTGGTTCGAACGAGGTTGCGGCCAAACGCGTGATCTTGACCTGAAACTCTTCTGGGCCCCGGACAAGGTACTCCCAGGTGAACGCGCCGGAAAATTGCGCCTCGAACTGATAATACAGCGGAACGGGATCGTGGTCGTTGACCAGGACGAAATAGCGGCCGACCGGCAAGTCGACCCAACGTTGAAAGATCTGTGCGTGCTTTACGCGGCAGGGAATTTCCCGCACGTCGAAACGCGCAGGATCAATAGGGACGGAGTTTTGATTCATGTCGAAAAACTCAGGTGGCGGTTTCAGCGCCCAAGGTGAGCAACATCGTGAACGGTCCGGCGCCGGCGCGAACCGCGTGCGGGTGATTTGGGGGCAGGTGCAAGAGCGTTCCGGCGGCGAGGCGCCTCCATTGGTCGGCGAAAAGAAAATCGCCCGAACCCTCGAGCACGTGCACCAGCGCGCGCCGGCGGCTCGTGTGGGTCGTCAGTTCCTGGCCGTCGGCAAAGGTGAAAAGCACGATCCGCAACTCCGCGGTCTGGAGCAGCGTCCGGCTCACGATGCCCGCCGCCGAGACCTGAACGGCATCGGCTAAAGGAAGGACAGCGGCCTCGTCACTTGGCAAAAGCGTGGGTTGACCCATTCAGGCAGTTTACCGAGCCCAGCCGGCGAACGCCTTGACCCAGATCAAACCAGCAGAGAAATGCGCAGCCGCGTAGACGCTTTTAACGCACAATAAACATTATGTCTAATCACGCTCGGGAGAGTTGTCCCTTCTTCGGACCGCTGCGGTTCCGCTGCCAGGATTTTGCCAGCTCCCCGCTCAGCTGGTCTAGCCCGACCGAACTGGCGGTTGACGCCCCGGGCCTGAGATCCACTTACCCTCGATCATGGTGACGACCGGGTTATTCGGAATTCCTTTGTCCCCCGTCTGGAGTTTGAAAGCCAAAACATCAATGGCTGCGCGTCCAATGGAGGCGCCCAGTTCGTCGATTCCGGCCAACTTTGAACTGCGCTCCCGGTTGGTCAGCGCGATCCCGATTGGGCCTCGCGGGTCGAGCTTCAATTCTTTGGCCACGATTTGATAAGTCGGCTCGCCCTCCACAATCAACGCGTCCGGTCGCTCTTTCTCGAACCAACTTTTTAAGCCCCGGAGCGGCTCCTCGTCGTAGAGAAACGGCGTCACCGCCTGCGTTGGTCCGAGGAGATTCTGGATCAAAACCGCGGCGGCAAAAGCGTGATTCACCATCGCAGAAAATCCCAATCGTTGAATCAATCCAATCCGTTGGTATCCCAACGCGGCCATCTCCCTACAGGCCAATCTGACATTGCTGAACTGGTGCGGGACAACCCGATGAAACTCGGGCGAAAGCACCGCATAGGTTGCCGAAACGACCGAAAATTGGCTCCAATCGAGCAGGTTTTCACAACCGATCGGCTTGGCCATCGGCAGAAGCAATATTCCTTCCACGCCTTGGCCGATCAGGGTCCGCTGCAGGACGCGCGGATTGTACGTCAACGGATCAAAATATTTCAAAATAAACCCGTATCCCATTTCCTCCGCGCGTTGTTTCGCGCCCGCCGCCACGTCGCCGTGGTACTCGGAGAATTCGGTTTCTTTTCGCGTCGTTAAGGCATAAATCGCCGATTTAAAGCCCGGTTTCCAGCCCGCGCGCAGATGGCTCATGAGCTTGGAAATTTCCGGATCCGGCCGGTAGCCCATCGCCTTCGCCCCTTCCATCACCTTGGCCCGCGTCTCTGGCGAGATACTCGGGTGCTCGCGCAAAGCCAAGGAAACGGTGGACGTACTGATCCCGAGGTGCTCGGCCACCGTCCGAAGCGTCACACGTGCCCCTCGGCTGCGGGATAATGATTTTTTGGCGCTCACGGCGAGGGTTAACTCAGGGCACCCGTTACGAAGAAGGCCGAGCTGGATGGAGCAAGCTTAAACCCCTTACCGTTCCCCTGACTATATTTTCGTTTTCTCGCCATCCACGCCGCTGGCGCGAAGCTACAGTGCCCGCTGGTTTTTCGGATCGTTCTATAATTAAATCCATCCTACTCTATAGACAAAACGCTCCACCCCTTCCGAGATGGAGCGTTTGATATAAAGCTTTGCCCGCTTCAACGAAGCGTAATCTCATCAATATTCGCTAAATCGTTGCCCGTCGATTTGAACTGGATGATATTCGCCGTTCCCACGTTGAGTTTCACTGGGACGGTCTTTACCGCCCATTTCGACCAGTCGCCAGTCGAGGAAAAGTTGATACTGGTGGTGACTCCATTGACGACCAATTGACCGGTTCGGGCGGCCGGAACACCCAGGGCATAGCGAATTTCCAGGGTCCTGGCCCCGCCTGATTGACCGTCTATTTTTTCGAACGTCAGCGTGCCGGCAGCGGTCGAGAAATTGACATAACCTTTGCCGATAAAATTCACGTTTTTGCTTTCGACCGCAGCTCCGCCGGCAACGACCGCTGATTCGGCTTGGTAGGTCATAGCGACAGGTTTGGGTCCAGGTCCTGGGTTGGTGGGCGAACCGGGAATAGGATTCCGAATATACTCCAGGACGCCGCTCGGATTCCCCACGACTTGCGTCACGTTGGTGTAATACGAAGTCCGCACTTCATTTTTATCAAAATTTCCCGCGTCAAAATCATATTGTCCAAATTTGAGCCCGATGTGAACCGGAGCCTGCAGGGCGTCCGAGGACGTCCATTTATCAAAACCGAAATTGATGTTTTTGGCGTTATAATGACTGACTCCGTCGACAAAAACCTCGAAATGGCCGGCATTCTGGTGGGAAACGACCACGTGCGCGATGATCGAAACCCAACGATTGCGCGGGAAGTTTGGATACACCACCGCCGTGGTGGGCGTGCCGCAATTCCCGCGGTGAGAAATCGTCAGGTCGTTGTTCACCATGTCCAGCATCCCCATCCAGGAGTTGCAGGCCGAGTTATCCGCGAACCATTGGGCAATCCCGGATTTTTTGTTCATCGGGAAGCCCGGATTAGGCAGATAAATATAAAATCCGTACCAGCCTTCCTTCTCGATCGCCAAGGCGCTGCACGCCTCGGTCCCTCTCGCGGTCCGCGTCCCATTGTAGTTCGCCTCGTGCCACTGGAATTTGACGCAGGGTTGCCCGTTGAGCGTGGTCACCACGCCTCGATTGGCGGGGAGTGTGGTGCAGGTCGAGAACGGATCGATCGTTCCGGTCGCAAAGCCACTGGATTTTTCGGTCGAGGTATTCACCACGCGGTTGGTGGCGTGGACGGGAGATACAAGCGCGCAAACGGCAAAAAAAGCGCCGTAGGTAGCGCAGGTCAGATAAGTGGGGGTTTTCACAAGGCTAGTGTTTTGGGGAGGGTTGGTGCTGAACTACTTGCTGCTGCTGCTGACTGGCGGGAACAGAGGATCCGAACGATCAAAACCGGCCTACGGCTAGAAATTCGACGCAGCAGGGGTAAGATGGTGCGGATCCGGGTCCGGTCGGGTGAACCGGAGCACACCTTTATTAGCGGTTGCTCGCTTCTGTACTATAAAAATTCGCTTCAACCGTTGAGTGACCGGGGACTCACCCTCCATCTCGCGGATAGCGTGCCCCCTCGGTCGATAAACGCCACTGCGAGGGCGTGAGGCCGGTCTGCTTTCGAAACCATCGCGTGAAATAAGCCTGGTCGAGCAGGCCGACCAGGGTGGCGGCGCTCGAGATCAAGTGGCCTTGGGCCAGAAGCGTTTTTGCCTTCTTCAACCGCTGCCGGGAGCGGTGCTGCCCCAAGGTCAATCCGGTCTTTTGTTTGAGGAGTCGGTTGAAGTGATCTTCCTGATACCCGCTGCGCTCCACCACCGCTTTCAGGGGTTCGGTCACTTGCATTTGTGCGATCAGTTCGTGTAAAGCGCGGTCGCCGGACCGGCGCATTGTCCGCGGGGGTGCCGCTTCACCTCGGCTGGTTGAGCGAAGGACCACCTGCAGAATTTGGAGGAGGAAAACCGCGCTATCCAAACGTAGTTGGCGATCCCCTACGCTGTGCGCCGTGAGGAGGGACGCCAGCCGTTGGCGTACTTCCATCAGTTCGGAACGTCCAAGGTACGCCCAATCGGCCTTTCGAGCCGTCGGGCGCCGGAGATCGAGATCGATCATCACACAGAGAGGGCGATTTCTCCCGCTCCTGACGAAGGCGTGGGGTACTCGTGGAGGGATGACAAAAACCGCTCCCGGTAGAACCTCCTTTTGGACCAGTCCGATGCGCTGGGTTCCTTGCCCGTCCAAATAGAGCAAGACCTGCGTCCAGGCATGCTCGTGCATCTGCAGTTGGGTGAGTTCGGGCAGGTGGCGGTGAACCGCAAACTGCTTCACGTGCAGCCCTGGGATCTTCAAGTCGGCGCGTTCGATCAGTAAGGAGCGAAATCGTTTTCTCATCTCTCTAGCATTGTCGATTTTGTCCTAATTAACAGCGAAAATGTCCTAACAGGGTCAAGCCCAAAAACGATAGAGTGATCCGATGATTACCCCTCTGCCTCGCCCGCCCGTCGTGCTGGTCACTGGCGCAAGCCGTGGACTCGGCCGGGGTATCGCCCTTGAACTTGCGCGCGCGGGTTATTCCGTGGCCATCAACTACGCGACCAACCGCGGCGCGGCCGAGGAGACCATCGAACTTTGCCGGGCGAACGCTCGCCGGCCCGAGCAACGTTTTCTTCCCTTTGCGGCCGACATCGGCCATCTCGCTCAACGCGACGGATTGATTCCCGCGGTCGTATCGGAGTTCGGCGCCCTCGACGCCTTGGTCAACAACGCCGGCATCGCTCCCCGCCAGCGCAAGGACGTCACCGAGGCGACGGAAGAATCCTTCGCCGAACTGATCCGCATCAACTTGGCCGGGCCGCATTTTCTCACCCAGTCCGCCGCTCGGTACTGGCTTTCGAGCGCTGTGCCGCCCGCGTTGCCCGGCGGCTTCAAGGTGGTTTTTATCACGTCGATTTCGGCGAATACCGCTTCCGTGGCCCGAAGCGAATATTGTATTTCCAAAGCCGGCTTGGCCATGGCGGCGCAGATCTGGGCCGCGCGTCTCGCGGAAGCCGGTATCCAAGTGGTGGAGCTGCGTCCCGGTATCATGGCCACGGATATGACCGCTGGGGTGAAGGAAAAATACGATCCACTCATTACCGAAGGAATGGTGCCGCAACGACGTTGGGGCACGGCCGAAGACGTCGGTTGTGCCACGGCTTCCATCTTGGCCGGACACTTCGCTTTCTCCACCGGCGCGGTCATTCCGGTCGACGGCGGCTTTCACCTGCGACGTCTCTAAAATCCGATGATCCGTATCAACTCCTCCCTGACCGCGGCGTCCCTTCTCAAACCGGTCGATCGGCTTTTTGAGCTGTCGGCCGAGAAGATCTTTTCTCTCCAGAAAAGCTGGGACCCAAGCGGTGGCAGTCCTGTATTCACCCGGGCAGGACGCTACGTTTCCCGCGGCTGGACCGAATGGACTCAAGGCTTTCAATACGGTTCGGCGATCCTTCAGTTTGCCGCAACGGGAGACGAGAAGGCGCTGGCCCTCGGGCGCGACGGCACCCGAAAGTACATGGCGACTCACCTCAGCCACGTCGGAGTTCACGACCACGGTTTCAACAATGTTTCGACCTATGGTAATCTGCTGCAGCTCGCCAAGTCCGGCCAGCTGGCCGCGACGGAAAGTGAAATCGATTTCTACGAGCTGGCCCTCAAAGTCAGCGGCGCGGTCCAGGCCGCGCGCTGGACCGACCTTCCGGGTGGCGATGGCTATATTTATTCCTTCAACGGTCCGCATTCCCTTTTTGCCGACACCGTCCGGTCACTGCGCGCCTTGGCTCTCTCCTATCGCCTAGGGCATGTTTTGATGGGCGAACGCGATCGCAAGATTTCGCTCCTCGGTCGCCTTCTGGTTCACGCGAACACCACCGCACGCTACAATGTTTACTTCGGCGTGGGCCGCGATTTCTACGATATCCCGGGCCGCGTGGCCCACGAATCGATCTTCAACATCAGCGACGGCTCCTACCGCTGTCCCAGTACGCAGCAAGGATACAGCCCTTTCTCGACCTGGACGCGGGGGCTGGCCTGGATTCTCTGCGGCTTCGCCGAACAGCTCGAGTTTTTGGATACAGTCCCGGAGAGCGAGTTCGGTCCGACCGGAAATAAACCGACCATGCTGAACCGCTTTATAAAAGTCGCACAGGTCACGGCTGACTTTTATCTAGACTGGACCCCCACCGACGGGGTCCCGTACTGGGACACGGGCGCGCCCGGCCTGGCTAAACTGGGCAACTACCTTTCGCGCCCGGCCGATCCCTTTAACCATCAAGAGCCGGTCGATAGTTCGGCCGCGGCAATCGCGGCTCAAGGTTTGATCCGCCTTGGCCATTTTCTCAAAACGCACAAAAAAATCGCGGCCGGAAACCGGTATTTGTCCGCTGGATTCACCGTGGCCAAGACGTTGCTGGCCGAGCCCTATTTGTCCACCGCCGCCAAACACCAAGGGCTCCTGCTTCACACCGTTTATCACCGACCCAATGGCTGGGACTATATCCCGAAAGGCCGCAAGGTTCCGTGTGGCGAAGCCTGCATGTGGGGCGACTACCACCTAAGAGAACTCGCGTTGCTGATCAAAACGATGGGCGAAGGGAAAAAACCTTATACGTTTTTCGCGGGAGTGCTTTGATGCCGGCCAACAACACCCCTGGCTTGACCGGGAGGAATCGGCTTGGGGCGGCTCATCCGTCTTGGGTTAAGCGGTCGTCCTATCGTCTTGAATAACCGAACCCTTCTCACTTTCTCATCATGTCTGCACCGCTGAACGACTTTTCCCGGCTCTGTATTCACACCATCACCACAAAGCCGTGGAACGTGGAGGAAGCGATCTCGCATTATGCGGCCGCCGGGGTGAAAGGGATCACAGTCTGGCGACAAGCCTTGGAGGGCCGTTCCTCCCGTGCCGTCCAAAAAACCATCGCGGACCACGGTCTCACCACCGTTTCGCTTTGTCGCGGGGGTTTTTTCCCGGGTACAACGGCGGAGGCCCGGCAGGATGCGATTGACGATAACCGTCGCTGTATCGATCAGGCGGTTGAGCTGGGCGCTCCCCTGATCGTGCTGGTCTGCGGGGCGGTGCCGGGAATGCCGCTGACCGAGGCGCGCGGTCAAATCCAGGACGGCCTAGCGGCGGTCCTTCCGCACGCCGCCGCAGCAAGGATTAAACTCGCGATCGAGCCGTTGCATCCGATGTACGCGAGCAGTCGTTCCGCGGTGAATACCGTCGCTCAAGCTCGTGCGCTCTGCCACGCCCTCCCCTCTCCTTGGCTCGGCATCGCTTTGGACGTGTATCATGTTTGGTGGGACGAAAGTCTCGAAGAGGAAATTAAAGCCTGCGGGAGGGAAAAAACGCTTTTCGCTTTCCACCTTTGCGATTGGCGGACCCCGACGCTCGACCTGTTGAATGACCGCGGCCTGATGGGCGAAGGTTGCATTCCCCTGCGGCAAATCCGCGGTTGGGTCGAGCAAGCTGGTTTTTCCGGTTTCAACGAAGTCGAGATTTTCTCCGAACGACTCTGGGCCTCGGATCAGGCGCAATTTCTTGAAGCGATTAAAACCGCTTACCTGCACCACTGCTAAACCCGAACGTCTCCGTTTCTCATCGCCGGCAAGTCACCACCTCTCCGCGCCGGCCGCCTTCTTTACTCAATTATGAAAGAACATATTGTCGGTATCATCATGAACGGCGTGACCGGCCGGATGGGAACCAATCAGCACTTGGTCCGCTCGATTCTGGCCATTCGCCAACAAGGGGGCGTGCGCCTGCCCAATGGAGACCGGATCATACCCGATCCGATTCTGGTCGGCCGAAATTTGGACAAGCTCGCCGCCCTGGCAAAAACTCACGGTATCAGCCGAGCCACGACAAACCTCGATGCTGCGCTGAAGGATGAGTACAATCAGATCTATTTTGATTCCCAAACGACGGATCGCCGAGCGGAGGGCGTGCGCCAAGCCATCGCGGCCAAAAAAGCGATTTATTGCGAAAAACCGATCGCGACGGATACCGCCACCGCGCTGGCTCTCTATCGGGAATGCACCGCTGCCGGTCTGAAAAATGGCGTGGTCCAGGACAAACTCTGGCTGCCGGGTCTGTTGAAACTGAAATTGTTGATCGATTCCGGCTTCTTTGGAAAAATCCTCTCGGTGCGAGGAGAATTCGGCTATTGGGTATTCGAAGGAGACCTACAACCGGCGCAACGCCCCTCTTGGAATTACCGCAAAGAAGATGGCGGCGGCATCATCATCGATATGCTCTGCCACTGGCGCTACGTGATTGATAATCTTTTTGGAAACGTGCGGAGCGTTTCCTGCCTGGGCGCCACCCACATCGCGGAACGACGGGACGAACAGGACAAGCCCTACCGCTGCACCGCCGACGACTCGGCTTATGCCACGTTTGAAACCGACCAGGACATCGTGCTGAACTTCAATAGTTCGTGGTGCACGCGCGTCCGACGCGACGACCTGCTGACCTTGCAAGTGGACGGGACCAAAGGATCCGCCGTTGCCGGACTCCGCGATTGCTGGACCCAACGCGCGGAAGCAACGCCCCGTCCTACCTGGAACCCCGATATCGCCCAACCTATTCCATTCTTTGACGGCTGGCAGAAGATCCCCGAGTACACCGCGTTTGACAACGCCTTCAAAGTCCAATGGGAGCTGTTTCTCAAACACGTCGTGGCCGACCAGCCTTTTCGATGGAGCCTGCTGGAAGGGGCCAAAGGCGTCCAACTCGCCGAGAAAGGCCTCGAGTCCTGGGAAAAACGAGCCTGGGTGGACGTCGGCCCGCTGGGTTGATCCAGTCAGGCCAAAGCGGATACAAGCCCGCCGAATCGCTTCTGTCACCCCCTTCAAATTGTATAGAGCGAACCGGTTGTATATAAAATCCGCGGCCGGAGAAACCGGCCGCGGATTGATGACCAATTGAGATCCGTCGCTCGCTGTTAATAAAGCGGCTGGGTATCTTCGATCTGTACTGCCTTGAGCTCCGCGGGGTTTAGGCCCAGGAGCTTAAGGATCGTGGGTGCGATCTGGGTTGTCTCTACCGGAGCGGTCACAGCAGTGCCACCGTGCGCGCCTTTCCAGGAGAGAAGAATTGGTACGTTGCGATCTTCCGTGTGATCGCCGCCGTGCTCCGAAATCTTGCCATGGTGCCCGGTGTACACCACGCCGTATTGCGCGATTCCGATCACGTCAGGAACACGCGGATCGTTGTGTGGAGCGCCGATCAGCCGGGCGGCAGCGGCTCCGGTATAAATCTGAGAAAGACCTGCAGAGGTGACGGGCTTACCATCCACACTTGCGCTCGCGTCATTATAGTTTTGCAGGAATTGACGAACATAGGTGGTGGCGGTGTCGGAACGATCGTTGAGCCAGAGAATCACGCCGTCGTCGTTGACCCCGAAGGCGACCAGAGGAGTCGCGTTCGCATTGCCGCCTTGGTGATCCTGATTCCACGCGGCGTTCAGTGCATCGATGATCTTGCCATCGCTGATTCGATTGAGGGCGGCGGGGTTCATCGGAGACTGGCCGTGTTTAGCCGAAATGATGATCGCCGTTTCGCTGCGAAGTCCGCGAGCTGTAAGGGCGGAGAGCATCTGACCAAGCGCTTGGTCTACAAAGTCGAGCGCGTTGCTCAGAACGAGACCAGGCGTGGCTCCGTCCGTCAAGTAGCCACCTGTGGCCGTGCCCGAAACTCCTTCCGTGCGCGACAACGGCAGCTTCTGCGCGGTGGAAACGGATTGGAAATTCATGCCAAAGATCGCAGGCGTGCCGGGATTTCCAGCACCGTCGTGGCGATGACCGTTGATCCAGTTGAGGACCGCTTTGACCTTATAACCGTCGTACTGCTGAGTGAGCAGATTGTCCGTCGTCCAATCGTATTGATTCGGATCTGTTGGTGCGGCCGGATTCGCGCTGCTGTTGATCTCGGGCACAAAGTAGTCGTCCACCCCTTCGCCCGACGGACCCGAAAGAATGACATAAGCAGCGTGTTTGTCGGACCAGGCGGTGAGGAGATGATGCCGGTGAGCCACCTCGAAGACCGTGTTCACACGAAGGTATTGATTGGGATAAATTGGTTGGCCCGTTGCGGCTTCGACCGGCAGCTGAGATGGATCAATGACTTTGAAAGGATTGCCCGTCATCGAGAGAATGTTGGCCCAGGGATCCGAGCCGGAAGCAGGAACAATTCCTTGGCCAGCGTCGAGGGCGCCGAGGTTTTTATCGAGCGCTTCGAAAAACATAACTTCCGCGCCCGGTGCTGGGCCGGTCGGATTCTTCGTGCCGGCGGGAAACATCGCGCGATTCCAAGTATCGTCATAATAAATACCAGTTGAAGATGGATTTCCACCCGTGATCTGACCGACCATACCAGGAAAAGAATCGGACGGAAACGGGGTGCTCGCGTTCGAGTAGTCCACGCCGCTCGCGACCAGCTCAGCCAAGTGAGACGAAGGGTGCGTTTGAACATACCAGGCAAGATCAGATTGATGAAGTCCATCCACGCTGATCAAGAGTACGTGATCGACGTGTTTCGAATCGTTATCAGCGAAGGCAACAGAGCCAGCGCTGGTCACGAATGCCAAAGCGCAGCAAAGCGCGTTTTTCGTAGTCATACTATTATATTACTGAGCAGTTTCGTTGTGATAATGATGTCCGCTTCGAAACAAAAAGCCGGGCAAATCATTGAAGCGCGCGGTTGCTACAGGGCGGCTACGACCGGGTTACGTTATTTAAAACTTTTTCGGGAGCGCGGTGGCTCGATGAACGGCCGTTCGCCTACCGTTCATGGGCCGCTAAACTAAGGCGAATACATCCGGCGGGTAGGACCTCGCCCTATGACCAAAAGCGATTCGGTCTTATTGATTAACTCCATGGCTTTGCTGTAGACTGTACTCACGGATATTATGCATTAGCCGTTTTCTTGAGGCGTACATTTTCCGTTGCGGATCTGATCGGATGCATACCGCCTCGACAGACGCCCAATGGCCTCCCTTTGGGTTGTGCTCCTCCAGCGGTTTTATTATCGACAGTTCATGTATACAGTCACGATCTGCGCATTGGTCCGGGTTTTCAAAGGCAAGCGCCAGCATTGGAACAAACTGGAGAGAACCGCTTCCGTGCCCACCCCAACCGCATCGGTCGTTTGATCAATGCCCACCGCGCGCAGCCAGGCCGATTAACCGGCGTAGTGTTGATAGGCTTCTTTGATGTTTTCCGTGATCCGATCGATCGTATCAGAACTGTTCTTTAACAGCGTGATCCCCAGATCAACGCAACGTGCGGCGATGGGAGCTCTATCCTCGGTCAGCGCTCCGGTGCCATCGAACCAGGTGAAGAGTTCCCTGCCTTCTTCCGCCGCATCGCTGTCGGTCACGACCGCGCGTCGGTACTGTAAAAGCGCCTCGGAATAGCCGATGCACTTGTCGCTTACGATCACTCGAGGTGTTGGATTAGCCATAAAGTCTGCAGCCGCGTTTGTGCAGCGCGATGCTGGATAACTCCATCCGGGTCTCGACCCATGACAAGCGACTAATGAAGCGCTCGCAGATTCGGGAAAACGCGAAGTCCAAACCCTAACACCCGACCGCGCGCCGCCTCCCTCGACCCGACTACCACCAGCCGTGTGCCTCCGCGGCAGTGAGTGCGTTGCCGAGCGGACCGAGGTAGGGATGCCACAATTTTTCCCACTCCAAGCTCACTGGACCGGTGAATCGCTCGGACCGCCACGCCTCCTGAAGGCGCTCCATCGGAAACTCTCCCGTTCCGGGCAAGACGTAGGTCCATTCGTGCGACGTACTAGCCTGGCTGATACTGTCTTTCACGTGAATATGAACGACATGCTGATGAATCGTTTCCCAGGTGATCAAAGGGTCTTCCTTTCCCCGTTTCCAGGTGTGATGTGTATCCCATAAGATCTTACACCCCGGTGTCTCCTGCAAAAAACGGCGAAGGGCAGTCGCGGTGAACAAACTGTCGTGTGTCTCCACCATCAAGTCGGTCCGCCAGTTGCGCGTGGCGCGTTGGCCCTGCCACCAGCGCAGGGTCTCACCGGCTTCGCCGATTTCCGCGTCGTCCGCCTTCGCCCCGCCGTCGAAGACCCGCAAAGGCACCCCGCCGAGCGCCTCCGCCCATGGGACATAGGCCAGTAATTTTTCCCGTCCCTCGCGTGTATCGCCGATCAGCTTGAAGGAGGTATCCAGGGCCACGACGTTGACCCTCGTCCCTTGCATGGATTCGGCGAGCTGCAAGGGCGTGCCAAACATTTTTGCCAAATAGGCCGGCAAATCCAAAGTTCCACCCAGAGATCTCAATTCGATTCCGCTCACGCGCTGCTCCAGGGCCAATGCGATCACCTGATCGAGCGAGAGATCAGGGCATCCGAGGGTCGAGAACGCGCGAAGCATGCCAGGAGTATTTGTATTTGTTTTCTAAGCACAATCTCTAATCTTCGCTTGCCGAAGGACAAGGGGCCTATGCCGCGCGCGAAAAGGGAGGCACATGCCTCTTCTTGAATATCGATCACCCTGGACGCGGAGGCACAATATAGGATTATATATAAAACCCACTATCGAGATCCGCGATTGGTATTGATTCAACGGTTGAACGTATTTCGCCTTCTCCAGAGCGCCTCCTCCCTCTATAAAAATGGCACCCTTAATTGGGCCTGCCTGGTGCAAAGTACCCCTACGCCCCAGTCTTCATTCGACCTGTAAACGGAGAGCCTTTTTCGCTCCACTCGTATCTGTCCCTCAACCGGCGCAAAGCCGCGTTTTACCCTTCAGCACCCTTCTCTACCCCAATGAAAAAACAGTTCCCCTCGTCCTCCTTCCTCCGCCTGAGTCTCACCACGTTGGCGTTGATCCTCTGCCCAAGTGTCTATGCCCTCGACGTTAATGTCGCTCCTTCCGGCGATATTCAGGCCGCGATCGATCGCGTTGCCGCCTCCGGCGGCGGGACGGTCAATATTGGCGCCGGCCAGGGCTTGCTTCGGAGTACATTGAAAATAAAAAGTCATGTTACCTTGAATGGCGCGGGCACTCCCCAGACCACGCTCACGATTGGCGGGAATTTTAGCGGGATTCAAAATGCAACGGAAGGGCTGACCCACGTCACGATTCAAAACCTCAAACTCGCAGGCACCGGCGAAAAAACCAGCAATCAATGCAATGGAATTATTATCGCCAGTCTCAAAACCTATCACACCGCGATCAAACTGAATAACGTTCAAGTGTTGAACTGCGGCGGAATGGGGGTGCATATCAAACGCGCCGACGGCGTGAATATTACCAATTGCAGTTTTCATCATAACGGCGGTTTCACTTTGATGCATAATTTTTATATCCGGGAATCGAGAAATGCCACGTTGGCAAATTCACGTATGACCGAATCTCCTTCCGGCACTGGTCTTCACGTCGCGGGTGTATGTACGAATATTCATATAATAAATAATGTCTTTGCGAACAATGGGTCCCAGGGAATCAACGTTCAGGATTCGCCCACCGGTATCATCATTCAGGGCAACACCTGCACCGGCAATGGCACCTCGGACTCCTATCGCTCTGATGGCATCGCGTTCACCGGGACGCACGCCCTGATTGAAAACAATACTTCCAATAACAATGTTGGTTTTGGGATCCACACCTGGAACGGAAGTGGAGTGCTGAATAACAATCGGGCCAGCGGCAATAAGAAGGCCAACTACAATATCCACGGGACCTTCACCCAACAAAATAATCAGTAACCGAAGCAAATCTCCCAGGCCGGGTAGAGGGTTCTCTGCCCGGCTTTTTGTTGTCCGATTGCCGTCGACGAACGGCCGTTGAGCAGCATTTGGAAGATAAAAGCAGGGCGAGAACCGGGATACTTGATCTTTGGGTTCATCCTGGTTGTGACGATAGCGACTTATGACCTTTTCCTCCTTCACACCCGGCGGGCGCGGCTTGGGAAGGGACCTCGCGGCCGTCCTTTTGCTGGCCATCGTTTCCGTCGGATTGGGGGTCTACGCTCGCTCCGGCTGTAAATCAGTCTCGTCCGTTCTCCGCCCGGGCGAACTCGCCCACCCGGTTTTCTCTCTCGCACAATTTCGGTCTTACGTCGAAACCCATCGCGGCCTGATTCTAGATGCGCGTCCTCGCACCGAATACCTCGAAGGTCACGTGCCTGGCGCGCGCTCCCTCGCCGTTCCGGATTTCGACGAGAGCTACGAACAGCTCAAGGCTGAGCTTGAGCCCCAAAAAGAGGCGCTCCTCGTGGTGTATTGTTCGAACATGTGGTGCGGCCTGGCTGACGACCTGCAAAAAAAACTCATCGATCGCGGCTTCCAGCATGTCGGCACCTTCCCCGACGGTTGGGCGAAGTGGCAGGAAGCCAAACTTCCAGTGGAAAAGGCCCAATGAGCCCGTCCGTCGTCAAACCGTGGTTACACTTAGGCCTGCGCTTTGGCCTAGGCGCGGTCTTTTTCTACGCTGGCGTGATCAAACTCCGCGACCCCCGCGGATTCGAGGCAAGCATTGCTTCCTTCCAACTTGTACCGGCTTCATGGATACCCTTGCTGGCCGCGAGTCTGCCTTTCACGGAGGCGATCGCGGGATTCTGGCTCATGCTCGGTTGGCGGCCTCGCGCCCCCGCCCTCGCGCTTGGGTTGCTTACCACCGGATTTCTGCTCGCGCTCGGCCAAGCCTGGGCTCGCGGCCTGGCGATCGATTGCGGCTGCTTTGGCTCCGCGCCTCCCTCGCGCGGTGAAGCCGGCCTCGCTCTGGCGCGAGATCTTCTGGTTTGGGCCGCGACCTGCTTGATCTACGCGGAGGCCAAAAGGCAGGACGAAAGGTCTCGCCCGTTGCCCCAGTGATCGCGGCCGGACCGCATAGCCACCGGCCAAGCCTTGCTCGCGCCCGCCCGCCCGCGCGAGATCGACGAGTGGGAAGGTGCCCGACACCGTCGTTCGCTTCGACCGCGTATTCTCGCTTTCAATACTGTGCTCAACGAAACCCGCCTCGATCCGGAGGCCCTCCTTGAATAGAGATCGGAGAAAACCCGAAACCGCTCCGTCTCTCCGATCTCAGGAACATCGCTAAACGTGCTCGGTCACGCGAAGCATGGGGACTGATCGGCATCATTTGCAGGAAATCGACGAGTGGGACCAGGCCTACCGGCGAGTGGAAAGCTACCTTCAAGCGTGCGGCGTATCGCCTCGTCTCTTGCTCAGCGAGTGGGCGGTTGACGTGATTGAGCGCGCGCGTCGCCGCGCGCAGGACGAGCCGAGTGGCGAACATCCGGTTACACTCGCGATGCGAGAGCTGTTCGCGCAGATGACGGAGGGATTCGGACGGGCGCTCCTCGTCGCCAGTGCGCACGACGATCATCTCCGGGCTCGCGGCCGTCTGGCGCTGGCAACCAGCGGGGCCGCGCCCGAGTGGGCCAAGCTAATGGTAGAGAAAAAAGCCGAGCTGGTGGAACTGCAGCCGTGTTTCGACGCCCGCCCGCTTCAAGCCGGACCCGAGATCCGGCTGAGCAAGTTGCCGCCCGCTCCGATTGAATACGCCTTCAGCGACAACGACGACGAGACGACTGCTGCGCCGTGGAGAATCCCGGTCACCGCGCTCGCTCTCGCCCTTAGTCTGGTCGGCGCGATGGGCGCGGCCTGGGCCGTATCTCATTGAACGCTCTTCCTGGCTTGCCGAGGAAATGAGATCTAAAACGAGATCGCTCCAGCCCCTCACTCGTTTTGCTCGATTAAAGTTTATACAAGACCCCAAAGGAAATCAGAACTCTTTGAAAGGCTCGGTCTGGCACGCTCGTGATGGTGTTCCACCCGCGATGACGAGTGAGGTCGAAAGATAAAGTCAGTTGTTTCGATATACGCCCGGTTGCGCCGAACCCGTAAAACGATTCCGCGTCTTCCCGCAGCGCGGGAAAAAATTTGCACGCGTGATATTTCGCCAGCGCTCTCAGCGTGATCGCCGACCATATATTATAAACGGCGTTCACCTCGGCGCTCGTGTCCATATAAGCGCATTTTCCCGTGCTGGAAAGCCAAGCGGTGCGAGCCGCTTTTCCAGTCAGGCTGAGTTTACTCGAGAGCTTTGAAGTCACCGACGCATCGTACCAAAGCGATGACCGGTTTCGATCCGGGCCAAACGCCGCCAAGTCGACCGCTCCGGTATATCTCCGGTAGTCCGGACCTCCGGAGACCAAAAGGGTGATTTGTTTCCCCCATCCTCCTTCCCATGAAACGGCCGGCCGCACGTAGGTGTTGTCGTAGTCGAAACCGTAGTTCGGCAGCGGAATAATCGCCTGGTTCTGTTTACCCAACCGAACGCCGAGTAAACACAGCGAGGTTTGGCTGATTCTCCATCCGCCTTCCACGCCCACTTGGGCATCGAGCCGGTCCGCAAAGGCAACTTTCCCGGAGACAACGTCCGTGCCATAATCGTAATCGAGGAGAGAGCCCGTCAGGCGAACCAGACCTCGCCCCTCGCCAGACTGAACCCTGAGTTTCACCCGGTGCTGCCACTGAGCACGCCTTTCTCTCCAGAGAGCGATAGCGTTGGCGTTAGTTGAGCTGGTGGAGGTAAGCGTATCGGCCGAGCCTGCGACGAGGAGCTCCGAAACGTCGGTAGAAAAAGACCATCCACCTGCTGTCGTGGCCCCGTGGAGCGAGAGCCGGTGGGTTGAAAAATTCTCGCTCGACCTTCCCTCGTAGCGGGTCGCGTCGGCAGTGTATCCTATCACCAGTGACGCCGCGTCAGGCCCAGCGGGCATCGTTTCGACTCCGAAAGTCGCACTGCCACCCCACGTATTGGCCGATTCATTACCGAGCAATGCGGCTGAGGCACCGCCCGAACCGATAGGATTCGAATCGTACCCGGCTCTGGCCAGGAAGGACGGGTCGATCCATCGGAACGCCGGACCGGCGACCGCGGTTGTAAGCGTGAAGACAAGGAGCAGCGGAATTGATTTCATGAGATCAGGAGCAAGCGCTACGGCTTCGCAGCGCTCGCTTCGCAATCATGGGTCCAGACGTCCGGTTGCGCTTCTCGTTATCCGACGAAAGCGGCGCATCTTTTGGTCTTTCCGGTCTCGCGCGGGTCTCCACACCCCTCTTTCGTTGGTTCGAGGGCGTATCCACCTTTTAAATCGACACACCGCCGGCCGCCCGGCCTGCCACTCCAGGTTGGACCATACCAATGACGTTGCGGCAACGGAGTTGGTTTCTCTTTTTAGATCGATCCTCCCTGGTGTTTACGGTAAACGATAACGGTGCCGTTTCACCCCGATTCATCGCGCCCCACCCTTCGCGCCGTCGCCGCGGCTGCTGGGGTAAGCGCGATGACGGTCTCTCTTTCACTGCGAAACCACCCGCGCATCTCGGAGGATACGCGCCGACACGTCCAACGCCTTGCCGCGAAGATGGGTTATCGACCGGACCCCGATGTCTCGAAGCTGATGCACCACCTCCGGGTCCGTCGCAAACCCGGGTATCAAGCCACCATCGCGATGCTGACCACGTTAAAAGAAGCGGACGAGACCGCCTATTTTAAAGCGATTCTGACCAGCGCCAAACGTCGGGCGGAAGAACTTGGCTATGGCTGCACGCTCTTTCATCTCGACACCGTCGGTCCGCAACCGGCGTTGCAGCGCATCCTCCGCGCTCGCGGCGTTGAAGGCATTTTGTTGATGCCTGTAGAGAAGTCCACCGAGCTGACGGACTTGGTGAACTGGAAAGAGTTTTCCGTGATGTCGACCACCTACGGAGTGCTGGTCCCCGAATTTCATCGCGTGGTGCCGCGCCAAGTGGGGAACGTCCTGCTCATTTGCCAAGAGCTCGTGCGCCTCGGTTATCGAAGGATTGGGCTGGTGCAGTCAGAAAAACAAGATCTACGGGTCAACCACGGTTTCGCTGCCGCGGTCTGCTGGCAAAATCTTCTCGGCGGCTCGGAACTGGTCCGCCCTCTGATTTATCCCGGCGATTTCCCGATGGAACTAAAGACCTGGTTCAAGCGTGAGCGGCCGGATGTGATCGTAACCTCCGATACCAATGGTCAACTCGTCGCTCAGGAGCTTGGGCTACGCCTTCCGGGACCGGTGGGTTTTGTTATCACCAATAAAAGCGAGCGATCCCTTTTCGCGGGGATCGATGAATTGCCGGAAGAGATCGGCGCCTGTGCGATCGAGCAACTGACGAGTATGATCCAGCGCGGCGAAAAAGGCATACCCCTCGTGCCGAAAGTGACGATGATCCGAGGCCGCTGGATCAAGGGCTCCACTGTTCGCCCGCAGGCGGGATCAATCCGGAAGTAATCGCGCCGAAACCAACCCTTGTGTATCCTTTATTTGGTTATGCGATGGGCTTCGAGGAAGCCCGATCCGTGCGTGGCTGAATCAGCCCTGCTGGAAAAGATTTCAGGAAGGTAGAGAGAGCGGTATCTTTCATATCAATACGTTTCTGAGATGAAGTCATCCTACAACCGAACAGATTAGCGGTTGTATAAAAATACAGAGACCCAACCACCGTGGCTCCGCAAAGGTGATTGTTCAGTTTACGTTAAACCAGACTTGTTTTTGCCGTTCGACTTAAACCCGGGTCTGCTCCTCCTGCCCCCTTCTGCCCCGCCGTTCCCGCCGGCTTCACTCTACCCCTTCTGTTTTATGTTCTTAGCCACGCTCGTGCACGCTTTCGTTCGGTCTCGTGCCTTTCTCTCCCGCGCTTTGACTCTTCGGTTTCAAACCTATCGGGCCGCGGTCAGCGCCCTCCTTTTTTTGACCTTTGCCGCAAACGTGCAGGCCGACGAATTCATTCACCCGGGCCTGCTGCACACGCAACAAGATTTGGCCCGACTGAAGGCTGCGATCGCGAACAAGACCGCCCCGACCTACCAGGGCTATCAGGTCTTCTCTGGTCACAGTCTTTCCAAGTCGACCTACGTGATGCAGGGACCGTTTGCCACCTTCGGCCGAAACCCGGGGCAGCATACAACAGAAATGCACAATGACGCCAACGCCGCCTACCAAAATGCGGTGATGTGGGCCGTAACGGGAGATATCGCCCACGCCAATAAAGCGATTCAGATCATCAATGGATGGGCGTCGACCATGACCGCGGTGGTCGGAACCGAGCAGGTGCTGTGTGCCCTGGATGGATACAAGTTGGTCAACGCGGCCGAGCTCCTGCGCTACACGCCCTCCGGTTGGTCCGCGGCCGACGTCGCGCGTTGCGAAACCTGGTTCAAGACGGTCTGGTATCCTAGTTTTTCCGACTTTGCTTATTACGCGAATGGCAACTGGGATGCTGCCGCGATCAAGACGGTGATGGCCGTGGGCGTGTTTTGTAATGATCGAGCGATTTTTGAACGCGGAGTCCGCTATTACCTGGATGGCGCCGGCAATGGACGGCTCACTCACTATATAATCAATTCCGCCGGGCAGGTCCAAGAAAGCGGTCGCGATCAAGGCCACACGGAGTTGGGGATTGGCCTCCTCTCCGAGGCGGCGCAGATCGGCTGGAATCAAGGCCTCGATTTATTCAGCGTCTCCGACAACCGTCTGCTGCGCGGCTTTGAATACACCGCTGATTATAATCTTGGGAACACCGTGAGTTTTACCCCGGCGCTCGACCGCAGCGGCGCCTATGGTGCGGGCGGCAGCGCATCTAATTATACGACCATTTCCGCCATCGGTCGAGGAACCTATCGGCCGGTCTTCGAGTTGGTTTTGAACCACTATCTCTACCGTGCAGGATTGCCGGCCAGCGCGGTCGCCTTCACCCGACAGTTCGTCGAGGCAAATCGTCCCGAAGGTATGGCCACCACGGCGGACCATCCTGGTTTTGGCACCTTTCTTTTTACTTTGACTGGTCCGTCGGCACGGTCTGCCCCGACGTCCGTTCCGGCCAAACCGGTGGGGCTTTACGCCTACGGTGCGCCCGCGGGTAATATCATCAGCTGGGCTCCCTCACGCGACGTTGCGAGTTATATCATTAAACGCTCTGTCACCTCCGGCGGACCTTATATTGCGATCGCCTCGGGTCTCACTTCTCCCACCTATACCGATGTCGCCGTGGCACCGGGGCAGCTCTATTATTATGTCGTTTCTACCACGAATCCCGTCGGAGAAAGCCCCGACTCTTTGCCGGTCTCGATCGCCGCGGGCTTGCCTGCGCCTTTGGCCTCGACCGATCTTGGCGCTGTCACGCTCTCCGGACGCGCGGATTTTGATGGCAGTCTCTTTAAACTAGAAGCTGGCGGCGCGGATATTGGTGGAACGAACGACCAGCTCCACTACGTCTACGCGCCGATGGTCGGCGACGGAACCGCAATGGCCCGAATCACCCTGCCGCTCAGCTCGCAGCAGGCCAAAGTCGGTCTGATGATCCGCGAGACGCTCTCCGCCAATTCGCGCCACGCTTCACTCCTTTTGCCCGTGACCTCGAAAGCAATTTGGATCACGCGCAACGCCGCCGGTGCCGCCACCACCACGACCGGCGCCACGGTCGTGCTTCCCGCGCCGTATGTGTCGAACGGTCGTTTCAACTCCGCGTATTGGGTAAAAATTACAAGAAAGGGCAATGTATTCACCGGAGCGATCTCGCCCGACGGCACGGCCTGGACTTCGCTGGATAGCTCGACCATCGCCATGGCGGGAAACGTATATGTCGGACTGGCCGCCTGTTCGCGCCTGGTTGGCGTCACCACCACCGCCGCCTTCGACCATGTTTCCCTGCCCGGTTTTCCGCAGACCGTCCCGACCCACGCGAGTGTCCCGTCGATCACGAGTGCAGTCTCGGCCGCGTCGGCCGTCGGACAAGCATTCTCCTACACCATCACAGCCACCAATTCACCCACCGACTTCAGCGCGACCGGTTTGCCGGCGGGGTTGACCCTCGACTCGCATTCCGGACTGATATCCGGTAACCCGTCCTTGCCTGGCAACTACACCGTGACCCTCAGCGCGTCCAATTCGGCTGGAAGCAGCAGCCTCGCGGTGAACTTCACCATCACGCGGGCGTCGGCAATCGTCACGTTGTCCGGACTCGCGCGAGTCTATAACGGTGCCCCTCAAGCGGCGGTGGCCACCACCACTCCGGCCGCGCTTCCGGTAACGCTGACCTACAATGGCAGCAGTACGGTACCGGTCAACGCCGGCACCTACGCGGTCGCGGCCACGATCTCCGATCCCAGTTATGCCGGCTCGGCAGAGGGAACGCTGACCATCACAAAAGCGGCCGCCACCGTCACCCTCGGCGGTCTCACGCAATCCTTCGACGGCACGCCAAAAACCGTTTCGGCCACGACCGTGCCCACCGGACTGCCCTTAAGCTTCACCTACGACGGGAGCGCCAGCGCCCCGACTAACGTGGGTTCGTATGCGGTCATGGCCGATGTATCAGACTCTAACTACACCGGAAGCGCCTCCGGCACCTTGATCGTCACCGGAGGTACAGCGACGATCCAGCTGAGCCACCTCACTCAAACATTCACCGGCACGCCCCTGGGCGTCGCGGTGACGACTCAGCCCGCGGGCTTGACCGTCGACTTGACCTATAACGGCAGCCCAGCTCTCCCGGTTCACGCCGGCCAATACACCGTCGCCGCTCGAGTCAACAACCCAGGTTATCAGGGCACCGCGACGGCCACGCTGACAATCGAGAAGAAAACCGCTGACCTCGCGCTCACCGGTCTTCTCCAAAGCTACGACGGCTCGCCCCGAAAAGTCTTCGCCACGACCACCCCGGGAAAACTGACGGTCACAGTTTCATATGACGGCAAGGCCACCGCTCCGGTGTATCCAGGATCTTATGCGGTGACTGCCACGATTGAAGATCCCGATTATACTGCCTCCGTCTCCGATACGCTGGTCGTGACCACGACGGCGGTGGTGCGTCATGCTCCCTCCCTCAATGGCGCCCTCGAAGGCTCGATTCGGGTGCTCTCGCCCGAGAGCCTGACCTTGAATGGAGCCAGTTGCGTCGGCGGCGATCTCCTGGTGCCCGGCACCCCGGCGGTTCAAATCCTCGGGTCTCCGAATTACGTCAGCACCTTGAACGGTCCAGGCGCTACGGCGCCGACTGCTTACCAGATCGCCCTGATGAGCGGTTCCATTCTGCGGCACACCGTACGCCGGATCGATGCCTTGACCCTCCCTGACGTATCCGCACCGTCACTACCCGGCGGCGCCCGCAACGTCTGGATCACTCCAACCTCAAAAAACGTCGGAGACTTCAAGACCGTGCGGGACCTCACGTTAAATGGAGAGATCGGCGTCTACACCGTGCCACCGGGCAACTACGGAACCTTCACCGCGCACAGCCACGGCGGCTTTTCCCTCGGGGTGAGCGGAGCCACTCAACCGGCCGAGTATGCGTTCCAAAATCTAATTCTCACCGGCACCAGCGAACTGCGCATCCTCGGTCCAGTCGTCGTGACTCTCGCTAACGGCGCGGTCTTTACCGGGCTCTTGGGCAATTCAGCCCACCCCGAATGGTTCACGCTGCGCGTCGTCTCGGGCGGGATCACCTGCAATCACGGCGCGACCCTGAACGGCGTCGTGATCGCGCCGCACGGCACGGTGGCGCTGAACGACAGTACTCTCACTGGCCGCGTGGTCTGCGATCGGTTGACGATCAACGGAAGCGGTTCGCTGGTCGACCCGACGCCCTGAGCCGACGAGCAAAGCACCCTTTACTAGGCGGAGCGCTGCCCCGCCAACCACAGAAAAAATTCCAATCGGTCGGCGCTGAACCTTTGTTTGGCTGACTGTGGGGTTCTGCCGCCTGCTTCTGCATCCGGATAAACGATTCGCTTTAGCACTACGCTCTTCCGCTCACGGGTTGTCACCATCGGTCCACTACAGTTGAGTCAAACGCCTCCGGAAGGGCCCGCTGAGGAGAATCGGAGAAAATCCGAAAACACTCCGTCTGCAGGATCGCAGGAACTTCACTGGCCATGCTCGGTCACCGCGGACCATGGCGTTTGACGGACAGCGTTCTTACGAAACCGACGAGTGGGACGAGTCATTCCGACGGGTCACGCGTTGCCTGCAAGCGTGCAGAGTGGCGCCCCGTCTCCTCTTCACCGAACGAGCGATCGACGTGATCGAGCGAACGGCGAAGCGCGCCGCCGAACCGAGCGGCTCGGGTCCTGTGACTTTCGCGGGGACCGGGCTGCTTACGCAAACGGCGGAGCACTTCGGACGAGCCATCGCCTTCAACCAAGCCAGTGCCGGGCCTCTGGGCGCCCGGGGGCACCTCGCGTTGGCCCGCAGTTGGGTCAGCGCCATGGGTGCAGCCTAGGTTGGGTCTCACTGAGTTTTCTTTAGCCTTTCCCGGGAAACACCACCGACCGACGGCACGCCGCCTTCATGAAAATCATGCCTTTCAATCCTGCCGCCCTCGATCCCAAGGGCGTCACTCGCCGCAGGACTTTGCTTCTCGCTCTTACCCTCGGGCTGACCGCGCCCGCGGCTTACGTTATGTCGGAGGTGCATTGGGTTTCTGGATACGATGCCTGGCGCGTTTTTCACTGGGGAATTTTTGTCGTCCTTTTTGCTCTGATCGCCTTCGGAGCGGTCCAAGCCCTGCTCGGTCTGGTCGTTCGCCTGCGCGGGGGTGACCCGTGTTCGATCACGAAGAGTGTGGATTTCGAAACCGACTTGGATCCGCTCACCGTGCCCGTCGCAGTGGTGATGCCTATTTTCAACGAGGAGGTGAAACGGGTGATCGAGGGCTGGCGAACCATTTACCAATCGGTCGCCGCCACCGGCCAGTTGCCCAACTGCGATTTCTTTTTGCTGAGCGATTCTAACAACCCCAATGCCTGGATCGCCGAAGAGACGGCGTGGTTTGCCACCGCTCGCGAACTGAATGCCGAAGGACGGATGTTCTATCGGCGGCGCCGCGGCGGCATCAACAAGAAGGCCGGCAATATCGCGGACTTCTGCCGGCGCTGGGGCAAACACTATCGTTATATGGTTGTGCTCGACGCCGACAGCATCATGAGCGGCGAAGCGATCGCGAAACTGGTTCGCCTGATGGAGCGTAATCGCCGGGTCGGGTTGATCCAGGGTGTGCCTCTGCTGATCAACGGCGAAACGATTCTCGCCCGTCTCCAACAATTCGCTACGCGCCTGTACGGGCCGGTCTTTTCCACCGGGCTGAATTTCTGGCAGCTGAGCGAGGCGAACTACTGGGGCCACAACGCCATCATTCGTCTCGCTCCCTTCATGCGTCACTGTTCGCTTCCCGAACTGCCGGGCGACGGGCCGTTCGGCGGTCGCATTCTCAGCCACGATTACGTGGAGGCCGCGCTGATGCGGCGGGCAGGCTGGCAGGTGTGGCTGGCCACCGAGATGGAGGGAAATTACGAGGAGTGTCCGGCAAACTTGGTCGATTTTGCCAAACGCGATCGCCGCTGGCTCCAGGGCAATCTCCAACATCTCAAGCTGATCTTCGCGCGCGGTTTTCACCCGGTCAACCGCGTCCATTTCAGTCTCGGAATTCTCTCCTACCTCGCCTCGCCGCTCTGGCTCCTCTTCTTGGTTTTATCGGCCGTGATTGCCTGGCACTCCGCTTCTGTATCCGGGGGCGCCGCTCATGGTCTGGCTGCGGTCGTGAGTTTGAAATCCCTCACGTTAGGCCTTTTTGGATACACCGCTTTTCTCCTGTTCTTACCCAAGGCCCTCGCGCTCTTCGACGTCTCCCGGCGTCCGCGGGAGCTGGCCGAATTTGGAGGTTGGTCCAAATTGATTCTGAGCGTTCTGGTTGAAACCGTGACCTTCACCCTGCTCGCTCCGATCCTGATGCTTTTTCACACCAAGTTTGTCATCCTCACGCTCTGCCGCCAAAGCATCACCTGGGGCGCGCAACGCCGCGGCCGCGAAGGTCGTTCGGCCTGGGGCGAAGCGTTCTCGGCTCATCTTGATCAGACCCTGATCGGCCTTGTCGCCACCTTCCTGATACTGCGGATCGACCCTCGGCTTGCCGCTTGGATGTCTCCGGTGCTTGCCGGTCTCACCTTTTCCATTCCGCTTTCCTACCTGACCGGGGCCTTCGAACTCGGCGTCTGGACGCGGAAGAAGGGACTTTTCCTTACCCCTTTGGAAACGGCTCCTGCTCAAGAGATCACCGCGGTGACCCAGTCACCTCCTTCCGAAGCCACCCCCGCTGCCTTTGTCCTTCCCGCCGAACTTTCACCCGACGCAGGCCTGATCCGCGCGGTGGTCGACCCCTACGTCAACGCGGTTCATCTCGGCCTTCTCCGGGCCAAGGAAGAACTCCCGTCGGAAAAAGAAGCTCATCTCGAAGCCTTGAGAAGCAAGTTGCTCCGGGACGGTCCGAGGGCGCTTTCGAGTCGCGAGCAGGTCGCGCTCTTGTCCGACGCCGAGTCGATGATCGCGCTGCACGAGCAGGTCTGGTTGCGAAGTCCGTCTGAGCTCGGCGCCGCCTGGCAGCGGGTGCTCGAACTCTACAGTCCGGCGCGCCCCATCACTCCGCTGGAGGCCGCGGCCTAGGTTGCCTACGTCGGGCCTGTCTGGATACGGGTCGCGCCTTTGCGCCCACAAATTCATGCGGTAAGCCGATTCCTTACGCAGGTCGTCCGAAACCGCTGCGCGCCTCTCAGGCGGCGAACCGCATTTATCCCTCGGCCCTGACCTGCGGTCCGGGACTAGCGTCAGCTCTAAGGTCTGGCTGCCACGGTCCTTCAGGAAAAACCTGCTACCCCGCAGCCGGCCATTCACCCGATGGGCAAACGCCGCGAGGGTTTATATCCTGAGAAGGTGCCGGCGCCAGAGGTAGGAAGCGCGGCGCTGACCTTGAACGATCCGCGTGAACCACGACCCACAGCCTGCGCCCGATCCGTCCGCCCACCGGCCTTTGTTCAGTCCGGCTGCGACCACCGTCCTGCGGGTCGCCCTCGTCGGCGGAGCTCTCACCGTCTGCGCCGTCGCGTATGCCACCTTTGAATACTACCATTCGCCTTATTGGAACAACGTGGGCATCGCGCCGGATCAACCGGTGCTGTTCAGCCACCGCCATCACGCCGGCGAGTTGGGCATCGATTGCCGGTACTGTCACACCACGGTGGAGACGTCCGCCTTCGCCGGCATGCCGTCGACCCACACCTGCATGACCTGCCACTCTCAGATATTCACCGACACACCCATGCTCGGGCCGGTGGTGACGAGCGCGGAACGCGGTCTTCCGCTCCACTGGCAGCGGGTCAACGCCCTACCCGACCACGTTTATTTCAACCACAGCATCCACGTCGCTAAAGGCGTGGGCTGCACGACCTGCCACGGTCCGATCGGCGAGATGGCGCTGACATCGAAGGGCCAGCCGCTCTCGATGCGCTGGTGTTTGGAGTGTCATCGCGATCCCGCGCCTCATCTGCGTCCGCCTGAAGAATTTTTCGCGCCCAACGGGACGCCGCCACCCGACCAAGCCGATCGCGGCCAGCAGCTCTTTCAGGCCCTCCAGGTTCACACCGACCCCTTGGTCAGCTGCTCCACTTGTCACCACTGAGCCATGACACGCCTCGATCCGCCGCAACCGAGCTCAGCCCGCGCGTTTTCCCCGCGTTTCGTCGAGCATCACGAGCTGAGTTCGATGCGCTCGGACGAATTTCCCGCCGGCGCAGCGGTCTGGCCGGCGGATCTGAGCCGGCGACGTTTCCTCCAGTTGATGGGCGCCTCGCTCCTCCTCGGGGCGGTCAACGGCTGCAATCGTCCGCCAAAAGAAGAGATCGTGCCCTACACCGTGCCGCCCGAAGCCGGTTTTGGAGCGGACGCGCTTTATTACGCCTCCGCTTTTTCCTTCGAGGGTTTTGCTCGCGGCGTCCTCGTCACCTCGACGTCGGGACGCCCGATCAAAATCGAGGGCAACCCGGCTCACCCGGAGAGTAGTGGTGCAACGGATACCTTTACCCAAGCCTCGATTCTCGAATTGTACGATCCCGACCGCTCTCGCGCGGTGCTGCATCGTCAGGAGCCGACGCCAGCGGAGGCTTTTAACGACGCGTGGCTGCAGCGCCGTCGGTTTTTCGAGGAAAACGGAGGGGCAGGCCTCGCGCTCCTGACCGAGCCGACCACCTCGCCGAGTTTGCTGCGGGAAATTCACGGCCTGCTCGACCATTTTCCTCAGGCCCGTTGGTATCAACACACCCCCCTGGTTCGCTACGACCGCGGCGGCCGTCAACTCGATTACGATTTTGAGCGGGCCGACGTGATCTTTGCCCTCGAGGCCGATCCGTTGTTTTTCCATCCCGCTGCGTTGCGCTACAGCCGCGCTTTCGCCACGCGCCGGCGCGTGCGCCAGGGCCAGGTCCGGGCCAACCGCCTCTACGTCGCGGAAGGCGGGCTCTCGATCACCGGCTCGATGGCCGATCTGCGTTTGCCGTCCTCGCCGACCCGCTGGCCGACTTTGCTCAACGCGGTGACCACGACGATCGAAGGCGGCATCCTTCCTCCCGGCCTCTCGACCTCCGAACAGAATTTCATTCAATCGCTCGCGCGCGACCTACGCGCCGCCGGCGCCAAAGCGCTCTGTGTGGTGGGTCCGCAACTCCCCGAGTCGATCCAGATCTGGGCCGAGCAGCTCAACACCCGGCTTGGCTCTTACGGCACCACCGTGCGACAACGGCCCGCCGCGCGCTCTGACGGCGATGCGCGTTCCGCGGGGTCGCTGCCAAAGCTCGTCTCGGAGATGGAGAATGGAAAACTGAATACCCTTTTCCTGATCGAGGCCAATCCGGTCTACACCGCTCCCGCCGATCTGGAGTTCGCTCGCCGTTTGGCCAAGGTCCCGCACACCGTTCATTTCGGCCTGCACCGCGATGAAACCGCCGCGGGTTGCGAGTGGCATGTGCCGGCTAGCCACTACCTCGAAGCCTGGTCCGACCTGCGCGCTTACGACGGCACCGTCTCCATCGTGCAACCTCTGATCGAGCCGCTCCACGGGACTGTTTCGACGGTGGAGTTTATTCATCGTCTCGTCGATCCCGCGAGCCGCAGCGGTTATGAGCTGGTGCGAGAAACCTGGAGCCGTCAGGGTCCCGTGGATACATTCGACGCGCGCTGGCGTGGGTGGCTCGATGCTGGCGTGATCGACGGCAGCGCTTTTCCCGCAGTCCCCGATCTTCCTTCCACCTCGTCCGCGATCGCCCGCCTTCCCGAAGCGAACGAGACGCCCGCACTCACGGTTTTGCTCCGCCCCGACGCCAGCGTGCTCGACGGACGGTGGGCCAACAACGCCTGGCTTCAGGAGCTCCCTCGCCCTTTCACCCATCTGGCCTGGGACAACGCGCTCCTGATCGCGCCCGCGCTGGCCCAAGCCCACGGATTGACCAATGGCGACGTGGTCCTGCTCCGCGGGGAAACTCGGTCGATCGAGGTGCCGATCTGCATCGTGCCAGGCCAGCCGGAGAAAACGGCGTCATTGTTTCTCGGATACGGCCGGACCTCCGGCGGCAGCGTGGCCCAAGGCTGCGGTTTCAACGCCTATCCCCTGCGCACGAGCGCATCGCCCTGGAGTTTCGCGGTCGTGGACCTCCGCAAAACCGGGCGACGTTACGATCTGGTCTCGACCCGGGAGCACCACTCGATGGAAGGTCGCGACCTCGTTCGGGTGCTCGAGGCGTCGCAGGTGGCCGACCACCGGCCGGAAGTCGCCGAGCGTCCGTCGTTGTACCCAGAAGATCAGTACAAAAGCTACGCCTGGGCCATGTCGATCGATCTCAGCACTTGCATCGGCTGCAACGCCTGCGTCGTGGCCTGCCAGGCGGAGAACAACATTCCGGTGGTGGGCAAAGAACAGGCGCGACGCGGGCGCGAGATGCACTGGCTGCGGGTCGACCGGTACTACGAGGGCGACGCGGCCAATCCACGCCTGCTCCACCAGCCCGTGCCCTGCATGCACTGCGAGAAAGCCCCGTGCGAACTGGTCTGTCCGGTCGGCGCGACCGTCCACAGCGCGGAAGGTTTAAACGATATGGTCTACAACCGCTGCGTCGGCACGCGGTACTGTTCGAACAATTGTCCCTATAAAGTCCGCCGGTTTAATTTCCTCGATTACACCCCGCCTGAAGGCTCGCCGGTTTATTTGCAGAGCAATCCCAGCGTGACGATCCGCGCGCGCGGCGTGATGGAGAAATGCACCTATTGCGTCCAGCGGATCAATGCGGGACGGATTCGCGCGGAAAAAGAAAATCGCCGCGTGCGCGACGGCGAAGTGAAAACCGCCTGCCAGCAGGTCTGCCCGGTCGAAGCGATAGTCTTCGGCGACAAAAATGATCCGCACAGCGCCGTGGCGCAGCTGAAGCGCGAAACGACCGACTACGCCCTCCTCGCCGAACTGAATACCCAGCCCCGCACGACCTACTTGATGCGCGTGGTCAATCGTGGAACCGCGCCAGAGAAAGGAGCACAGGCATGAGCACGCCTGCCGCAGGCTCGCTGGAACCGCGACGGGAGCCGATCATCGCTCCGGACGAAACCATCGCGACGATCAACGAAAAGATCAGTCGCATCCCGCTGCAGCGGCCAAACCCGCGCTTCTGGTGGATCGGTTTCGGCGTCGGCTTCCTGCTCCTGATGGTTCTGATGATGGCGGTTGGCTGGCTCTTCATCCGCGGGGTCGGTATCTGGGGCGTCAACATCCCGGTCGCCTGGGGTTTCGCGATCGTCAATTTCGTCTGGTGGATCGGTATTGGCCACGCGGGTACATTCATTTCCGCGATTCTGCTCCTCCTTCACCAGACCTGGCGGACCTCGATCAACCGATTCACCGAGGCCATGACGCTCTTCGCCGTGGCCTGCGCGGGGCTGTTTCCGCTCCTTCACCTCGGGCGCCCGCAGTACTTCTATTGGCTGCTGCCCTACCCGGATACGATGGGCCTCTGGCCTCAGTTTCGCAGTCCGCTGGTCTGGGACGTCTTTGCCGTCTCCACCTACGCCACGGTGTCCTTGCTTTTCTGGTACGTCGGCCTCCTGCCCGATCTAGCGACCCTGCGCGATCGCGCGCCCACGCTCGCGAAGCGCCGGCTCTATGGCGTCCTCGCGATGGGCTGGCGCGGTGACGCGCGGCACTGGCGCCACTACGAAAAACTTTACCTCCTGCTCGCCGGCCTGGCCACCCCACTGGTCCTTTCCGTTCACAGCATCGTCGGGATGGACTTCGCCGTGGCGCAACTCCCCGGCTGGCACTCGGCGATTTTTCCGCCCTACTTCGTCGCAGGCGCGATTTATTCCGGCTTCGCCATGGTATTGACTTTGGTCATACCGCTCCGCGCGGTCTACGGCCTGAAGGGTTTCATCACGGACCGTCACCTGGAGTTGATGGCCAAGGTGCTGATGGCGACGGGCTGGATGGTGGCCTACGGTTACTTCAGCGAGTTTTTCACCGCTTGGTACAGCAATGATATTTACGAGCGCTATGTCGCGACCAATCGCATGGTCGGTCCGTACGCGCCGGCCTTCTGGGCCTTGATCGTCTGCAATATCCTCTCGCCTCAAATTCTCTGGTCGCGCCGGATGCGACGAAACTCCCTGGTTCTCTTTGCCGTGGCCATCGTGGTGAACACTGGAATGTGGTTGGAACGTTACGTCATCGTGATCACGAGCCTGCACCGCGACTTCCTGCCCTCGTCGTGGGGCATGTATCACGGCACGATTTGGGATTGGGCAACTTATCTCGGCACCTTCGGGCTGTTCCTGTCGCTGCTTTTCCTCTTCCTGCGCTTTCTGCCCGCGATCGCGATGTCCGAGATGCGCAATCTACGTCTGCAGACGGAAGGAGGCGCGAAATGAAACGCCTTCACGGCACGATGGGAATGTACGCCTCGCCCGCCGCGGTGAAAGCCGTCCTGCTCAAGCTCCAGGACTCCGGCTACACCCACTACGAGGTGTATTCACCGTTCCCCGACGAGGAGATCGACGAGCTGCTGCCGGGCAAAACCCGGATCAACTGGGTCGTCCTGATCGCCGGTCTCTGCGGTGGCGCCGGAGCGTATTTTCTCCAGTGGTATGCGGCGCGTGACTACGCGATCAACGTCGGCGGTCGACCGATTCACAGCTGGCCGGCTTTTATTCCGGTGACGTTCGAATTGACGGTGTTGACCGCCGCGATCGTCGGGGTCTGCGCCCTGTTTTGGTTCACCCGACTGCCTCGGCTGGATTATCCCACCTTCCACGATCCCCGTTTTCTCCGCGCCAGCCAGGACCGATTTTTTGTCTGCGTGCGAGCCGACGACCCGAGGGGTTCAACCGAACAAACCCGGCAGCTTCTCCAACCGGACGCCGAATCGGTCGAGGAGGTTTACACGTGAAACCGCTTAGCCCAATCCTACGGTTCGGGCTCTTGCTCCTCCTCGCGGGGGTGACGCTGGGACTGCAGGGCGGGTGTCGCAACATGAAGAAGCAGGCGAACTTTCGGCCCATGACGCCCAATCCGCATTTCCGCGAGGGCACCACGGCCCGTCATGCTCCGCCCAATACGGTGGCGCACGGCTCGGTTCAAGCCCAGCTGACTTCCGCCGCGCTCGACCAAATCGATGGCCAGACCGCCGCGCCGCTACCTCTCTCGCGCGAGCTGCTGGAGCGAGGCCAGAGCCGCTTCCAAATTTATTGCGCGGTCTGCCATGGGCCTGATGGCTACGGGAAAGGCATCGTGGTCCGGCGCGGTTTTCCCGCTCCGCCCTCTTTTCACGACGAGCGTTTGGTCCAAGCGCCGATTGGGCACTTCTACACCGTGATGACCCGCGGTTACGGCGTGATGTATTCCTATGCGGACCGGGTAGCGGAAAACGATCGCTGGGCCATCGCGGCCTACATCCGCGTCCTCCAACGCAGCCAGCGCGCCACGCTGGCCGATGTGCCCACGGAACAACGCGGCAAACTGACTTCACCATGACGGCCGCCGCACAAACCCGCGCCCTGCGCACCCGACGGCTTTCACTCATCGTAGCCGCTTTTGCGATCGGCACTTCCGTAGTGCTCACCTGGTTACACCCGTCCGATTTTGCCGGAGCGTATCGATTCGCCCTTTTGGCCTGGTTCGAACCTGCGGTGGGTTCGCTCATCTTTCTCCTGATCTACCGCTGCACGGGCGGCCAATGGGGCGAGGCGTTGCAGCCCTTTCTCGGCGCGGGAATTCGATTCCTGCCTTGGCTCTGGCTCCTCCTCCTTCCGTTGATTTGGCTGGCCCCGGCGTCCCGCACCCTGGATCCATCGGTTCAAGGCTCGCTTCGGATTTACCTGAGCACCACGGCGCTGGGCTTGAGGGGAATCGTTTACGCGATCGTCTTTTTTGTTTTCTGGTGGCTCGCTCGCCCAGCCGGCGAAACTCCCGGCCACACCGCGTGGGGCGCACGGCTGGCGGGATTCGGGCCGGTCGGGCTGATCGTATTGGCTTTCACCCTACATCTCCTCGCGGTCGATTGGCTGTTCGCGCTTGATCCCGGGTGGTACTCGACCGCTTTTCCCCTGATCTGGATGGCTGGGCAAGCGATGATGGGGCTCTCCCTCGCGGTGCTGGTCGCCTTGTTGTTCGGTTTCGACCCAAAAGCAAAAGGATCATCGCACCGCGCGCTCGGCCTCGATTGGGGCAACCTCTTGCTCACCTGCACGATTTTCTGGGCCTACGTTTCCTTCATGCAGTTCCTCATTATTTGGAGCGGCAACATCGCCCAGGAAGTCACCTGGTATGTGCACCGCTCTCACGGTCTTTGGCTCGTCATCGTCGTCGGACTGGCCCTCGGCAATCTCGCGTTGCCATTCTTCCTGCTGCTCTCGCGCGACCTGAAACAACGCGCCCGTTCCCTCGGCGGAATCGCTGCTCTGCTCCTCTTCTGCCAATTTGTCTACACCGCCTGGCTCATCCTGCCCAGTTATCCGGGAGCGACGCTCCTGACCTACGCCCTCGATTTCGCCCTGCTGGCCGCGGCCGGAGGGCTTTTTTTCAACCGCTACCTCGCCGTCGCCGCCGCGTTGTCCCCCTCTCGACCATGAGCTCCCCATCTGAGTCACCATCGGTTGGGTACGAAGCGAAGGACGCCTCCGTCCGCCTGATTGTCATCACCAGCGCCTCCGTCTTCGCCGGCGTGCTTGCCTCGCTCGCGGTCGCCGCCCTGATCTACACCGGACGTTACGCCGGCCTTCCCTCGACCGACGCGAGGCAAACCTCGTTCGTCAACGGACCGAACGCGCGCTCCAGCATTTCGAAAGACGTCGGTGCGCTGCGATCCGAGGTGGCGACCCATTTGAACGATTATGGTTGGACGGACCAACGCGCCGGGGTCGTCCACATTCCCCTGGACCGCGCCATGGACCTGGTCTCCCAAGAAGCCACGGCGGCGCAAAAGGCGGAGGCAAAACCGTGAAAGCGCTTGGTTTTTATCGCGGTCTCGCCTGGATGGCAGCCTCGGCGCTCGCGTTGGCCGCCGCGCAAGCCCAACCGCTCCCCAACCCGGCGGCCGAGGCGCCGACCAGCCCTCCGCCACCCGAGGTGAATTTTGAACAACGGCTCGGCGAGTCGCTGCCCTTGGACACCGTGCTGACCGATGAGGTAGGACGAGCGCGCCCGGTGGGAGATTTTTTCGGGCGCGCGCCGGTTGTCATGGTTTTCGGATACTTCCGTTGTCCGCAGCTCTGCTCGATTGTTTCCGACGCGACCCAGAACGCGTTGCGGGCGCTTCAAACCGAGCCGGGCCAGGGCTACCAATTCCTCTACGTCAGTATCGATCCGACTGATACGCCAGCGGCGGCGCGAGAGAAAAAAAACTCCGATGTGCGTCGTTTCAGCCGGCCCAGGTCGGAGGAGGCGTGGCACTACCTCACTGGTTCAGACGCAGCGGTACGGCGGTTGAGCGGCGCGGCGGGTTTCCATTATCGCTACGACCCGATCTCCCGCCAGTACGCCCATGCCAGCGGATTTCTCGTGGCGACGCCGAAGGGCGTGATCTCGCGCTATTTTTTCGGGATCGACTTCCCGCCCAAGGACGTCGTGGCCGCGCTGCAACGGGCGCAGGCGGAAAAGACTGGCGACTCGGTCTACCAGCTGCTCCTCCTCTGTATCCACGGCGGCGGGATCACCGGCCGTTACGGCCAAGTGATCTGGCGTATCCTGCAGCTTGCGGTGGTCTCCACCGTGATCGGCTTGGCCGGAGGGATCGCTCGCTTGTTGTGGGCCGAGCGCAAACGCGAGCGACTGGTCGATCATCCGATGCGGTAGTGAATTCTGGATACCCATGAATTTCACCCGCTTGCCTTTCGCCTTTTTTCTTCCGGAGCGCGCGAGCACGATCGCGCCGCGGGTGGACGGGATTTTTCTGGGACTGTTGGTGGCCAGCGCGGTGCTGGTCGCGCTCTTGATTGCACTCAACCTGACCTTTCTCATCCGTTACCGCCGTGGATCGCCGGCCAAACGCGGGCCGATAAAAATTTCCACCTGGAAACTGGAAACCGGTTGGATCTCGGCCACGACCTTCGGCTTCCTCGGCTTCTTTTACTGGAGCTCGCGGGTTTACCTCGACGAGGAGCGTCCGCCGGCAGGCGCTTACGAGATCAATGTCACGGGCCGGCAGTGGATGTGGGACGTCCGCCACCCCAACGGCCGGAGAGAATTCGATACCCTGCACGTCCCGCGCGGGCGCGACGTCCGGTTACTCCTTAGCTCGGAGGATGTGATCCATAGTTTTTATCTGCCCTCGTTTCGGATCAAACAGGACGTCGTGCCCGGCCGAATGCTGAGTCTTTGGTTCAACGCCTCCAAAGAAGGGACGTATCCACTTTTTTGTGCAGAATACTGCGGCACGAAGCATTCGCAGATGACGGGCCAGGTGGTGGTGTTGTCGCCCGAAGCCTACGCGACCTGGCTCGGCGCGGGCACGGCGCCCGAAGGCGTGCTGGTTCACGGCCGGCAGTTGTTTATCAAATACAACTGCGCCGGCTGCCACGATCAACCGTCGCAGATCCACGCGCCGCCGTTGCAAAACCTCTACGGTGCAATGGTGCCCTTGGCCGATAAGAGCTTCGTGCGCGCGGACGAGGTTTACCTCCACGACTCCATTCTCCTGCCCAATAAACAAGTGGTCGCGGGCTACGCGCCGATCATGCCTTCGTATCAAGGCGTGATTTCGGAAGGCGATCTTCTCGAAATCATCCGTTACCTGAAGGCCCTCGCGCAACAACCGGCCTCTACTTCGACCTCCTCTCTCCCATGAGCCTGCTTGTCACGCCGCCCGAAATTGAAACGCCGATGCCCAGCTACCTGGAGAGCGGGCACACCGTGCGCTCCTGGTTACTCACGCTCGACCACAAACGAATCGGCCTGCTCTACATGGCGGCGATCACCTTCTTCTTCACCATCGCGGCGATCGCGGCCGCCCTGATGCGGATCGAGCTTCTCACCCCGCAGGGCGACCTCGTCACCTCGGACATGTACAACCGGCTCTTCACCGTCCACGGCGTGCTTATGGTATGGTTTTTCCTGATACCGTCGATTCCTTCAGCGTTGGGAAATTTCGTTATCCCGATGATGATCGGCGCGCGGGATGTGGCTTTTCCTCGGCTAAATCTCTTCAGCTGGTATCTTTTCATGGCCGGTGGGCTCCTCGCGCTCTACTCCATTCTAGGCGGCGGAGTGGACACGGGCTGGACCTTTTATACTCCCTACAGCAGCACGTATTCAAATTCCCACGTCATGGCTATGGCGGTCGGCGTCTTCATCGCGGGTTTTTCCTCGATCGCCACCGGACTGAATTTCATCGTCACCATCCACAAACTACGCGCGCCCGGAATGACGTGGTCGCGCCTGCCCCTTTTTCTCTGGTCGCTCTATGCCACCAGCCTCATCCTCGTCCTCGCCACCCCGGTGCTCGCGATCACCCTGGTGTTGATCACCCTCGAGCGCGTTTTCGGGGTGGGAATCTTCGACCCGAAACTCGGGGGCGATCCGTTGCTTTTTCAACACCTCTTCTGGTTCTACTCTCATCCGGCGGTCTATATCATGATCCTGCCCGGCATGGGGGTGGTGAGCGAGACCATGGCGGTGTTCTCGCGAAAACCAGTCTTCGGTTACCGCGTGGTCGCAGCCTCCAGTCTGGCGATCGCGATTCTGGGGTTTCTGGTTTGGGGCCACCACATGTTTGTCAGCGGCCAGTCGGTTTATGCCGGCGTGGTTTTTTCGCTCCTCAGTTTTTTGGTCGCGGTGCCGTCCGCGATCAAAGTTTTCAGCTGGACGGCCACGCTTTACCGAGGACAGATCAGTTTCGAGACGCCGCTGATCTACTCGCTCGGTTTTATCGGCTTGTTCACCATCGGCGGATTGACCGGGCTTTTTCTGGCCGCGCTCCCGGTCGACGTACACGTCCACGACACCTACTTCGTCGTCGCCCATTTCCACTACATCATGGTCGGCGGCATGGTCCTCGCGTACATGGGCGGAGTTCACTATTGGTGGCCCAAGATCTCCGGCCGCCTCTATCATGAATGGACCGCCCGTATTGCCGCGATCATTACATTCATAGGGTTCAACCTCACCTTTTTCCCCCAGTTTGTCCTCGGCTACCTGGGCATGCCGCGGCGTTACCATATGTACCCGGAGCAGTTTCAAACCCTCAACGTCCTCTCGACCGCGGGCGCGTCGATCCTCGGCGTCGGTTATGCTCTGCCGCTTTTTTATCTTGGTTGGTCCTTTTTCTACGGCCGCAAAGCCGGCCCGAATCCCTGGGGCGCGACCGGCCTGGAATGGCAGACCGCCTCGCCCGCGCCTGAACACAATTTCGAGACCACGCCGGTGGTCACGACCGGCCCCTATGCGTATCCAGAAGGAAATGACATGCCATGAGCGATATTCTGCTAGAGCCGCCGCCCAGTCCCTTCGTTGACGCGAAACAGCACAGCGAGGCCAATCACCTCGGGATGTGGGTCTTCCTTGCGACCGAGATTCTGTTTTTCGGCGGCTTGTTCTCCGCCTACACCGTGTATCGCTGGTCCACACCGGAGGCGTTCGCCCAAGGCAGTGGCCACCTGGAATACTGGATTGGAACGGTGAATACCGCGGTGCTGTTGACCAGCAGCTTGTTCGTCGCGCTGGCCGATCTCGCGGTGAAACGCGACGACCGACGCTGGGTCACCCTCCACCTCGCCGCGGCCTGGCTCCTCGGGGCGCTTTTCCTCGCACTTAAGGCCTACGAGTATAATCAGAAATACCTGGATCACCTCGTGCCCGGGCCGAACTTCGATCCTCACGGCGGAGCGCCGCAGGTTCAGTTGTTTATGTTTCTCTACTTTGCCATGACCGGACTGCATGCGGTTCACATGCTTTTCGGACTGGGCGCGCTACTCTGGTTGCTGTGGCTCAACCATCGCGGACGCGTGTCGAGCCACCGAGCCGATGCCGTCGCGGTGGTCGGACTGTATTGGCACTTTGTCGACTGCGTTTGGATTTTTCTTTATCCCCTGCTCTACCTCGTCGCGCGCTGACTATGCACTCCGCCGGTCCGACCAAGCCCGTCCTCTATGTAACGTACGCCGCGTTGATGGGACTGCTCGGGCTCAGTGCCTGGGCGGCATATTGGCCGATCGGACAGCTCTGGAATTTCGCGATCGCCCTCTTGATCGCGGCGATCAAAACCGCGCTGGTCTTTTTTATTTTCATGCAACTCCGGTATCAACGCGGCCTGATCCGGGTTTTTGCCGCCGCGGGTTTTTTCTGGCTGGCGATCGCCGGTATCCTGACCTTCAGCGATTATATAACCCGCGGAGCTCTGTTTTAGGCTGGGGTGACTCGAGAGCGTTTTAGACCGAGGAGAGCGGCTAACCTGAGGTGCTGGAGGGCCCGGTTTCCATCCGGGACAATTCGGTGTAAAGCCTGGAAGGACCCTGGGCGCTCCGAAATCGATTCGGGCGAGCCGAACATTACGCGGTCAGGCTTTAATAACGGCTAATACCAAGTTGCATTCAAACGTATAATAACCTCGCCAAAAGGCCTCCGAACAGGAGGCTTTTTTTATGCGCCCGACCAAGCCGTTTCCTTCTGGGACAACC
>Ga0070717_10000039_pt1 | contig 114756 bp, 120 predicted proteins | sample LARL113metaG_FD_71366 | JGI IMG/M metagenome (GOLD analysis project Ga0070717, IMG submission 71366) | Corn, switchgrass and miscanthus rhizosphere microbial communities from Kellogg Biological Station, Michigan, USA - LAR L11-3 metaG | ecosystem: Host-associated > Plants > Roots >...
TTCCACGCGGGTGACGGCAACCTGCATCCCAACATACTTTTCGACCTCCGCGACCGCGGCGTGCTGCACCAGGTCGAGGGGGCAGGTGAGGAGATGCTCCGCGCCGTGGTCGAGCTCGGCGGTGCGCTATCGGGCGAGCACGGAATCGGTCTCGAGAAGAGCGCTTTCATGCCCTGGATCTACAGCGAGGACGACCTCGACGCGATGCACCGCGTGAAGGACGTCTTCGACCCCGCCGGCATCCTGAACCCCGGCAAGGTCTTTCCCGAATCCTCGGGCAAGACCGTGCACCTCGCCGGCCGCACCGGCCTGGCGATCGAGGCCAAATGGTGGTAGACGCTCCGACCGTCGAGAAACCACCGAGCGCGGAGGAGGTTGCGCGGATCCTGAGGGAGGCCGCGATCGCCCGCCTCGCCGTCGTCCCCATTGGCGGCGGCCGCGCGAGCGGAATGGGCAATCCGCTGGAGCGTTGCGACGTCGAGCTGCGCACGACGCGGCTCGACCGCGTGATCGAACACTCGCAGGCCGACATGGTCGTCAGCATCGAGGCCGGCATCACGCTCGAGGCGCTGCAGGCGCACCTCGCCAGGGCGGGACAGTTCCTGCCACTCGACCCGTTTCACTCTCCGGGTCACACCATCGGCGGGCTGCTCGCGACCGGATGGACAGGTCCGCTGCGCCTGCGCTTTGGCTCGCCTCGCGATTTCCTCATCGGCATTCGGGTGGCCCTGCCAGACGGCAAGCTCGCAACCGGCGGCGGCCGCGTGGTCAAGAACGTCAGCGGCTACGACATGATGAAGCTGCACTACGGCGCGCTTGGCAGCCTCGGCGTGATCGTCGCCGCCTCGTTCAAGGTGTTTCCGAAACCCCTCCACGACGTGACCGTCGTGAGCCACGGCGGCTGGGACGGCGCGGAAGCAGCGCTGGCCACGCCTCTGGCGCCCTCGGCGGTCGAGCTTGCGTCCGACGGGCGCGTGCTGGCCCGCTACCTCGGAAGCCCCGCTGCAGTCGACCGCGTGGTGTCGGGCCTGGAGTGGGACGAAGAGGACGCCAACGTCTGGGACAAGGACGCCCGCAGCGGCCCCGAGAGGTGGGCCCGGATCTCCGCACCACGGACGGAGCTGCGCGGTCTGGTCGATGACATTCCCTCCGGCGATCGATGGTGGGCTTCGCCTGGCGTCGGCATCGCCCACTGGGCCGCCGGAGGGGACGCCGTGGCAGTGACCGAGATGAGGTCTCGAGTCGAGGCCATCGGCGGCACGCTGGTGATGCTCGCCGCGCCCGACGACTTCATGCGTACGGTCGGCGCCTGGGGAACACCCCCGCCGACGATCGACGTCATGCGTCGCATCAAGCAGGCCTTCGACCCCGACGGCATCCTCAATCCTGGGCGGTTCCTCGTATGACCTTCGAGCGATTGTCGGACGACGATCTCGCGACCTGCGTGCACTGTGGGCTGTGCCTCGACGCATGCCCCACCTTTCGGGTCACCGGCCTGGAGACCGAGTCCCCGCGCGGGCGCATCTACCTGATGACACAGTGGAAGCGCGGCACGATGCAGTTCGACGAGGAGCAGGTCAAGCACATCGACCTGTGCCTCGGCTGCCGGACATGCGAGGGCGTTTGCCCGTCGGGCGTTCCTTACGGCCGCATCATCGAGGCGGGTCGCGCCGACGTCGAGAACGCTCGGCGGCCATCTCTGAAGCGGATCGCGAGTCGCGTGGCGCTCCGCCAGGTTGTCGGCCATCCGACGCGATTGCGCCTCGCGGGCTACGCGACACGCAATGCCCAGAGGCTGGGACTCACTTCGGTCGTTGCGTCAGGCCGAATGCTGCCGCAGCTGCGAGCGCGATTCTGTCCGCCTGATGGCGACGTCGCGCATCCGTTCGGCGAGCGCAAATACCGCGTTGCCTTCCTGGTCGGATGCGTGATGCCTATCCTGTATCCGCAGTCGCACTACGCGGCGGTGAAGCTGCTGCAGCTTGCCGGCTGTGAGGTCTGGTTTCCTCCCGAGGAGCGATGCTGCGGCGCCCTCTTCGCGCACAACGGCGACCTCGAAGGAGCCGAGCGCCTGCGCGAGCACAACTCGCAGGTCTATGGGTCAGAAAATTTTGACGCTCTGATCGTCGACTCCGCCGGATGCGGCGCGCACCTCAAGGATTTCTATCCGACGCTCACTGGTCGCGTCAAAGACCTCACCGAATGGCTCTCCGAGATCGGCCTGCCCGAGCCCGAGCGCGAGCTCAAGGTTCGCTTGACCTACCAGGACGCGTGCCACCTCGCCCACGCCCAGAAGATCAAGAAGCAACCGCGGGACCTGTTGAAGTCGCTGCCGGGCATCGAGTGGGTCGAGATGCGGCACGCCGACATCTGCTGCGGCGCGGCGGGGCTCTACAGCACGCTCGAGCCCGGCATGTCGCGGCGCGTCCTCGACGAGAAGATGGAGGACGTTCTCGCGACGAATGCCGATGTGCTCTCGGTCGCCAATCCTGGGTGCCAGATGCAGCTCCAGTCCGGCCTTCGCGCCCGCACCTCCCGCATGAAGGTCGAGCATGTCGCCGAAACGCTGATGAGGGCCTTCTGAGACCCAACTCCTCCCCATTCATGGGGAGGTGGCCGCGCAGCGGCCGGAGGGGCTTGAGCGCCTAGATCTTCAACTTCGGCAGCACCGCGGTCTTGGTGACGTCGACCTCGACGCGCGCCACCGCGAGCGTCACGTTGTCGGGTGCGCCCAGCTCGCGGCACCGCTCGATGACGCGCTCTGCGCCTCGGTCGAGGTTTCCGTCGCGTAGCAGCAGCCGGCCCATCTCCTCGACGCCCACGCCCGCCGTCTCGACACCGTCACTGCACAGCACGATCGCGTCGCCCTCCTCGAGCTTCAGCTTGTCGGTGAAGGGCTGGATCTGCTCCCACACGCCGACCGCGCGCGTGAGGCGATGCTTGAGCGGGTGGTTCTCGGCCTCCGCGGGTTTGATCAGGCCGAGGCGCACCTGCTCCGCGGGCCACGAGTGGTCCTGCGAGATGAGCTTGGCGAGACCGTTGCGAAACAGGTAGGCGGGGCTGTCCCCGACGTTCAGGAGCGCGAGCTCGCCGGAGCGAATCGCGGCGATCACCAGCGTGCTTCCCATGCCGGCCCACTCGGGGTTGTCGCGCGCCGCCTCGAAGACGGCGGTGTTCGCCTCCTTGCACGCCTTCTTGAGCCGGTCGACCTCCTGCCCCTCTCCGCCGTCTTCAGCCAGCACCTTGGCGACGGTCTTGACCGCGATCGAGCTCGCGTGCTGGCCGGCCGCGTGGCCGCCCATCCCGTCGCAGACCACGATCAGCGTGTCGAGGCCGGCCTTGTTGCGCCAGACCGTGACCGCGTCCTCGTTCTCCTCTCGCTCGAGGCCCGGGTCTGTGGCCCACGCTATTCGTAGTCGCATCGTTGCTAGTTAACGACCGAGGGTGGGATCAGGCTCCGATGAGGCCGAAATGGACCGAGTTCTGACCGATCGTCAGGCGGTCGCCGTGATTGAGCTGCCTCTCCTGAACCGACTCGCCGTTGACGAACGTGCCATTCGTGCTTCCGAGATCGACGAGCCAGAACTGCTCTCCCCGCCGCTCGAGGCGAGCGTGGTGCCCGCTGGTCGCCGGGTCGCGGAAGATCACGTCGTTGTCCGGCGACCGGCCCATACGCAGCGCGTGGTCGCTCGCGCGGTGGCTGTGGCCGGCGTCCGGGCCTGACTCGATCGTCAGCTCAGCCTGCGGTCCAGAGCCCGCGGGTGCCGTCGATGGACGGGCGGGCATCGCCATCGTGTCCGGCAGCGGCGGGGTGGCGGCGGGCGGCTGCCAGGCCGGCATGAGTGTGGTCGGTTCGCGCTCCGCGCCATCGCTCGGAGGTGGCGCCACCATCGTCGCGGCGACGTCGGCCGCCGAGGGTGAGGGCGCCGACCACGGTGCCTGCGCGGGTTCGGGAGACATGGGTTCGGCCGCCTCGGGAGGCGGTGGCGCTGCCTGGGCGGCGGCGGCGCCGGCGGCGAGGTCGGCGTCGGTCGAAGGTGCGGCGGCCGCCGCGGCGGCGGACCAGACCGGGGCCGGAGCGTTCCACGGGGGAGCTTGCACCGCGGGCGGCTGCACGGGCGCGGGCGCCGGCGCTGCCGGGGCTGGTGCGCTCCACGATGGAGCAGCGGGGGCGGCCGGCTCCTCAGTCCTGGACGTATCCCACGCGGGCGCGGGCGCGCTCCAGGCCGGGGCGGGCGGTGCAGAAACCGGCGGGGTTGCGGGCGCGGCGGCTGCCGGAGCCTCCCACGACGGAGCTACGGTGGGGGGCGAAGCGGGCGCCGCCGCCGGCGGTCCCCAATCGGCGGCCGCGGGCGCGGACACGGCAGGTGCCGGCGGGTCCCACGACGGAGCTGCAGGTGGTGGATTCCACGACGGTGCCGCAGGTTCGGCCGGGGCGCCTGGAGCCGGAACACCCCACGAGGGAGCTGGAGCGGCCGGGGCGCCCCACGAGGGCGCGGGCTGTGCGGGTTCGGCCCCAGGAGGTGGCGCCGCGGCCAGCCCTCCCCAGGACGGAGCCGGAGCGGCAGGCGGAGCCGAATCCGGCGACCCCCATGTCGGGGCGGCGCCTGGGGCTGCGGAGGGCGGGGAGGCTCCCCACGTCGGCGCCGCCGCGGGCGGGGGTTCAGGCGCCCCGGGTGCGGCCGGCCCGCCCCACGCGGGCGAGGTTGCCCCTGGCGCTACCGCGGGCGAGGCGGGTTGGCCCCATCCGCCGGGCGTTGCGGGCCGAGGCGGCGTCCCTGCTCCCCAGCCGGGCGAGGGCGGTGAGACGACCGTCGGAGCGATGGTCGCGGGCCGAACCGGCGCCGGCGGCGCCCAGGTCGCGGCGACGCCCGCGGTCTGATTCACTGGTGCCGCAGGGCGCACCGGAGGTGGGGATTTCTTGCTCCGGCGGCGCCGGCGCGTCCTCAGGTAGAGGACCGCGGCGATGATGGCCGCCACGGCAAGAATGATGTCTGCGTATGTAGTGGACATGCGGTGGGGAGCCTCCCTCTCGCCTAGTGCGGCATTGGATCTACGTAAGGCAGAAGTATGCCATCGGGGTCACGAATCTCCGCCCTGCATGGCCCCGTTTTCAATCACCAGCCGCCCCGAGGCGACGCCGGGCACGGTGATGTCGGCCTCCAGCGCGTGCGCCCCCGACCCGAGCGATTGACCCGTCACGACGTGCAGCACCAGGCGGCGGCCCAGCGGCAGGTCGAGCCGCTTGGGGAGCGGCGCAAGTCCGGCGTTCGACTCGATCTGCAGCTGGTGACCGGTCACGGTGACGCCGTCGAGTCGCAGTCCGGTAACACCGGCGAGCACCGCAGGCCGAGTGCGGTTGTCGAGGGCGAAGCTCAGCCCGTGATTCTCGGCACGCAGGCTGTGGAGATCGGCCAGCCGCTCGGCCAGGTACGGCGGGATCTCGGGGCGCGGCCGCACAGCCGATGTCGTTGACGCAACGGTGAAGTCGAACCCGGTCTGGTCGATGACCTCGCCGGCGACCGTGAGGGTCGCGTCGAGCCGGTAATCGCCCTCGGCCGCCAGCGGAAGGCTGAGGGTGGTGACGCTGACCGCAGGCTCCATCGCGGTGGGGACCTCGACCTCGACCGCGCCGGAGTAGGACTTCTTCTGCACGACGTCACGCACGCGGTCGAGCCCGCGCACACCAGCCGCCTTCCCGCGTGTCACGGACCACCGCACGACGCCGCGGCCCGCGACGTGAGGGTCATCGTTGACGATCACCAGGCGCGCCGCGAATGGAATGCGAGGACTCTGCACGAAACCGAACGGTCGTGCTGCCTCGAAGGCGAGAGGGTCCACGATGACGCGCGTCGCCTTGAACGCATCGGTCAGCGCTTGCAGCGCGAGCTTGGGAAGACGCGCACCATCGAGCAATCCCGCACCGATGCCTGGAAACGGATCGATGAGGTGAAAGACGAACGCGCCCCAGCATGGTTCGAACTTGCGCGTCCTCAGGTGCTCGGCGGCGTAGCGAACGAGGTTGGCCTGGTAGGCCTGCGACTCATCTACGTAGTCCTCGAGACGGTGGTGCGCGGACGGCAGGCCGACTCCCCGCTCGGCCCAGTTGACGTACTGGAATCCGGCGTGGCGCCACGCGGGTTCGTCGTCTGCGACCGGCCACCGCTTTTCGATCCGGTCCCACGCGGGCGAGCCGATCGACGGTAGCGATTGCGCGCCAAACGCGCTGACCATGAGCGGCTCAACGTGCGCGATGTCGTCCCACGAGCCCTCTCCCCAGCCCTGCATGAGGTGAAGGTCGATGTCGCCTGACGCCGCGATCGAAGGTCTCGTCGGGTCGAGGTGGTCGAACGCGGCCTTCAGCTCCTGGTCGATGGAGTGGTTCTGGCGCACCGAGTGGACCTCGCCCAGGTCGAAGTTAGTGGCCAGCCAGGGAGGCGCGTCGTGCGCCACCCACAGTGCGATCGATGGATGGTTGCGCAGGGCAGTCACCATCTCGACCTGCTGCTGGCGTGCCGCCGATTCGAAGAAGCGCGCCTCGTCGTTGCGGCCGTGATAAACGTATGTGCCGGTCAGCGGTAGGTCCTGGAAGACGAGCATCCCCGCCTCGTCCGCCTGGCGATAGAAATCCGACGGAAGAACGTTGGCGACGACGCGGAGCGCGTCGATGTTTGCTTGCTTTGCGGTCGTAATGTCTCGCGCAAAGACGTCGCGGTTGAGCTCGTCGAGCCTGTGTGACGGCGCGTAGCAGGCGCCGCGCACGAACATGAGCCGGCCGTTGACGGCGAAGCTCCAGCGCCGCGGACCTATGTCCCAGGCGAGCTGGCGGAACGCAAACGCCTCGTCGACGCGCGACGATTCGGCGCCCTCGGCGTGGGCGACGATCTCCGCGCGATACAGAGGCTGCTCCCCGAATCGCCATGGGTCCCATCGCCGTGCCACGGGGAGCGCAAGGCGCATCGTCACGGTCTGCTCGCTGCCGCCGCCAAGACGCAGCGCGCGCTGCAAACGGAGCGCATCGCGACCGGGTGACTGCACCGACAGCTCCAGATCGCCTTCCATCTGCCGGCCGTCCAGGTTGCGAAGTCTTGCTTCGACCTCGAGCCGCCCGTCGCCGCCCTCGAATGTCGGCGTGAGCCGGATCCAGTCGACCGCGATGGCGCCCAGATACTCGAGCTGCACCGGACGCCACAGCCCAAGCGGGACCTCGAGCGCGTACGGCTCGGGGAGACTGCCGTACGCGGAAGCCGGGTACGGTTTCAGATCGCCGTCGTTGAAAAGACCCATGATGTGCCGCTTCTTCTCCGGCTGTGGTTCGACCGGCGACTCGCAGCAGATCACGAGCAGGTTCTCGCTCTTGAGGTAAGGAGTGAGGTCGAAGGCGAACGGCGCGAAGTAGCCATAGTGCGAGCCGAGCAGCCGGCCGTTCAACCACACGTTGGTCGCGAGAAACGCGCCACCGATGCGGAGCACGACGCGGCCGGCGTGGTCGGGGCGCGGAAACTCGGTGCGGTACCAGACAGACTGGCGGCCTTCACGCGCCGCGAGCTGCCGCGGGACCTCGATCGGCCTCCAGCCAGACCCGCGGCCGATGGTCAGACGTTCGGCTTCCCCCTCGCCCAGTGGCATCCACACGGCTTCCCAGGCAGTGAGCTCGCGCGCGTGAACGCGTTGCGCGAGCGGCATGAAAAGCGAATCGCTCACCTGGGGTTGTAGGCCCCGTCGGCGGTCGTGCATACGAGGACCGGTCGATGCATCGAGCTCACGAATTGTTCCGTTTTCGGGCGATCGAGCAGCGCGAGGATGCTGCCGCCGAATCCGGCGCCCATGATTCGTGCGCCGTAGCAGCCGTCGATCGCATCTGCGCCGGCGACGATCGCATCGACATTGGCGGTGGAAACCTCGAAGTCGTCGCGCAGGCTCCGATGCGACTCCTTCAGCAGCTGACCCATGCGCGCGAAATCCCGATGCCGCAATGCCTCGACGAAGACACGCACGCGCGCGATCTCCGATTGGACATGGCGCATTCGTTTTGGATCACCCGACTCGGCTTCACGACGTCTCTGGTTGTACGGCGTGTCGGCGAGGTTGCGGTGCTCACCCGAATCGATGACGGCGATCGCGACCTCGTCTGGAAACGGGACCAACTCGTAGTCAAGCGTCGCGCAGTCGAGGAGGAGCGCGCAGCCTCGCCGGCCCAGCGCCGAGGCGAACTGGTCCATCACGCCCACCTGCACGCCCGTCGCCCTCTGCTCCGCGCGCTGACAGGCGAGCGCGGCTGTCTTGCCGTCCATGTCGGGTTTCAGCCCCACCGCTACGGCGACTAGCAGCGCGGCTGATGAGCTTATGCCGGCGCTCGGCGGCACCTGCGAGCTGACGGTCACGTCCTGGGGCTCGGCGCCGAGCTCCTCGCCGATCGCCCGCACGTACGCGAGGCCGCCTGGGACCTCGCTCTCGACGGACCACTCGCCGGCGGCGTGGCCGCTGACCTCCGTAAATCGATTCACCGCGGCGGGGAGCACCAGGCCGCCGAGGTAGTCGACGTGCTCGCCGATGAGGTTGACCCGGCCGGGCGCCCGCCCCGACCACGACACCGCCTCAGAGGGCACGAAGCTCCGCGGCGGTGTCCTCGGCGCGGGCGTCGAGGATGAACGCGCCGGCGCCAAGCTCGGAGCCGGCGAGGTACTTGAGCTTGTCCTTGGTCCGGTTCGGCGGATAGAACTCGATGTGAAAGTGGTGATGGCGGCCGCCGCGTCCGGGCGGTTTCTGGTGCATGGCCATGACGTATGGAAGCGGCTTCTCGAAGAGGCGGTCGTACTTCTGCAGCAAACCCTTGAGATTGACGGCGAACGACAGGTCGTCCTCGGCGTCGAGGTCGGCGAGGCCGGCGTGGTGGTTGGTAGGCGCGAGATGGACCTCGTATGGCCATCGCGCGAACGGCGGCACGAACGCGATCCAGCGATCGTCGCGGAGCACCGTGCGGACGCCGTCCTTCTCGCCCTCGATCACGTCGCAGTAGAGGCAGCGCCCGGTCTTGCGCATGTGCCGCGACTCAGCTGCGAGCTCCCGCTGGAGCACCGGCGGAATGAAGGGGTACGCGTAGATCTGGCCGTGCGGATGGCTCAGCGTGACGCCTATTTCCTCGCCTCGGTTCTCGAAGACGAACACGTATTTGACATTGGGCAGGCGGCCGAGCTCGTTGGTGCGATCGCGCCATACGGCGATGAGGTCGCGGATGTGGTCGACGCTCTGCTCCCCGAGTGACGAGTCGTGGTCGGACGTGTAACAGACGACCTCGGCGCGTCCCCCCTCCCCGGTGTACGCAGGAAACTTGTTCTCGAAGACGACGATGTAGTAGTCGGGCTCCGGGATCTCGGTCTCCTCCATGCCCGGTCGAGTCGGACACAGCGGGCAGTGCTCGGCCGAGGGGTGGTACGTGCGGTCCTGGCGCCACGGCGCGACCGTGACCCATTCCTCGAGCAGGGGATTCCAGCGCAGGTCCGACAATTCAGGAAGTCGCCCTGCGCGCGACCGGCGTTCTTTCGAAGTAGATGAGGTAGCGCCCGTCCGGTTTCTTCACGACGCGCTTTTTGACACGCGGTTCTTCAGTCGCCAAGCGCGCGCCTCACCGCCTCGTCCGGCGTTTCGACCTTCTCGAGTCCGTCGACTTCCCACGTATCGAGCGCGAAGACAGAGCGCCCGAGCCTGCGCGCGTGCGCGATCTCGCTCAGCGTGCCCCACCCGCGCCCGATCGCGATGACGCTCTCCGCCGCGGTCACGATCAGCAGGTTGCGACCCTGGCCCAGACCGGTCGGCAGCGCGACCGTGAGATTCGGGTTCGCGCCTTCGCGGTCGTTCTCGGACAGAAGGCCAACGACGGTGCCGCCCTCGCTCGCGGCGCCCTCGCTCGCCGCGCCTGAGACGCCACCGTAGCCGCCGTTGATGACGATCGCGCCGGACTTCGCGAGCAGCCTCCCCACCTCGCGCGCCGCGTCGAGCTGCGATCGAGTCGCGTCGCTCGCTCCACACACGGCGACATATCGACGGGGCATCGGGTGAGAAGTTTATTCGGTACTATTTGCGGCGAAGTTCAACGCCCGTGGGGCAAAGGAGGTGAGGCGGAGCTTGGATATACCCAGTCGTGGTGCCAGCCGCCTCGTTTGCCAGCCGGGAGCTCGGGAGGAAGGCAGCTTCTAGCCTCTAGAGCTTCCATTTCCGAATCCGGCTCCTGGAGTCGGAGGCGGTAGCACTGCGAACGTAGACGCGTGAGGGTCGGAGAAATCCGACCCTCACTTTTTGCCATCACTAGGATTTGCACTCGTGGTCGAAGAGTTCTCCGAGCAGCTCAACCAGCTACCTGAGGGCTGGGTGCAGGCCATGGGCATGGTCATCACGCACGCCACGAAGGACGAGGTGCGGTGCGAGGTCACGGTCGCGCATCAACACCTGCAGGGCTTGGGCATCGTCCACGGTGGCGTCCACTGCGGAATCATCGAGACGCTTTCATCCATGGGCGCCTACCTGTTCGCGCGCGAACGCGGCCAGCACGTCGTTGGCCTCGAGAACAGCACGAGCTTCATTCGCGCCGTCCGCGCGGGCGCCAGGCTCCACGCGGTTGCGAAGCCGGTGACCCGCGGCCGCCAGACGCAGGTCTGGCAGGCGCGGGTCCTCGACGAGGACGATCGAGTGGTTGCGACCGGCCGAGTCCGGCTGTTGTGCCTGGCGCCGGATCAATCAATCGCCGGCGAGCAGGTCAAAGGCGCCCTCGGCCCTCCGAGCTAGCGAGTCGTCAAATCCGCGACTGCCGGCGCTCGCGTGTTTCGCGACCCGAAATTACCCGCGACTGCCGGCGCTCGCGGGTGACGCGGGCGACGGGGTTCAGCGGCTCCCTGTCGCGTAGCTGAAGATGATCTCGTCGATCAACCGCTCCACCGGCGCCAGGTCGTCTGTGAACACCTGGTCGTGATAAGGCGAAACGCGTAGCGAGCCGTCCCCCAGGACGCTCTGCGCGACGTCCTGCGCCACCGGCTCTTTGACCAGCGAGAGGTTGTGCTCGACGTCGGTCAGAGACACGGGCTCGGTGGTGCCGTAGATCAGGGTGTTCGAGAACTCAGGCACGTCGACGAGAAAAACCGTCGGGTAGACGGCGGCCATCGTGCTCGCCAGCGCGTCGACCAGTCGGTAGTCGCTCCTCGTGCGGCCCGCGTTGACCACGGCGACTCCGCCCGGGCGCAGGTGGTCGCGCACCTCGCTGAAGAACTCCCTCGTCGTGAGATGGAACGGGATGTAGGGCTGGCGGTACGCGTCCATCACGATCACGTCGTACTGGGCCGCCTGTGTATCGAGCCAGTAGCGCGCGTCAGCGACGACCGGGTGGACGTTGGGCTCGTCGAGGTGAAAGTAGCGGTGCGCGACATCGAGGATGTCCGGGTCGATCTCGACCCCGGTGATCTGGACGCTGTCACCGTACGCGGCCGCGTACTGGCGGGCGGCGGTGCCGCCGGCGAGGCCGAGGATCGCGACCTCCTTCGGCCGGACCTCGTCCGACTGCGCCGGACGGAACGAGTTGGCGACGAGCATGTAGTCCCACGGTCCGCCCGTCAGCAGGGAGCTCGGGTCGTAGATGGAATGGATTGCCTCGCCCTCGTTGAGGATCAGCTCCGTCTTAGTCCCCTCGCGCACGACCTGGATGTATCCGTACGCGGACTCTTTCTCGTAGACGAGCTGCCCGACCTGCGGGGGCTTGATGCCCGACGGCAAGAAGACCCAGGCCAGTATCACCGCGACCGCAAACGACGCGTAGAGACGCCGGCGCGGCCACAGACCCGCGATCGATACCGCCACCAGCACGAGCCCGAATCCCTCGAGGGTCGGCCGCGTGCCGTACGTGGGAATGAACCAGAACACGGGCAGGAATGTGCCGAGGATGCTGCCCGCGGTCGACAGGGCGTAGACGCGGCCCGCGGTGTTGCCTCCGGTCTCGACGTCGCGCAGCAGGAGCCGGATTGCAAATGGGCTCACGCAGCCAAGCAGGATCACCGGCGCCGCAAACATCAGCATCACCGCGAGCAGCGTCCCGAGCACTAGCCCAACGCTTATCTCCTTGAAGCCCTGCTGGGACGCGAGCAGGATCGGATAGCTGACGAGCGGGATGATGCCGATCCACAATCCGGCCCACGCCGTGATCTGAAACAGGACGTCGTCGCGAGGAAATCGATCCGCCAGCCTCCCGCCGATCACGTACCCGGCGGACAGGTAGACGAGGATGAGTCCGATCAGGACGCCCCAGACGTAGAGGCTCGTCCCAAAGTACGGAGCCAGCAGCCGCGACGCGCCGAACTCGACGCCCAGCGAGGCCATGCCGGAGATGAAGACGAGCGGCAGAAGCAGACGCCGGGCGCGCGTCACTTGGGGATCAGGGTTGCTCTGCCGCCCACTTGCGCGTCGTCTCGTCCATCGGGAGCGGAAGCTGGACGCGCACCTCGGCGTACATGTCGCCCGCCGGGCCGCCCTTCGGGTCGGGCAGGCCGAGACCGCGAAGGCGGATCTTGGTCGCGTTCTGAGTCTCGGCCGGGACCGTGAACTTGACCTGGCCGCCCTTGATCGTGGGCGCCGCGACCTCGCCGCCTTGAAGCGCGATCTTCAGGGGCACCGGCACGACGACGCGAAGGTCTTTGCCCTCGCGGGTGAAGATCGGATCGGGCGCGACCTGAACCGTCGCGCGCAGGCCCGGCACGCGAAGGACGGTCCCTTCCTTCACGCCCGCCGGCACCTTGACCTCGACCCTGCGTCCGCCTGGAAGCTCGACGGTGCGGCTCGTGCCTGTGTACAGCTCGCTCAGGCTGACCGTGATAGGCAGCTCGACGTCGAGCTGCGGCGGGCGAGCGCGCCCGCGCTGGCCGCCGAAGATCGACCCGAAGATGTCGCCGAACCCGCCGGAGTCGCCGAACAGGTCCTCCATGTCCTCGGGCGTGACCGTCCGGTACTGAACCCGCGGGCCGGCGCCCCCCGCTTCGGTGCGGAATCCGCCCGGCCTGCCCTGTCCTGGCTCGACACCGGCTGCCGCCGCGCTCGCCCAGTTCTCGCCGAACTCGTCGTAGAGCTTCTTTTTCTTCGTATCGGAAAGGACCTCGTGCGCTTCGGAGATCTCCTTGAAGCGCGCCTCGGCCTGCTTGTCGCCCGAGTTCAGGTCGGGGTGGTACTTGCGCGCCAGCTTGCGAAAGGCCGCGGAGATGTCCTTCTGCGACGCCGTCCGCGGCACCCCGAGTACGTCGTAGAAGTCCTTGGTCTTAGGCACCTTTGCTTTCTACCCGCTTGTGGTGCTCGACAAATCCGGGCCGCCGCACGTAGCCGAGCGTCTCGTTGATGTGGAGCATCGGGGCGTTCTCGGCGTCGTTGTCGGTGAAGACCTCGCGAACCCCAAGCTCGACCGCCTGGGCGAGGCCCTGGAGCTTGACGGCGCGGGCGATGCCCCGACCCCGATACTCCGGATCAGTGCACGTGAAGCCGGTCCAGATCTTGCCCCGAACCGGAGGGAACCGCAGATAGGAGAGGGCCACGGCGCGCTCTCCGTCGAGCGCAACCCAGTAGCGGTCCAACCTCCGATCCGGCGTGCGCAGCCGAGTCTCGAAATCCTCGTACTGCTCGGGCACGATCGCCAGCGTGTGTGGCACGTCCTGCACGGTGCGCATGTTGAGGTCGAACAGCTTGTGCGTGGCACGCGGATCGCCCCAGGCGTCGACGGTGAGCATTCGGATCCCTTGTGACTCCATGCGTCCGCGCGCTTCCGAGGCTTCCTTTACGAGGTCAGCTCCGCGACTGGTGAGGTTGAGCTCCCACACCTTGTCGGCTCGCGCACGCTCGTAGCCCAGCGCCTCATGTACCGCGAGGAGGTCAGGCTCGTCCTCACCGCAGTAGCTGAACAGAAGCTTCGCGCCGCCGGCCACAGCCTTGGCCTCGATCCAGCGATACATGGACTCGAGCATCTCGCCGGTGTGCTCGGCCTTGTCGAGCCAAACCTCCACCTCGCAGTTGCGGTCGGGAAGCTTTTCCCACGGCGCGTGAACCGAGCCCACGAAGGCGATCGCCCGACCGTCGCGGTATGCGAGAAAACGCATGTAGGCGTAGCCGAGCCGTGGATTCTCCCAGTGGTAGCGAATCAACACCGGGTCCTGGGGCAGCGACGGATACGCGGCCGTCATCACGTCGGAGGCGAGCTCCGCGTCGTTGAGCGTGGCCGGCTTGTACGTCACGCTGGACACGAGCGCCAAGCCTACAGGCCGATGATGCGGGGGACGATTCCGTCCTCGTCGATCTCGAGGATTCCGACCGACGGCGGTTCCGTCTTGCGGATGTGACGCGCCACCTGGAGCCAGCTCCACTCGAACCATCCCGGGTGCTGCTTCAACCGGCGCTCCGCGGTCGTCCGGTTCCACACGTGCACGCCGCCAGGGTTGAACAGCAGCGCATGCCCGACCCTCCGCATGTGCGAACGGTGGGTGTGCCCAAAGACGATGACGTCGGCGTCGGGGAACCTGCGCGACAGAGCTCGCGCCAGGCCCGAGTGCGGGTGGAAGTAGCCCAGCGACAGGGTCCACAAGAAGGTGTTCGGCTCCTCGATCCAGTGCGACCGGTCGCCGTGGACCACGACGATCCTCCGCCCTTCGACGGTGATCTCACGCCAGCGGGGCAATGAGTCGAGCTCCCGGTCGTGGTCGCCCCGCACTGCATGAACCGGAGCGATCTGCGCCAGCTGCTCGAGGGTCGAGGCGGCGTTGACGTCGCCCGCGTGGACGATCAGCTGGACGCCCTGCAGCACCTTGAAGATGCGGTCGGGTAGCCGGTCAACGAACTCTGGGCAGTGGGTGTCGGACACGACTCCGACCCGGATCGCCATGGAGCCCTAGCTTATCCGCCGGGTCAGTTCGACTATTTTGCGCTGGGACTTGACAAATTGGCAAGGTGTGCTTTCTAATTTGATCCATGAACGACCCCCGACGCGAAATTTTGAACCTGGTGGCCTCAGGAGCGATCACGGCCGAGGAGGGCGCAACCCGGCTGGAGGCTCTCGAATCCCAGCCCGCCGCCGACGAGGCAGCCCCGAAGCCCGCGCCTGCGGCCAGCACCGGCGTCCGGCAGGTCACGGTCAACTGCCGATTCGGCAACACCGAGATCGTCGGTGACCCCACCGTCGCCACCGCCGTCGCCGACGGACCCCATCGAGCGCGGCAAGAGGGCGACACGATCGTGATCGACCAGTCGCTCCTTCCCGGTGAGACGACCTTCGAGTTCAACCGCTCACGAATCTCGATTCCGGGCTTCAACACGCGCGACAAGCTGGTCGTGCGCATGAATCCGGTGCTGGCGATGCGCACGAGGGTGCAGGCCGGCAACGTCGCGATCCGGGGCGTCAAGGGCCCGATCACCTGCGACGTACAGGCCGGCAACTGTGTCGTCGACGGCTTCGCTGGCCCCGTCAACCTGACGGTTTCGGCGGGCAACCTCGAAGCCAGCGGACGCCTCGACGGCGGCAGCAGCGCGATCCGCTGCCAGATGGGGGAGGTCAAGGTGAACCTCGACAAGACGTCCAACGTCCGCATCAACGCCCACACGACGCTGGGCAAGGTCGACATCGAGGGCGTCAGGGACCAGGTCGTCGGCACGGGCGCCGGCACCCTGGACATCAGCTGCACGATGGGCGACGTCAAGGTGAGCGTCGGCTGATGGCGAGAGCACAGACGCGCCGCCCGCCGACCAGCTGCCCGGTGTGCAACCACCGTTTGGCAACAACGAGGCTGACGTGCCCCGAGTGCACGACGGAGCTTTCGGGGGCATTCACGAGCTGCGAGTTCTGCGTGCTGAGTGACGAGGACCGTGACGTTCTGCGGGTCTTCCTCGCCTCACGCGGAAACATGAAGGAGCTCGAGCGGCACCTCGGCGTGAGCTATCCCACCGCGCGTTCGCGCTACGACAGCCTGCTTTCGAAGCTTGGTATCGAACGCGCCGCGGCGCCCGCGCCCTCGCGCATCGAGCTCATGGAGCAGGTGGCGCGTGGCGAGATCGACGTCGAGGAGGCGATGCGTCGCCTCGAATCAACCAAGGAGGCGTGAGAGAGATGATTCCCATGGCACCGGGACCGGAGGACTTCGCCCGCCAGCTCTCCGAGCGACGCGCGCAGATGGTGTCGGCGCGCGTCATCGCGTACATGGCGCACTCGCGCCGCGGCCTGCTGGCACGCTTCCTTCAGCGCCTCGCGGACCGCGTCGACCCGACAGGAATCGCACGCCAGGACCTGCGCTAGCCATGCAGACGACCGAGGAGTTGATCGAGTCGACACCTGTGGCAACCGTCGCGAGGGCAAAGCCCTGGACGGTCTTCGCGTCGGGTCCGTTCCGGTTGCTCTGGGGCGGCACCACCCTGTCCCTCTTCGGCGACTTCTTCAGCTACGTCGCGGTGGCCTGGCTCGTCCTTCAGCTCACCGGATCCAGCCTCGCGCTGGGCACGGTGCTGGTCGTCCAGGCGCTGCCGAGGGCCGTCTTGATGGTGGTCGGAGGTGCGCTGGCCGACCGATTCACGCCCCGCTTGACGATGCTCGGGTCGATGGCGCTGCGGGCGGTCTTCGTCGGTCCGCTCGCGTTACTCGTGCTCACCGGTCGTGTCCAGCTGTGGCAGGTCTACGGGATCGCGGCGGTGTTCGGGATCGTCGACGCTTTCTTCTACCCCGCGCGCTCGTCGATCCTGCCCAGGGTGGTCGCCGACCACGAGCTGGAGCCCGGTAACGCGGTCCTCAACGTGACAGGGCAGGCTTCGGTGATCGTGGGTCCCGTGCTGGGCGGACTCGTCGTTGCTGCGTTCGGGATCGGATGGGCATTCGCCGGCGACGCGGTGTTCTTCGTGCTCGGATTCCTGCTGATCCTCGCGCTGCCCGCCGGCTTGACGGCCGGCGCCGGCAAGGCTCACCCTGACGGCGGCCTGGGCGGACAGATCGTCGCCGGACTTCGCTACGCGTGGGCGGACATTGGCATCCGCGTCACCTTGATCGTGGTCGCGGTGATCGATTTCGCCGCCAACGGTGCGATCGGGATCGGCCTGCCGACGCTCGCGCATGGCCGGTTTGCCGCCGGCGCGGCCGGTTTTGGAATCCTCCTGGGCGCGTGGGGAGTGGGAGCGACGGCCGGGGCAATCGGCGCGGGCGTCGTCCCTCCGCCAAAGCGTTTTGGACTTCTGATCGTGCTGCTGTGCATCTGGCTTGGGGCAGGCGTGGTGGCGGTCGGCCTACTTCCCTCGCTGCCTCCGGCGGCACTTGTCATGGGCGTTTCGGGCATCGCCACCGGTGTTGTCAACACCTATGGGATCAGCTGGCTCCAGCGCCGGACCGATCCTGCGATGCAGGGCCGCGTGATGTCGCTCGTGATGCTCGCCTCGATGGGTCTGACGCCGATTGCCTACGCGGTGTCAGGCGCGATCGCTCAGGTCAACGTCACGCTCCTGTTCGCGATCGCCGGCGGGATGATGCTGCTCTGCGGCGCCGGCGCCGCCGCCAGCCGTCAGGTCCGCTCGCTGCGCTAGTAGGTCCGCCGAGGCCGGGCGGCGAGAGCTGCGACGGCCAGGCGGGCGAGGCCTAGGAAGCGACGAGCACCGCAGCGAGCGCAAACCTGCTGGGGTCCCCGCGCCGTGGTTGCGCGGGGGCTACGAGGCGCGCAGGAGCTGACGACGGCATTCGCCCGAAATGGGCGGCGCAGATCCGCCGACCGCGTCTCGGCGGACCTACCTGCTACCTGATTCCGGCGGCGGCGAGACCTGCCGCGTGCGCGGCAGAGGCGTCCTGGCCTGCGTCCAGGGCCTGGAGGGCGGCCGCCGCGAAGAGGTGGGCACGGTGCTGGTCGAGGTTGAGGTCGATGTTCGCCAGCGCAAACCATGCGCAGTACTGGCCCCGCGTATGTGACACCGGCTCGGGCGGCTGGCTCATCGCGGCCGTCGCCCACTGCACTGCTGTGTTTACGTCCTTGCCGCTCGACAACGCCTTGAACGCTCCCTGCGCGGCGGCATGGCATACGGCCGCGGGAGCTCCCCCCCGCTTCGCCCAGGCAAACCACTCCGCGTAGGACCGGTCCTCGGCGGTGGGGCCGACCTGCGCCGGGGCATGGGGTCCGGACTTTCGGGGTTGTTCGACGACCTTCCACGCCGGCTGCGACGGAGGCTGTCCGGGCTGCTGGGCCGCGGGCTGCGGCACGGGCGTCTTCGCCACGGGAAGCTGTCCACCGACCACGGGCGTCGCGGGCTCCGCAGGGGCGACGGGAATGGGCTGCGCGATCGACTGGGCGGTCGCGTGCGGGATCTCTTCTTTCGGGCTGAACCACGTCGGGGTGCCCGGCTCGGAGGCAAGGGGGACGCGCGGCGCCCACGCGGGGACCTGCACGGCTGACACCGGTGGGGTCTTCGCCGCGTGCGACGGCTCTGCTGCGGGGCCGGGCGCCCACGCCGGTCGCGCTGCCGGTCCTGGCTGTGACGGCCGTGCTGGAGCCGCGGGTGCAGGTGGTGCAGGTGCCGCGGGTGCAGGTGCAGATGCGGGTGCGGCGGGTATTGCTGCCGCCGCCGGCTGGATGGTGGCAGGCGGGACCTGTAGGCGCGGCTTCGCCTCCGGCGTGATCGTTGGCGGCACGGTGGCAGGCGGCGGAGGCGTCGAGGCCTGCGCGGCGGGCGTGGCCTCGAATGCGTCGGGCCAGCTTGGGATCGCCTGCGCCGGCGTGGCGGGTTCCTCCATCTCCGACGGCGGCGGCCAGGCCGGCATCGCGCGTTCGGTCGGTGGCTCTGGTGGCCAGATGTCCGTCTCCTCCGGCGGGGCCGGGGAGGAAGCGGCCGCAGGCGGCCACGTCGACTTCATCGTGTCGGCCGCGACCGCCCTCGGCGGGTCGGTCAGCGGAGCGGGCGTCGGCAGCTCGGTCGCCGGCGGCTCCGTCACGGGCGGCTCGGTCACGGGCGGCTCGGTCACGGGCGGCTCGGTCACGGGCGGCTCGGTCGAAGCCGCCGGCTCGGCTACGGGAGGCTCAGCATCCGGAGGTTCGCTCGCCCCCGCGACAACAGCGTCCTCTTCCCTCTCTTCTGCTTCGTCTGCTTGTTCGTGGTGTTCCTCGGCGTCGGCCGAGTCGCCGGGGGCCGTCGGAACGGTCGCGGCCCAGGCCGGAGCGGGCTTGCCGTCGTCACCGTTGGAGGGCGTCTCGGGCTTCGACCAGTCGGGGTCGCCCTTCTTGTGCGCGGGCGCGGCGGGATTCGTCTGCGCCCAGATGGGCGTCGTCTCCTTGGTAGGCACGGCCGGGACCGGTTCGTCACCTGAAAGTTGGGGCGTACTTTCAGGCGGCGTCGAGTCGTTCGAGGCCGTGGGCTCAGTCTCCAAATCGACCGATCAGTCTAGCTTTGCGAATACGTTTTTGAGTGCGTCTTCCGGAAGGGGGTCGGGCTGCTGCTCGGCCCACTCGGCCGCATCCGACGCGTCGCGGTCGCATTCCGCCTGCACCTCGGCCGCCGCCCCGGCGGTGATCCAGCGCCGCTCGACGAGCCAGTCGGTGAAGCGCGTGATGGGGTCGTGGCGCGCGGCCTCCTCCATCTCTTCCTTGGACCGGTACTTCGTCTGGTTGTCCTCTGACGTGTGGGAGTTGATCCGCCAGATCTTGGCGTCGATCAGCGTCGGGCCCTCACCGTTCCGCGCCCTCGCCACCGCCTCTTTGGCCGCCGAGTAGCACGCCGGGACGTCGGTCCCGTCCACGGTGACCCCAGGGATGCCGTAGCCGGCGGCGCGGTCGGCGATGTTCGGGTTGGCCGTCTGGAGGCGGATCGGCACCGAGATCGCGTAGCTGTTGTTTTCGCAGATGAAGACGACCGGCAGGCGATGCACGGCGGCGAAGTTCACGCCCTCGTGAAACTCGCCCTGGCTGGTCGCGCCGTCGCCGAACGTGCACAGGACGACGATGTCTTGCTTTTGCAGCTTGGCCGCGTACGCGATTCCCGCCGCCTTTGGGATCCAGCTCGCCACGACCTGTGAGACAGGCGCGATCTTGAGCTTGTTGTAGCTGTAGCAGCCGCCAGGGATGTTCCGGCCGGCAGACAGGGGATCGCCGGCCTTGGCGAACACGGCGAGCATCCACTCCTTCATGGTCAGGCCGCGCACGAGCGCGTTGGCCAGCCCGCGGTAGTGGGGCACCAGCCAGTCGTCGGGACCGATCGCGGCGGTCGCTACCACCTGGATTCCCTCATGCCCGCGGCTCGATCCGACGAACGGGGCCCGGCCTTGCTTGACCAGGATGTGCATGCGGTCGTCGAGGGCCTTGGCCATGCACATCCATCGATGCAGCTGCAGGAACTCCTGCTTGCTCGCCGTCTCCGCGCGGGTGGTGGTCGCCACTAAGCGGTCAAAGCCTTCGCGATGTCCACGACCTCCTCAGCGGTCAGTCCCATGCGGTTGAGGTGATCGTAGTACGCGCGATAGAAACCGTCGCCACCGCGTTCGGCACGTTCTTCGCGAATGCGCTTGACCTCTGCTAGCACCTTCGTCACCAGTTCGGGCTCTGGCCTGACTCCGGCTTGTCTCAGAGCGTGCTCGATGGCGAGCGCGCCTGAATGCTTGCCGTAGACGTAACTGATCTCCGCGCCAAGATCGGAAGGCGGGATGAATTGATAGATCGCCGGGTGGATCAGCATGCCGGCAGTGTGGATGCCTGACTCGTGGCTGAACACGTTCAGGCCGATGCCGGGCTCGGTCGGCTGTACCGGGACGCCGCTGACGCGCTCCAGTCTTCGGGCCAGCGCCCGCAGCCGCTCGTACCTGAAGCCCGGGATCTCGATCCCGAACAGGTAGCGCAGCTGCAGCAGCACCTGGTGCATCGCAGCGTTGCCAGTCCGCTCACCGATGCCGTTCACGCTCGTGGTGAAGACCTCGGCGCCCGAGCCAAGCGCCATCACCGTGTTCCATGCACCGAGACCGAGGTCGTTGTGGAAGTGCACGACGAGGGGAGCCTCCGGCGCCGCGGCCTTGATCGCCGGGATGTACTCGCGCACCGCGAAGGGCGAGTAGCACCCGACGGTGTCGGGCGTCGACGGCCGCGTGCCGCCGGCCTTCAGTCCTTCGCGGTGGATCTCGCCTATGTAGTCGACGTCGGCGCGGCTGCCGTCCTCGCCACCGAACTCGATCGACGTCGCGCCCTGCTCCCGCGCGTACCGGATCGCCTCGCACATCATGCGGAGGTTGGCCTCCCGGTAGTAGGAGACTGGCAGCTCCAGCCATTCCGACTCTGGAATTCCGTCGCGCCGGAGCAGGGTCTTCCCCAGCTTGTACTTCACGTGCAGGTCGGACGCCGAGGTGAATATGAAATAAGTCACCTCGTCCCGCCTGTGACCGAGCTCGTCAAGGACTCGCATCGTCGCGTCGATGTCGCCCTTCGTCGACCGCATCATGCAAACGACCTCGAGGTCCGGGCGAATCTCCCCCCGCCCCTTGCCTTCGAGTACCAGGCGTAAGGTCTCTCGCTCGCCTTCCGACACGGAGGGGAAGCCGACGTCCATGATGTGGACTCCGATCTCGGAGAGCATGCGGGCCAGCCCGTACTTGTTTTGCGGCGTGATCGCGACGCCGGGCATCTGCTCGCCGTCGCGCAGAGTGTCGTCGTAGACGCGGATCTTGCCCGCCGGCGGGAATGTCAGGTCGTGCGAGAAGCGCTTCGGATCGCGAGCCAGCTCATCGAGCGGCTCTTGCAGCTCTACCGGTTTACGGTCATCCACTTGCAGCCGGCGTCTTGCGCCGCCGCTCTTCGAGCTGCTTGCGCACCCACGGCACCAGGCCGCCCATCCGCAGCAGCTCATTCATGAAAGGCGGGAATGCGTCGCTGTGATATTCGTTGCTTTTGCTGAAGTTGCGGATGATGCCCTGCTCGAGGTCGACCTCGAGCTCGTCTCCGTCCTCGATCGCCTCCGACGCTTCGGGCGACTGAAGGATCGGGTAGCCCATGTTGATCGCGTTGCGGAAGAAGATGCGCGCAAACGAGTCGGCGACCACCAGGGAGATCCCGGCGCCGCGAATGGCGACCGGCGCGATCTCGCGCGACGACCCGCAGCCGAAGTTCGAGCCGCCCACCATGATGTCGCCCTGGGTCACCTGCGACGCCCACGTCTCGCGTCCGGGCACGCCCTCCATCGCGTGTTTGCCGAGCTCCTTCTCGTCGAGGGAATAGATCGCGTACTTGGCCGGGATGATCTGGTCGGTGTCGATGTTGTCGCCAAACTTCCAGGCCTTGCCCCGGATTACTTTCGGAAGAGTCACCGGATCTCCGCCGGCATCCTGGCGAGCACCTCGCTCGGGTGCGTGATCACGCCTGTGACCGCGCTGGCCGCGGCGACCGCGGGGTTCGAGAGATACACCTGCGCCTTCGGGTGTCCCATCCGGCCGGGGAAGTTGCGGTTGGTGGTGCTGAGACAGACCTCACCTTCGCCCAGCACGCCCATGTGCCCTCCGAGGCATGCGCCGCACGTCGCTGTCGTCCACGCGGCCCCGGCCGCGAGGAAGGTGCGGATCAATCCCTCTCTCTCCGCCTGGATCGCGACCTGGTGGGATGACGGCGTGATGATCAAACGAACTCCTGGAGCGACCTTGTGGTTCTCGAGCACCGCAGCCGCCCGGCGGAGGTCGGTGATGCGCGAGTTGGTGCAGGAGCCGATGAAGACCTGGTCCAGCTTCGTGCCCACGACCTCGGACAGAGGCGCGTAGTTGTCTGGCGACATCGGCTTGGCCACTCCCAGCTCGACCTTCTCCGCGTCGAACTCGAAGACCCTCTCGTACACGGCGTCGGGGTCGGACGTAACCGGCGTGTATGGGCGCTTGGCGCGGCCTTCGAGGTACTCGCGCGTGACCTCGTCGAACTCCATGATCCCGTTCTTCGCGCCGGCCTCGATTGCCATGTTGGTCATGGTGAGCCGCGCCTCCATGTCGATGTGCTTGAGCGCCTCGCCCGTGTGCTCCATCGCTTTCGAGCGCGCGCCGTCGACGCCGATCTGGCCGATGACGTACAGGATCAGGTCTTTGGCCTCGACCCATTCCTTGAGGCGGTTGTGATAGACGAACTTCAGCGTCTCGGGGACACGGAACCACAGCTCACCGAGCGCGAGCACGCACGCGAGGTCGGTCGAGCCGATGCCCGTCGCGAAGTTGTTCAGCGCGCCGTATGTGCACGAGTGCGAGTCCGCGCCGACGACAAGCTCACCAGGCAGCACCAGACCGTTCTCCGGCAAAACCGTGTGGCAGATGCCGCCCTGCCCGACCTCGAAGTACCACTTGATCCCCATCTGCTGCGAGAACTCGCGGGTGAGGCGGCCGAGGGTCGCGCTCGCCGCGTCCTTCGCGGGCTGGAAATGGTCCTGCGTGACCGCGACCCGGTCGGGATCCCAGATCTTCTCCGCGCCCATCTGCTCGCGCATGATCTTGCCGGCGGGCGGGATCGTCAGGTCGTGACCCATCGCGAAGTCGACCTTCGCGAGCACCAGGTCTCCGGGCCTGACAGCGTCGCGGCCAGCGCCGCGAGCCAGAATCTTCTCCGTCATCGTCATGCCCATCGGCTAGTCCCTCAACCTCTTTGCCACAGCGTCACCGACTTCACCGGTCGAAAGGCTGCCGCCCAGATCGCGCGTGCATTCGCCCGCGCGGATGGCCGATTCGACCGCACCCTCGATCGCGTTAGCCATTTCCGTTTGACCCAGGTGTCTCACCATCATAGAGGCGCTCAAAATCGCCCCGATCGGGTTCACCACGCCCTTGCCCGCGATGTCGGGCGCCGTGCCGTGAACGGGCTCGAACAACCCTCGCCTCGTCTCCGGGTTGATGTTGCCCGACGGCGCCACGCCCATCCCACCGATCAGCTCGGCGGTCAGGTCGGACAGGATGTCGCCGAAGAGGTTGCCGGTCACGATCACCTCGAACTGAGTGGGGTCCCGCACAAGCTGCATCGCCGCCGCGTCGACATACAGATGACGCGTCTTGATGTCGGGATGGTCGTGCGCTACGGCCTTCCACCGCTCCTGCCACAGCGCGCCGGCGTAGGTCATCGCATTGGACTTGTCCACCATCACAACCTCGCGCTTTGCGGCTCGGAACGCGAACTCGATGATTCGGGTCACGCCAAGATGCGTGTTCAGGTCTTCCTGGATCGCGACCTCGTCCTCGGTTCCCTTCTTGAAGCGGCCCCCCATGCCTACGTAAAGACCCTCGGTGTTCTCGCGCACGATGAGGAGGTCGACGTTCCGATGCTCTTGCTTGCGCAGCGGCGACAGGCGATCGTCGTACAGCTTCGCCGGGCGCAGGTTGACGTATAGGTCGAGCTCGAAGCGGAGGCGCAGCAGGACGCCGGCGAGGTAGGTCGCGTCGTTGACACGCGGGTCGCCCACGGCGCCAAAGAGAATCGCGTCGGCCTTCTCCAGCTCTTTCCAGGTCGCCTGCGGAATCGGCTCGCCGGTGCGGAGGAACTGGTCGGCGTTGACGTCGTACTCCTGGAGCTCGTAGTCCGCTCCGGCCGCGCGCAGAACCTTGATCGCCTCGGGGACGACCTCTTTGCCGGCGCCGTCACAAGGCAGGACCGCGATGTGACGCCGGGCGCGCGCAGGGCGCATTGCTAGCTCAGACAGGTGCCGATTCCTTCTCGCGCAATTTGTAGCGCTGGATCTTGCCCGTCACCGTCTTGGGCAGCTCGGTCACAAAGTCGATCAGGTGCGGGTACTGGTAGCGCTGCAGCCGGGCTTTGCAGTGCTCCTGGAGCTCGATGACCAATGCGTCGCCGGGTGCGGCGTCAGGTTTCACGATTACGAACGCCTTGATCTTGATGAACCCGTCGACCTCTATGCCCACCACGGCGCTCTCGTTGACCGCCGGATGTTCGAGCAGCGCCGACTCGATCTCGATGGGCGAGACCCACAATCCGCTCACCTTGATCATGTCGTCGGAGCGGCCTTCGTACCAGTAAAAACCCTCATCGTCGACGCGGTAGCGGTCGCCGGTGAAGAACCACTCGCCGACGATGGAGCGCTTCGACTTCTCGTGCTGCGCCCAGTACAGCGCCAGGGCGCTGTCGCCCTTGACGTAGAGGTCGCCCGCCTCGCCGCGCTCCACCGCTTCGCCATCGTCGTCGAGGATCTTCAGTTCGTAACCCGGGACCGGCTTGCCGCTGCTGCCCGGTTTCACCTCGTCGAGGCGATTCGAGCAGTAGATGTGCAGCATCTCGGTGGAGCCGACACCGTCCAGGATCGTCAGACCGAACGCGTCCTTCCAGCGGCGCCACACCTCGGCCGGCAGCGCCTCGGCGGCCGCGATGCAATGGCGAATCGATTTCAGATCGCGTTGCTTCGCGCCATCGAAGTTGAGGATCGCGTTGTAGAGCGTCGGCGCCGAAAAGAAAAGCGTCGGTTTCTGCTTTTCGATCGTGTCGAGCACGGTCGCAGGCGTGTGCCGGCCGGCGTGCAGCACGGTGCTTGCGCCCACCCAGTAGGGGAACGTGAGGTTGTTGCCGAATCCGTAGGCGTGGAAAAGACCCGTCGTCGAAAACGTGATATCGCTTTCCTTGATGCCGAGCACCTGCTCCGCGTAGGTGACGCACGTGTACGGGATGTCGTGCTGGAGATGGACGACCGCCTTCGGCTTGCCCGTGGACCCCGAGCTGTAGAGCCAGAACGCCATGTCGTCCTTACGGGTCGGGGCCGGCCGGATCTCGCCGGCGGGCTCGATCTGATCGGCGCGGATCACGCTCTGGTCTTTCGCCGCGCCCCGCAACTTCTCCTCCGAGTTGGCGTCGACGACGATGACGCTAGCGAGCGAGTCCTCGAGGTAGTGGACGTAGTCGTCGCTGCGCTGGAGGAGCGGGTTGACGGGTACTGGAATCGCGCCGATCCGGATGGCGCCGAGGAAGCTTGCTACCCATCCTGGCGTGTCGAAGCCGACTATAAGAACCCGCTCCTCGCGCCGGACGCCGTGGTCGAGGAACTGCTGGGCCGCCCCCGACGCCAGCCGGGCGAGGGCGCTGTACGTGACGTCGCCCGCTGACGCGTGTATCGCGATCTTGTCAGCCCGGCCAGCCTCGAGGTTGCGATCGAGCAGGTCCGCGCCGACGTTGTACCGCTCCGGCAGGCTCAGGTTCACGACAGAAATCTTGTCACGCCGGGAATGTGTGCTGAAAACGGCCCCCTAGGCCCGGTTTTACCTCTCTACAGCATCCTTTTGGCACACTTCGTGTCTTGACAGTCGAGCAGCGGGCCCGGCGGTTTGCGTCGCAGCGGCTCCTACGGGTGGCTCGGCGGCTGATGGCTGCCGCTCCGCTCTGCGCGCTGGCGACGGTGAGCCCGGGCGGTCGCGCCCACATCAACCACATGTACTTCGCGTGGAACGACCGCTTCGACGTGTTCTGGTACTCGGACCGCGAATCGGTCCATTCACGCAACCTCGGGCGCAACCCAAGCGCCGCGATCACGATCTACGACTCGCATCAGGTCAATGGACGGCCAGACCGCGGCATCCAGCTCGTCGGGACGGCGGGGATCGCAAAAGGCGACGACGCGCGTCGCATCTACGGCCGCAAATTTCGCGGCGTTGATCCCGGCGCTTACACGGCGTACCGCTTCCGTCCCCGCACAATGAAACTGTTCGACGAGCGGTCGTTGGCGCCGGCGATGCTCGTTTCTGCCCGTGTGACCCGCGACGGGCTGACGTGGCTTAGGACGGAAGTCTGGGTTACTGCCTGACGATCGCCGTGGGGCATTTGTGGAGCACGCACTTCTGGATCTTCACGCTCGCGGCCTCGGGCAGCTCCGGCACGAACCGGAATGTGTGCTGAAAACCGCCTCCTAGAGGCTGTTTTGGCGACTCCACAGCACACATTTGACACACTTCTTGGCCTCAGACCCGCTCAGGTCATGAGGACCCCGCAGACGTAGACCTACTGGCGGACGATCGCGGCCGCGCCTTTGCGGAGCACGTACTTCTGGATCTTCCCCGTCGCGGTCTTGGGCAGCTCCGCCACAAACGTGACTCCATGAGGCGCCTTGAAGTGCGCCAGGCGGTCGCGCGTGAACGTGATCAGCTCGGCCTCGGTCGCGGAAGCGCCGGGCTTCAAGACCACGTACGCGTACGGCGCCTCTCCCCACTTCTCGTGCGGCAGCCCGACGATCGCCGCCTCCTGCACGGCCGGATGGTGCAGCAGCACGCCTTCGACCTCGATCGAGGAGATGTTCTCGCCGCCGCTGATGATCACGTCCTTGATCCGGTCCCGGATCTCGACGTAGCCGTCGGGATGCACGACCGCGGCGTCGCCGGTGTGGAACCACCCGTCGCCCATCACTTTCTTCGTCGCCTCCGGGTCGTCGTAGTAGCCCTTCATGATCACGTTGCCGCGCGCGACGATCTCGCCGAGAGTCTGGCTGTCGGCTGGGACGTCGCGGCCATCACCATCGACGACGCGCAGCTCGCACGCTCCGATCATCTCGACGCCAGTGCGGGCTTTGATGACCGCCCGCTCTGAGGTCGACATTCCGCGGTGCTCGGGGCGCGGCTCGCAGATGGTGAGGAAGGGCGCTGTCTCCGTCAGCCCGTAGACCTGCGTCACCTCCCAGCCGAGCTCGCCCTCGAGGCGCTCGATGGTCGCCGCCGCCGGAGGCGCGCCCGCGGTGATGACGCGTACGCCGCGTGGCACCTCGCCGCGCACGTCTTGCGGCGCGTTGGCAAGGGCGATCAATACAGTCGGGGCCGCACAGAGCCAGCCGACTTTCTCCGTGCGGATGAGGTCGAAGACACGGGCCGGCTCGACCTTGGGCAGGCAGATGTGCGTTCCGCCGACGGCGGTGATGATCCACACGAACGTCCAGCCGTTGGCGTGGAACATCGGCAGCGTCCACAGGTAGCGGTCGCCGACCGTGATGTGGAAGTGGACCAGCGTGTCCACGACATTCGTGTACGCGTTGCGGTGCGTCATCATCACGCCCTTCGGCTTGGCGGTCGTGCCGCTGGTGTAGTTGATCGTGAGCAGGTCGCTCTCATCGATCTCAGGGCGATCGAATGAAGGCAAAGCCTTGGCGAGCTCCGCGTCGTATTCGCGCCACCCGGCCTTCCCGTCGGGTATCGGACCGAGAACCACGAAATGCTTGACGCCTCGCAACTGATCGCGAACGCCGTCGATCGCCGCGATGTAATCGGGATGAACGCACAGCACCGATGCGCCGGAGTGGTTGGCGATGTAGACGAAGTCCTCGGCGGTCAGCCGGTAGTTGATCGGCACCAGCACCGCGCCGATCTGCGGCACGGCGTAGAACGACTCGAGCTGCTCATGAGTGTTCGGCGCGATGTAGGCGACGCGGTCGCCTTTCTTCACACCCATGGACTGCAGCGCGGACGACCATCGATCGCAGCGTGCGAAGAACTGCTCGTACGTGAGCCGCCGGTCGCCGTCGACGACGCCTTCGCGGTCGCCGTAGAGCTTGCGCGTGCGGCGGGCGAACTCCAGAGGTGTCAGTGGCGTTTCCATCTCTTCTCCTAAGAGTTGAGCATCAGAGCGAAGTCGGCCGACCTGATGCCGCCCACGAACGCGCTGTGGGCTCTTGGCTCGAGCTCGACCGAGCGTTCATAGACGAACGCATAGACGTTGTCGAGCGTCCAGTCTCCGTACCCCTGGATGCGCAAGCCGTAACGCAGTCCGTCGTCCTGGCTGCCGCGCTGGTATAGATCGGTCGCGCGGGTGTAGATCGCCTTCAGGATGTCGAGCTGCATGCTCAGCTCGGCGATGGTCTTGGCGTCGCCCTCTTCCTCGACCAGCTGCTCGACCTGTGTTTCGAGGTCGGCGATCTCCTTCTGGTAGTCGTCCACCTCACGATTGAGTTTAGTAGGCGGCTGGAGGCCCGGCTCTAGTGGATCAGGTAGTTCGCGGAGACAGAGGCCGCGATCAGGATCGCGATGATGTTGACGACCTTGATCATCGGGTTGATGGCGGGCCCCGCGGTGTCCTTGTTGGGGTCGCCGACGGTGTCACCGGTGACCGCCGCCTTGTGCGCCTCCGAGCCCTTGCCGCCGAAGTGGCCTTCCTCGATGTACTTCTTGGCGTTGTCCCACGCGGCGCCGCCGCTGGTCATCTGGATCGCCAGGAAGAGTCCGGTCACGATCGCGCCGAGCAGCATGCCGCCCAGCGCGCGAGGCCCCAGCAGGTAGCCGACCGCAAGCGGCGCCACCACGGGGATCACGCCCGGAAGGATCATCTCGCGCTGCGCCGCCGCGGTGACGATGCGAACCGCGGTGCCGTATTCCGGCCGGGCGGTGCCCTCGAGGATGCCTTTGATCTCCCGGAACTGGCGGCGAACCTCTTCGACGACCAGGCCGCCGGCACGCCCGACAGCGAGCATGGCCAGCGACCCGAAGAGGAACGGAAGGATGCCGCCGAGGAACAGACCCGCGATGACCAGCGGGTCCGACAGCTCGAACTTCGTCGGATGTCCCGCCCTTGCCAGCTCCTGTGTATAGGACGAGAACAGCACCAGCGCGGCAAGTCCGGCGGAGCCGATCGCGTAACCCTTGGTCACGGCCTTCGTGGTGTTCCCGACCGCGTCGAGCGGATCCGTGATCTCGCGCACCTCTTTCGGCAGCTTGGCCATCTCGGCGATGCCGCCGGCGTTGTCGGTGATCGGACCGTACGCGTCGATCGCGACGATGATCCCGGTCATCGAAAGCATCGCCGTGGCCGCTATGGCGATGCCGTACAGGCCGCCCAGCCCGTAGCTCGTCAGGATTCCAGTGGCGATCACCACTACCGGCAGGGCGGTCGCCATCATGCCGATCGCTTGCCCGGCGATGATGTTGGTCGCGTGCCCGGTCACCGACGCGCGCGCGATGAGGTGCACGGGCCAGTACGCAGTCTCCGTGAAGAACTCGGTGATGGCGACGATCAGCACCGTGACCACCACGCCGACGAGCCCGCAGTAGAAGAGGTTCATCGGGTCGTGTTCGAAGCCCGGCAGGTAGCCGCTGCTCTTCATCCACTGCGTCACGAAGAAGAACCCGATGACCGCGATGACGACCGCGACCAGGAGGCCGGCGTAGAGGGCGCCCATGATCCAGCGCGGGTTGAAGATGCGGACGAAGAACGTGCCCGCGATCGAGCCCACGACGCTCACGGCGCCGAGCAGCAGCGGATAGACGACCCAGCCGAGCTGATTCTTGAAGAGCAAAGAGCCCAGCAGCATCGCGGCGATCATGGTCACGGCGTATGTCTCGAACAGGTCTGCGGCCATGCCCGCGTCGTCGCCCACGTTGTCGCCCACGTTGTCGGCGATAACGGCCGGGTTCCGCGGGTCGTCCTCGGGGATGCCGGCCTCGAGCTTGCCCACGAGATCCGCGCCGACGTCCGCGGCCTTGGTGTAGATGCCGCCTCCAAGTCGGGCGAAGACCGAGACGAGGCTCGCGCCAAAGGCAAGTCCGACCAGCGTGTCGGGGTCTCTGAAGATCAGATACGCGGCCGAAACACCGAGCAGCCCCAGGCCGACGACCATGAACCCGGTCACCGCCCCGCCGCGAAACGCCACCTGCAGCGCGCTGTTCAGTCCCGAGCGGGCGGCCTCGGCCGTACGAATGTTGGCCCGGACCGCGATGTTCATGCCGACGTAGCCCGCGGACGCAGACAGCACCGCACCTACGACATAGAGCGCGGCGGTCTTCCAGTTGATGAAGAGCCCGATGACCACCGCGATGACCGCGCCGATGATCGCGATCACCGTGTACTGGCGGTTCAGGTAGGCGGCCGCGCCTTCCTGGATGGCGGCCGCGATCTCCCGCATCCGGTCGTTGCCGGTCGGTTTGCTGAGGACAAGAAAGATGAGAAAGACGGCAAAGGTGACGGCGGCCAGTCCGCCGGCCACGCCAAACCAGGCTGTGTTCGGGTCCATTTACCTCCCTCGTTCCGCGGTGGCGCCCTCGAGCGCCGCGACCCGATAGGTTAAGGGAACCGGGAAACTCACCACGCGAGCTCGAACCGGTCGAGGGTGCCCGTGCCCTCCGACCACCTCGTCTCGACGCGGTCGACGCGGGCCAGGCGCGGGCCTTCCTCGACCGCGCGCTTGAGGTCCTCGAGCTGCCTCCGCGTCCCTTCGGCCACGAGCTCGACCGTGCCGTCGTCGTTGTTCCGCACCCAGCCGCGAAGACCGAGCTGCTGTGCCGTGCGCTGCACGAAGTAGCGGTAGCCAACTCCCTGCACGTCGCCGTGGACGATGGCGTGCAGCCGCTCCATGTTTATATGGTCGCGCTATGCCGACTTCGTGCATCGTGGCCGTGGGGGACGAGCTGGTCGGCGGGTTCACCCTCGACACCAACTCGCACTGGATGACGGAACGGCTGCGACTCCTCGGCTATCCCGTCAAGCGCGTCACGCAGATCCGGGACAAGCCGCACGAGATCGTCGAGCAGGTGCGTCGCGAGCTCGGCGACAAAGAGGTCACCGACGTTTTCTTGATGGGCGGGCTTGGCCCAACTCCCGACGACCGCACGTTCGCCGCCCTCGCCGAGGCGTTGGGCAAGGAGCTGATCGTGTGGGAGGAAACGCGCGTCCGCATCGAGCGGCGCGTGCAGCGGATGCACGCGATGGGATTGCTCGAGTCGCCCGAGGTGACAGAGGGGAACATGCGCATGGCGCGCATCCCCGACGGCCCCGCCCACGTTTTCCGGAACCGGCGCGGGATGGCGCCCGGCACCCTCTACGAGGTCGAGGGCAAGCGAATCTTCGTCCTGCCCGGCGTGCCCCTCGAGATGAAGGGCATCTTCACCGAGGAGCTGGAGCCGGAATTCCTGGCGGCCGGCTCGGCCGCGACCGTGCGAGAGATTCGTTTCAACTTCGCGGTCGAAGCTCGCTTCTATCCGCTCATGCGGGAGCTGGAGGAGACGTTCCCTGACGTGTCCATCGGTTCGTACCCGAACTTCGAGACCAAAGAGCTCGTGATTCGAGTCCTGGGCGCAGACCCGAAGCGCGTCGATCAGGCAGCCGACGTCATCAAGAGGAGAGCTCCGGTATGAAGCCCCAGGTCATCTGCGTACCCGGCAGCGTCGCGCCCGCGGCCCAGCGCTACAGGCCGCTGATCGAGAACGTGGGCGACGAGGCGGATCTGCACCTCAAGGACCTCGAGGTCTATCGCGAAGCCACGCAGCCCGCGGGCTACTCGATCGATGAGGAGCTGACGGCGATCGACCGCCTCGCCGACGCGAACGGCCTCGACCGATTCCACCTGGTCGGCTATTCGGGCGGAGGATTCATCTCGCTTGCCTATGCGGGCACGCGGCCGCAGCGGCTCCTCAGCCTCAGCCTTTTCGAGCCCGCTCAGATTCCGGGCAAGCTGACCGTTGAGGAGGAACAGTTCTTTGCCGGCCTCGCAAGCAAGCTAGAGGGCCTCCATGGCGACGCCTTCATGTCGACTTTCGTTCACGAACAGGTGAAGCCCGGCGCGGTGGTTCCGCCGCCTCCGGCCGGCCCAGTGTCCGCCGAGATGCAGAAGCGCCCTGGAGGGATCGCCGCCCTCATCAAAGCGTTCCGGGAGTTTCCCTTCGACCGCAACTCGCTGCGGTCGGCGCCGTTTCCGGTGCTATACGCCTACGGCGACCTATCGCATGACGAGCAGGCGATGAAGGCCGGCATCCTGGCGCAGCTTTTTGCAGACATACGCGTGCGCCGGTACGCGGGTGTGCATCACTTCGTCCCGGCTGATCAGATCTATACGGCCGGCCATGCAGCGCTCCTGCTCGACCTGTGGCTGACCGCGGAGAGGTCAGCTTCCGAGCTTTCTCAGAAGTAAGGCCCGCTCCGCCGGGTTCTGGCACAGCTCCAGCGCCCGCTGGCGGGCCTGCCGCGCGAGGGCGTGCTCGCCCATCCGGTCCAGCAGCTCGGCCCGCGTCGAGTGCAGAAGGTGGTAGTCACCCAGCGACATCGCGAGGTCGTTGACCTCGCCCAGCGCCACCTCCGGACCGGCCAGCTGGCTCACCGCGATCGCCCGGTTGAGCGCCACGATCGGCGAGTCCGTCATGCGCAGCAGCGCGTCGTATAGGAGCACGATCTGGCGCCAGTCCGTCTGGGCCCACGAACGCGCCTCGGAGTGGACGGCGGCGATGGCCGCCTGCAGCTGGTACTGGCCCGGCGCGTTGAGCGCCGCGGCGCGATCCAGCAGCTGCACGCCCGCGGCGACGGCGCCCGCGTCCCACAGAGCGCGGTCCTGGTCGGGCAGAAGGACCAGCTCGCCCCCCGCGTCGAACCGAGCGGCCGAGCGAGCGAGGTTGAATCTCATCAACGCCGCGAGCCCGAGCACCTCGGCCTGGTCGGGCAGGAGCCGGTCGAGCAGCGACACGAGCCACAGGGCGTCCTCCGCCAGGTCGCGGCGAGCGGCAACTGCATTGCCCCGGCTCAGGTAACCCTCGTTGAACATGAGGTAGAGGACCGCAAGGACGGCGTCGAGGCGGGCCGGCAGCTCGGCGCCCTCAGGGATCCGGTACGGGATGTTGGCCGCGACGATCTTGCGCTTGGCCCGCACGATCCGCTGCGCCATCGCGGGCTCGGCGACCAGAAACGCCGCGGCTATCTCGGCCGTGGTGAAACCGGCGATTGCACGCAATGTCAGCGCAACCTGTGCCTCCTGCGGCAGCGCGGGGTGGCAACACGTGAAGATCAGGCGAAGGCGGTCGTCCGACTCAGACCTGTCACCAGGCAAGGTGGATCGCTCCAGCAGGGCGACCTTTTCGGTGTAGCGGCGATCGCGGCGCAGCAGGTCGATCGCGCGCCGTCGTGCCGTGGTCATGAGCCACGCGCCGGGGTTGTCGGGAATCCCCTGCTCCGGCCACTTCTCGAGAGCCGCGACCAGGCTGTCCTGCACCACCTCCTCGGCGACGTCGAAGTTGCCCAGGACCCTGACCATGGCGGCCGTCAACCGCCCGGCCTCCTCCCGGAAGACCGCGGCAAGCGCCTCTTCGGTCGTGGAACGTGGCTCTGTCAGGCCCCTTATCGTTCCATGGCGGGCCAGATCTCGACCGGTCCTCCCGGCCAGGCCCTGGCCATCGCCTGAGCCTCGGCGAGATCCTCGACGTTGACGATCGCGAATCCGCCGATGATCTCCTTCGACTCGATGAACGGCCCATCAGTGACGATGCGGGTGCCGTTCTGTCCCTTAACTGTGGTGACGCCTTTGCCCGTCAGCTGAAGGCCCCCCTCGATCTTCCCCGCGTGGGTGTATTCGTCGAACCACTTGCCCGCGGCCGCCATCGCGGTCGCGTACTGGTCCTTCGACTGGCTGTCCCAACGGTCCTGGTCTTCCCGCGTCCCGACGAATAGCAACAGGTACTTCATGTCTTACCTCCTACGCCGTACGACGAACGAGGACGGCCGAAATCGACTGCCCAGGCGCGGTCTTAAGCGCGGTCCTGGGAGTGGTCGACGATCGGCCGGATCTCGACGGTGCCGGGCCACTCCTTGGCCATCGCCAGAGCCTCGTCGAGGTCCGCGACCTCGATCAGGGCGAAGCCGCCGATGACCTCCTTGGACTCGATGAACGGCCCGTCGGTGACGATGACGTTCCCGTTCCTGCGCGAGACCGTGGTCGCGGTGCTCGGCCCCTGCAGCTCTTCGCCGCCAACGACCTTGCCGGACCTGGTGTATTTCTCGAACCACTCGCTCGACTTGCGGTAGTCGGCCATCGCCTCCTCGCGGGCCGGGCTGGGGAGCTGCTCCGCACCTTCCATCGTGCCGCCGAACAAGAGAACGTATTTCATCTTCAACCTCCATCAAGCACGACGAACGGCGCCATGCGGTTTAGACATCGCCGTTTACGAACCGGTGAATTCGGGCTCCTGTTTGCTCAGGAAGGACATGATGCCGATGGCGGCGTCGGTGCTGAGCGCGGTGCGCGCGAAGTTCTGCGATTCGATCTCGAGCGCGTCATCGAGACGAAGTCCGCCTCCACGCCGGATCGCGTCCTTGATCATCGCGATCGCAAAGGTCGCAGCCTTCGCGAGCCTGCCGGCCAGCTCGTCGACCGCCTGCTGAAACTCCCCGGGCTGCACCGCGCGGTCGACCCATCCGACCGCCTCCGCCTCGCGGGCTGACAGCCGGGTCGACTCAATGATGTAGCGCTTTGCGCGAGCCTCGCCGATGAGCCGCGGCAGCCGCTGCGTCCCACCCGCGCCCGGCATGATCCCCAGCGACGACTCGGTCTGGCCGATTCGTGAGCGCCCGTCTTCGACCATGACCCGGAAATCGCAGCACAGTGCGAGCTCGCTCCCGGCGCCCATCGCGTGTCCGTTGATCGCGGCGATCGTCGGCTTGGGGATGCGTTCGATCTTGCTCATCTTGTGATTGATCTTGCGCATGAAGAGCGCAATCTGTTCCACCGCGTCCGGCGCGTCGCGCTGAAATCCGGCCAGGGCCTGCCCCAGGTCCATGCCCACGCTGAAGTACTTTTCGTACTCGGACGCGAGCACGACCACGCGGACTGAAACATCCGCGCCGAGCTCGTCGAAAGCTTCGGCCAGCTCCTCGATGAGGTCTTCGGCCACGGCGTTGTTTCCCTTCCGGTGCATCACGACGCGCGCGATCGCACCGTCGCGTTGGACGTCGATCAGCTCCGGCATCTAGTAGACGAAGAGAGGAATGCCGCCCGCCACCTCGATCGTCGTGCCCGTTATGTACCCGGCTTCGTCGGAGCAGAGGAAAGCGATCGTGTGCGAGATGTCCGTCGGCTTTCCCGGACGTTTGAAGATTGTGCGCGCGGTCTCGCGCTCCTGATACTTGGGGTCGAGGAACTGAAAGCCCTCCGTCGCGATGATGCCCGGGACGATTGCGTTCGACGTGATGTTGTGGCGGCCTCCTTCAAGGGCGCAGCTTTTCGCGAGCCCGATGCATCCGGCCTTGCTCGCGGAGTAGCTCGCCTGGCCGTACACGCCCATGGTGCCCGCGACCGAGGCCATGAAGATCACCCGGCCCCACTTCTGCTCGACCATGTATGGCCACGCTTCCTTCGTGCAGTTGAAGGCGCCGGTCAGGTTGACCTTGATGTCGCGGTCCCAGAGCCGGTACTCCATGTTCTCGATGCGTGCCACGTTGTCGAGAGTGGCCGCGTTGTTGATCAGAATGTCGATGCGACCGAACTCGTCCTTGACCTTCTTCATTACGTCTCGGATCTGATCGCGATTGGTCACGTCCATCTTGATGGCCAGTGACTTGCGGCCAATCTTTCGGATCTCTTCCGCGGTCTCGTTGGAGTGCACCCAGCCCTGGGAAAGCGCCAACTGCGCGAGGGGGCTGTCGGCGCCTTCGGCAGTCTTCTGCAGGTCGGGGTCGTCCTCAACCAGGATGTCCGTGATGACGACGTCGGCGCCTGCTTCGGCGAGCGTCAGGGCGTCCTGTCGACCAAGCCCGCGTGAGGCGCCGGTGATTACTGCGACTTTCCCCTTGAGGTCGAACATGGCCTACTCCCCTAAAACCGAATCGTTGCTCGCTGCCCCGCGATGGCGCGCGAGATGACAAGCCTCTGGATCTCGGCCGTGCCCTCCCAGATCTGATAGATCTTCGCGTCCCGGAACCATTTCTCGACCGGGTACTCCTTGATGTAGCCGTAGCCGCCGAGCACCTGGATCGCATCGGTCGTCACGTCCATGGCCACGTCGGCCGCAAAGCATTTCGCCATCGAGCCCTCGGCCCGTTCGAAGGGAAGACCCTGCGTCGCCATCCACCCGGCGCGCCATATCAAGAGCCGCGCGGCGTCGATCTTCATCGCCATGTCGGCGAGCTTGAATCCGACGGCCTCGTGCTGCCAGATCGGCTTGCCGAACTGCTTGCGGTCCTGCGCGTACTCGAGGGCGAACTCGTAGGCGGCCCGCGCTATGCCCAGCGCGCCGGCGGCGACGCCGGGTCGGGTCGCCTCGAGAGTCATCAGAGCGCCGAGCGCGCCAGGTCCGGCGTTCTCCGCGTCGGGCTCGCCACCCAGGCGGTGGTCGAGGGGTACGTGGCAGTCCTCGAGGATCACCTGCGCCGTGTGGCTGGCGCGGACTCCGAGCTTCTTCTCCTTGCGACCCATGCGCAGCCCAGACGTGTCCTTCTCGACCAGGAACGACGCGATTCCCGCCGGTCCCTTCGAGGGGTCGGTGTTGGCATAGATGACGTGGTAGTCGGCGATGCCGCCGTTGGTGCAGAACTGCTTGGTGCCGTTGAGGACGTAGCCGTCGCTCACACGCGTCGCGCGCGTCTTCATCGCGAGCGCATCAGAGCCTGAGTCGGGCTCGGTCAGTCCGAGACCGCCCAGAACGAGCCTGTCCGGATTCGTGAACTCCGGCAGCCAGCGTTGCTTCTGTTCGTCGGTCCCACTGGAACGGATGCCGGCCATCGCCAGGGCCATCGACTGGATGCACACCGCGATGCCTGCGCAGCCCCAGCTCAGCTCTTCGTTGAGGATGAGCTCGGTAAGGAAGTCGAACCCCTGCCCGCCGTACTCTGCCGGCAGGAACGCGGCCGGGCTCAGCCCGAGCTTGTGCGCCTTCTTGACGACGTCATACGGAAACTCTTCGGTTTCGTCGAAGTGGGCGGCGACAGGGCGGATCTCTTTCTCTGCAAAATCGTGCGCGAGCTCCTTGATCGCCCTCTGTTCTTCGGTCAGGGAGAACTCGAGGGTCATCGGCGGTAATCGGCCGAGGCTTTCGTCAGGACCGCCTCGCCCTTCTGGTTGACCGCGCTCAGCTCGAGCTTGCCCTCACCGTCCGGTGTCGCCGTGAAGCTGACGGTGTCGCCCGGCAGCACCATCCCGGCGAAACGGACGGTCATTCGCACGAGGTGACCTGGACCGCCCGATGCCTCCGCGGCGACCGTCCCGAGAATGCCCATCTGCAGGAGGCCGTGGGCGATGACGCCAGGCAGGCCGACGCTGCGTGCGAATGCATCGTCGAGGTGGATTGGATTGTGGTCGCCGCCGGCATCCGCGTATGCCGCGATCTGGTCTTTGGTGAACGTGACCTTGCGTTCGGTCACGACCGGATGATGAACAGGGCGCGAGACTTGCACACCGCATCGCCGGAAGCGTCAACCGTGTCGCTCTCGAAGCTCACGAAGCGCATCCCACGGCGGCTGGTGTCGGAGGCGACGCGACCGGTCGAGGTCACGGTCTCGCCCACGCGCGGATGGCGAGTCCACTCGAACTCCTGCTCGGCGTGAAGCAGCCGCGCGAAATCGATCGCCGCCTCTTCATCACCGAAGAGCTTCGGCGCCGTCACGCCGAGCGAGTAGACGGCTGCGTATGTCGGGGGCACGCCGTCGTTTTCGTCGGCGCCGATCGCGCGGGCGAACTCCGCCACGCGATCAGGATCGATCTCCATCTGCACCGCCGGGTACGTCTTTCCGGCGACCGCTGCCACGGGAAAGAGATTAGAGAGGTCGGGGTCTTAGGCGCCCGAGCACGCGGCGCAACAGCATCGGACGCAGCGCCACCCACGATTCCATGATCGGTGAGCGCTGTGTGGCGGCTTCATCGGGGGGCGCATAGGCGGCGATCACGAACGCCCCCGTCAGGTCGCGCATCGGTTCGGCGGCTTCAGGGAACGTTCTCTGCAGTCGCCGGCCAAGCTCCAGCGGAGTCTCGCCCGGCCGGTTTTCAGCGCCGGCCAGATGCGCGAGGACGAGCATGCGTTTCCAGACGGACATCACCGAACGCGGACGGAGGTAGCGCGACAAAGCAACGAGCGCTAAGAGGAGCAGCGCAACGAGCACTCCGATCACCTTGGTCAGGAGGCTGCCGCTGATCGCCTGAACACTGAGGCCAGGCCCGCCGATGCCGACGTTCGGATCGGTCAGCCCGGGGCGATTCTTCGGCGTCGCGACGGTGCCACCGGCCGGCCCGGCGACAATCTGGCTCGGGTCGCAGTTCGAGTCGCGGAAGCAGGGATTGATGCCGGTCTGGCCGCGTGGGATCGGCGTGTAGATACCGAGGTCGTCGGGCGTGGGCTCGAAGGGAATCCAACCGTAGTTCGGGAAGTAGACCTCGACCCACGTGTGCGTATCCTCGCCGCGCACGACGTTGCTCTCGGTCTGGGGGTTGAACTGGCCGGGTCCAAAGCCGATGACCAGGCGCGTCGGGATGCCAAGCGAACGGAGCATGTCGCCCATCGCGGTGGCGAAGAACTCGCAGTACCCGACGTGGCTCTGGAACAGGAACCAGCTGATCCGATCGACTCCAGGGGGCGGCTGGGCGGCGAGCGAGTACTTGAAGTTGTTCGTGTTGCGCAGGTAACTCTCGATGGCGGCGGCCATGTCGTAGGGATTCGTCGCCCCGGCAGCCTGCACGATCTCCTCCGCCTTGTTGTGGATGGCGGTCAGGACGTCTGGCGAGCGGTAGCCGGCTTTGGGCAGCACCATGAACGGCGTCAACCAGTCCGGGTAGGCGGTGCCGGCGCTCTCGAGGTCGCTCTGCGTCGCGGTCGAGAAATCAGCTTGCACCACGTACGTACCGGTCGTGCTGGTCGGATGGATAGTGTCCAACCGGTCGATCGACTCCAGCGAGTTGTCTAACGGGCCAGGTGCAAGCGGCACCTGTCTTGCCAGGGTGGTGCGGTTGATTCGATAAAGCTGGCCGGGATAGAACAGCACGGAGGAGAACCCCGTCGGCGGAGCGCGCATCGTGATGTCGACCGTCGCCCCTGCGAGCTTCTGGTAGCTCTCCTGGTAGTCGGGGAACGCGTTGGACGCGAGCACTTCCTGGTATCCGTCCTGCGGCGGATAACGCCACTCCCCGCCCGCGGTGAAAGTCGCGTTGACGCCGCGGAAATACTTCGGCCCCGCGTAGTCGCCCTTGACCGTCCACTCGAACACGACGTCGCGGGTCTGCTTCAGCGCGCCCGAGAGCTTCACCTGGTCGCTGAACCCGGTCACCCCGTGGCCAGTGGCCGTCGTGGTGAAGATGCCCGGGTTGTTGAGGCGCTGCTGCAGCTGCGCCCAGCTCGTGAAGACGCTCGACTCGAGGTCCAGGGTGCGGTCGGTGGTCGAGAGGGGAGGCAGCATTATGCCGAGCACGATCAGCGCGGCCATGGCGACGAGCCCGCTCTCCCAGAAATCCCACTTCGCGTCCCCGGTCAGCTTCACGCTGGCGCGGCCGGCGTTGGAGATCGAGCTTGTGTAGTTGCTCCAGAGCAGGAGGGCCAGCGTGAGCACCAGGATCGCGAGGACGTATCCGTTCTGGTCGTTCGGGAAGTTGAGGACGTTGGTGGCGAAGGCCGCGGCGCCGGGCACGAGTCCGAGCATCGGCTTGCGCCAGCGGAGCACACACCACGCGAGCCATCCACCCGTCACCCACATGAGGAGGCCGATGAGCAGCAGGTAGAAGGACGGATCCTGAGACGCGGTCCCGTCCTGCACGCGCGACCACCAGACGCTGATCAGCTGCGGGCCGAGGACGTCCGCCGGATGTGAGGCGTGCATCTTCGGCCACGCTCCAACGAAGGCCGCGGCGAGTCCCACGGCCCCCCCGACGCCCAGCCCAATCGGCTCGGGGATCGGCAGCAGCGCGAACACCGACATCAGCACCGCGCCGAGGATTGCGATCAGCACCACCGCGTCGATCCCCGGGACCCACTGCGCGGTCGCGGTCGACTTGGAGACGGCGATTGTCAGGAGGACGACGATCACTGCGGACCAGAAACGTCCGCCACCCAGCCAGTCGCGCGTCCGGTCGAACACCGCGGCCCTCAGTACGCCCGAGTCGAATCCCTCTGGCCGGCCGAGGACGGTGTTAGGCGATACGTATCGCATCTCGCGTCCTCATGAGGCGGGCGAAGTCATCGCCCTTGCGGACGACATAGAGGTCGACGTCCTGGCCCAGGTCGAAGCTGACGTTCTGATCGGGCCCTCCGAAGCTGGCGCCGTCCAGATAGAAGACGATCAGCGTCGAGCGCTTGCCGCGCACGGCCTGCAGCAACCGCACCCATGCCGGGTCGGCGCTCGGCGTGATCACCGCGATGGCGCGGCGGGGCAGCCGGCGGATCCTGTCCCACGCCAGCGTTTGTGTCAGAGGCGTCCGCCCATCGGCCTGGCAGACCGCGAGGTAGTCGAGGATCAGCCGGTCTTGCCGCACCGCGCGGTGAGGCTCGAGCACGGTGCCGCGCGAGTCGTTCGCGATGAGGCCCACCTGGCGGCCGCGGCTGTGCACCTGCGCCGAGAGCGACGCCGCCAGGCTGACGCCGTACTCGAGCGTCGACTCTTCGTCCTGACCGATATGCACCGCACGGTCGAGGTCGAGCAGGATCCAGAGGTCGGTCGTCAGCGGCTGCTCGAAGGTCTTGGACATCAGTCGCTGGTACTTCGCCGAGAGCAGCCAGTGGATGCGCCCGAAGCTGTCGCCGGTGTTGTAGTCGCGCACGCCGCCCGTCTCGGGCGGGTAGTCGGACCACGCGCCCGACGCGGTGGTGCTGCCGACCTGCTGGGCGCTTGGCGTCACGAGGTCGGGCACGGGACGGACGCGCGGATAGACGAGGATCGAGGTGCGCTGCGTGATCTTCATCTCGCGCTCGAAAAGCCCGAACGGCTCCCGCACCTTCAGCGAGGTCGGGCCGAGGGCCATCCAGCCGCGGCGGCGGTACACGCCTCGGGCCTTCCAGCGCACGAGCTCATTGCCCAGCGAGATGACGCGACCGGGCTGGTATTCATTGATCTGGCTGAGGTCCCGCACCTCGACCCACGGCGCCGGGATCCACCCCTTGCGCCGGACCTCGAAGGTCTCCTCGAAAACCTCACCCACGGTGGGCGAGCCAGGGTCGACCTTGCGGATGACGCTCACGCCGCGGATCGCCAGACGCGGCCAGATCCACGCGACCACGAAGAGCAGGCAAAGGCCGTAAGCGAATGCGTACGCCTGGCGAATCGAGGTGAGGTACGTGAAGAAGAGCAGCATCCCCAGGGCGGCGGCGAGAGCGACCTTGCTCATGGGATTGGCCCTACTGGGTCGTCGTCACCCGTCGTAGGCCATCTGCGGCACGTGCTCGCGCTCGAGGAGGCCGGCCACGAGCTTGCCCGCGCTCTGACCCTGCATCTCGGCGTTCGGCCGCAGGATGATGCGGTGCGCAAGGACCGACTCGGCCAGCGCTTTGATGTCATCGGGCAGCACGAAGTTGCGCCCCTGGATCGCGGCGAGCGCCTGGCTCGCGTGATAGAGGTGCAGAGTCCCGCGTGTGCTGGCGCCGAGCGCAACCTCGGGGTTGCCCCGCGTGCGACCGACGAGCCGAGCGATGTACTCGCGGAGCTCGGGCTTGACGAAGACCTCGCGCACCGCTCGCTGCGCTGCCGTGAGCTCGTTCGGTGAGACGACGGGCTGAAGCTCGTCCATCGGCGACTCGACCTTGTGCTGGCTGAGCAGATTCGCCTCCTCTTTCTCGCTGAGGTAGCCGAGCCTCACCTTCATCAGAAAGCGGTCGAGCTGCGCTTCGGGCAGCGGAAAGGTGCCGGAATATTCGACCGGGTTCTGGGTCGCCATGACCATGAACGGCTTGGGCAGGGTGTGGGTGTCGCCGTCGATCGTGACCTGGCGCTCTTCCATCGCCTCGAGCAGCGCCGCCTGTGTCTTGGGGCTCGCGCGGTTGATCTCGTCCGCGAGCAGGATCTGTGCGAAGACCGGCCCCGGCCGGAACTCGAACTCGTTCGTCTTCTGGTTGAAGGCTCGCACGCCGGTCACGTCCGACGGAAGAAGGTCAGGCGTGAACTGGATGCGGCGGAAGGTGCAGTCGAGGGATCTCGCGAGGGACTTGGCGAGCATCGTCTTGCCGACGCCGGGGACATCCTCGATGAGGAGGTGGCCCTCGCACAGAAGCGTGACCAGGCAGAGCTTGATCTCTTCGTCTTTGTTGACGATGGCGCGGCTGACGTTGGAGAGGAATGAATCGGCGACTCTTGTTACGGCGTCGGTTGACCCCACTGCCGCGATTATAGTTTCGCCCCTCCCATCGCCCATCTCAGGTGAATACGAATGAGGGGTGGATTTGGTTCCGCCCCGCGGTCTAGCTGTAGTCCGTCCTGTACGAAAGGTCAGCCCACCTCTGCTCGGTTCGTCTGCCTGTTCACGTCGCCGGGAGCGGGGTTTGTATCAGGACTCCGTTACGAATTGGGAGTGGAATGCGTCGTGTCTTCGAGATGAAGAGCCTGATCGTCGCGGTGCTGCTGACTGCGGCCGCATGCGGGTCTGCTGGGTCCTCCGCCGGCACTCCGCTCACCGTGCCCGAGATGAAGTTCGCGGTGATGGACTCGGCGGGCAAGCCGTCGTACTGCGACCCCGACTTCTATCCCATCGCCCGGTTGGACGGGGAACAGTCCAACGCCATCTCGATGTATGCGCAGATCAAGGCCGATGCCGTGACGTATGCGGCGATCATCGCGCATGAGCATCTGCCTGTAGGAGATCTGACCGACGAGCAGAAGCTCGCGGTCTATCGAGCCTGGAAGCTGCTGCGCGCTATGACCCTCACAGCGTCAGGCTCCGGCTACACTTTCGACTACACCGTCGCCGGTGCCGCCGACTTCCAGCAGGTCACCGGAACGGTCAGAAGCGATGGTGTCGTGCAGATTTCGTCGCGATCGCCGGGCCGGCGTCCCCAGTGCCCGATCTGCCTTGCGGCATCGACCCTGATTGCCACTCCGAACGGATCGGTGCGCGTCACTGACGTGCGCATTGGGACAATCGTGTGGACGAAGGCGGCGGACGGTTTACGCGTCGCTGCGCCGGTCGTCGAGGTCGGCAGCATGGAGGCGCCGGCCACTCACCGGATGGTGAATCTCGCGCTGGCCGATGGGCGCGAGCTTCTCGTGTCTCCCGGCCATCGAACCGCCGACCGTCGGCAGGCGGGCGACCTGCGCGTCGGCGATCAGCTCGACGGCTCGACCATCACGAAATGGGAGCTTGTGCCGTACGCCGGCGGCAGGACTTACGACCTCCTACCCGCCGGCGCAACAGGCTTCTACTGGGCGAACGGAATCGTGCTCTCGAGCACCCTACATACCTAGGGTCCCTTGTTCTCGAGGCTGTCCCACCCATTCACGAAGGTCCCGCTAAAGCCAGGGCCATCCCACTGGAGGCCCCAGCACAGCGTCGGTCTTGGCACCGCGAACATGAGTATCAGGTCGGCGTTGTTGTTCTGCGGTGATTGCGACTGGTCGGGCAGCACCGCTTCTGGATGCAGCTGGATTTTCTTCCCGTTCAGCTGATCTGTTCCGAGCTGAGGTCCGGTCGCGATCGCCGCGCTCGGCCCAAGCGAATACTGTGCGAAGACCAACGGCTGGTTGGTCACCAGATCTCGGCCCCGGACCAGCACCAGGCCCGGACTCCGAGCCACATAAAACAGGGTCGGCGAGTACCAGCTACCTCGGTCAGTCCTGCCCACGGTCACACCGGTCAACTTGAACACGGGGCCGCTGCCGGCCTGCGTGGTGACGGCCGTCCCGTCGTTGTTGATCGGTGTGTATGGGCATGCGGTTCCTTGCTGGATTGTGGGCAGGACAAACGGCCTGGCCTCGAGGACAGCGAGCTCCGTCTGTTGTTGCGTCGTCATACGAAAGCCACCTGCCGGCGAAACGTTGTGAAGCGAATTCCACGTGATCGCTGCGCCGGCGATCACTGCCACAAGCAGCAGCGCCGCCACCAGCGCAAGTGAGATACGAAGCCGAGAGACCATCCGTTCCTTCCTTCGCCGGCGCTTGTCCGCCAGCACCGTCTGCACCACCCGCTCGGGCATGCCACCAATCGGGGGTTCGATGACTTCAAAAGCCGAGTGAATGTCCCTGCGCAGGTTGCTCATCTGAATGCCTCCTCGATCGCGACGCCGGGGCGAAGCTTCTTGACGGCCCGGTGCAGCCTTGCCCGGGTCGCGCCCACCGATCTGCCGGCGACAGTGGCCACTTCGTCCACCGGCAGGTCGAGATAGAAATAAAGAACGACGACCAGCCGGTCGTCGTGTCCAAGTCGAGCAATCGCGCGGCGCAGGTCCGCGCCGCGCACTGTCGCCTCTTCGGAAGAGACGACGGAGATGTCATCGGTGAGGTCCTGGCGTGACGTCCACCTGTTGCGGCGCGCGTTGCGGCACTTGTTGGCGACGACGCCGAGGAACCACGGCCGCAGCCGGCTCCGATCCGCGATGCGGCCTAGCTTTCGCCAGGCGGTGAACGACGCTTCCTGCACCGCGTCCTCGGCCGCGGTCGGATCGTGCAGCATCGCCAGCGCCAGGCGGAAGCCGGGTTCGATCAGCGGTTTCAGGAGGTCGGCAAACGTCGACTCACCTACCGGCAACGACTGGATCTCGGCCACCTGCTGCATGTCTCACCTATTCCTGTCGCGAGGCAGGGGGTTTGTTACAGGCTGGATCCGCCTGTCTTGCACAAAACGGGCCCTATCCAGCGCATCCATACACCGGTTTTGCGCAAAACGGACGTTTGAGCGCGAGGCGCTCGCATGCGGACCCTAGGAGACTTCTTCTTCCTCGACCAGTCGGAGATGGCTCGACACGTCGAGGCCGAGGTGCCGGGCGAAGAACCCTGCCACCCGCTCGACGTACAGCGGTCGGTCGGCGAAGTACGCGCCCGTGTGCGGCGCGCCCTGCACGATCCAGATCTCTCGCGGGCCTCGGTAGGCGTCGTAGAGCCGGCGGCTGTGGGTGAGGTTCGTGATCGCGTCGGCCCCGCCGTGAATGAAAAACAGCGGTCGGGGCTCCAAAGCGGTCAAAACATCGAGCGCCCTGCAGGACGACAGGGAGCACCTCGTGCGAAGCCAGAACATCAAACCCGCGAGCCACACGAACGGCGTCCCGGGTAGCTTGCTCGTGCTCCGGACGTTCTCGACGAGAAGGCGGCGCAGGTCGCTGAATGGACTGTCGAGGACCAGAGCCTGGACACCAGGCTCGCCGGCGGCGCCGAGCAGGGACACCACCGCGCCCATCGAGTAACCGAGCAGACCGATGCGCGCGTTCGGTATCCGCTTGCGTGCGAAAGCGATGACAGCCTGGAGCTCGAGCACCTCCTTGATGCCGAACGTGATTGGCGCGCGGTCGCTCCCAGGCATCCCGCGGTAGGAGTAAAGGACAACGTTGAAGCCCTTCCGCCACAGCGCGACCGCAATCCCGAGCGCGCCCTGACGCTGACCCTTGTGGCCGCCGGAGATGATCACCGTCTGCGGCGATCCCGGTTGGCGGAAGTGCCATGCCCCGAAGGTCACGCCGTCGGCGGTGGTCAGCTCGACCTCCTCGTAGTCGGCCTGGAACTCGAACGGGGTGAAGGTGAAGTCGTCCAGCCAGGCCGGCCGCGGCGGCACGAACGCGCGCCGGTAGACCTGGTAGGAGAGGGCGATGTACAGGAACACCAGCAGCACGGCGACGGGCGCGACGTAAGCGATCAAGGGCACCTGAGGCGAAGCTTAGCTAGAACGTTTCGGCCTGGAACTCTTTGCAGCGACAGCGCGCCGGCCGGCCAATGACTCCTCGTAACGACCGAGCACGAACAACACGAGACTGAGCCGGTTGAGCCAGCGGCGGACCTCAGGATTGGCAAGGCCGCCAGCGCGTTCGAGGGTGAGGCAGCGCCTCTCCGCCCGCCGCACAATCGCCCGAGCCAGGTCCAGTGCGCCTGACGCTGGGGTCGCGCCCGGGAGGATGAAGCCTTCGGGCATCGGCGCGGCCGCCTCGAGCTCGCCGATGAGCACCTCCAACCTCTCGATGTCCGCGCGTCCTGTCGTGACGAACGACTTGCCCGCCTCGGGGTTGGTGCCAAGCTCGGCGCCCACCGAATAAAGGCCGCGCTGGAGCTCCTCGCAGATAGAAGTGACGCGCGCGTGCGAGGAGAAGGCTCGCGCCAGTCCGAGCGCGCTCGACGCCTCGTCGACAGTGCCGAATGCCTCGATCCGCGGGTCATCCTTCGCCGACCGGCCGCCGCCGAGCAACCCGGTCGTGCCGTCGTCGCCGGTGCCCGCAAGGTCGAGCATCCGTTTTCGCCGGACGCGCGACTTACTCGAAGACCTTGCTGAGCTCGTACAGCTCCTTCGGCACGCGGCGCGTCTCTTTGATCACCTCAGTCAGGGGCACGACCTCGACGTCGCCATTGCGCCGGATCGGGATCACGCCGCTCTTGCCCTCGACGATGAGCTCCACCGCCGCCACGCCAAGGCGCGTTGCCCAGAGGCGGTCCACGGGCGACGGCGATCCGCCTCGCTGAAGGTGACCAAGGACCGTGACTCTGGTCTCGAATCCGGTCTCACCCTCGATCCGGCTCGCGAGCAGGTCGCCGATGCCTCGTTTCGCAAGTCGTATGTGACCGAATGCATCCTTCTCCGCTTCGCCCCCCATCTCGCGCTCGAGCTCCGGGATGTGGGCGCCCTCGGCAACGACGATGATGCTGAACAGCTTGCCTTCGCCGCGGCGGCGGTAGAGATGCGCCACCACCTCGGAGACGGGGACCTCGAACTCCGGGATGATGATCAGGTCGGCGCCCCCGGCGAGACCGCCGGTCAAAGCGACCCATCCCGCGTCGCGGCCCATCGCCTCGACGACCATCACGCGGTGATGCGCCGAAGCCGTGGTGTGCAGCCGGTCGAGCGCCTCTGTGACGACGCCGACGGCGGTATCGAAGCCGATGCAGAACTCGGTGACCGCGAGGTCGTTGTCGATCGTCTTCGGCACGCCGACCGTGCGGAACCCAGCCTCGTGCAGCCTGGCCGCCACGCTCAACGTGTCGTCGCCGCCGATCGGCACCAACGCGTCGATGCCGTTGTGGCGCAAGGCGCGGATGACGCGATCGATGCCGTTCTGCTCCTTCAACGGGTTGGTGCGCGATGTGCCGAGGATGGTCCCTCCCTGGGGCAGGATGCCGCGCACGTCGGCGGGCTTCAGCTCGTCGATCAGCCCTTCACCCAGGCAGCCCGCCCATCCGTTCTTGACGCCGCTGACCTGGTGGCCGAGCTGGAACGCACGGCGGGCAACCGCGCGGATCGCCGCGTTGAGCCCGGGCGCGTCGCCACCGCCGGTGAGGACCCCGATGCGCATCAGCGGAACAGATTAAGACGTCTCGGAAGGGCTCGGGCGGCGGGGAGGCCGACGCAGATCCGCGGCATCGGCGGCCGGAGCCAAGGAAAGGGTGGCGCGAGGAGGAGCGCATCCGGAGGATGCGTGACGACGCAGCGCCGGGCCCCTTGACGCAGGCTTCAGCGCCGCAGGCGCCCGGCCGCCTAGGCCGCCTAGCTGCGAGGATCTACCCGCCGACCGAGCCCAGCCGCTCCAGTAGGTCAGCCACAGTCAATTCGGCCAGCGAGTGGAGGATCAGATCAGCCTGGCTGAGGTCGAGTCGGGCCGTAATAGTGTTCGGAATCGCGACGCACCTCATTCCCGCGCGCTTGGCCGCAGCGACGCCGTTGGGCGAATCCTCGATCGCGATCGCCTCCTCGGCGTTCACGCCCAGGCAATCGAGCACGGACAGGTAGAGGTCAGGCTCGGGCTTCGCGTTGACAACGTCATCGCGGCACCGCAGGCAATCGAACCGGTCGAGGATCCCGAGCCGCACGAGGTGCCCCCTGACCCACTCCTGCGTCGAGCTCGACGCCACGCCGAGCTTCAGACCCATCTCGCGGGCCTCGTCCAGACGCTGCACAACGCCCGGCAGAACCCGGTTGGCCAGGATCAGCTCGGAGCGCCGCTCGATGCGGCGTTCGAGCACTTCCTGCGGGAGTGGACGGCCAAGACGCTCTTCGAGGTGGTGCTGCGGGTGAAAGCCCGTCGTCGTCGAGCCGACGATCTGCACCCATCGCTCGAACGGCAGGTCCTCGCCGTGAGCCTCGTACACCTCGAGCCAGGAGCGGTAGACCGGCTCCTCCGTGTCGAGGATGAGGCCGTCGAAGTCGAAGACGATGGCTCGAATCAAGTTCCCAAAGATTAGGATCGCCGTTGCCGTGACCAAGCAGCGACAGGCTCAAGCTTCGAGGCCAATCGGCATCGCCGGCGCGATGCTCACCGGCCTGGCGCTGGTCGGCCTCTCGCTGATGCTGGTCGTGCTTTTCGGTGTCCTCGACGCCTTCCACTTCGGCTCGATTCACGACTTCTTCACGCCCGATCCGAGCGCGGCCGCAGGCACGCTCGGCCTGGTCGGTGGCGCCGAGGGCGTGACCCTGAGCATCGTCCTGCTGGGAGTCATGTTCGGCATCCAGACGTCCTCGTCGCGCTACTCGCCGCGGATCATCGGCATCTTCACACGCAATCCGCTCAACGCGCTGGTGCTCACGCTCGCGCTGGCCTCGATCCTTTACACGTTCCTTGTCCGGTCGGAGGTCAAGGCCAACTACGTTCCGATGACCAGCGTCGCCGTCGCCGAGGTCCTCGCGCTGATCAACTTCGCGATCCTCTTTCCGTACGTGCTCTACATCTTCGAGGTGATGCGCGCGGAGACGCTCGTCAGCCAGATCATGCGGCGCGCACGACGCAACCTCCGAAAACGCGATGAGCTCCGCACGGCCGTCGCCCAGGTCACCGATATCGCGTACGGCTCGATCCAGCTGGGGGACATGCCCGTGTGCGTGATGAGCATCGAGGTCCTCGGCCAGTTCACCGCCCTGGACTACGTCCCGGCCAAGAAGAAGCAGAACGCCGACTGGTTCAAGGTCGGGCACACCGACCTGCCTGGGGGTTCAGACCAGATCATCGCCGAGGTCAATCGCGCAAGAACCTGGTTCGAGTACTCGGTGATGACGAGCTTCGTGGACATGGTCGGCCTGACCCCGATCCACCGCAAGGAGGCAGTGCACGCGATTGCGGTCGCCACGCGCAACATCGGCCTGGCGGCGATCGATGTGGGCGACTCCGAGGTCGCGGAGCTATGCGTGCGCTTCTTCAACACCTACCTTCGCACCGCGATCAACCGGTCAGCGCCGACGTTTGCGTCCGGGATCATGAACGAGTACCGCCGGTTTGCCATCGGTGCGCTCGAGTGGCGACGCGACATCGCGGTCGAGGCCGCATCCCACCTCCTCCGTTATGGCCGGCACTTCGACGAGGCCGGCATGCCCGCCACGTTTGGCGCGGCAGCCGAGGACGTCGCCGACCTCGCCATCGAGGCCCGTGTGCGCGACCCGCAGGTTTCCTTCCGCCTTGCGCAGCTTCTGGTCCGCAATCTGCACGAGCTCCTACCCAACGCCAGGCCCATCGGCCTGAACGGCTTGTTCAAGGGCGTGGCGAAATTGACGTGCTGGGCGATGGCCGCCGACGAGAAGGACATCGCGCATGTGCTGATCGAAGGCATCGCAGCCGCGCCGCCCGAATTCGTCGACGCCGCGCTGCTGCGCATGGAATCGATGCAGAACGGCCTCTTCTGGGAGGTCAACGAGCGCGTGATCTCGTTCGACTGGCTCGAGCAGCCGCTCCGCGACCAGGTTCCCCGCTTGAGGGCGGCGCTGGGCAAGGCGAAGATGTCCGGCAACGGAGCCGCCCCCGAGCTGGAGGTTCCGCCGGTCGACCTCGTTAAACCGACCCGGCCTAATCCAGTGGTCGAGGTGACGGAGACGGCTGGTTGATCATCGCGGTCGACGCCGTCTCGAAGTAGTCGAGCAGCGCCTTCCGGACCTGGGGCGCGAGCTCCAGCGATTCGACCGCCGCCGTCATGTGCCCCAGCCACGCGTCTCGCTCGGGCTGGCCGATGGCAAATGGAGCGTGGCGCATTCGTAGACGCGGATGGCCGCGCTGCTCGCTGTACGTCGATGGTCCGCCCCAGTACTGGATGAGGAACAGGGTCAGGCGTTCGGTGGCGCCGGACAGATCCTCGTCCGGATAGACGCGGCGCAGGATCGGGTCGGCCGCCACGCGGGCGTAGAAGCGCTGGACCAGGAGGCGAAAGCTGGGCTCACCCCCCGCGAGCTCGAAGAGGCTGGAGTGGAGCTTCACGCGGTCCTGGGCACTCCCGCCCCGGCAAGAATCTCCGACGTCGGCCGCGCGATGATGTGCGCCGCCTTGAGGCCCGTCGCCTGGAGGTAGCGCTCGACGATGCGGCGCCCCACCGCGTAACCACCCATGTGCGGTACGCCGACGGCCCGGCCGCCGAGGCGTTCGGCGACGACGTCGCCGAGAACATAGGGCGTCCAGTCGGCGAAACCATTTCCGGTGTCGAAGGCGCCGGTGACCTTCTTGTATGCGTCGTCGAGGTCGTCACCGGTCACCTCGGCGTACCAGGCCCCCGTCGAGTCGGGACCGCAGGCCTCGATCGTGAAGGCCTCGGCCAGCCCCTCGTGTATCACCCACTCCGCCAGGTTGAAACCGGTATCGATGTTGGGGGTGCGGAGGTTGTGGGCCAGCTCGTGCACACCGCAAGCGCCGATGCGCGTGAGGTTGTAGTCGGTCGGCCACACAACGAGCCAGATCGTGCCGGGGACGGCGCCCATGCCGTAGTAACCCAGCGTCCGGTCGATGAACACCGGGTCGTCGGGGTTGCCGAGCGTCAGCGTGACGCTGATGCATTCCGGGTGGCGGATACCCGGGAGCACCGCGCGCTGGTACTCCCACGCTTTTGCGAGCTGCCGGCGCAGCTGCCCCCAGGCGTCGGCGTCGACCAATCGCCGCAGCGCGTCGCTGTAGCGCGGGTCGTCGACGTTCACGCGAAATCCATCTCCGTGTTCGTGCGTGTGACGCAGGCGCGCCATCGCCGTTTCCTCAAACGACGAGATGCCCTGCATCTCCGCGAGGGCCTCGAGGCGCGCGGAAACCGGCAGCGTGAACAGCCGGGCGAGGGCCGCGGAGTCGTCGCGTACGTCGATCTCGATCTGATCGTCGGTCGTGATCACGTGCGCACGACCTGCTCGGTCACGGTCGCCACCGGCTCCTGAGCGTTCGCGTAGCGCTCTATCTCATCCTCGCCCGGCAGGAACCAGGCGATGGCGATCGTGACGATGACCAGGATGACGTGGGACATCAACGATTTCTGCAGCCCGATGGCGTCGGCGATCGCACCGTTGATCGGCACACCGATTGCACCAGTGACGAATCCGAGCCCCATCACCAGGCCCGAGGCGAGCCCGGCGCGCGCGGCCATGAGCTGCTGGGCCATCAGCAGCATCAGAGGCGCGGTGGAAGCGGCGAGGAAGCCGATGAGGATCGCGCTGCCGAACGCCCAGGGTCCCGGGTAAAGCGTGAACAGCAGAATCGCCGGGATCGAGAGCACCAGTGTTGCGAGGATCACACTTCGGCGTCCGTAACGGTCAGCAAGCGAACCGCAACCGACCGTGCCCACCGCGCTGGCGAGCACGAGGGTGGTCGCGAGCGGCCCGTAGAACTCCGGTCCATACCCGAGCTGCCCGTACCACGTCGGCGTGAAGGCCTGGAACACGTTCACGGTCCAGCTGCGCGACATCATCACGCCGATTACGGCCGCGAGGGCGAAGACCGGGACGGCTTGCCGCGTTGACCCCACCCTGCGGATGGCGGCGGTTGCGGTGGTCGCACGCTCGCGCATTCGCCAAAGGAGGTAGCCGCCTGCAACCAGGCCGGGGATGACCAACAGACCGGTGCCATGGACGCCAAAGGCCCCAAAGACGAGGATCCCTATGAGCGGACCGGCCGCTACACCGACCGTTCCGGCCGTCACGTAGATCGACATGCCCAAGCTGCGCCGCCACATCGGCAGCAGGCCGCGGACGTCGAGGGCGCCCGACGGATGGAATGCGCCCGAGCCGAGACCTGACGCGAGCGCAAGAGCGAGAAGCACCTGGAAGTTGTTGACGAACCCGATCACGGAGAAGACGACAGCCGTCCACGCGAGCGCAAGCCCGGTCAGGCGGGTGCCGTAGCGGTCGGCCAGCAGGCCGAACAGCGGTTGCGAGATGGCCGCCATCCCGCCGTAGGCGAGGCTCACCAGGCCGACTGTGGCGAGGCTCAGCCGAAACCTGCCGATCAGGAGCGGATACAGCACGGGGAGGACCCCCACGTAGCTGTCGACCGTGAAGTGGCCGAGCATCAGCGTCAACAACCTGCCGTTGCGGAGGTACTCCCTCATTCAGAGTGTCTCGACGCCGAGAGCCGCAGCATATTTCGCGCCATCGGCGGCCGGAGCCAAGGAGCCGACGAGCACGCGAAGGAGCGCATCGCGTAGATGCGTGACTGAGCGCGCGCAGGAGGCGACGCCGGCTTCGGTGCCGCAGGCACCCGGCCGCCTAGGGCGCGAAGATGCAAGGCTCCTTGGTGGCGAGACACTCCTCTCTATGATCGCGGCGGTGAGTGAGCTCTTGTACCTCAGTCGGGCCGACGTCGAGAAGTTGCTCGATGTCGACTCGATGCTCGATGCGCTGGCACGCGCTTTCGTCCTGTACTCCTCGGGCGTCACTTCGGTGCCGCCCCGGATCGGGGCCCGCGTCGGCGACCACAGCCTGCTCGGCGCCATGGCCGGCTACGTCCCTGGGGTCGCGCTCGAGGTCAAGGTGGTCTCCGTATTTCCAGAGAACGACCTGCACGGCATCCCGTCTCACCAGGGGCTCATCGCCCTTTTCGACGAAGGCGACGGCACTCCGCTCGCGGTGATGGACGGGACCTACATCACGGCGATCCGCACGGGTGGAGCGGCTGCCGTGGCCGCGCGCGTCCTGGCTCGTGACGACGCGCGAGTGCTTGCCATCCTTGGCGCCGGCGCGCAGGGCTGGTCGCACCTTCAGACATTTCCACGGGTGCGCGACTTCAAGGAGATACGAATCGCGTCGCGCAACCCCGAGCGGGCCCAACAGCTCGCCGGCAAGCATCCACGGGCTGTGGGCGTCGCCACGTTCGAGGACGCAGTGCGCGGGGCCGACGTCGTCGCGTGCTGCACCGACGCGCGCGAACCCATCCTCCGCCTCGAGTGGCTCTCGCCGGGCACGCATGTGAGCGCCATCGGTGGGACGTTCGGCCCCGAGCTCGACCGCGAGACCGTGAATGCGTGCAGGGTGTTCGTCGAGTGGCGCGGCTCGGCGACGAACGCACCGCCGGCCGGCGCCCACGAGCTTCAGGGCCTGGACCCGCAATCGATCACGGAGATCGGGGAGGTCATCGCGGGCACGAAGCCCGGCCGCCAATCGAGGGACGAGCTGACCCTCTACAAGTCAACGGGGCACGCCGTCGAAGACGCTGCCACCGCCCGGCTCGTGTACGACAGCGCGCTCGCACAGGGCGTCGGCGTGAGGTTGCCTCTCTAGACCTCGATCAGCCTCCAGGGCACGACGTTGACGACGCGCGTCGGCCCGATCAACTGCTCCGGTATCACGCGGCCGTAGGGATGAATGTGGCCGTGCACGGCCAGCACCGGCCGGAAGCTGCGTATCAGGCTGAGAAACGCAACAAACCCGACATGCGCGGCGTCTTTGGCCTCGGCCACGCCGAACGGCGGCGCGTGCGTGACCAGGATGTCGAGCCTTCGACCGTGGCGCACGCGTTTGAGGCGAAGGATCAGGTCCAACCAAAGCGCCCGACGTCCCATCTGGGCCTGGCTGTACTGGTTCGGCCCTTCTTTGTAGCGCAGGCTTCCTCCGAGGCCGGCGATCCGAAACCCGTGCACCTCGACCACGCGACCGTCGATGTTGATGCATCCCTGCGGCCCGGGCACCGGGAGCTCCGAGCGCAGTGGCATCCAGGTCATGTCCGGCCCTTTGAGGCTCGGGTCGTGGTTGCCTGGGACGTAAAGCAGCGGGACGTCGAGACGGCTGACGAGATATTCGAGGTAGTCGAACGGCAGGTCCCCGCAGCCGAGCACGAGGTCCGGGTGAACTGAGGTCAGCCTGTCGCCGTAGAAACCCTCCTCGACCTCGTCCGCGACCGCGAGGATGCGCAGTCGGTTTAGTGGCCGGCGGCGGAGGGCCGCCGCGTATGCCCGGCATCGGCGGCCGGAGCCAAGGAGACGACGAGCACGCGAGGGAGCGCATCCCGTGGATGCGTGACCGAGCGCGCGCAGGAGTCGACGCTGGCTTCAGCGCCGCCCGGGGTCCCCGCGAAATCGCAGATTTCGTGGGGTGGGCATGCGCCCGGCCGCCTAGGCCAGGGCAGACGCAAGGAACCTCCGACGCCGGCCACTTAGACGCGCTTGAAGCGCAGCGCGGTCCAGGTGTCGTCGACCGCGACGAACGACACGGGCTTGTAGCCCTTCACCGAAGTGACATCTCCCAGCACGTCTCGCTGCACCCACCATGGAGTCGCGGGGAGGTCGGTCGCGCCGGCCGACTGGCCACCTTTGGGATACGCGATCCAGAGCAGTCCATTCGCCTTCGCAACCGAGATCGCGGCCGGCCCGAGGCGCCGCAGCTCGTCGACGTTTTTGACGAACAGCAGCACCGCGTCAAACGACTGTCCCGACTGAACCTGTTTTGTGATGGCGCGTGGTCCCGGCGTCAGAAGCTCGACATATGGGTCTGGGACATTGAGGGCGGCCAGGCTGTGATCGGCGTTGAGGCGCAGCTTCTTGGCCAGTGGGCTGAGCCCGCCCTTGTCGGGTCCGATGACGGGCAGCGAGCGTTGGGAATCGAGATGTCCCACCGCGCACACATTAAAAGGAATCGCCGCATATGATGCCGCGCTATGCGCCACATGCTCGCCGCCGCAGTCGCGCTCCTTGTGGTCGCGGCGTGCTCAACGTCGAAGCCTGCGGTATTCACTCTCGACAGCGCATCGGTCGATCCGACCTACTACTGCCCGGGTGGCGCGAACAACGCACCTTACGACCTCCACGCCACCGTCAAGGTCCATAACGGCACGGGCAAAGCGATCACGATCAATGCGGCGACGGCGCAGATGACCGTCGCGTCGATCAAGGGTCCATGGGTCGAGAAGGTCGGCGAGCGCTACCACGCGGACGGGGTGAAGTTCACGCCGAGCACCATTGCGGCCGGCGGTAACTCGTCGGTGCGGCTGACGATCCCGAGCGCTTGCACCAGCGGCAAGTACGGCACCGGCACGTCGAGCTCGGCCGAATACGACGTCACCGTTCACCTCACGACATCGGCCGGGGCGTTCGCCATCACGGCGGCGAACCGGCACCAGATAGTCGCCGACTAGCTGCGGAGGATCTGCAGAGCCTTCGCGCCGGCCGCCAGCCACGACGGATCGTCAAGCCACGTCTCGACCCCCCACATCAGCACCACCTCCAGGTTTTCCTGCCGGTAGTCGACCGCGGTCGCCAGGAGATCTTTCGGCTTGAACGTGTCCGCATCCTCCCACGGCTGCGCCTGCATCTCCGCCAGCCACAACGACTTGCCCTGCTTGCTGGCGCGACCTGCCCAGAAATGCAGGGCCTGCTGCTTCCACTGCTCGCGCAAGGACATGGTCGTGAGGTGCCGGTAAGGAACGTTCGGTCCGTCGACGTAGAGGTCGAGCCCCAGAGCATCGGCGGCATCCAGGGCCGCCTGCGGATGTCCGTCGTAGGTCTCCCCGAGAAGTCCGTCCGGGGCGTACAGCTGCAACAGGTCGACGTAGAGATTGAGGCCGTCGTACGTCGTCACGACCGCTTGATGCACGGGATCTAGCCGGTGCACCTCGCCCACCTCCCAGTCGAGCTGCGCCGCCGAGATCTGGTCGGCTCCTGTCAACACGTTGCTCACCTGGTCCAGAGGCTCGTTCTCGACCTGCCACGCGTACAGCAGCGGCGAGGCGCGGTAGCGCGTGATGCTCGAGTCGAAGTACAGGCGGTACGCGTCGCCGGCCTGCGCCTGGTCGAGGAAAGGTTGCTGCCGGGGACCGGCCCAGTCCGGCTCGTGCAGCTCCGGATACAGGAAGTTGCGCGCGCCGATGGTCAGGACCACCCGCGTTGGATGCAGCGCTGTCAGGTTGTGATCCGCGACCACCGCGAGAAGCATGTCGATCGAGTCGAACTCCAGCTGGTCGGGCACCGGCTCGACCTCTTCCCAGTAGATAGGCAGACGAACCAGGTCGGGCTGCGTGACGCTCAACAGCAGCGCGAGGTCCTGCGCCGGGTCGCGTCCCGCGGACGACGAGGTATCGGGGCTGAAGCTGAACCCGGCCAGCGGCGCCGCCGGTTGCGGATGCGGCCATGTCTCGCTCCCGAGCAAGAGGGCCGCCGCAGCAAACACGAACAATGTCCTCACCGCATCACCAACGCATTGCGCGCGGGTTTTTGGCTGCTTTCAAACGTTGCTCGGGCGGAGGGAAACCAGCGGAGATGCCACGAGCCTGGATCATCGCGCTTGGATTCGTGCTCGCGGGGCTCGGCGGCCTTGGCGTTTACTTCTTTCCCGTCATCGAGACCGCGGGGAGCGCATCGTCCGGTCCCGGCCAGATCGCGGCACTCAACCCGGTCAGCGCGCCCACCCAACCTTTCACCGCGCTCCTCCTTGGTTCGGATGACGACTCCAAGTTCCCGCCTGACCGGCTCAATACGCAGTCGATGATTCTCGTAAGGGTCGATCCAAGCACAAAGCAGGCGACGATGCTTTCGATTCCGCGCGACCTCTGGGTCCCGATTCCGGACCAGGGCACGGGCAAGATCAGCACCGCTTACAACCTCGGCGGTCCCGACGGCGCCATGAAGGCCGTCGAGTCCAACTTCAAGGTCCACGTCGACGACTACGTGTGGATAGGCCTCAACGGCCTCGTGAAGCTGATCGACAAGCTCGGTGGAGTGAACCTTCAAGTCACAAATCCCGTGATGGACGACTTCTACCCGGCCGACCTGAACGGCGCGGCCGATCCGTATGGGTATTACCGCGTCGCGGTGCTTCCGGGTGCAACCCACATGGACGGAGCTCACGCCCTGCAGTACGTTCGCTCGCGCCATGGTGACATCCGTGGCGACTTCGCGCGCTCCGAACGTCAGCAGCAGCTCCTTCTCGCCGTCAAGGCGAAGGCATCGCGCCTCAACGTAGCCGACCTGCCGTCGCTCGCGAGCGCTCTCACCGGCGAGATCAAGACCAACATCGGCCTGGATCGCCTACGCGCCCTGATGTCAATCGCGAACGAATTCGACAGCAAGAACGTCCACCGAATCGTCCTGCTGCCGCCCTACACCTCAGAGGGCTGGGCCGAGGGCCAGAGCGTCGTCTTCCCGGACTGGAGCCAGGTCCTGCCGCTCGTGCACCAGACGTTCCCGTGAGGCGCCAACTCATCGGCGCCGGGCTTGTGATCGCGATGCTTGCGTTCGGCATCGGTGTGTACCACCTGGCGGCCGCGTTAAGGGGCGATCACAAGGTGATCCAGCGTCCGACGGCCATCGCCGCCTCGCCTCTGCCCGGCACCATCTACGTCGTACAGGGGGGCGCGCTGTTTCGGTTCCAGCACGGTTCCTTCACGCAGATCACATCCGGCGCCGGCTGGATGCAGCCCGCGGCCGCACCCAACGGCCAGCTCGTCGCCGTCCGCCGAGGGCCGGACTACTCCGACCTCTATCTGCTGACGTCCTCCGGCCGCCCGGTGGCGCAGCTGACGCACAACTCTTCGCCGGCCTCTGTCGAGAGCAACCACTGGGCCTTCTATCCACGGGTATCGCCTGACGGCCAGGCCGTGTTCTATGCCTTCGATCCCAAGGATCCCTACAACACCTACCGCGTCGACCTCGCGATATTCGCGAGCCGGTTCAGCTCTGGCACGCGCCCGATCGACTGGACCGTGCCGAACGATTTCACGGGTGGCGATATCTCGCCGGTGCCGTTGAGCGGGGGCGGCCTCATCTACACCAGGTACTCGATCGACGACAACGCGCGGGTTCACTCGCAGGTCTGGATCCAGCGCCGGGCCGGGAGTCCAGGGCTCGCCCTCACGGCACCCGATCTCGGCTGCGGCCAGCCTGCGATCTCACCCGACGAGAAGTCCATTGCGATGGTGTGCAACAAGGGATCGAATGAGTCAGCCGAGCTCGATGTGGCCTCGTTCGACGCCGCGTCGATCACGCTCGGCCCGCCTACCACGTTGGTGAGCGGCCGGCTCGTCGCCTCTCCTGCCTTCGCGCCCGACGGCGAGAGGATCGCCTTCCTTGCGCCGTCGACTCCCGGTGGCGGCTTTCAGCTTTGGACGGTGAACCCCAGCGTCGCCAGCTCGGTAAGCGACATCACGACCGATCTCGGGCTCGACTCCACGTCCGCGCCGGTCTGGCTGGCGGGGTAGATCAAAAGTGGAATTCCAGAACCGTCCAATAGTGGTAGTAGCGCAACGGCTGCGTGCGCGTTTTGGAAGTAGGAGACAAATGGTGAGGTTCAGAACGAAGTCCGACGCGCCGGACCTCCACACGCAGCTGGAGTCACTTTTCGATCAGGTGTGGCGGTCGGAAAGCGATTGGCGGTTGTGGGATCGCCTCGACGCGGCGGACATGCTCGAGTCACGACGCGAGAAGCGACGCCGGAACCGAGACGCGGAAAAGGCGGCCTGACCATGGCGCCCGTGAGCGCCGGCGCTCGCGGCTAATCGTGCCCGGTGAATCCCGCGAGCGCCGGCAGTCGCGGCTACTTGGCCCGGCGCACCCTCGCCTGTAGCTCGGTCGGCAGGTCCCTGACCGGGCCTGGGATCGCGTCTTGGAGCCGCTGCACGATGGTCGGGCGGCGCCGCCTGCGGAACACCATCCACCCGATGATCCCAAGGCCGACCACCGCGGCCACCACCCCGGCCGCGATGACCGCCGGGGGTACCTCGGGCATCTCCATATCCTTCACGTCATCGAGCGAACGTTCGATCGTGTGCCGCCCCGCGTTGATCTGGCTCTGGATCTCTCCTGCAAGCGTGTTCATGGCTTCCTCCTGGTTCACCTCGAGAGTCTCCCTCCCAATCTTGAAACGAATTGAGGCCCGGTAGTGGCGATCCCCCAGGCGTTTTCTTCTTTGGAGCGCCTGGGCCGGAAGGTTCGGGCGCTCCAAAACCCGGAAGCGGAGGGTAAATCCGTGAAGTGCGATATCTGTGACGAGGACTTCGCCAACTCTGTTGAGCTCGAAAAGCACAAGGAGCGCGAGCACCCGATGGGCGACGGTGACGAAAAGCTGGAGAAGCCCGACCTGATGCCGGATGACAACCAGCAGGCGCCGGTCATCCCGGGCAAGACCGGCTAGCGACGTCTCAACCGGCAACCGGCGGCGCAGCAAAGCGCCGCCGGTTTTCTTTTGCTTAGGAGGTTTCCTCGGCGACCGCGTATCCGCGCCGCCCGGTCAGCTCGCCGACCGCTGACTTCTTTGGCGGCTTGATCGCCCACTCCTCGTTCTCGATCAACCGCCATCCCCAACGCGGATCACTCTTGGCGCGCTCGCGCGCCTCGTCGAGCGCTTTGGACATGAACTTGAGGCCGGCCAGGCCGGGCAGCCTGCCGATCTTCTCGTCGATCTCGAGCAGCTCCCGTTCGCCTTCCGCGTCGTCGAAGAGGTAGAGCGCGAGCGCGTCCACCTCCTCTTGCTTCTTCACGCCCACGCCCACCGGCACCCAGACCCGCTTCAGCATCCAGCGGTCGAGCCTCTGCGCGCGCTCGTTGCCGGCCAGCCACTCCTTGGCCGAGTTGTAGTAGAAGGCGAAGTGGCGGCGCTCGTCCTTGATGATCCGGCCGAGCAGGTCCTTCAGCACCGGGTGGCCAGATTTACGAATCAGCGCCCCGTAGCCGGTGGCGGTCGAGAGCTCGTTGATCGCGCCGATCGACAGGTAGACGGCCGAGAAGTTCTTGAGCAGCCACGACCCGGCCATTGTCGTCAGGATGCTGAGGCTGTTCTGCACCCCCAGGTTGGCCCGCACGTTGGCGATGCGCTCCTGGGTGTCGAACTCGATGCCGTAGAGGTTGAGGAGCTTGCCGATGTTCTCGCCGTGCCACAGCTCCTCGTAGTTCCAGCAGGCGAGAAAGGCGGTGAGGATCGGGTCCATGCACGCCCGCGTCACCAGCAGGTGCGAGAGGTACAGGGGGACGTGATTCTCGATATCCATCATGTAGTGCAGGCAGAAGAGGTCGCCCTTGGAAAGCGGGTGCTTAGTGACGTCGTCCCAGGCGACGCCCGCCGTGTCGACCTTCTTCGACTCTTCCTTGTAGCGCTCGATGCTGAAGCTCATATCAACCCCTACGAACTGACGGCCGGTATGGATCAAAAGGTCTCGGCCAACTCCAAGCGTCCTCACACTGACGGCTCAGCGGCCGCCGCCAGTCTAGGTCGCAACGGTCCTCGAGGAGCGAATAAATGTTGGAGGCAGATTGGCAGTGAATGGAGTTCGAAAGGCAGTGCTCGCGGCGGCGGTCGCGGGGTCGATGTTGGTAGGAGGCGTGGGCGGAGCCGTGCTCTACGCGACCACGATCGCGGCCTCGGCGGCGTCACCGTCACCGACGCCGTCGTCAGGCTCTTCGAGCGCGTCGGGCGGCAAGTTCGTGCCGAACGAGGACCCGACGCACGAGGCCGGCGAGAGCGCCGCGCGGGAGGCGCAGGAGAACGCGGGCCAGGTGCCTACCGTCCCGTAAAGAGAACCGCGCTCAGGGCAAGAGCTGCCTCGCCACGAACCAGACATTGGCGGGGCGCTCTGCCAGGCGGCGCAGGTACCAGGCGTACCACGCGTCGCCGTATGTGATCAGGTCGCGCACCGTGAACCCCTCCCGCGCGAGGCGCAGCTGTTCGTCGACGCGAATTCCGTACAGCATCGCCACCTCGAGCTGTGACTTCTCCATCCCGATGGCCGAAGCAATCCGCCACGCCTTGGCGACCATCTCCGTGTCGTGAGTCGCGTTGACGAGCCGAAGCCGCTTGCGCTTTACCTCGGGCAGCATCAGCGCCGTCAGCGCAAGGTAGTTGGCGTCGACGTCGCGCTTGGCCTGGAAGGCGATGTCCGGCGGCTCGGAGTACGCGCCCTTGACCAGACGGATCGCCGGCCGTGACGGGATGAGCCGCGACACGTCCGCCGCCGTTCGGTAGAGGTAGGCCTGCAGCGCCACGCCGACGTGCGGGTGCTCGGGGCGGATCTGCAAGTACAGGTCGATCGTCCTGTCCGTATATGAGCTGCCTTCCATGTCGATCCACAGAAAGCTGCGGGCTTTGTCGGCCGCACGCGCCAGCCGCCGCAGGTTGGCCAGGGTCGCCGGCTCATCGATGTCGAGGCCGAGCTGCGTTGGCTTGACCGAGATCTCAGCGTCGATGTCGGTCGACGCCGCAAGGACCTCTTCATAGTGCTGCACCACGCGGTGGGCGTCCCCAAGGTCGGTGATGTTCTCGCCGAGGAGCGTGAACAGGGCGCCCACGCCCTTCGCTTTGAAGTCGACCGCGGCCTGTAGAGCGGAGTCGAAACCCTCGCCCGGAAGAAACCGCCTTACGGCGCGCCGGGCAAACCTCCAGCGCGGCACGTGCGATGCCAACCACCGGTTCTGCGCACACCACAACAGCAGCCGTCGCATCGGGCCAGCAAAGGGTAATGGGCTATGGAGAAGGCGATGAGCGGGAGGGGTAGGTGCCTCCCGCTCGGTCGCTCAGCTATGCAGGTCGACTGCCCCCCAGCGAGCACTCGACGCTGCAGTAGGCCTCATCCCCCCGCTGCACGGCGCCGAAATCGATCGGCGCGGCGCACGCGGCGCAGTAAGCCACGGCCGCGGTCTGCCGCTGTACGAGCTGCAGCGCGGCCCCGAATCTGCTGGTCAACGGCACACGCCCGCGGAAGGCGGCGCGCTCGACAGACAGCCTGCCGATCGGAAACTCGACGATGTTCATGCCGTTTCCCTCCGCCACGTCAACTCGCAACAAGTTCGTAGAGCGAAGTATCGACACGGCGCAACATCTGTCACCGTACGGATGTAGGAGACAAGGCCCCTATTCGCCGTAAGTTCTTGTAAATAAAATGGTGCCCGACTCGGCGGACACCACTTTTGTCGTCGCTCCACGGCTGCTACCAGTAGTACCAGCGGCCCCCCTCTGCGGCACGCACCAAGAAGCCGAGCGCCCAGAGGATCAGCCCGATGACCAGCAGGATCCACAGGATGTGAAGCGCTGGTGCAAGCAGACCGCCCCCACCGAGCATGAGAAGCAGCAGGATCAAAACGATCAACGCGACCATTCTCGACTTACCTCCTTTCGGGCTGGCCTTGATTTCGAACCAACCGAAATTGAGCCTGTAGGTGAGAAAAACGCCCGCATTCGCGCTACTTACGCGTTCAGCGCCACCTCGAACGGCCGGTCTTGCCGCCCTTCATGAGGGACCGCCAGCCACGCGCGCTGATGTGCACGCCAAACCTGCGAGCCGCGGCGCGAATGCGTCTCCATGCCGCCTCGCGCTCCTTGTCGGTCACCCCCTCGACCTGGTCGAAGCGTGCCACCGCGTTGCGCACGTGCCGTGCGTCGTCGAGCGGCTCCTTGCGCTCCTTCGGAAAAGCAAAGACCGTGGGCGACGCCAGTTTGGTATTGCGGCGCGCCGCAGCCCTCGGGCGGGTTGTTGTCATGTCGGGACCTCCTTGACGCAAGATTCCTCCCCAACTCGACAACGCCCAGAGCCATATGCCTACTGGGAAAAAAGAAGGGCCGCACGGTGCGGCCCTCGCGCCCCCCTGAGGAGGGGGAAAGCCTACTTGGACGGGGACGGCACCACGCTGGGCGAGGCGCTCGCGCTGCTGCTGGGCATCGGCGACGCGACGGTGGGGTTGTTGACGGTCGCGGGAGCCACTTCTCGGCTGCCGAACCAGTTCCACTGCGTGAAGCCGAAGAACAGAAGGACCAGCACGAGCAGCGAAAGGATCGCCGCCGTTATGCCCACGCCTGCTCCTGCGCCCAGGTCACCGCCCGTCTCCACCACCTCGGAGCCAGCCGGGCTCCAGTAGCGCCGGACGCTGTACCCGCCGGCTCCCAGGAGCACGGCGAGAACGAGAATCACGAGCAGTAGGAAAAGCAGAGTTCCCAAACGCACGAACCTCCTTTGAGCTCAACCGCGACCCGGTGCTCCCACCAAATCGCCGCTTGGGCCGCTCGTTTTGGTAACGCCCAGAGGCCAGGCGATTACCTAGCGTTGAGCTTAGCGGTGAGTTCGATCCGAGATCAACGGGCGGTCTGGCAGCGGTTCCGCCTCGGCCTTTTTCTCCTCGATCGACTCGACCGGCCGCGCTTTTTCCCGGGACTCGCGCATGGGGCTCGCGATGAGGCCATGCGTTGCGGGCTCGCCGAGACGGAACTTGTTGTAGACAGCTCCGAGAAGGATCAGTTGGCTGAGTAGGTAGAACCAGGTGGCAAGCAGGAAGAACAGCGCGAACTGTGCGCCGTACGTATTGAACCCACCGGCAACCCGCACGTACAGAGGGAATGCAAGTGACATCGCCTCGATGCACACGCCGGCTAGCAATGCTCCCGGAACGACGTCGCGCGCATGAAAAGTGCGGTTCGGGACGAACCGATAGAGCGCGATCAGCAGAAGCACCATCACGACCGAACCGATCACAAAGCTGGAAACAGTCCCGACAACCGGGAAGGGAACGAGCGCGGCGAGGGCGTTGACGCCGATGGCCAGGACGATCGCGACGATCAGGACGACCATCATCACCAGGCCCATGAGCCGCTGGCGCAGCATGTCGCGCTGACGCGACCCGAAGATCTCGGTGAAAGCGAACTCCATGGTGGAGAAGATGCTGCCGGCGCTCCAGAGCAGGCCGCCGATGGAAACAAGTCCGAGCCAACCCGCCGATTTCTTTACGCCTTCGAGCGCCTTGAGGAGCTCCGGTTGCGCGCTGTATGGAAAGGCTTGCACGACCAGCGACTGGAGGTGGGCCTCCGTCGCCGGGTCGCGGATGGCGAGTCCGATGATCGAGAGCGCGCCAAGGATCATCGGGAACATCGACGTGAAACCCGCAAACGCGAGCGCGAGCGCGTAGTTGGTGGCCTGGCTCTCGCCGTACGCGGTCAGGACCCTCGCGGGAAGTGTTTTCTGCGCGCGCTCGATCAACGCGTGAAGGCGCGCGCGAGAGCGGCCTATGACCAACGCCTCGCGGATGTCGGAGGAATCGAGCACGGGTGAAGGCATCGAGCTCTCACTGCGCGAACGCGTCGCGGATAGGCCCTACGCGCCCGCATCAGCAGCCTTTACCGTGCGCATGCGTTAGTTCATACATGCAAATCCCTGAGATGGACCTGCCTCGTATCTTGCCCGAGAGCATCGATCGGCGGCTGTACGCCCTGATCCACGGCCTGCCCCACTCGCCGGTCGGCGACCGCTACGTGACCATCCTGTCCGACGCGGGCGAGGGCCCTGGATGGGTCGGCGCCGGCCTCGCGCTCGCCTGGCTCGGCGGCGCCAAGGGCAGACGCGCCGGGATGGCAGCGGTGATCGCTTCGCTCGGCACGACTTATCTCGTCCAGAGATTGATCAAGCCGATCTTTCGGCGCAAGCGGCCGCACATCGGGCGGGACATCCTGGTCGTCGGCATCCGGACCACCGATGCGTCGTTTCCTTCTGGCCACTCCGCATCGTCCTTTGCGGCGGCGACCGCCCTCGCGGCGTTCTATCCCAAGACGGCCCCGCTCGTTTTCACCATTGCCGCAGGAGTTGGCGCATCGCGCGTGCATCTAGGCCATCACTTTCCGAGTGACGTCGTGGTAGGGGCGGGGATCGGCGCCGCGTCGGGGGCCTTGATCGCCGTGTTGCTCAAGGCCGCACGGTCCTGAACAAAATGAGGGGCTCGGCCATTGCTGGCCAAGCTCCCCCAACCAGTTAACGGTCGGGCCGATTGAGCTACTGACAATTTCTTTGACGGCTTGACTCAGCGTCTCGGTTTGAGCCCTGAACCGAGCTGCGACCGTGTGCGCGATAAGCCACCCTCCTACCTCCCGGCAACCCCTATCCTGTGCCTCCCGTGGCGATCCGATCCGAGCTGGCCGGCTACAGCACCGCCGACGCTCGTCGTGCCCTGGAAGGTCTACCCCGCTGCGACTACGAGATCGTGATCAAGCCCTTGCGCTACCGCTGGGGACCGCACCTGGCCGCGCGGTGCGAGTTCGAGGAGCGCCGAATTGTGCTCCAGGTGCCGATTCCGTTCAAGGCATTCCGCGAGCCGGTGATCTACGCGGCGCGGCGCAAGCGAGGCGCCAGCATGCGGTTCGCGTGGGCGTCGGAGACGGTCTACTTCCGGGGCCGCCGGGACGTGCTGCGATTTCTCTACTGCCACGAGTGGATGCACTGGTACCTCTACGAGGTCCTCGGCAAGGGATCCTCCGCAGAGACCGCGTGCGACCGCTTCGCGCTGCGCAACTTCCGCCGCCGCTACGTCACGGCCGACGACGCGGACGCAGCGCTCAGGCGGCGTGCAACCAGGGCGCGCGCATCGGGCTGAGGCCTGCGGCCTAGGAGAACACTTCCTGCTCGTTCGGAAGCAGGACGATGACCGCGAGCGGGAGCACGGCATTGACGAGGATCGAGACCAGGCCGTGGTTGAAACCGACAGGAGCAATGAACAGCACAGCGGTGCCGAAAAGGCAGGCGACCTCGAGCGCGATGACGATCCCTCGCGCCCACCGCCGGCGCCACAGAACTCCGATCGCGCACAACAACGTGCCCAGCCCGAGCAGCATGGTGGACAGCGCGAGCCCGGCCATGTGGATCTCGCCCGCCAGGACAAACGGCGCAGCGGATATGCCCGTGATCATCCAGGCCATGCTCTGGACCAGCAGAAGGACGAATGCGGCTTCCGGTTTGGCGGACTTCACATCGCGAGCTTCGCGCGCCGGTCTAAGAATCGGGTAAGAGAGGCAGATCCACCAGCAGCGCCGCGCCACCGCGAATCCCGGTGCCCACGACGATCCGGCCGTGATGCTGCTCGACGATCCACATCGCGATCGACAATCCGAGGCCCGCGTGCGATCCGGTGCGTGAGGCGTCCGCGCGGTAGAACCGCTCGAAGACGCGCTCGCGTTGCTCGGCCGGGATGCCGGGACCGTCGTCCGCGACGGCGAGTCGCGCCCAACCGCCCTCAGACCACAGCCTGACCGCGACCTTCGTTTTTGCGAAGCGAAACGCGTTGTCGAGGAGGATCCAGAGGAGCTGGCGGAGCGCATCCTCGTCACCGTCGACACGAGCCCGGTCCTTGTCGACCTCGATCTCCTGCGCCGGGTGAGCCACCGCCGCCTGCCGGCACACCTCGGCAACCACCGCGTCCAGGTCCACCGGGACAAGCCGCAGCTCGAGGCCCGCATCCGCGCGGGCTAGAGTGAGCAGGCGGTCGATGAGCCGACTCATCCTCGCGCTCTCCTGCACCACATCGGCGATCGCCGCCTGCCGCACCTCGAGCGATACGTCGCGCGACGCGAGAAGCCCTGCGTTGCCCTGGATCGTGGTCAAGGGCGTGCGCAGCTCGTGCGATGCGTCGGCGACGAAGCGGCGCTGCGAGTCGAACGCATCCCCAAGCCTGCCCAGCATTCCGTTGAAGCTGGCGGTCAGGCGCGCCACCTCGTCGCGGCTCGTCTGCGGCGGAAGGCGGCGACCGAAGTCGTGCGTGCGCCCGATTTCCTCCGCGGTCGTCGCCACCATGTTGAGCGGGCGCAGCGCGCGGCCCGCAACGAGCCACGACGCAATGAGCGCGGCGAGCAGAGCGGGCACCGCCGAGACGACAAGGAACACGACGATTCCGGAGAGGTTGGACTGAGGCACCTTGGTCGACTGGCCGGTCACGACATAACCGCCGCTGAATCCGACCGCGTACAGGCGGAAACCGCCCTGCGTCCTAAAACCCGCGGCATGACTGTTCGGTGCAATGACCGGCTCGACGGTGGAGTAAAGGACCTGCCAGCCGGGGTCGAAGACCTCGACGAACACCTCGGTGCTGGTGCGGAGGTCTGCGGGGGCGACAGGCTGGCTAGGAGCCGGCGGCAGGCTCGAGGTGAGCGAGGCGACCGCTTGCTGCGCCCGTGTCTTCAGCGCGTCGTCCTGGTTGGTCGAGACGCCCCGCGACAACAGCGCGTAGAGCAGAAGTCCGAAGACGACCAGCGCCAGGGCGACCACGCCCGCGCCGAAAAGCGCCAGCCTCGCGCGGAGCGGCACTTACTCGTGCATCGCGTAACCGGCGCCGCGCACCGTGTGCAGCAGGCCAGGCTCGCCGAGCTTGTGGCGCAGGTAGCCCACGTAGACCGCGACCACGTTGTCGCTCTCGGCCTCGCCCTTCCAAACCGCTTCCAGCAGCTGGTCGCGGGAAAGCACCTGCCGTGGATGCCGGAGGAAGTGCTGGAGCAGCTCGAACTCGGTCGCGGTCAGCTCGAGCTCCCGCTCGCCGCGCCACGCCGCCCGGCTCGCGGGTTCGAGCCGCAAGTCACCGAAGCGCAGGTGGTCGGAGGGTGTCGCTCGACGGAGCAGGGCGCGAACCCTGGCGAGGAGCTCCTCGTATGCAAACGGCTTGACGAGGTAATCGTCGGCCCCGGAATCGAGACCGCGAACCCTCTCGTCCGTGCCGCCGAGCGCGGTGAGCAGGAGGATCGGGGCCGAACCTGTCGTGCGTAAGCGCTTGCAGACCGCGATGCCGTCGAGTCCGGGAAGCATCACATCGAGGACGAAGAGGTCGAAAGCCCGCTCCCTCGCCCGGCGGAGCGCCTCGTTGCCGTCGCCGGCGGCCTCGACGTCGTACCCCTCTGTCGCGAGCACGCGCTCGAGCGTGGCCGCGAGCGGCGGATCGTCCTCGACCACCAGGATCCTGGAACCGGCCATCCCGCCGATTTATAAGCCGCTGCGTGTGAATTTCGTAAGAGATGTCGATTTCGGCCTCGGCGGTTCGTCGTCCATGTCGAGTCCAATTTCAAGGAGGAACACGACCGATGGCGAATTTTCTGTTGCTGTACACGGGCGGCGCCGCCCCCACCACGGCGGACCGGGACAAGATCATGGCCGAGTGGGGCGGCTGGTTCGGACAGCTGGGCGACAAGATCGTCGACGCCGGCAACCCGTTCGGGCACGCCAAGAACCTGTCGAACGGCGGATCGGTGCACGACGGTTCCGCGGTCAGCCCGGCCGCGACCGGCTACTCGATCCTGAAGGCCGACTCGCTCAACTCGGCGACTGAGCTTGCCAAGGGCTGCCCGGTGCTGAAGTCAGGCGGCAAGATCACGGTCTACGAAATCACGCCGGCGATGTAGCTGAACCCCCCGGGTTGGTCCGGACTGTTCGGCTACTCGGCTTCCAGCACGGACACCTTTTTCGTCGCCGTCAGCCGGCCTCGAGCGCCTGAGCGATAGGAGCCCGAGGTCGGCGCCACGTCCGCGTAGTCCCCGCCCACCGCGACGGTGACGTAGCCGAGCCCGCCCCGGCTCGCATGCGTTGGGTCGAAGGCGGAGGCGACCGCATCCCCGGTGCCGTCGCCGACCGGAAGTACGACCTCGACCCAGGCGTGCGTGCCGCCCTGTCCGAGCAGGTGCCCCGACACGTAGCGCGACGGCAGGCCGCAGACGCGGCACACGGCCAGCATCACGTGGGCGTAGTCCTGGCAGACGCCGGCACCCAGAGCAAGCGCCTCCGCGGCGGTCGTGCTCACGCCAGTGACGCCGTGTCGATAGGTCATCGACTGGTAGACCCAATCGTTGATCCGGTCGGCAAGCGGCAGGCCCCACTCGGCCGCCGCTGAAAGGTCGTCGGCCGCGCGGAGGATGGCCTCGTCCGGCTCGGTGAGTCGCGATGGCTGGAGAAGGTATCCGTCCGCGAGCCATCCGTCGGCAAGACGATGCGGCTCATCCGCTCGCCGCTCGACCGACACCTCGGCGACAAACTCGATCGCGTCGCGGACGTTGGGCGCGAAGACCTCGAAGATCACGTTGCCAAACCGGTCGACGCCGTTCTCGAGTCGCGCCCCGTCGAGCCCGACCGAGACGTCGTGCCACAGGCGGCGCTGGTCGCCGAAACGCTCAGGCGGGATGACCACCAGCCGGTGGCTCAGGTCGCGGATCGGCTCTGTGTACTCGTAGCGGAAGGTCTGGCGGACCAGGTACGAGGCGCGGCGGGCGGCGCTGAGCTCGACCACTACGCGACGTCCGCCCAGACGGTCATCGAACGGAAGGTTGCCGGCCCGAAGGTCGTGAGCATGGCCACGTCGAGCGCGTCGCGCCCGCGGCCGATCAGCACGCGACCGACCCTGCGCGCGTTGTTGCGCGGGTCGAAGGTCCACCAGCGGTCGCCGAGGTACACCTCCATCCAGGCCGCGAAATCCATTGGCGTCGGCGGGGCGTCCACGTAGAGGTCGGGCAGGTAGCCGAACACATATCGGGCGGGGATGTTCAGGGCGCGGCAGAACGTGATCGCGAGATGCGCGAAGTCGCGACACACGCCCTTGCGCTGCTCGAGCACGTCGACCGCGGTCGTCAGCGGACTGCTGGCGCCGTACTGGAACTCGATGTTGTCGTGCACCCAGTCGCAGATCGCCTGCACCCTTGCCCCGCTCGGCTCGGTCTGGCCGAAGAGCTCCCAGGCCATGCCCATGAGCTGGTCAGACAGGCAGTACCTGCTCGGAAGCGTGAAGTGGAGGATCTCGCCTGGGACGTCATCGACCGGCAGCTGCGGCACGCCCGTCGCGTCGGGGTCCTCTTCGTCGGGGACGCTGACGACCGCGTCGTAGTTCAGCGCCAGCTCACCGACGGGCATGACGAATCGCTTGACAGGGTTGCCGTAGAAGTCCGCGTACTCGTCGACCGGGGTCGCAGGCTCGGTCGTCCATGTCTCGGTCACAAGCTGGTGGCGGGCGTCTGACCGCGGCCGCACCTGTACCGTGGCTACAGTCGGAGCGCTCACGTCGTATTTGAACTCGCAGCCGACCCGTAGGTTGAGCGTCTTCGCGGATCGCTGGATGGCGCAGACACTATAGCGGTGGGTCTCGTGAATCTCGATGCCAACTATCAGCCCAACGGGTTCTACGACGAGATGCTTGCGGGGCCCCGCCGCCCGCGACCCGCCTACCGCCGACTCTACGACCAGCTGAACCGGCTCGGACCGGACGAGCTCCAGCGCCGGCACGGCCTGGCGATGGAGATGTTCCGCAACCACGGCATCACCTTCGCCGTGTACCCCGACGCGCAGGGCACCGAGAAAGTCTTTCCGTTCGACGTCATCCCACGTGTCATAGAGGCGGCCACGTGGCGGCGGCTCGAGGCGGGCCTCGAGCAACGAATCCGTGCCCTGAACCTCTTCCTGGACGACGTCTACGGCCGCAAGCTGATCCTCAAGCAGCGCGCGATCCCGCCCGAGATCGTGCTGAGCAGCTCGCTTTACATGCGCGAGATCGAGGGCCTCGCGGTGCCGCACGGCATCCACAGTCACATCGCGGGCATCGACCTGGTGCGCGACGAGCACGGCGACTTCTTCGTCCTCGAAGACAACCTGCGCACGCCGTCTGGCGCCTCGTACGTCCAGGCCAACCGCTACGTCATGAAACGGATCCTGCCCGACCTGTTCGCGGGCTACCCGGTGCGTCCGGTCGAGGGCTACGTCCATGAGCTCCTGCGCCACCTGCGCTGGCTCGCCCCCTCGGGCGTCGACGATCCGAACGTGGTCCTGCTGACCCCGGGCATCAACAACTCCGCGTACTACGAGCACCTCTACCTCGCAAAGCAAATGGGTGTGGAGCTGGTCGAGGGATCAGATTTGGTCGTCGACGACGACCGCGTCTACATGCGGACCACACGAGGTCTTCAGCCTGTCCATGTGATCTACCGCCGAATCGACGACGAATGGCTCGACCCGATATTCGGCCGGCAGGAGTCGCTTGTCGGCGTGGCCGGGCTCGTAAACGCATATCGCGCCGGAAACGTCGCCATCGCCAACGCACTCGGCAACGGCGTCGCGGACGACAAGGCCGTGTACGCGCTGGTGCCGAAGATCATCCGGTACTACCTTGCCGAGGACCCCATCCTGCCCAACGTCGAGACGTACCTGTGCGCTTTGGACTCGGATCGCGAATATGTCCTCGGTCATCTCGACCAGCTGGTGGTCAAGACTGTCGATGGTTCCGGCGGATACGGGATGCTCATCGGAACGCAGTCGACCCGCGAGGAGCGCGAGGAGTTTGGCCGCCTCATCGCCTCGCGGCCTCGCGCCTTCATCGCCCAACCGATCGTGTCGTTATCGGTTCAGCCCGTCCTCGATGGCGGCACCCTGCGGCCGGGGCACCAGGACCTCAGGCCTTTCGTCTTGACCGGTCCCGAGGTATACGTCACCCCAGGCGGGCTGACGCGAGTCGCGCTGAAAGCGGGTTCATTGGTCGTCAACAGCTCGCAGGGCGGCGGCAGCCGAGACACGTGGGTGCTCGGAGACGACGACGATGCTGAGTAGCGCCGCCACTTCGCTTAGGCTGCTGGGCCGGCACCTCGAACGCGCCGACCATCTGGCGCGAATCCTCGGCGTCCACGTCGCGCTCTCACTCGACCGGAGTGACGAGCCTGGGCCTGAGTTCTGGGTTCGCTTCATGGAGCTGGCCGGATGGCGCGGGAGCGACACAGGCCGGCGAGACGAGGCGATCGAGATGGTGGTCGGCGGAACGCTCGGCCCATCGGTCCGCGCAAGCGTGGCCGCGGCGCGTCTGGCGGCGCAGGCGGTGCGCCCGTCGCTGCCCACCGAGCTCTATGAGCAGGTCAATGCGCTGCACTGGCGGGCGCAGAAGAGCATCCAGCAGCCCGATCTGTATCCATTCTTGATGGACATCCAGATGACCATCCGGCTGGTCGACGGCCTGCTCGAGGACACGATGTTCCACAACGAGGCGCGCGACTTCGTTCGGCTCGGAAAGTTCGTCGAGCGAGCGTCCAATGTGACTTCCGTCGTCACGCGCAAATCGGCGGAGCTCGCGGACACGCCCGAGGACGCGCTGGAGTGGACCGCGGTCCTGAAATGCTGCTTCGCATTCGAGTCGTACCAGTCGCGCTACGGCGGAGGGGTCACGGCCGACCGCGTGATCGAGTGCCTCGTGCTCGACGACTCCCTTCCTCGCTCGGCACGGTTCGCCAGCGCCAACGCGTTGGAAGCCGTGGCCCACATCGAGGGCAAGGCGCGGCGCTCCAGGCCGCTGCGTCTCTTGACCCGGCTCAGCAGCGTCTTCCGGCAGGCCAACACCGAGTCGATCCTCGAGAGCCCGCTCGAGTTCGACGCGGAGTGCCGCGCCATCCTGCGCCAGCTCGAGGTCGCGATGCGGGAGACGTACTTCCATCCGAGCAACGTGCCGGCGTCTGTCGCCGGTGAGGAAGGCCGCGGGATGCCTCAACAACAGCAGCAACGGCAGCCGGCCTGGTCGTCATGAAGCTCGAGATCGTCCACAGCACTCGTTATCGGTACTCGGGGCCAATCGCGGAGACTGTGATGGAGGTCCGGCTGCGACCGATGGACGGCAACGGTCAGCGCTGCCTCGACTTCAAGCTCGAGTTGAGCCACGGGATCAAACCCCGGAGCTACATCGACGGATTCGGCAACCACGTCCACTACTTCAACCTGGTGCGGCCGCACGCGGGAATGAGCGTCGTCAGCCGCTCCACCGTCGAGACCGGCCTTGGGCCTGACGAAGATCCCGGCGAGGAGCTCGTGCAGGACTACTTGAGGTTTCGTTCGCCGGTCAAGGACGTCGAGGGGATCCGAGAGCTGGCGGGACGGCACGAGATCGCCGATCCTTCGTCCCCGACCGCGGTCGAGCACTCCCTGGACGCGCTGACCACGGCGATCAGCAGGGAGTTCACCTACGACCGCACCGTCACGAACGTGTACAGCGCGGTGGACGATGTGCTGACGCTCCGCGCAGGCGTGTGCCAGGACTTCGCGCACCTTTTCATCGCGGCGGCGCGAGCGATGGGCGTGCCGGCGCGGTACGTGAGTGGCTATATCCATTCCCCCGGCGAGCGTGAGTCGACCGCGTCGCACGCGTGGGCGGAGGCGTGGGTCCCGACGCGAGGATGGATCGGCTTCGACGCTACGCACCCGGTGCGGACCACGCCACACCACGTCCGTCTGGCCGTGGGCCGCGACTACTCCGACGCGGCCCCCACGCGAGGGGTGTACGTGGGCTCGGCGACGAGCGCGATGTCGATCAGCGTGAAGACCCGCGCCCTGGACTAAGCCCTCCACCTCAGTTCGTCCGGACGATCGACCACTTTGGGCCATTTCGAGCTCAGTTCGTCCGGACGAACTGGGAAGCTGGCCGTCGGTTAGAAGCGCTTCCCTCGGACGTGCTCGATCGAGAACTTGGCGGTGTCCGCGATCAACATCACGGCCATGACGCCGGCCTCGACCGGGTCGCTGACCACGACGTCCGCAGCATCCGGCACGGACCCCGCCATGTTCGTGCAGAGGACAACGATCCCCGCCGCGCGGATCTCACGGACCGCGTTGGAGATGTCGCCGCCCATCAAAGCTCCGGCCAGGACGAGCGCCCGCGCGCGGTGCAGTCTCGCGACGGCGCGCACCGCGTCGGCCAGCTGCTCCTCGCCGACCAGAGGAATCGTGTCGACCGATATCCGCTCGCCGCGGATGTTGTGCCGGTCGGCCTCGGAGATGGCTCCCTGCGCGACCATTCCGACCTGCGCGCCGCCCCCGATCACGATGACGCGCTTGCCGTAGACCGCCTGAAACGTCGGCACGGCGCCCACATGCATCACGCCCGCGACCGCGCCCACGTCCGCCATCAATCGACCCTGGTCGAATGCGCCCGAAATCTCGATCTGGATCTCGGCCGTCGGCCCCCCACGGGCGCCGCCCGCGACGTAGGTGATGTTCCCGGAATGCCGAAGTATCGCCTCGGTGATCCGGTGCAGGACGCCGGGCTCGTCCCGGCACTCGACCAGGAGTCCGGTAGCGTCTGGACGCTGCATCAAGCTTCGGCGGCGTACGGCCACCGCGGCGCGCCGAGCTCTCGCGACACTCCCCGCGCCGCCTCGCCAACCGCCGCGCCCAGGCCGCGCGCGAGGCCCCGGGGAAAGATGCGGTCGGTCGCGTCGACTACTCCGATCGCGCCGACGGCCTGGCCGCCGTGGTCGAAGATCGGTGCGGCCGCGCTCGATTCTCCGAGCACGGCCTCGTCGCGCTCCGTCGCGATTCCCGAGTCGCGAATGACATCGAGCTCATGGCGGAGGTCGGTCTCGCTAAGCGTCTGCTTGGTCAGCCGCTGAAGAGGCTCGGCCATCAAGTCGTCGATCACCTGCTGCGGCGAAAACGCAAGCACGGCCTTGCCCAGCGCGCTCGCGTGGAGCGGCAGCTGGAGGCCGACCTCGAGAACGCCGAAGGCCGCGTCCGGCCGGAACACGTGGTGCACCACCACCATGCTCGCGCCGTGCATGACGCCGACACGCACCGCCGCCGAGGCGCGCGACGCGAGATGATCGGCGTAAGTGATCGATCGCGCGCGCAGCTCGTTCAAGTCAAGGTACGAGTAACCGAGCTGGAGCAGGCCTGGGCCGAGCTGGTACTTGTCGGAGTGCCGGTCCTGCTCCACGAAACCGTGAGACTGCAGCGTCTGCAGCAGGCCGTGCACCGTCGGCCGCGCCAGGCCAAGCCGGTCCGCCAGCTCGCTGACGCCCAGGCGTCGGGGTCCGCTCGCAAGCGCCTTCAGGATCGCGGTCGCGCGGTCGATCGACTGGATGGAGCTGCGGCGTTTTCCGACTTCGTTGTTATTCGGCATTGCTGAATTACTGTCGGTAGTGTAGACTTACCGCTGTCGTCCGGAACCTACGCGGAGTGTGAACAGCTTGGTCGGGATTGTACTTGTCTCCCACAGTTTCGAGCTCGCGCACGGGCTCGCGGAGATGGCCGCGCAGGTCGCGGGTAGCGACGTGCGGGTGGAGCCCGCGGGCGGCGGACCCGACGGAACACTGGGCACGACCGGCGACACTGTCTGGGCCGCCATCGTCAGGGCCGACTCGGGCCAGGGCGTGGTGGTGCTCGCGGACCTCGGAAGCTCTGTGCTGACTGTGCGGCACCTGCTCGAGGAGGGTCGAAGCAACGGACACATTCGCCTGGTCGATGCGCCATTTGTCGAGGGCGCCATTGCGGCTGCGGTGATGTCTTCCGCCGGACAGGAGTTGGAGGACGTGGCGCGGGCGGCGGAGGAGGCGCGGGGTGCAAGCAAGCTCTGAAGCGACGGTCGCCCTGCCTTCGGCGGTCGCGCTGCACGCGCGGCCGGCAGCGAACTTCGTCAAGACCGCGATGCGGTTCCGCTCGCGGGTGACGATCGGCGTGAACGGGAAGACGGCCGACGCGAAGAGCATCCTCGCCGTGCTCGCGCTCGGTGCGACCGGCGGCACCACGCTTCGCCTGAGTGCCGAAGGCGAGGACGCGCCTGCGGCGCTAGATGCGCTCGCGGCTTGTATCGAGGGACTCTCGGAGTAGCAGCCCCGACGCTTTAGCGGTCGTCGCGTAGTCGAGACCTCTTACCCACTCGCGGACCTGGCCGACGCGAGCTGCGGCGACGCTTAGCTCTTCGACACCGAGCCCCACGAGGACCGGCATCACTTTGGAATCGGATGCCGCCTCGCCGCAAACATCGACGGGGATGCCCGCTGCGCGCCCCGCCCGCGCCGTGGCGGCGATGAGGCGCAGCACGCGAGGGTCGAGCACCGGCGCGGTGTTCGACCTCTCACGATCGAGGCCCAGCACCAGCTGGGTCAGGTCGTTGGTGCCGATGCTGAGAAACCGACATTGGGACGCGATGTCGTCCGCCGCCTTCGCGGCCTCCGGCGTCTCGATCATCGCCCCCAGCTCCGCCTGGCTCGAGCCGAGCAGCGCGCGGATGCGCACCAGCTGCGCGGGCGAGTCGACCATCGGCACAAGCAGCCGCAGCCGCGTGCCACTGCCGGCCTCGAGGATCGCTGCGACATGTTCTCGAAGGCGCTCCGGGTGATCGAGTAGAAGATCGATGCCGCGCTTGGCAGTAGCGGCAAGGAATGGAGGCGTCTTGTCGCCGCCGAAATCGAAAAGCCGCACGGTCGCGGTCAGTCCGCGGAGCATCTCGAGCACCGGACGCATCGCGCTGACCTGCTCCTCGATGCGCGGCCACGCCCCTGCCTCGAGGAACATCAGCTCACTGCGCAAAAGGCCCACGCCCTCGGCCCCCTGCGCCATCGCCTCGCGCAGCTCCGCCACCGTGGATGCGTTCGCGAGTACGCGAATCGTGTGGCCGTCCCTGGTCCGCGCGCTCTCCTCACGGCGTGACAGGGCGAGGTCACGTGCCCACGCCGTCCGCTCGGCTTGGGCCTTCGCACGCGCGATGCGCGCCGCGTCCGGCCTGAGGACGACAGCCCCGCCGTCGCCGTCGACCACGACCTCCTCCCCATCCTCGATCTCGAGCAGCCTGTTGCCGAGACCGACCACCATCGGAAGTCCGAGGGACCGGGCGACGATCGCGGCGTGGGCCGTGACTCCGCCGCCCGCGAGCGCGATGCCCTTGACCTTCGGCGCCAGCTCGGCGACGTCGGCGGGGCCGAGCGTGCCGGCGACAAGCACGCTGTCGGCGGCCAGCTGCTCCACGCCACTCAGGCGCGCCGCCGCGCGGCGGCCGATGCTGCGCACGTCGTCGGCGCGCTGCGCAAGCATCGTGTCGGCGAGCTGCGCCAGCTCGAAGGCGGTCTGGTCCGTCGCCTCCTCCAGCGCGCTGCACGCATTCAAGCCGTCCTGGGTGATCAGGGCCTCGACCCGCGATGTGAGCTCGGGGTCCAGCGCCATCAGCACGCCCGTCTCGACGATCTCGGCCTCCTCGGGTCGACCCGCGTCGCGCAGCTCGGCCGCGATTCGTTCGAGGTCGGCGGCGACGACGGACAGGGATACGCGAGCGCGCTCTGCTTCGGCGGCGCGCAGTGCAGCTGGAACCGTCGAACTGTCGCGCCGGCGCGCCCGGTCGAGCAACACCACCCTGCCTGATGCGACGCCGGGGGCCGCGCTTACGCCCTGCAGGGCAAGCTCGCCCACCTAATCGACCGGTCCGACCGCCTTCTGCAGCGCGCGCACGATGAGCGCCGTCGACGTCGCCCCTGGATCCTGGTGGCCGACCGAGCGTTCGCCGAGATAGGAAGCCCGTCCCTTGCGCGCCTGGAGCGGGATGGTAGCCCGCATCCCGGCCTCCGCTGCGGCAGCCGCATCGCCGAGGGCACGCTCGACCGAAGCTCCGTCGTTCAAGCGACCGCGCAGAGTGTCCACCGCGGGCTCGAGCGCGTCCACCATCGTCTTGTCGCCCACGGTCGCGGTTCCGAGGTCCCTCACCGAAGCGAGGGCGGCCGCAAGTACCTCGACGAGCTGTGGGCCGTCGAAGGTCGGCTGGTCGCCGAGGGTCCGCCCGCCGGCGCGAAGCGCGGAACCCCACAGCGGCCCGCTGGCGCCACCGACTGTCGAAACGAGGGTGCGGCCGGCGAGGATGAGCAGCTTGCCCGGAGGCGCGCCACTGTCCGAGTCGAGAGCCTGGACGACGGCCTCGAATCCCCTGACCATGTTGGTCCCGTGATCGCCGTCTCCGATCGCCGCGTCGAGCTGGACCAGGTGGTCCCGCTCGGCACGAACGGCGACGTCGATCTCGCGCATCCAGGAGGTGATCGTGGCCGCGTCCATGACTCTTGCGGAGATCAAGGCTAGCCCTTAGACGCCCCAGCGCAGCGCAGGCGTGTGGACCCTGGCATCCCACAACCGGGTGAGCTCGTCGTCGAGCGCCAGCACAGTCAGCGAGGCGCCTGCCATCTCGAGGGACGTGATGTAGCTGCCGACGAGGTTGCGCACGGGCTCGAGCCCGGCGGCGCGGAGTTTCGCGTCGACCTCGCCGTAAAGGAGGTAGAGCTCGAGGAGGGGGGTCGCGCCCATGCCGTTGACGAAAGCTAGGACCCTGGTCCCTTTCTTGGGCTTGAGGTCGGAAACGACCGCCTCGACCATGATATCGACGGTCTCGTTCGCTGTGCCGAGCGGCGCCCGCCGCCGGCCGGGCTCGCCGTGGATTCCGATGCCGAGCTCGATCTGGCCTTCGGGCAGGTCGAAGATGAACTTTCTGGACGCCGGCGGGATGCACGAGGAGAGCGCAACACCGAACGAGCGGGAGCTCTCGTTGACCCGCTTTACCGTGTCCGTCACCTTCGTCAGGTCCGCTCCCGCCTCGGCGGCTGCGCCGGCGATCTTTTCGGCTAGAACGGTCGCGCCCACGCCTCGACGGCCCGCCGTGTACAGCGAGTCCTGGACGGCGACGTCGTCGTCGATGACGACCGACGTGACCTTGATGCCTTCGTCGGCCGCGTCTTCCGCCGCCAGCTTGAAGTTGAGCACGTCGCCCGTGTAGTTCTTGACGATGTGCACGACGCCGACTCCGCCATCGACCGCCTTGGTCGCGGCGAGCATCTGCGCGGGCACCGGTGATGTGAAGACTTCGCCTGGGCACGCCGCGTCGAGCATGCCGAGACCGACGAAGCCACCGTGCAGCGGTTCGTGACCCGACCCGCCGCCCGAGATGAGCGCCACCTTGCCCTTCTTCGGTGCGTCTTTACGCACCAGGATCTGGGCCTCCGCGTCGTAACGGAGCAGGTCAGGGTGCGCTGCGGCGAGGCCGGCGAGGGACTCCTTCACGACCTTCGCGGGGTCGTTGAGGAACTTGCGCATCAGGTTGGTTTCAACTGCCATTGTGTCTTCTCTCCTCAGCTGGCAGCGGCGCGCGCCGGCGCCTCTTCGTGGGTGACGGCTTCTTCGATCGGCTGCTGGACGTGCCGTGGGTGGGCGAAGTAGTCGTAGAGGAAGGACGCGGCCGCGGCTCCCACCAGGCCGGGGACCAGGTAGACGGGGATGTACTGCGCCCAGTACGTCGTGCCACCCGCGAGGGCCTGCACGAGCTCCGGACCGAATGCGCGCGCCGGGTTAAGAGACGCGCCGGTGACGGGACCGAAGATCAGGATGATGCCCACCACCGCGCCGCCGATCACGAGTCCGGCCAGCTGCTGCGGCGAGCGACCGTCGACTATGCCGAGGATGGCGAACAGCAGAAGTCCTGTGCCGATCGCCTCGGCCAGCGCGGCCTGCGCATAATAAGAGGTCGAGGCGTCAGATGCGAAGTGGGTCTGACCCATCCCGAACGTGACCGCGTTCTGGCCGAAGACTCCCCAGATCGCGAATGCGCCGATGATCGCGCCCGCGTACTGCGCGACCCAGTAGACCGGGACCTCACGCCAAGGAAACCGCCGCGTCGCGGCGAGGGCAAAAGTCACCGCCGGGTTGATGTGGCACCCGGAGACTTTGCCGATCGCGTAAACGAGGGCGGTGATGATGAAGCCGAAGGCGAAGCTGATCGCGAGCAGGTCAGCCTCGGTCACGGCAGGCACCGCCTTGCCCGCCAACGTCAACGTCGCGATCACAGACCCCGGACCGACAAGGACCAGGGCGGCCGTGCCGAAGACCTCCGCCAGCGCCCGCTGTGGCATCGAATACATCGTCGTGAAACCCCCTACTTATTCCTGACTGCTGTTCGACATTGTCGAACGCGTTTCGCAAACCGTACTGCCTGCCGGAAGATTTGTCAACAGGCAATTAAGGGGGCCGAATGAATTCGGCTGCTGCGCACATACACGTCGCGCCCTCCATGCCCTAGGCTTGCGCGCACGATGCCCGCCAAGCGCCAGATCGGAATCGAGATTAGCCGGGGAGGTCCCCCGACTTAGCGCGCAGCTGAAGTCGGTTGGGCCTCCCACCCAGAAGGGTCGGGAGGTTTTTTTATGTCCGATCAACAAGAAGTGCGCCCTGCGCGCGCCCGGCGCAGAATCGTCGTGTACGACACGACACTGCGCGACGGTGCGCAGGGCCCTGCTGTTTCGTTTTCCGCCGCGGACAAGGAGCGGATCGCTCGGCTCCTCGACCGGCTCGGCTTCGACTACGTCGAGGGCGGCTTTCCCGGCTCCAACCCCAAGGACGAAGAGCTGTTTTCGCGCCTGGCCGAGCAGCCGCTCGAGCACGCGCGCCTCGCCGCGTTTGGCGCGACGCGCCGCGCCGGCGGGCGGTGCGAGGACGACGCCAACCTCCACGCGCTCGTGGCGAGCGGTGCCCCGGTGTGGACGCTGGTCGGCAAGAGCGACACCTGGCAGGTGGCAGCGGTCCTGGAGACGACCAACAACGAAAACCTCGCGATGGTCGAGGAATCGGTCGCGTACGGCACCGGGCTTGGCCGCGAGCTGATCTTCGACGCTGAGCACTTCTTCGACGGCTTCGCCCGTGACGCCGAGTATGCCGTCGAGGTCTGCCTTTCCGCCGCCCGGGCCGGCGCGTCCTGGGTCGTGCTGTGCGACACCAACGGCGGGAGCCAGCCGGCGGACATTAGAAAAGGTGTTGTGGCGATGCGGAACGCGCTCAAAGGCGCGCGCCTACGCACTCGCGTCGGCATCCACACCCACAACGACTGCGAGCTCGCGGTCGCGAACACGCTGGAGGGCGTGATGGCAGGCGCCGACATGGTCCAGGGAACCATCAACGGCTACGGCGAGCGCACCGGTAACGCAAACCTGATCTCGGTGGTGGCGAACCTCGTGCTCAAGCTGGGGTACGACTCGCTGCCCGCGGAGTCTGTCGAGCAGTTCAGCGAGCTGTCGCGCACCGTGGCCGAGATCGCCAACCTTGCGCTTCCGGTGCAGCAGCCCTTTGTCGGCCACGGCGCCTTCGCGCACAAGGGCGGCCAGCACGTTGCGGCCGTCCTGAAGCACAGGGATGCGTACCAGCACCTCGACCCCGCTCTCGTCGGCAACGAAGCCCGCGTGCTCGTTTCAGAGCTCTCGGGCCGGGGCAACGTCCTCGCCAAGGCGCGGGAGTTCGGCCTCGAGCTCGACCGCGACGACCCCCAGACGCGCTGGCTCGTCAAGCACCTGAAGGAGCTCGAGCACCAGGGCTACTCCTACGAGGCGGCGGACGCGTCTTTCGAGATGCTCGTGCGCCGGCTGCAGCCGGGCTACTCGGCGCCGTGGACGGTCGCCGACTTCACGACGCAGGTGCGCAAGAACGGCGGGTCCGTACATGCCGAGGCGACCGTCAAGGTCGACGTCGGCGGTACGGTCTACCACACCGCGGCCTCGGGCAACGGACCGGTCAACGCGCTCGACGCAGCGCTGCGCAAAGCGCTGAGTCCGCGATTTCCGTCGCTCGACGATGTGAGCCTCCACGATTACAAGGTGCGCATCCTCAATGGCGACGCGGGCACCGCGGCGACGACGCGCGTGCTGATCGAGTCGGGTCGAGGTACCAGACGATGGACGACGGTCGGCTGCTCGAGCAACATCATCGAGGCTTCTCTGCTCGCCCTGGTCGATTCGCTGGAGTACGCGATCCTCGACTAAGACCAGAGAAGCGGCACGACAGGAGATCCCCGATCCGCTCCGGCGCGATGTGCGCCTGCTTGGCTCGCTGCTGGGACAGGTCATCGCCGACTCTGGCGGGGCGTCGCTGCTGCGCGACGTCGAGAGGCTGCGCGGCCTGGTCATCCGCGCCCGCGACGACGACCGTGAAGAGCGCGACGCGGAAAAGCTGGTCGCGTCCTGGCCTCTCGGGCGTGCGGAGATGGTGGCCCGCGCGTTCACGTGCTACTTCCACCTGGCCAACCTGGCTGAGGAGCACCACCGCGCGCGCGTGATCCGCGACCGCGACCGCGGCCAGGCGCCGATGGCGGAATCGCTCGCGGCGACGGTGGCCGAGCTGCGGCCGCAGCTGGGCCGCAAGCGCTTCGACCGCCTGGTCGAAAACCTCCGCGTCCACCCCGTCTTCACCGCCCACCCCACGGAGGCGCGACGCCGCGCGGTCGTGACCGCGATCCGTCGCGTGGGCGAGCAGCTGGAGAAGCTCGACGACCCACGCACCTCCAACCCAGAACGTCGCGAAGCGGAGCGACGTTTGATCGAAGAGGTTGATTCGCTGTGGCGCACCGCGCAGGTGAGGAGCGCACACGTCACGCCGCTCGACGAGGTCCGCTCGCTCATGGCGATCTTCGACGAGACGCTTTTCCGGATGGTGCCCGAGGTGCTGCGGTCGTTCAACACGGCGTTGGGCCGTCCGGCTCCTGCATTCCTTCGGTTCGGCAGCTGGATCGGCGGCGACCGCGACGGCAATCCGGCGATCACCGCCGAGGTCACCGCAGAAACCATGGCCATCCAGTCCGAGCACGCACTGCTGGCGCTCGAGGCCGTGACGAACCGCATCGGCCGGTCGCTCACGGCGGACATCGAGACGACACCTGCCTCCATCGCTCTCCGGCGGCGCCTCGCGAGGGACTCGACCGAGCCGCACCGCGAGGTGCTGCTCGACGTTGCGGGGCGCTTACGCGCGACGCGTCTCGGCGAGGACGGCTCCTATGGCTGCGGTGAGGACCTGCTACGCGACTTGCGCACGGTGCGCGATTCGCTTGTGGCAGCCGGAGCGACGCGGCTCGCGGCGGGCGAGCTGCAGCATCTGATCTGGCAGGCGGAAACGTTTGGCTTTCATTTCGCCGAGCTCGAGATCCGCCAGCACAGCCATGTCCACCGGCAGGCACTCAGCGATCCGGCGCCCGACAACGAAGTCTTGAAGACCATGCGGACCATCGCCGCTCTGCAGAAGCGTTTCGGTGTCGAGGCGTGCAGCCGCTACGTCGTCAGCTTCACACGCAGCGCCGGCGATATCGCGGCCGTATACGAGCTGGCGCATCGCGCGGTACCCAGCGATCCGCCGGCCCTCGACGTCGTTCCGCTGTTCGAGACCCTCGACGACCTCGCGAACGCCACCCACGTGCTGGAAGAGATGCTCGAGCTCGAACCCGTGCGGCGGCGAATCCGGTCGAACGACCGGCGTATCGAGGTCATGCTCGGATACTCCGACTCGGCCAAGGAGGCGGGGCCCCTGCCGGCGACGCTCGCGTTGCACGACGCCCAGGCCGCACTGACCAGATGGGCGAAGGTGAATCGTCTCGACCTGACGATCTTCCATGGACGAGGAGGCGCGCTGGGCCGCGGGGGCGGACCCGCCAACCGGGCGGTGCGGGCGCAGGCGCCCGGTTCGGTGAACGGCCACTTCAAGGGCACAGAGCAGGGGGAGGTGATCTTCGCGCGGTACGGCAATCGCGCGATCGCGCAACGGCACCTGGAGCAGGTCACATCGGCGGTGCTCGAAGCATCGGTGCCGCGATCCGCCCGAAGCGACCGCGCTCTGGCATTTCGTGGGCTCGCCGCTGCAATCGATGGACCAGCGCGTGCGGCCTACCGGCGGCTCGTAGATGCCGACGGGTTTGAGGAATGGTTCCTCAAGGTCAGCCCGATCGCCGAGCTCGGCCGCCTCCGCATCGCTTCGCGGCCCACGCGGCGGGCGCCCGGTCACCGGCTCGAGGATCTGCGCGCGATCCCGTGGGTTTTTGCCTGGTCGCAGATGCGGCTCAACCTGCCGGGCTGGTACGGCATCGGCAGCGGTCTTGACGCAGCTCCGCTTCGCGATCTGCGACGCGCTTATGCGCAGTGGCCTCTGTTCAACGCGATGCTCGACAACGCCGAGATGAGCCTGGCCAAGACCGACCGGCGCATCGCGGAGCGTTACCTCGCCCTGGGGGATCGCCCCGACCTGGCGGCGATGGTGCTGGAGGAGTACGACCGAACCCTCGAGCAAGTTCTGGCGGTGACCGGACACGGGAGGCTGCTGGAAGACCGCCGAGTGCTTTCTTGGGCGATCGAGCTGCGCAATCCGTACGTCGACGCGCTGTCGCACCTGCAGCTTCGTGCTCTGCGCGCGATGCGGGACGCAAAGACCGCGCGGTCAGACCGCTCGCGGGCCGAGAGGATGTTTCAGCTGACGGTCAACGGTATCGCGGCCGGCCTTCAGAACACGGGGTAGCGCGCTCGGGAGGCGGGCGGACTGACTCCTCCCCACGCAGTGGGGAGGTGGCGGCGAAGCCGTCGGGGAGGCAGGCGGATTGACTCCTACCCACGCAGTGGGGAGGTGGCGGCGAAGCCGTCGGGGAGGCTGGCGGATTGACTCCTCCCCACGCAGTGGGGGGGGTGGCGGCGAAGCCGCCGGAGGAGCAACGGCATAGTCCGATCGTCTTAACCACCTGGGTTGGGTTCGGGCCTTGATTCAAGGATCGTTTTTGATATGGCACGTCCGCAAACGCGGCCAGCTCGACGATTGCGCGCCACCATGAATGCAACCGAATTGCTCGTGTGGTCCCGCCTTCGTGGGCGTCAACTCGACGGTTGGAAATTCAGGCGCCAGCACCCGATCGGGCTCTACGTCGTCGACTTCTACTGCCCCGCAGCGCGGCTCATTGTCGAGATCGATGGCCCGGCGCATGGCTTTGACGAGCAGTGGGCGTACGACGTGCGCCGGCAGGCATGGCTCGAGACTGAGCAATACCGGGTGTTGCGCGTGCCGGTCGAGGACATCAGTCGATCGCTTGACGACGCTCTGGCGACGATTTACTTCGTCCTTCTGGAACAGGAGAACGCAGGGTGCGCCCGGCGGCCCCATCCCCGGCTTCGCCGGGGACTTCCCCGCAAGCGGGGAAGAGTTGCGAATTGCCGGAGGGCAACGGCATAGTCCGGCCGTCTTAACCACGGCGGCCCCCATCCCCCGGCTTCGCCGGGGACTTCCCCGCAAGCGGGGAAGAGTTAAGCCGCGCCCAGGTGTTGGATCGTTGGCAGCTCGCTGACTAGCAGGTCGACAGTCTCCGGGTCCCACTGCGTGCCCGCCCCGGCGCGGTGCACGGCAAGCGCCTCCTCAGCCGAGCGGCGCACCCGATAGGGGCGGTCGTTGACGAGCGCGTCGAACGCATCGCACACAGACACGATTCGGGCCGCGCGAGGAATCTCGCGCGCGCGGAGGCCGTCGGGGTAACCCAGCCCGTCGAAGCGCTCGTGGTGGTGGCGGATGACCGGCAGCAGGCCCGACGTTGAGTGCAGTGGCCGGACGATGCTCTCCCCGATCTCGACGTGTGCCTGCATCTGCGGCACCTCGCTTGGATCGAGCGGTCCAGGCTTGTGGAGAATGGAGTCGGACACGCCGATCTTCCCGATGTCGTGGATGATTCCACCTCGGTACAGGACGTCGAGCGTCGACTCCGGAAGACCAAGCTTCTGGCCGAGGAGCCGAGCCGACTCGCCAACCCGCTGCGTATGACGCTCCGTGAACGAGTCCTTCGCCTCGACCGCCGTGGCCAGCGAGAAGATCACGTGCTCCGCGCCGTCGAGGGTGTTGTAAAGCTCCTTCAGGCGCAGCGCTGAACGTACACGCGCGATCAGCTCAGCACCGTCGACAGGCTTGGACATGAAGTCGTCCGCCCCTGCCTCGAGCGCCGCCACGCGGTGCGCCGTCTGGCTCAGGCCCGTGATCATGACCACGGGAAGGAGACGCCCGCCGGGCATCGACTTGATCCGGCGGCATACCTCGTACCCATCCATCCGCGGCATGCGCACGTCGAGAAGGACGAGGTCCGGTGGGTCGGTCTCGATGATCGCCAGCGCCGTTGCACCGTCGGGCGCGAGGCGGACCTCGCACTCGATCGAGGACAGAAACATGCGGATCAGCTGGCGGTTCGCGGCCCCATCGTCGACCACGAGAACGACTGGTTGCAGATCAACACCCCCAGGCGAGAGCGCTTGCTTGATTGTTAACCAGAACGCTTGGCCTGGCGTGGCCAACCGAGAAAACGACTCAGGCCGAGGCTACGCGCGGCTCCAGGTTGCGGGCGGCTGGGCGCTGGGTCGCCAGCGCTTGCTTGAGATGGCGATTGGCGCCGACGAGGTCGCCACGCGATTCGAGGATCTCGGCGTAGTTCTCGTGGAGCTGGACGAGGCGGGGACCGCCGCCGGCGCGCTCCGCGGCGACGACCGCGGTGGCAAAGGCGGCGTCCGCGTCCGCGTCGCGACCCTGCTTTGCGAAGACGATTCCGCGGAGGCGATGGGCCTCCGCCGCCGAGGCCGGCTCGTCAAGGCGGACCGCCAGGTCGAGGGCCCGCTTGGCCGTGAGGAGCGAGGTCTCTAGGCGACCCTCTTCGCACTCAAGCTCGGCAAGGCTGCAGATTACGAAAGCCTTGCCAATCTCGACCTTGTGCGCTTCGAAGATCCGAATGGCGCGGTCGATGTGGCTGCGCGCGGCCGAGAATTCGCCGATCCGAACAAGCATGTAGCCAAGGTTGTTGAGCGACCTCGCCTGTGACAGCCGGTCGTTGAGGGTCTCGTGGATCGTCAGCGCCTTGCGGGCGTACTGCGTCGCCTCGTTGATCTGCCCGAGCTCCTGATGCGCCAGGCTCATGCCGCTGTAGAGAAGGGACAGCTGCTGGAGATCGTGCACGACCTCACCGATGGCGATCGCCTCTTCGTAGCAGCCGATAGCTTCGCTCCACCGATACGCGTTGAGGAGCTGGTGTCCCAGCACCCGAAGCAGGCGGGCCTCGAGAAGCTGAGGGATCGGTTGGAGCGAACGGCACGTCACCAACGCTCCTTCCGCGATCTGGATCGCCGCCGGGTCCTGCATGAGTCCGGCGGCCTGGGCCTCGTGGCCCAGGGCCTCGGCGACCGATTCGAGGTCGCCGGACTTCTCGAAGTACGCACGTGCGGCGGCGGCGAGGCGTCTACCGACGATGGGCTGAGCCAGGCGCAGGTGCGCCATCGAGGCGAGCAGCTGGATTCGCGCCCTGCTTGCAGGGTCGTAACCCTGCGACAACGCCGACTCCGCAGCCGCCGCGACGCCTGTGTTATCGCCGGTGGCGAGCAACCGCTCCAGCTCGGCGATGCGGGCCGTCGGATGCCGTTCGATGTTCGACGCGCCGCTGAGGAAGAAGTCCAGCGGTTGACCGGTCCGCTCCGCGATCAGCTCCAGGGTTTCCTGCGAAGGCTTGGCCTTGCCCGTTTCCACGAAGTAGATCGCGGTTCGGCTGATGTCGTCGCGGGCGATCTGGCCGAGGCTGAGACCTGAGCGCTGACGCGCCTCCTTCACAGACCCCGGCCGGATCTCAATGCCGCGCCGGCGACCACGCCGGCGCGTGACAGGACCGTCAGTCATGGGCGCGCGCATCATTTGAGCGTCAGCTTAACGCAGGCGCTTTTGACTTGACATATCTCTTACAAATTCAGCTTTCGCTCAGCAGCAGGGAGGAACTCCGCTGGCCGATGCGGTGACCACGAAGGCCAGCATCGCTGAGGTCGCCAGGATGGCGGCAAGCAGCAACTTGCGCACACAAATCACCTCCTTTGCCGCACAGACCGTGCCGGCCCCGTGTGTTGCCCGATCAGTCGCTCGAGGCCGCGAGGACCCGTCGCGGACGCAGCACGAACCACGCCACGCCCAGGATCACCGCCGCCGACTTAACCCCGCCCCCGACCGCCACCAAGCTCCCGAGCGTCACGCCAGCACCAGCGACCGCGTCGGTGGCAACCCCGAACGCGACCAGCATCGGCAGCACAGCCAGCGCCACGGCCAAACCCACGACTCCGAGCCCGGCTAAAACCTGGCCGCGGCGCACGGTCGCTGCGTCGTCCGCGACGTCAGCCTCGCCGCCCGCGCCACGAAGGAATTTCGCCTGGATCGCAGTCCTCCACTTAGCCGTGCTCCACTCCCTCGCGGCTGTGCTACAAGTAACTGCCCCGCCATGTTAAATGAAAAATTGGATGACTTAACAACCGCCCTAGAGTTTTGCGTAGGGCGGTTCTGAATTGAGCGCCTCCGCATACGCTCGATCCGTGCAGAACGCGGCGGCCGTCGCCCCCGTCCGGAGGCCGATCGAGGTCAAAGGTCTCGGCATCCAGGGTTGGCGGCCCTTTGCGATGGCCGCGACGGCAGCCGCGGTCGTTTCGGTCCTGTTCACCGGCTGGACGGCGTTCCACTGGATCAGCGACCAGGCGACGATCGACGTCGACGACATCGGCGAGGCCGTCGCCGCATTCGTCGCCGCCGCCAGCTGCGGCCTCGCCGCCGCGCGCAACACCGGACGCACGCGGGTCGCGTGGACCTTCTTCGCCGCGTCGACGTTCAGCTGGACCGTCGGCGAGGTGATCTGGTCGGTCTACGAGGTCGGGCTCGGCGTGGCGGTCCCATTCCCATCCGCCGCAGACGCAGGATTCCTCCTGGCGGTGCCCCTTGCGATCGCCGGCGTCTTCGCATTCACCTCGGCTCCGACCCGGCTCGCGACCAAGGGCCAGACGGTCTTGTCGGGAGCCATCGTCGCGCTGTCCCTTCTATTCATCGCGTGGCTTCTCGGGCTCGGCAAGGTTTACGACGCTTCGCCGGCCACGCCTCTGGCGCAGGCCATCGGGCTTGCCTACCCGCTCGGCGACATCGTCACCGCGACCGTGCTTGTCGTCGCACTGCAGCGTGCGCGCAAGGGCGACGTCGGTCGGCTCGGGTTGCTGCTTGGAGGTCTTGCCTTCACCGCGCTGTCCGACAGCGCATTCGCCTACCTCACGGCCAACGGCACCTACGGTGCGATCGGAAGCGTCCTCGACTCCGGATGGGTCATCGGTTTCCTGCTGATCGCGCTGGCTCCGCTGTGGCCCGCGAGCGAGACGCACGAGCAGGCCGAAGAAGGTCCCATCCAGCTCTGGCAGCTCGCGCTGCCGTGGATCGCTGTGTTTTTCGGCGCTGTCGCCGTCATCGAGCGCGCGGCGACCGGCCAGAACCTCGACCGGTTCGCCACGGTGCTGGCCGGGAGCCTCGGCGTGCTGTTCGTGGCCAGCCACGTCCTGTCCCACCGCGACTCGCTCGACCTGCTCCACCGGAGCCGCACGCAGGAAGGCCAGGTCGAGCGGCGCAACCGGCTGCTGAGCGAGATCCTCGCCCACGCTCCTTTGGGTATCGCACGCGCGGGCGTGGACATGAACATCATCGACGCGAACCCGCGCATGGCCGCCCTTCTGCGGACGACGCCCGAGAAGATGGTTGGGACACCGGTCGCGAGCTACCTCCATCCCGATGAGTTCGCGCGCGTCTTCGAGACTTTCCAGCCGCTCTGGAGAGGCGTGGTGCCGAGCATCGAGTCGGACAGCCGTGCGGTCCGAGTCGACGGCACCGAGGTGTGGCTGCACTGGAGCGCGACGAGCGTGCGCAACGCGTCTGGGCGCATCGCGTACTTCCTCGTCATGTACGAGGACACCGACGCCGAGCACGCCGCCAACGAGGCGGCCGCGGCCCACCTGGCCGGCCTGGAGCGTCTGAATCAGCTGAAGAGTGAGTTCGTGTCTCTCGTCAGCCACGAGTTCCGCACCGCGCTGGTGGGCATCTCGGGGTTCAGCGAGATGATCCGCGACGAGGACGTCAATCTCGACGAGGCGAAGGCCTATGCCGGCGACATCAACAAGGAAGCGGAGCGCTTGAATCGGATGATCAACGACATGCTCGACCTCGACCGCATCGAAGCCGGGCGCCTGACGCTGCACATCGAGCCGGTCGACCTCAACGACCTGTTGTCGAGCGCCGCCGAGCGAGTGCGCGCCGGGAGCGAGCACCACTGGGTCACCTGTAAGTTCGACGGAGACCCCATCGTGCGCTGCGACCCGGACCGCGTCGCGCAGGTCGCGCTCAACCTGCTCAGCAACGCCGTCAAGTATTCGCCCGAGGGCGGCGACGTCACGGTCTCGACGGCGCTTCGCAACGGTGAGGTCGACGTCAGCATCCGTGACCACGGCGTCGGCATCGCGCCTGAGTTCATGCAGAAGCTGTTCAGCCGCTATGAGCGGTACGAGAAGACGAGCGGCAAGATCATCGGCACCGGGCTGGGTCTCGCGCTGGCCAAGCAGATCGTCGAGATGCACGGCGGCAGGATTGCCGTCACCAGCGAGCCGGGCGAAGGATCCGACTTCCACTTCACGCTGCCGATAAACGGCCCGAAGATCGGCTGACGGCTGACCAGTATCGGCTGCCGCCGTGGCGCTAGGGCCGGTCGAGAAACTCCATGACCAGGTTCTGAAAGTGATGCACGCCGTTTTCACGCAGCGCTGAGAAACGGCCGCGGTCGTAAGACCGCGAGCGCAGGCCTCGCTGGACCTGCTCGCAGACCGCGATGTCCTCCTGCTGGATCTCGTCGGAGAACGCGATGGTCTGCTGCATCGACTCCCACCCGGCGCCCGTGCCGGGCTCGGCGAAGTACCACTCGAAGATCGTCAGCGTTCGGTCCGGGCCCAGCGGCAGGATCACGTTCGTGCTCAGGTTGTCCTGGTAGATGTTCAGCATCGTGTTGGGGAAGATCCAGTAGTAGAGGGCGTTGTCCTCCGCGCCCGGTATGCGGATGTAGCGCCGGTCGCGACCCGGGACCTCGCCGGGCTTCAGCTCGCGAATCGGGGCGTGCTGTTTGGCGTAATACCGGAACGTCTCGACGCGGTAGTTGTCGTACTCGAGCTCCTTGAAAAGGCCTGGGTGGGCGATGGGAAGGTGGTAACCCTCGAGGTAGTTGTCGACGTACACCTTCCAGTTGCAGGCGATCTCGTAGTCGCGCCGTTCAACCAGACGCATCGTGTCGAGGTCGTAGCCCGCCGCGGCGACCTCTGCGGGAATCGCGCCGATCCAGTCGCCGAGAGGTCTCGCGTCCGGGTCGAGATTGGCGAAGACGAACGGCCCCAGCGTGTCCACCTTGATCGGCACGAGGCCGAACTGGGCCTTGTCGAAGTCCTCGGTGCCCTCCATCTCGCGCGCGGTCTGCAGCTTTCCGTCCAGCCCGTACACCCAGCCGTGATAGCCGCACTGGAGCGACCTGCGGTTGCCGCGGGTCGTGACCACCTGGGCCGCGCGATGGCGGCACACGTTGTAGAAGCCCCGCAGCTTTCCATCGAGGCCGTGGGTAAGGAGGATCGGCTCGTTGATGATGGTGGTGGGCTTGAAGTCGCCCGGTCGCGCAAGCTCGCTGCGGTGCGCGACGAGCTGCCAGGTGCGCGAGAAGATCCGGTCGATCTCCTGCTCGAGCACCGCAGGATCGACATACATCCGCGCCGGAATCGTCGACGCACGCGCGACCTGATCCTGCACCTTCGCCATGGCCGAACATTGTCGCGCGATGCCCACTCTCGCGATCGTCAATGGCAATGTGTGGAGGACGCCACAAGCCACCGCCGTCCTCGTGGACGGCGAACGCATCCTCGCCGTCGGGGCAGAGAAGTTTTCCGCGGCGCGGGTGCTCGATGCTGGAGGGCTGACCATCATTCCCGCGTTCAACGACGCGCACGTCCACTTTCTCGTGGCGTCACGGTCCCTCGGACAGCTCGACCTGTTCGGTGCGGCAACGCAGGTTGAGGTCGAGCGGCGCATCACCGAGTACGCCGGGTCGCACCAAACCGATTGGATCGTTGGGCGAGGATGGCTCTATTCCGCGTTTCCGGGCGGCATGCCCGACGTGGCGCTTCTTGACCGTCTCGTCCCCGATCGCCCCACCTACCTCGAGTCGTTCGACGCCCACACGGGTTGGGCGAACAGTCGCGCCCTCGAGATCGCCGGCGCGGCTCCCCATGGCGTCCTCAACGAGGCGGCCATGAAGAGGGTGACGCGCCACATCCCGCGGCCTACGCGCGAGGAGGACCTCGACGCGCTGCGGTCGGGCATGCGGCTGGCCGCGTCGCGCGGCATCGGCTCGGTGCAGGAGGCAGGCGACGGCCAGGATCAGCTCGAGCTATGGAGGTCTTTGCGCGATCACGGAGAGCTGACCGTTCGGGTCCGGCTCGCATTCGACCTGACGCCCGACACCGATATCGATCGTTACGGCAAGCCTGCGCCCGGGGACGAATGGATTGCGACAGGGATCCTCAAAGCCTTCGCTGACGGAGTGGTCGAATCCCGAACCGCCTCGATGCTGGAGCCTTTTACGGACTCGGACAGCCGAGGCGAGCCATTGTGGACGGACGATCACCTCCGTCGCGCCGTCCACACAGCGGACCGTCGCGGCTGGCAGGTGCAGATCCACGCCATCGGCGATGCGGGCATCCGGACGGCGCTTGACGCTTACGAGGGCACGACGGCCGGGCGCCGGCACCGCGTCGAGCACATCGAGACGCCGGATCCATCAGACATTCCCCGCTTCGCGCGACTCGGCGTCGTCGCGAGCATGCAGCCGCAGCACTCAGATCCGGTCATCACTCAAACCTGGAGGGACAACCTGGGTCCGAACCGCGCGGCACGCGGCTGGCCGTGGCGAGCCGTGTTGGACTCGGGGGCGCCCCTGGCGTTCGGCTCTGACTGGCCCGTGGTGCCGCTCGATCCATTCGCGAGCCTGCTCATGGCCACGCGCGACCTCACTCTCGAGGAAGCGATGAACGCGTGGACGTCGGGCAGCGCTTACGCCGAGCACATGGAGAAAGAAAAAGGAGAGGTCCGCGAGGGCATGCTCGCGGACCTCGCCGTCGTCGACCTCGAACGGTCGGTCGTCAGGGCGACCGTCGTCGGAGGCCGCGTCGTCTACGAGTCTTGACTTACTCCCCGCCTGCCGCCGGGGCAGGCACCGCCGTCTGCGCCATGACCGGCCCGGTGTGGATCGCGTGGCCGCGACCGACCGCCCAGAACACCACCGCGACCCCAATCAGGATGGCAACGGCGATCCCGTTGGCGAGCTCGAAGTTGAAGCGGCTCAGGCCGGCGTGGTCTGCGCTCCACGTCGAGGTGAACAGGCCGGGCCACAGCGAGAAGACGGTCGCCGCGGCGACCCAGAACACGGACAGCACGACGCAGACCCAGGCTCCCGTGTTCCCGCCGGGGACCACGTACGGCCGCTTCACGTTCGGGTACTTGCGTCGCAGCGTGAGCAGCGCAGGAAAGATGAGGATGTAGGAGAAGGTCGTGGTCGAGATGACCAGACCGAGCACGACTGCGAAGAACGCCCCCAGGTTGCCGCTCGTGAGGGTGAGGGCCAGGACCATGAAGACCGTGGAGATGATCCCGGAGAACACGTTGACCACGATCGGAGTGCCGAACGTCGTCGAAAAGTAGCCCAGCTGCTTCGGTCCTGAGCCGGCGAGTGCGCCGATCGCCATCAACCGGTCCGAGCCCATCAGCCAGGTGGTGCCGCTGGAAAGGAGCACGAAAACAAACGCAGCGCCGACCAGGTAGTTGAAGAACGTCGCGGCGCCGCCGAGCGAACCTGTGACGGCGGCCTGGTACGCCGATACGAATCCCGAGACGCCGCTCAGCTTGTTCGACGCCAGCACCAGGATGATGCCGGCGATCGGAATCGCGTAGCCGAGGAAAGAGATCACGCCCGACGCGTACACGGCACGCGGGATGTCACGCTGCGGGTTCTCCATCTCCTCGCTCGCGTTCGTCTGAAGCTCGAAGCCGATCCACTGGAAGACGATCACGGAGAGGACCCCGATCAGCACCACAGGGAACGTGGAGTCGAGCGGAGGAAAGAATCCGTTCAGGCTGCCCTTGAGATTGCCCTGGGTCGCGGAGATGATGACCACGACGGCAAACAGCGCGATCAAAGCCAACCTGACGATGGCGCCGAGGTTGGGCACCCACTTCATGTAGCGCAGCGAGAGGATGTTCATCCCGACCGCAACCCAGATGAACAGGAAGGCGACGATCATCTCCGGGACGATGTTGCCGCCGAGATGTGTCCCCCACAAGGCATCGAAGGCGGCGATCGCGCCGGCGGTGAGCGTGCCCCCCAGCCAGATGGGGTTGCTCAGCCAGTAGAGGACGCTGACGATGGCGCCCCAGAAGTGGCCGTACGCCAGGCGCACCCAGTCATAGGTCGCGCCCTCGGTCGGAAATGCCGCGCCAAGCTCGGCCGTGATGAGGCCGTATGGGATGAGGAACGTGATGGCCGAGATGCCCAACCAGAACAGGGACTGCGGGCCTCCCGCCGACGAGGCTCCGATGGTGTCGAGCGCGACGATCGCGCAGACCGTGAAGAAGATCATGTCGAAGCGGAAAAGCGATTTCTTGAGCTTGCGCTTCTCCGCGACAAGCTCCGCTACTGCGGCCGTTTCCCCCATTGGCTAACCCTCCCCTAACTACCCCAAATTCGGTTGCCTACTTACGGGTCGCTGAAATTCGGGACAATTAGAGCTTCACCGCCCGGACCTGTCAAGGCGGGCTTTTGCCGGAGGGGGTTCTGCCCATGGCCACAACCACGACCCGTGAGGTGCCCGCCGGCCGTGTAGCCGAGTTGATCTCGACCGAGGAGGGGCGCTTCCGCAAGGCCCGTCCGCGCAGCCACGAGCTCTGGACCGAGGCCCGCGAGGTGATGCCGCGGGGCGTCCCCTCCTCCTTCCAGGACGCGGCGCCGCAGCCGGTCTTCATGGAGCGGGGCAAGGGCAGCCGGGTCTGGGACATCGACGGCAACGAGTACGTCGACTTCCACAACGGCTTTGGCGTGATGGTGGTCGGTCACGCCCACCCCAGGATCGTCGAGGCGGTCAAGCATCGCGTCGAGCTCGGCACGCACTTCGCTCAGCCGGTGCCCGACGACATCGTCGTGGCGCGTGAGCTCGCGCGCCGGTTCGGCCAGCCCAGGTGGCGCTTCACCAACTCCGGAACCGAGTCGACGCTCGACGCGGTGCGCATCGCCCGCGGCTTCACCGGCCGGGAGCGGCTGATCAAGATCGAGGCGTCGTACCACGGCCACCACGACGCCCTGATGGTCTCGGTCGAGCCGCCTCCCGACCGCATGGGCCCGCCCGACCACCCCGCTTCGTTCCCCCAGAGCGACGGCATCCCCGCGGCCGTCGTCGAGCTCACGACCGTGGTTTCGTTCAACGACCTCGCGGCCCTGGAGAGGGCGTTCACCGAGCACGCGGGCGAGGTTGCGGCAGTCATCGTCGAGCCGGCGATGATGAACGTCGGCATCGTTTTGCCCGACAAGGGGTACCTGGACCAGGTCAAGGAGACCGCGCACAAGCACGGCGCGCTCCTCATCTTCGACGAGGTGAAGACCGGCGTCACCATCGCGGCCGGCGGGGCGACCGAGCGTTTCGGCGTGACGCCGGATCTGATCGCTTTGGCCAAGGCGATCGGCGGGGGGCTGCCGTGCGGCGCGGTCGGCGGGCGCGAGGACGTGATGGGCGTCATCGAGCACAAGACGGTTGCGCAAATGGGCACGTTCAACGGCAACCCGCTGACGATGGCAGCTTCGAAGGTGACGCTGATGGAGATCCTCGACGCGAAGGCGTACGCCCATTTCGACGCCCTGGCCGAGACGCTGCAGGGCGGCCTCGACGACGCCATCCGCGGCCACGAGCTGCCCTTCCACGTCACCACGCTCGCCGCGCGAGGCGGCGTGACCTATCGCGCCAAGCGCGTGCGCAACTATCGCGACTACCTCGAGATCGACAGGTCGTTCGCCTACCTGAGCTGGCTCTATCAGTGCAACCGCGGGGTGCTGATGGCGCCCGGCGCGGAGGAGAACTGGACGCTGTCGGTCCAGCACTCCACCGACGACGTACAGCGCTATGTCGACAACTTCACGGAGATGGCGAAGGACCTGCGCAAGTAACGGTCGCGGGCGATCCCGCCGGAGACCGCGCCTCTAATTCTTCAGGTAAGGCCGGACCAGCTTGCCGAGCTCTTCGAGCCTCGCGAGCGCGGCGTCCCGACCGTCGGGCGGGACGTACCAGATCAGCCGGTCCACACCGGCTTCGGCGCAGCGCTCGATCTCCACGGCAGTGGCCTTTGGGTAGTAGGTGACGGGTATGGGATCCCGACCCGCATCCCTGGCCAGTCGCTGCAGCTCAGGGATGCGCTCGAGGACGTCGCCGCGGTTGGGCATCCATCCGTCTGCGTAGCGGACAACGCGCTCGAGGATCTTCGGCCCGCTGCCGCCGAGGATGACGGGCGGGTGCGGTTTCTGCACGGGCTTGGGCCACGACCAGATCGGACCGAAGTCGACCATGTCCCCGTGGTACTCGGCGACCTCGTTGATCCAGATGGTCTTGATCGCCTCGGTCCGCTCCCGCAGCAGCTGCCATCGCCTGGTGAAATCTGTGCCGTGGTCGGCCATCTCCTCGCGGTTCCATCCCCCGCCAATGCCGAAGATGAACCGCCCGCCCGAAACGTGGTCGAGGCTGGCGGTCTCCTTGGCGGTGTGGATCGGGTCGCGCTCGATCAAGAGGCAGATCCCGGTCGCGACGCGGATCGTCTTGCTCGCGAGCGCGGCGACCGTCAAGGCGACGAAAGGGTCCATCGTGTGCCAGTACTGCTTCGGCAGCTCGCCGCCTGCGGGCCATGGTGTTTCCCGGCTGGTCGGTATGTGCGAGTGCTCCGCGACCCACAATGATTCGAAGCCGAGGTCTTCGGCTGCCGGAGCCAGCTCGCTCATCGAGATCGCGTAGTCGGTCGGAAATATCGCGATCCCGAATTTCATCTCCCTCATGGTAGGGAGATGGGTCAGTAGGCCAGGGCGAGCCTCCGCTTCGCCTCCGAAGCAGTCTGCGCGTCGAGCGCATCGAACAGTGCCGAAACCGCTCGCGAGTCGAGACGCGAGCCCGCCTCCTCGATCAACACGCGTCGCGCCTCGGCCTGGGAGCATGCATGCCGGTACGGACGGTCCGAGGTGAGCGCGTCATACGTGTCGGCGACCGCCACGATGCGCGCCTCGATGGGTATCGACTCGGCTTTGAGCCCGTACGGATAGCCGCTCCCGTCGAGCCGCTCGTGGTGATAGAGGACGGCAAGCACCTCTCGGCTGGACTGGCCGGCGCGATCGAGGAGGGTCAGTCCCATCTCGGGGTGCGCGCGCATCAAGATCCATTCCGACTCGTCCAGGGGCGCGTGCTTCTCGAGCACCTGCGTGGGGACGCCGAGCTTACCGATGTCGTGCATCAATCCCGCGCGCGCCAGGATGCGCAGCTCGGGCGCGCTCATCGACATCTGGCGGCCGATGTGGACGCACAGGCGTGCCACGCGCAGGTTATGCGCCCGCGCCTCGCCGTTCTTGACCTTAAGGCCAAGCGCGACGACGGCGTCAAACCATCCCCTTATCTGCAGCTTGGCGGGCGCAGCCAACGGGAATCTACCTCCTGGGGCTTTCCAAACCCGTTATGTCAAAACGTTCTCTAGGTCAACGGTCGGAAGCGCCGGTCGGGTCGCCGCGCGGGCGGACTTTTCCGGCTGGCTACGGTTCGTAGCCGGGCGCAAATGTTAGCGCCCCGCATCGCACTTGTCTGCCCTAGGCTATGGCCGCCTTGAGCCAGAACCCGAGCGCGGCGGTCGGACAGGTTTCTGGCGACGGCCAGTTTCGCTGGGACGGGCAGCAGTGGGTGCCGATCCCACGAGGGGAGCGCGAGGCGACCCCGTGGACACGTCCGATGCAGCTTGCGGTGGCGGGCTTCTTCGTCCTCGAGACGGCGTTCTCGATCCTGACGTCTGCGCTGTTCATCAACCACGACAGCATGCTCCGAGTCATGCAGGCGCAGGGCACGTCGATTCCCGCCGGCACCGACATCAACACGATCGTCAACGTCTCGATCGTCTTCGCATGGATCGTGGTCGCTGTCATCGGGGTCATCGAGCTCGTGGTGGCGCTCGGCAGCTACCTCGGATGGCGCTGGATGTTCTGGGTCGCCCTCGTGCTGCTCGCCCTTGGCGCCATCGGCGCTGTCACGAACCTCAACACGTTCGCGCACCCTCAGAGCTCACCGGTTCCGACGTGGGGCGTCGCCATCAGCGAGCTGCTTTCGGTCGCGAGCCTGGGTCTGTTCATCTGGCTGCTGATCGGGGCCATTCGATACGGCCCCTGGGCGATGAAGAAGCCGGGAGCCTAGGTCTCTCCGAACTCCATGGTGCGCACCCCGGTCATGTCGAACCAGTAGCGACCGCGTCCGCGCACGACACGCATGAGCACCGCCTCGCAGGAGGGGCAGCGCACCACCGTTCCCGGGGCGTGAACATAGACCTGGACCCGACCCATCTCATTGACAGCGCCGCAGTGCGCGCACGTCCCGACCGCGGATGTCATTTCGATCGCGAAGATCTCGCGCAGCAGCCCGCCGATCGCGTTGCCATCGAGCCGCATCTCATCAATCGTCACCCCGAACCTCCTGTCGCCCCGAACCTCTCGGTCTTGATCGTCGCGGGCGGATAACCCATGGAAACCAAGAGCGACGCCGCCGCCTCGACGAAAGTCGTCGGACCGCAGATGTAGACCGCGGGCATCTGCTCCTGCGGCCAGGCGACCTCCTGCATCATCGCCTGGTCCACCCGACGCGTGAAGCCCTTCCAACCGTCGGGCTTTTCACGCGTCAGCGTGTGATAGACCTCGAGCCCGTCGCCCGCGGCCGCGAGCCGATCGAGCTCGGCACGGTAAATGATGTCCGTGACAGTTCGCGACGAGTAGAGAAGTCGGGCGGGCGTGTTGCTCCTCATCCGCTCGCGGTGGCGAAGCATCGCCATCAAGGGCACGACGCCTGATCCTCCACCGATCAGAAAGAGCGGGCGACTCTCACCCACCCGCCAGACGAAGAAGCCGCCGATCGGACCGCGCAGCTCAACCTTGTCGCCGAGGCGCAGCTCCCCGACCAGGTAAGGCGAGACCTCGCCGTCGTCCAGCCGTTCCACGGTGAGAGCAACCCGCGGATCTTCAGGTGGAGACGCGATCGAGTAGCTTCGTTCGGCCACGTAGCCGTCCTCGGCCGTGAGCCGGACGTCGACGTGCTGCCCCGCCAGGTGGCCTTGCCACTCAGGAAGGTCGAAGTAGAGGCTGGCGACCCGGGGCGTTTCCTGGACGACATCGGCAAGCGTGCCGAACTGCCAGGTCAGTCGCCCCAGTACCGCTGTTCCAGCCATGGGTCTCCGCGGATGTGGTAACCGTTCGACTCCCAGAAGCCGGGGTGCTCCTCCTTTTGCAGCCGGATCCCACGTACCCACTTCGCGCTTTTCCAGAAGTAGAGGTGCGGGACGAGGAAGCGCACCGGCCCCCCGTGCTCAGGGTGAAGCGGCTGGCCGTCGAACTCGTACGCCACCCAGGCCTTGCCGCCGGTGATGTCGTCGAGGGTGAGGTTCGTGGTGTAGCCGCCGTCGGAGAAGACGGTGGTGAACTCCGCCGCCGTGTCGACTCCATCCATCAGCGTGTCGACCGACACGCCCTTCCAGTTCGTATCGAGCTTCGACCACTTGGTGACGCAGTGGATGTCCTTGGTGACGTTTTCCGTGGGGAGAGCCGTGAAGTCCTTCCACGTCCATCGCTTGGGTTCATCGATCTCACCCTCGATGGAGAAGGTCCACTGGTCGAGATTGACGCGCGGCGTCGGCCCGGCCGACAGAACAGGCCAGTCGGTCACGACGTACTGCCCCGGTGGGACCCGCGAGCTCGAGGCGGTGTCGCGCCTCTTGCCGCGGAACCCCCGCGAGATGAACCCCATCCCGCGGCCATTGTCGCGCTATTTCAGATGGCGCGCATGCGGTTGTTCTTGGGGTTGTGCTCGACCTCTGCGAGACCGAGCGCCTCGAGGAGCGGAGGCATGTACATGCCGAATCGGCCACGAAGTCCTTTCTCCACACGCCACCTTCGAGTGCTCAACGGCCCGGGCTGACATCGGACGGAGCAGGTCGGCACGAGGCGCGTCTATCGGCTCGACAAGCCACACCTTGCCGCGGTGTGGAGCGACATCGCGACGCGCTTCAAGCTCTTCGCCGAAAACACGCGGTGATCGAGCCATTGCGGATCACGTTCGAGGTCGACTGTTCGCCGGACCACGCGTTCGCCGCGTGGACGAGCCGAGCCACGTCGTGGTGGCCGATCGAGCACACGGTCTCGCACGAACCCGGTGCTGAGATCGTCTTCGAGCCGCGTCGCGGAGGTCGCATCTTCGAGCGCACGCCGCATGGCAAGGAGATCGAGTGGGGCGAGGTCGTCGAGTGGGACCCGCCGCGCCGGCTCCATTACCTCTGGCACATCGCCACCGAGCCGAGCAACGCGACCGACGTGGAGATCGTCTTTCGGGAGCTTCCCGACGCCACGACCCGGGTCGAGATCGAGCACGGCGGCTGGGACCGCCTTGGCGCGATCGGCCAGGCATGGCGAGGTGCCAACCGGGCGGGGTGGGACGGAGTGCTGCCGTCCTACACCAGCGACGCCGCTAGATCGCGATCCGCGTAAGCCTCCAGAAGCGCCCTGGCGGATAAAGCTGGTCGAACGTCGCGAGCGCCACGTCCAGGTCGTAGTCGCCAAGCGTCACGTGCAGAGATCCGGCTTTCGTAAGAGGCGGTAGCGGACGGTCGACGGACAGGGGCCGTGCGTCCAGTCGCTGGCGGAGCACCATCCCCGGCCACTCCACCAGGTCGACGTCGAACAGGGTCACGACGTCCGACTGCTCACCCCAGGCCGTGTTGTAGATCGCGACCGTCTCGTGCTTCTCCAGGACGCGCTGCACATGCAACCCTGCGGAAACGGCCGTGATGAGGTTTTCGGCCGCCGTGAACGCTGAATCGAGCGTCGGTTGGCCCATGACGCATCCGTACACAACGATCGTGTTGGAGTCGACCTTTGCGTTTGCGGCAAACAGGAAGTTGGCCCCACTGTCGAGGCCGGAACCCGTCTTGATGCCGAAGATCCCGCCGTGCGCGAGCGCGGAGTTGACGTTGTAGACGACCCCCGCGACCGGCAGGTTCACCTGCTCCATGGCCACGACCTGGGCCAGCACCGGATCCTGCATCGCGGCCATGCCGAGCGCCAGGAGGTCGGTCGGCGTGCTCACGCTCCCGGGTGACGCGCCGCTGGTGTCCGCGAAGCGCGTATGAGTCATGTGGAGCGTCGCAGCGCGGTCGTTCATCTTGCCCACGAAGGTCGTGGCCGAGCCCGCGTCCCAGCGCGCGATGGTCTCGGCCAGGTTGTTGGCGGACGGGATGAGCATTCCTTCGAGCACCTGCAGCTCCGTCAGCACCTCCCCCGCCTCGACCTTCACGACGGATTGCTGGCCCTGCAGGTCGACCTGGTAGGCGCGGACGTCCTCGTCCGTCATCGTGATGGTTGGGCCGCCCTGGTCCTTCTGGAGGGGTTTGTCTTTGAGCACCACGAGCGCTGTCATTACCTTGGTCACGCTCGCGGCGGGAATCGCCTGCTCGTTGCCCGAGCTGGCGATGAAGCCCAGGCCCTGAACACCCACAGCCGCGGAGCCGTGTGACGGCCACGGAAGGGTGGGCGGAGTGCCCTTGATGACGGTCGAGGCGGGCACCAGAGAAGTCGCCGCCGCGGACGGGACAGGGCGCAGGTAGTTGAACACTCCCGCCGCCACTACCAGAAGGAGAAGGGCCAGGCCCACCCGCTTGCGCATCGCACAAACAAATTAATCGACGCGGCGCTGTCGAAGTCCCAGCCGGCTCGCCACCGGCAGCAAGAGCCCTCCCTGGACGACGAGCGAAAGGACGACCATCCCGTACGCGATCACCGAGACGTTGGGATTGATCGTGGGGTAGGCGGCAACCGAAAGCGCCAGCGCGACCGAGAGTGCGCCCCGCAATCCGCCCCACATGGTCATGTGGCGCCAGGCCCACGGGATTCGCTGCGCGCTCGGATCGACCGCCGCAAGCAGGCCGTAGACCGGTAGCGCCCGGGCGATGAGCATGACCATGTAGGCGCCCAACGCGACGCCCGCCACGCCGAGCAATCGGTGCGCGGGAAGCGCGATGCCGACGATCAAGAACAGCATCGCGTTGAGCACAAACGCAAGCAGGCTCCAGAATCCGTGGAGCTGCGATCCCTTCAGGCGGCCGGTCCTGCTGCCGTAGCGCGCTACCACGACGCCGGCTGCGACCACGGCCACGACACCGGACGCGTGGACGACGTCGGCTGCCAGGTACGAGCCGTAGGCCACCACCAGCGTGACCAGGATCTCGAGCTCCGCCTCGTGGACGAGCCGGAGCAGCAGGACGCCCACCACACCCGCGGCGACTCCGGCCACCGCGCCCACCAGCGTGACCTCGAGGAAACGCAAGACTGCGTCGCCCGCCGAGGGATGGCCGGCCAGGATCGTGCCGAGCACGGCGGCGAACACCGCGACGCCGGTGCCGTCGTTGAAGAGGCTCTCCCCGTCAAGGATCGCCTCCAACCCGCGCGGCGCGCCGACCTGGCGCAGGAGCGTGACGACCGCGATCGGGTCGGTGGCGGCGACGATCGACCCGAGAAGAAAGCCGCTCGCCCAGTCCAGGCGCAGCACGACGTGGGCGAGGAGGCCGATGACCGTGACTGTCAGAAAAACGCCAACTGTGGCAAGCAGCCCGACGGGCAGGATGCGACGCCGCAGCTCCTCCAGGTCGAGGTTCAGGGATGCCTCGAAGACGAGCCCGGGGACGAAGGCGAGAAGGATCAGGTCGGGGCCGATCGGCGGCAGCCGGAGGCCCGGTATCAAGCCGATGAGGATTCCGCCGACGGCGAGCAGCACGGGGTAGGGCACCGCCGCCGAGGTGCGCGAGACCAGCCGCAGAATCGTGGCGGCGACGCCAAGCACGATCAAGAACAGCAGAAAGCTCTGGGCTGTGCTCATCGGGGCGTCGGCGTTCCTCCGCCGACCAGACTTCCCGGCACACCATCATGTAGCGCCGCACGCGCGGGCCCGCGGGCATTTTAGGCAAACGCCCCGCGCCATAACGCTGACTTAAGGCTCAGATGCCAGGCGCATAACTCGCGGCGCCTATCTTCGACCCGAAGTCGCTGCAGTCCGTCCAGATCGAAGGCACGAAGGTGCTTCCGAACCTCTAGTCAGACGCCTCCCCTATCGGGTCGCCCGGTGGCCAAAGTGGTCACCGGGCTTCTCGTCTTACGCTTGCGATCGCGATGAAGGCGTTGGTCAAGGCGAAAGCCGAGCCCGGGCTGTGGCTGCAGGACGTGCCGGAGCCCAAACCCGGTCCCGGCGAGGTGCTGATCCGCGTGCTCCGCACCGGGATCTGCGGCACCGACCTCCACATCGACTCCTGGAACGAGTGGGCGCAGCACACCATCAAGCCGCCGCTCGTCGTCGGTCACGAGTTCGTGGGCGAGGTGGTCGAGCTCGGCGAGGACGTGACCTCCGTCTACCCCGGCGAGATCGTCGGTGCCGAGGGCCACATCACCTGCGGCAAGTGCCGCAACTGCCTGGCCGGCCGGCGCGCTCTCTGCGCCAACACGGTCGGCATCGGCGTGCACAGAGACGGGGCGTTCGCGGAGTTCATCGTCATGCCGGCCGGCAATCTCTGGCCGCACCTCACGAAGATCGACCTCGATGTGGCGGCGATATTTGACCCGTTCGGCAACGCGGTCCACGTCGCGACGCAGTACCGGCTGGTGGCGGAGGACGTGCTCGTCACCGGAGCCGGCCCGATCGGGATCATGGCCGCGATGGTCGCGCGCCACATCGGTGCGCGTTTTGTCGTCATCACCGACGTGAGCGACTACCGCCTCGAGCTCGCGCGCAAAGTCGGCGTGACCAGTGCCGTGGACGTGCGCAAGACGCGGCTGAACGAGGTCCAGCACGAGCTGGGTATGAAAGAAGGGTTCGACGTCGCGTTCGAGATGTCGGGCGTGCCAAGCGCGACGCGCGAGATGATCGACAACATGGCCCACGGCGGCCGCGTCGCGATGCTCGGTCTGCCGGACCACGAGTTTCCGATCGACTGGTCGCAGGTCGTCTTCAAGATGCTCACCCTGCGCGGCGTCTACGGCCGGCAGATTTTCGAGACCTGGTACCAGATGTCCGTCTTCGTCCAGAGCGGCCTCGACATCTCGCCTGTGATCACGCACCGGTTTCCGTATCAGCAGTACAAGGAGGCGTTCGCGGTGGCGCATTCGGGGCAGTGCGGCAAAGTCGTCCTCGATTGGAGCAGCTGATGTTCGAACGAATGCGATCGCACCTGGTCATGCAGCTGGAGGAGATCCGCAACGCGGGCCTTTGGAAGCCCGAGCGCGTGATCGAATCTCCGCAAGGCGCCACCGTCGCAGTGATGGAGCACGATGTGCTGAACCTCTGCGCCAACAACTACCTTGGCCTGGCGGACCACCCCGCGGTGGTCGCGGCGGCGAAGGAAGCACTCGACCGCTGGGGTTACGGCATGGCCTCAGTGCGCTTCATCTGCGGAACGCAGGAGGTGCACAAGGAGCTGGAGGCCGCACTGACCGAGTTCCTCGGCACCGAGGACACGATCCTCTATTCGTCCTGCTTCGACGCGAACGGTGGAATCTTCGAGGCGCTCCTCGACGAGCGCGACGCGATCATCTCCGACTCGCTCAACCACGCGAGCATCATCGACGGCATCCGCCTCTGCAAGGCAAAGTGCCTCCGCTACGCCAACCGCGATATGGAGGACCTCGAGCGGCAGCTCGGGGACAGTCAGGACGCGCGGTTCAGGATGGTCGTCACCGACGGTGTCTTCTCGATGGACGGCTACATGGCCCCGCTGGCCGAAATCTGCGACCTCGCGGAGAAGCACGACGCGATGGTGATGGTGGACGACTCCCATGCGGTGGGCTTCGTCGGCGCCAACGGCCGCGGCACCCACGAGCACCACGGCGTGATGGGCCGGATCGACGCCATCACGGGCACGCTCGGCAAGGCGCTCGGCGGCGCGAGCGGCGGCTACGTGTCCGGCCGCAAGGAGCTTGTGGCGATGCTCCGGCAGCGATCCCGCCCTTACCTGTTCTCCAACTCCGTCGCGCCTCCGATCGCGGCGGCGAGCCTGAAGGTGCTGGAGCTGATCCGCGAAGGGCAGGACTTGCGCACGCGCCTGTTTGACAACACGAAGTTTTTCCGCGCTCGCATGACCGAGCAAGAGTTCGATGTCCTCCCGGGAGACCACCCGATCGTCCCCGTGATGATCGGAGACGCAGCGCTGGCGTCGAGCATGGCCGCGGCCATGCTCGAGAAGGGCATCTACGTGGTTGGCTTTTCCTATCCGGTCGTCCCGCAAGGCAAGGCCCGGATCCGGACCCAGGTCTCCGCCGCGCACACGCGCGACGATCTCGAGCGCGCGGTCCGCGCTTTTGGCGAAACGCGAAAGGAATTGGCGACCGCGTAGACGCCCGGTAGCCCAACCCCGAAAAGCGTTTTTGGGGATACATGGGCGAGCACGAGCGGATGCTGATCAGGTTGGGCAACGCGCTGGAGCAGATCGCGCGCCCGCACGGCTGCGAAGAGACGCTGCCCCCTGAGGTCCGCGCCAGCCTCTGGCAGCTCGGATTTCCGTGCAGCGAGCTGACCCCGCGAGAGGAGCTGATTCCCCGGCTGTGGCAGCGCAAGCGCAGCCTGCTCTCGGGCTTCGGACCGGAATGGGGCGGTCCCGGCCTCACCCCCGCGGCCTAGGCCGCACCTTAGGCGCCGTTTGACGTCAAACGCCCCGAAAACTGCGACAAATTTCGGGACGTCTGGCGTCAGGCGCGCGAGCGCCGTCCCTAGTCGGTGCGGACCTCGCTCCCGTCCTGCGCCCAGCGTGTGTGGTACGCGCCCGCACGGTCGGTGCGGTGATAGGTGTGGGAACCGAAGTAGTCGCGCAGGCCCTGGATGAGATTGGCCGGACCCCGCGCCCGGCGGTAGCCGTCGTAATACGCGAGAGACGACGAGAACGCCGGGACCGGTGTGCCCTGGTCGATCGCGGTCTTCACGACGCGCCGCCATGCCGGCTGCGCCTGCACGAGGGCCTCGGTGAAGAACGGAGCCAGCATCAAGCTCGGCAGGTCCGGCGTCGCCTCATAGGCTTCTTTGATCCGGTCGAGGAACTTCGCGCGGATGATGCACCCGCCGCGCCAGATGGTGGCGAGTGATCCCGGCTCGACGTCCCAGCTGTACTCCTTCGAGCCGGCCGCGATGTGCTCGAAACCCTGCGCGTACGCGACGATCTTGGAGGCGTAGAGCGCCTCCTCGACGTCGTCGATGAGGCTTCGCGGCGCCTTTGACGCGGCCGGTCCACCCAGGATGGCCGACGCCTTCACGCGCTGCGCCTTCTGGCTCGAGAGAACGCGAGCGAAAACGGCCTCGGTGATGCCCGTGAGCGGCACGCCGAGCTCGAGCGCCGACTGGCTGGTCCAGCGGCCGGTTCCCTTCTGCTCGGCCTCGTCCTCGATCGAGTCCACGAGAGACGACTTCCCGTCATGGTCGTGCTTGGCCAGCACGGACGACGAGATCTCGATCAGGTACGACTGCAGGCGTCCGTTGTTCCACTCGCGAAACACCGCGGAGAGCTCGTCGGGCGTCAACCCCAACGCGTTGCGCAGTAGGTCGTACGACTCGGCGATCAGCTGGATGTCGGCGTACTCGATGCCGTTGTGGACCATCTTCACGAAGTGGCCGGCGCCGTCCGGCCCGATGTACGTGTTGCACGGCACGCCGTCGACCTTCGCGGCGATGGCATTGAACATGTCCTCGATATGCGCATACGAATCACGAGTGCCGCCGGGCATCAGGCTCGGTCCGTGGAGCGCGCCCTCCTCGCCGCCCGAGACTCCGCTGCCGATGAAACCGAACCCGAGCTTCTCCACCGCGGCCGCTCGACGCCTCGTGTCCTGGAAAAAAGAGTTCCCGCCGTCGATGATGATGTCGCCCTTGTCGAGGACCGCAAGGAGACCGTCGACCACCTCGTCGACGGGGTTGCCCGCGTTGACCAGCACTGCCACAGCGCGCGGAGGTTTCAGCAGCCGCGCGAAATCTTCGAGAGACGATGCGACCGAGAAGTTGCCCTCCTTGCCGTGTTCCTCGATGAATTCCTCGGTGCGCCGATGCGTGCGGTTGTAGATCGCGACGTGGACGCCGTGTGAGGCAAAGTTGCGCGCCAGGCCTCCGCCGATGGTCCCGAGGCCGACCACACCCATCTCCTGCCCAGCCATCTGACTACTCCGCTGTCACCTCGGCGGCGTTGTTCTCGGTTTCCACCACGCGCACCTTCAGCAGCCGCGCGGGTTTCATATGCGGCTCCAGGCGATGAAAGGCGGCCAGGGCGACGTTTTCCGCGGTCGGGATCACGTCCCGCATGAAGTCGACGTCCCGGTTCAGGTGGTGGTGGTCGACGGCGTCGACGAACTCGCGGCGGAGAACAGCGTCGACGTGCTTGAGGTTGACGACCATGCCACTCTCGGCGTCGAGGGGTCCGCCCACCGTCACCTCGATGACGTAGTTGTGGCCGTGGTCCGTGGCGCACGCACCGAAGACCTCCCGGTTCTTCTCGTCGCTCCAGTCGTCGCGGCAGAGGATGTGCGCGGCGGCGAACGTGGCGCGGCGGGTGATGCGAACTGCGGCGGTCATGGGTTCATCCGCAAGTTACCACCGCTCAGCGGCGCGGATTCCTGCGAGGCCAGCCAAACGATCACGCGCGCCACGTCCTCGGGCCTCAGCGCCGGTCCTTCGACCCCCGCGACGCGGAGCATCGGCGTGTCGACCGCACCCGGGCTGATCGCGTTGACCCGAATCTGAAGCGGCCGCCCCTCCACCGCGAGCGCTTCCGTCAGACCCGCGAGTCCCGATTTGGCGGCGACGTAGGCGGCCATGCCCGGGAACTTCTCGGCGCCGGCGACGCCGGAGAGGCTGGAGACCAGGACGATCGACCCGCCACGCTCGCGCATCAGGCGAAACGCCTCACGCGAGCAGAGGAACGCCCCGCGAAGATTCGAGCCGATCTGCAGGTCCCAGTCGTCCGCGGTCAGATCGGTGAAAGGCTTCTTGATGAGGACCGCCGCGCAGTGGATGAGCGCGTCGAGGGAGTGCAGTGCGCCGAACGCCTTATTGACCTGCGCCTCGTCGGAGACGTCGCACCCTTCGCGGCGGCTGAGCGACACGACCTCCCAACCCGCGCCGCGCAACTGCTGCACGACCTCCGAGCCGATTCCGCCCGACCCGCCTGTGACAACCGCCGTCTGCGTCATCGCGCCGCGCCTTCAAGCGCCGACTCGTATCGGCTGACAGCAGCGTCGATGCCGAGTCTGCGCAGCGCGCTTGCGCGGACTGCGCTCCGATCCAGGGCGAGGCAATCATCGATCGCTCGCGCGAGCGACGTGATGTCGTCGGGCGAAGCGAGCCGCCCGCTGACTCCATCCTCGATCACCTCGGGCATGGCTCCGCGGCGGTAGGCGGCCACGGGACAGCCCGCCATCTGCGCCTCGGCCGCGACCATCCCGAACGGCTCGTCCCACCGCACCGCGCAGATCGTGACAGCGGAAGCGGCCATCACGCGGCGCAACTGGTGCCGAGGCAGCGAACCGAGAACCTCGGCGCTGCCGAGCTCGGGCGCATAGCCCGGATCGTAATGCGCCCCCGCGACGCGAACCCGCAGGCCGATCGATCTCGCGCCCGCGATGGCGTCCTCGATCCCTTTCTCAGGCGAGATCCGTCCCGCGACCAGCGCCACGCGCTCGACGGGGGGCGCGTCGATGCCGTAATCCGGGACGCCGTTGGGCAGCACCTCCCCCACCTCGACACCCACCCCCGCCCAGGTCCGCGCCGATGCCTGCGACACGGCGCCGAGCCGCTCCCGCGGCGTGGTGCGCGCGGCGGCGACGACAGAGTCGACGATCGGCGGGAGGTGCAGCGTGTGCAGCACCGGCCTGCCGCGCGCAAATGCGAAGGCGGGTGCGTCGAACGCGTGCTGGCTGATCGCGTCGACGCCGGCCGGGATCGATTCGAACATCGCCTCGAGGGCCGCCGCAACACCCGGCGCGGCCGGCGGTTCGGCGCCGCCCGGCATGACGAGCGCCGCAGTCGCATCGAGCGGCGCCGGGACGGTGACCAGGCGCACGCCGGCCACCTCGGACTCGTCGGCGCAGTGCAGGGTGACGTCGTGTCCGCGCGCGGCAAGTCCCACCGCCAGGTCGCAGACGAACGCCTGCGCCCCGCCCAGCTGCGCTGGACGCAGCGGGGTGACCGGCGACGCGACCACGGCGATCCTCACGGCCGCGCCTTAGTGTGATCGAGAGCCTGATGGACTACGTGGAAGCGGTCGAGACTGCGCCGCCCGGGTGGAGGCATTTCGCCATCGAGGACATCGCACGTCTGCCTGAGGAGGTGCGAGCGAAGGAGCTGGCCCGCGTTCCTCAACATGAGCCCGACGACCGCGTGCTTCGCGCGATGTTCTGGACACTCGTCTACCACCTCGAGCCGGAGCGGTGGGATGAGCTGGCGCGGTTCGAGCCGATCCATCCCGACCTCATCGCCGCCCTGCCCACGACTGCGGCCACCGCCCTCGACGTCGGCGCCGGAAGCGGGCGGCTTACCGCCCACCTTGCGAACCTATCCGACGAGGTCATCGCGGTCGAGCCGTCGGCCGGGCTCCGCTCGATCCTCACGCGACGGTTGCCCCGCGTGCAGGCGATGGAGGGATGGGCGGAGGCGCTCCCGCTCGAAGACGGATGGTCGCAGCTCACGGCGGCGTGCGGCGCGTTCGGTCCGGACTGGGCGGTCATGGCCGAGCTGGCGCGCGTCACCGCCCGCGGGGGTTGGATCGCGCTCATCAGTCCCGAGCATCCCGAGTGGTTCGAGGCCAACGGCTGGCAGCGCATCACCGCGGCGCCCATGGAAGCGCCGGCGCATCCGCCGTGGATCGATGACTTCTTCGGACCCCTTGACCCACCGCACGAGATGGTGCTGACCGAGGTCAGTTAGACACGATCGCGGAAGTCTCGTCCGACGCCTCGAGCGCGTAGGCGATCGCCTGCTCCAGCGTCATCGCTTTGCCTTCTGTTCGCGCCGCCTCCTCCGCGGCAGAGAGGTGGTCCGGCGGACGCCATCCTTCCGTATCGCCGACCAGGGATCCGAGTCCCGAGCCGCTGGAGGCTTCTTGCGCGTCGGCCGCGCCGGCAAGCCGCGCCGCCCGATCTTCATCACCCTCCCGGTGTGCCGCCTCGGAAAGGGCCCGCAGAATCAGCCCCGGGGCCGTCACATCATCACCGCCGGCAAAGAGTTTCAACGCCTCCAGGTTGTATGCCTTCGAGCTCGGTACGTCCTCCATTCGGAGTGCCAGCAACGCCCGCGTGAAAAGCGCCCAGCCAAGACCGAAACGATCGTCGAGGCGGCGAAACAGCACGATGGCTTCGTCGGTCGCCTTCTGGGACGCTGCGGTGTCGCGCCCGCCACGGAAGTAAATCTGGCCGAGAGCCCAGAGGACCTGCGCATATCCGCGCTCATTTCCGAGCTGCTGGAAGATGGGCAGCGCCTCCTCCAGCAATGCCTGCGCTCCCGCCAGATCCCTCATCCCAACGTTCCTGGGGAAGGAGGCGTTGTAGATAGCGTTGGCGATACGGGCCGGGTCGCCGTCGACCCGCGCGAGCTCGAGTGCTTCGTCGTAGTAGACCTCCGCTCCGTCCATGTCACCCTGCCAGTACGCGACTCCGCCGGCAGCCTCGAGCGCGCGCGCGCGATTGGTGGGGTCGTCGCGTGATCCAGGCATTGCGAGAATGGCGTCGAGCCTCGTGCGGCCTTCGCGCAGGTGGCCGCGAAACTGCCAGAACCGCCAGAACGCCGCGCCCAGCGAAAGAGCCCGCTGCGCGTTGCCGTGCGAGACCGACCAGTCGAACGCCGCGCGGAAGTTGTCGTGGTCGAGCTCGAGGCGGTCGAGCCACTTCTTCTGCTCAGACCCAAAGAGGTGAGGAGCCGCGTCCTCGGCCAGCCGCTGCATCGCCTCCGCGTGGCGGGTTCGGATCTCATCCGCCTCGCCGCTCGCCTGGAGCATCTCGAACGCGAACTCGCGTATGACCTGGAGCATGAGCAGCCGGGGCTCGTCGTAGTCCGGCAGGCGCCGCAGCAGGCTCTGGTCGGCGAGCTCGTCGAGCCCGGTCAGCACATCCACCGCGCCGTCCGACGCGGGACCGCAGACGGTCTCAGCCTGGTCGAGACTGGCTCCCCGCGCGAACACCGAGAAGCGGCTGAACAGCGTCCTGTGCGCCTCGTCGAGAAGGTCGTAGCTCCACGCGATCGCCCCCTTCAAGGTCTGCTGCCGGCTGGGGAGGTCGCGCGACCCGGTGCCAAGCACGCTGGCGCTCGTCTCGAGCCGGGCGAGCAGCGCCTGCGGGCTGAAGAGCTTGATTCGGGCCGCTGCCAGCTCGATCGCGAGCGGCAGCCCGTCGACCCGCTCGCAGATGCCCGCTATCGCAGGTGCGTTCTCGTTGGTCACACGGAAGTCGTGCTTGGCGGCGACCGCCCGCTCGATGAAGAGCGCCACCGCCTCGAACTGCGACAGCGCGGCCAGCGAGGGCAACGCGCGCAGGCTCGGCGTGCGCAGTGGCTCGAGGGCGAGCTCCTGCTCGCCGTAGACCTTCAGCGCGGCCCGGCTGCTGGCGATGACCTTGACCTCGGGGCACGCCTGGAGCAGCTGCGCGATGACGGGCGCCCCGTCCGGAAGCAGCTGCTCGAAGTTGTCGAGCACGAGCAGCACCCTGCGATTCATCAGGTATTCGTCCACGGCTTCGATCGGAAGGCGGTTTCCGCTGACCTGGATGCCGAGCGACTGCGCGATCGCGGAAGCGATCAGCTGTGGCTCGCGCACCGCGGACAGTGGCACGAAGTAGACGCCGTCCTCGAACACGTTGACGAGGTCGGCCGCGACCTGAAGGCTCAGGCGAGTCTTGCCCATCCCGCCCGGCCCCGTGAGGGTCAGGAGTCGCGTGTGCCGCAGCAGCTTCCTGGCCTCTTCGACGTCGCGCTCGCGGCCGACAAAGCTCGTGAGCTGGGTCGGCAGGTTGTTGGGGGTCGACTCGAGAGTGCGCAGCGGAGGGAACTCATCCGGCGCGCCGTCGATGACGAGCTGGAACAATCGCTCGGCACGGGACAGGTCCTTCAACCGGTGCATCCCGAGGTCGCGGACCGACAGTCCCGCCGGCAGGCTGCCCTCGACCAGACCCCGCGTCGCCTCCGAGAGCACGACCTCACCGCCGTGCGCCGACGCGGCCACGCGCGCCGCGTGGTGGACGTCGAGGCCGATGTATTCGTCGCCGACAAGCGGAGCCTCGCCCGTGTGCATGCCGATGCGGACGCGGATGGGCTTGCCGTCCGGCCACTCGTGACGGGCGAACTCGCGCTGGGCCTGGGCCGCGGCCCTGCACCCGTCGATCGCCGACTCGAAGACGCAGAAGAACGAGTCGCCCTCGGTCCGCAGCTCGCGGCCATCGCCGCTGCGGAACGCTGCGCGCAGGATCGCGTGGTGCTCGACCTGCGCATTCACGTACTTGTCGCCCAGCTCCTGCATGAGACGGGTGGAACCCTCGATGTCGGTGAAGAGGAAGGTGACCGTGCCGGTCGGGAGGCTCACTGGACCGAGGCCGCGACCGATCCGAGCTTCGTGAGGATGCTGCCGAGCTGGCGCTGGTACTCCGGGCCTTCGAAGTCAAGCAGTGGATGCGGCGGGAGCAGGTGCTCGGAGGTCGCGCCGCGCAGGCGGACGTATACCGCCGGATATGGATCGTCCTTGCCGTTGGCTTCCAGCGCGACGGCAACCGCGTCGGGGCCTGGGTTGTCGAGGAAGACCGCCAGGGGCTGGATACCCTCGTCGACGATGCCGCGGTCCGGGTCGAAGGTGACGATGCGCGCAAGGTACGAGCGCTGGTGCCAGAGCTCAGGTCCGCGGCTGGCCTCGGCGAGCAGGAAGCCCACAAGCTCTTCGGCTTTCAACGTGGTGCGATCGACGACGGCCCCGAAGCGAGACTCGGCAATGTGGCGCGCGAGCACGCGAGCGTTGTAGCGGTAGCCCTGTACCGCACCCGAGTTGCTGGGGATGCCGTGCTTGCGCAGGCCATGGGCCCCCTGCATGATCGTGCCCGCGAAGTAGACGCCGGGCACGGACGCGCTTTCCCAGAACGGGGTCTGCGCGGGCAGGCCGCTCTGCCCGAAGGTCTCGACTCCGAGTCGCGGCAGGTCCTGGAGCGGGGTGACGAAACCGGTCGCGGCGATGACGTCGTCGACCTCGAAGTCGAGCGCGGACCCTTCGGCCGGGCCCTTCGTGTGCACGACGTAACCCTCGCCGCGCCGCTCCACCTTCTCGATGGAGGCGTCGAGGATCACGACGCCGCCCGCGAGCGCCCAGTCCTCGTATGGCTGGACGTATCGCGCGCGTACGCCGACGAGCGTGCGGGTGTCGACCGAGAGCTTGGTCCGGCTGGGCGAGGCCAGCACGATCTGGCGCGCCCACGGCAAAAGACCCGTCGCGATCTCGAAACCCGAGTTCTGTTTGCCGACGATGAAGATCCTGCGGTCGGCGTACGTCTCGGCCGGACGCAGCTCGCCGTACTGCTGCACCCCTTCGACCTCGAGGGTCTGAGGCCGCCAGGGCTCGGCGACCCCCACGGCGAAGACCGCCGCCGGCGTGCGGTACTCGCCGTCCGACGTCGAAAGCACGAACTCCCCGCCCTCCGCGCGAGTCGATTCCCAGCGGCAGCCGTAGCGGACGCGCAGGCCGGCGCTCGCTGCGAACTCGACCAGCCCGCGCTCCATCTCCGGACGGGACGGAAAGTAGGAGGTCCCGTCCATCACCCGCGGCATGATCGACCGCACCGTCTCTTCCTCGCCCAGCAGGCTGTTCCAGTCGTACCGCTCGTATTCGCGGGTGCCATGTTTAGGACCCGCGTAGGGCTTGGTCCAACTCAGCATCCGCTGGAAGATCGGCCAGCGCCGGAACATGCCGCCGGGCGCGTCGTCGCGCGACAGGACCGCGTGCTCGACCCCGAAGCGGCGCAGGCTGTAAGTCAGCTGCAGCGCGCCGGGTCCGCTTCCGACGACGACCAGCGGATATCGGCCGGGCGGAAATGGCCGGTCGGTCAGCTCAACCACCGGGTCGTCGTTCGTACCTTTCGCGCCTCTTCCTGCAGGATCCGGTACATCACGCGCGGGTGACCGATGAGGAAGGCCTGGAGGTCGGCGCCGGGGAGAACCAGGCACCGCAACCTGACCTGGGCCACTATGTCCGCCGTGGGCGGCACGCCCAGCAGGGTGGAGATCTCACCGAAGTAGTCGCCGGGCCACAGGACCGCGCGGTCCTTGCCGTCGACCTGGATCCCGGCCGTGCCCTCGAGGATGACGTAGAAGTTGGAGCCGCTC